>Ga0209039_10001600_pt1 | contig 20706 bp, 20 predicted proteins | sample BogFormECP12_OM1_FD_188238 | JGI IMG/M metagenome (GOLD analysis project Ga0209039, IMG submission 188238) | Bog forest soil microbial communities from Calvert Island, British Columbia, Canada - ECP12_OM1 (SPAdes) (version 2) | ecosystem: Environmental > Aquatic > Freshwater > Wetlands > Bog ...
ATGATTTATAAGTGCGTTTCATGTTCTTGCCCTCCCAAGGGCCCACCCGAGGCTGATCCCAGAGTGCCTCGAGTACAGAGAAATAAATCCTACGAATGAGTGGATGAATTCGCGATCATGGATGACCGGATAGAGATTGGTTGAGGATGGTGCTGAGGGTCTGGATCAAGGCACCCAGCCCGGACATATCGACATCCGTGGCACGGGCCGAATAGGTATGCCCACCCAACTGGATATCGAGGGCGTAGGAAAAGCAGTCCGGGCAGATCTTCGGCTTGAGGCTGGAGGTAAATGGACAGGCGGACTCAAGCAGCTTCCCGACCCGGGTCAGATCCTCGGGGGGGATTGCCGTGGCGATGACCAGGTTCTGGTCAGGCCGCGAAGCGGAGGCAGGTCCTGCCGAAGTCAGGTGCAGGGAGGCGGTCTTTCCGGCCAGGCCGCCTGAGCGGGTGAAATCGAGGCTCCAGGTGGCCGCCGTACATTGAGAAGACAGGGTGGGGGTGGTCCCGGGAAGTGGCGATGAGGAAGTGACAGGCGTGGGAGTGGAGGTTGCGCCAGGGGTCACGGAGGGAATCAAAGCACGCGTGGCCGTTCCGGTCACCGGGGTCCCCGAACAAGACGCAGCCACCAGGCTGAGGGGGATCGCCAGGAAGAACAATTGGCGGAGGATGAAACTTTCCCTTTTATCTCTCATGGACCTTTTCCAAATCAACACTTCCCCCGTGTTAAACAAAAAGGGGGTCTCTATACCCTCCATCATATAGACTACCCCATTACAAACCCATTTGAATCACTTTACAGTATTATTAGGTTGGCGTGACCCCCTGGGCCTGCCTTAAAAGTGGAATCAAGCGGAATCCAGTGAATCTACTCGAATTGAAGCAGCTGCAGGACATCCTGCAGGGCGGCGGCGAAGATCTCCTGCATGATGCTTTCTTCGACCCGATAGGGACCGCCAAAGGAACCATCGCCGTAGACCTGGCGGGCTGTTCTGGCGTCCAGGATGTCGGAAGGTACCCGCGGCGGGATCTTTTCCCCCTCCGGCAGTTCTTTGACGATCGTGAAGGGGAAGGCCTCGAGCCAGTTGGCGTGGGACGGCTTGAGGTCGTGCCGAAGGGCGACCGCTTCCACGCTGTGAGACTGCCACCAGGAATACCAGTTCAACTTGAGATTGCTGAGTGAGTTGGCGAGCTCGGTCAGGCGGGCGCGGGTGCCGCTGTTGCCGCCGTGCCCGTTCAGGACCAGGATGCGCCGGAAGCCCTGGCCGTAGGCCGAACGGACGATATCTTCCACGGCATCCAGCAGGGTGGACAGCCGCAGGCTGAGCGTGCCGGGGTAGGTGAGAAAGTATGGGGAACTTCCGAAGTTCAAAGGCGGTGCCACCAGGACATGGGTCTGCTGGGAGGCGGCGTCCGCCAGGGCCAGCGGCACCTTGACATCCGAGAGCAGGGAAAGGTAGGCATGCTGTTCGCAGGCCCCGACGACCAGCATGAGGCGGTCGTCCTGTTTCAGGTACTCATCCACATCCATCCAGTTCAGTTCCTCGAGGCGCATAGGTTCCCTCTTATTTTGGATCGGATTCCTGCTCGAATTATCTTTGTTCTCCTCGCCGCAGGCGGGCGATCCTGACCTGCTCTACTAGAAGGATCTCTTCCACCCCGCCCGGACCATTCTGCAGGGCCTGGGCTTTTTCGAGCACTTGGGGGGTCAGGATGGCATCCTTCCATTTCTCGGATAGATAGTTCTTCAGCGATTGGATCGTTTCGGTGTAATTGGTGAAGGTAAACTGATCCCTGTATTCCAGCCGGAAAATCCCCTCTCGAATGGATTGCTCCAGGGCAGCCTCAGCCTGGACGTATTCGATCAAATCGTCCGTTTCTTCCAGATAGCCGATAAACTGGGTTCCCGCCTGGGTACGGGCGATGATTTCCGGACGGCTGGTGCTCGGGTGGATATCGATCAAGAATCCGCCGGGCTTCAGCAACCGCTGGATGGTTTGAAGGGCATGGACCATGCCCGCTGACTCCATTCATCAAAGCGACCAGGCCAGGATGGCAAGGTCGAAGGGTGCGGAGTGAACCTGGGCGGCATACTGCTCCAGGTTGAGGTTGTGGAATGCCACCCGCTCCCGCAGGGAAGCCGGGCAGTCATTCTGGGCCTGCTGGATGAGCAGCGCGTCCGGGTCGATGGCGGTGATGGAACCAACCGTCCCGGCATAGCGCCAGGTCAGACGGCCATTCCCGCAGCCGATCTCGAGCACGCGTCGGGCGGTCGAAGGTCTCAGCAAGGTTAATAGGGCATGGGTTTCATTTTCTTCCGGGTCGGTACGTACAGGCATGGTCGAAACCTTTCCAATCCAATTTTACTCGTATAATACATGCGCGATGTCCCCGGCTCCGATCCCTTCCCTTTACCTGGAACGAATGTCCCGCTTCCTGGGCGCGGAGTACCCCGCCTTTGCCGCCGGGCTGACCCGGGCGCCGATCAGCGGCCTGCGCCTTAACACGCTCAAAGTGAGCCCGGACGAGTTCAAACGGATCTCCCCTTTTTCACTTGGGGAGCGGGTGCCCTGGTGTTCGTCCGCCTTCCTGCTGGAGGGGGAGGAGCGCCCCGGAAAACATCCCTACCAGCCGGCGGGATTGTACTATCTGCAGGATCCGTCGGCCATGTCGGCCGCGGAACTGCTCGGACCCCAACCCGGAGAGCGCGTCCTGGACCTGGCTGCCTCCCCGGGCGGCAAGACCACCCATCTGGCAAGCCTGATGCACGGGCGCGGGCTTTTGGTGGCGAACGAGATCAAAACCCGGCGCCTCAACTCCCTGGTCGTCAATGCCGAACGCTGGGGGGCCGCCAACATTGTCGTGACCAACGAAAGCCCCGAACGGCTGGCGGATCATTTCGGCGCTTCCTTCGACAAAGTGCTGGTGGATGCGCCCTGTTCCGGAGAAGGCACCTTCCGCCGGGACATGCAGGCTCGCTTGGACTGGTCACGGGAAGCGATCGCCGCCTATGCGGAAAAGCAAACCGGCATTTTGCGTGTGGCCGCCCACCTGGTACGCCCCGGCGGAACCCTGCTCTATTCCACCTGCACATTCGCCCCCGAAGAGGACGAGGGGTCGATAGGACGGTTCCTTCAGGAGCATGCAGACTTCGAGGTCGTGGCCCTGCCGCGGCTGCCCGGCTTCATCCCCGGACAGCCGGAGTGGCTGGAGATCGCCGGTGCAGGTCCCATGGATCCTGCTCTCCAAAAATCATTGCGCGGTTCCGTCCGGCTCCTGCCTCACCGGATCCCCGGTGAAGGGCATTTTATCTGCCTTCTGCAGCGTAAAACCGGTGGGATCCAGGAACGCATCCCCTCTTTGGGACCCACCCCCATCCCGTCCGGGCAGGAAGAGGCCTGGCAGGCATTCCAGGATCGTTTTCTCAACGTGCGCTTTTCCGGGGAACGCCTGCGCGTGCAGGGCCAGAGGCTCTATTATGGATCGGAGCACATGCCGGATCTGAACGGGCTGCGCGTCGCCGTACCGGGCATCTGGCTCGGGACCTTCAAAACAGACCGCTTCGAGCCGGCGCATGCTCTGGCGCTTCACCTGCGCCAGGGGCAGGCGCAGAACGTGCTGGACCTGCTGGCTGAAAGCCGTGAAATTTCCGCTTACCTGCGCGGGGAATCCATCCCGGCCGGGGGCGAGCCGGGCTGGGTCCTCGTCTGCGTGGATGGTTTCCCGCTGGGCTGGGGCAAACGCGTCCAGGGCGTGGTCAAGAACCATCTTCCCCGGGGCTGGCAGGTCCATTCCTGAAAACGGAACTGCGACGCATTTTACAAATGCGTCGCAGTGGATCGTTATTCCGGTCTTTGCCAGTGACCCGAATTTACTGTCATCAAGTCCCCGGCGCATTCGGTGTGCGGGGGACTTGGTTACAACACGATATTCACCAGTCTCTTCTGCGCCACGATGACCTTTTTGGGCGTTTTTCCTTCCAGATACTTCTGCACGCCCTCGCTTGCCAGCGCCGCGGATCTGATCTGCTCTTCCGTCGCCTCCGCCGGAACAATGACCCGGTCGCGCAGTTTGCCGTTGACCTGCACCGGGATGGTGATCTCGTCCTCCTGCACAGCCGCCGCGTCGACCTCCGGCCATGGCTGGGTATGGACCGAGTAAGGCTTGCCCAGGCTGACGCACCAGAGCTCCTCGGCGATGTGCGGGCAGACTGGCGCCAGCATGCGCACATAGATGTCGACCGCTTCGGCCCACTCGGGGGTACCCGCCACTCCGGCTTCCCTGGCCTTGGCCATCTCGTTCAGCAGTTCCATCAGGCCGGAAACGGTCGTATTGAATTCAAAGGTTTCGAAATCGCGGGTCACCTGTTTCAAGGTCTGGTGAACCTTGCGGCGTAGGGCGCGTTTGGCCTGATTGCCCGCCTCCACACCGGTCAGGAGCACATCGGCGATCTCCTCCTCCGGGGTGTCTGCGGTGAAGAAACCCAGAGGCTTCCGGGTTGGCTTCGCCTGGGCGGTTTCCGTCACGAGCGCCCATACGCGCCTCAGCCAGCGCATCGTCCCGTCGATGCCGGAGGAGTTCCAGGGCGCGCCCATGTCCCAGCGTGCGAAGAACATCAGGAACGCCCGCACCGCATCGGCCCCGTAGCGCCCGACCAGCAGGTCCGGAGCGATCACATTGCCGCGGCTTTTGGACATCTTTTCGTGGTCCTCCCCCAGGACCATGCCCTGGTTGCGCAGCTGGATCATCGGCTCGTTTCCTTCGACGATTTCCATGTCGCGCAGGGCCTTGTGGAAGAAGCGCGTGTACATCAGGTGCATGTTGGCGTGCTCGATGCCGCCGGTGTATGTATCCACCGGCATCCAGTAATCGTACTCCTTCGGATCGAAGGGGCCCTGGTCATACCTGGGGCTCAGGTAGCGCAGGTGGTACCAGGACGAGCACATGAAGGTATCCATCGTGTCGGTCTCGCGCTCGGCGGGCCCGCCGCAGGACGGGCAGGTGGTCTTCTTCCAGGTCGGGTGCAGCTTGAGGGGTGATTCGCCGGTGGGCTTCCACTTGACGTCCTCCGGCAGCAGGACCGGCAGCTGGTCCTCAGGAACGGGGTTCCAGCCGCAATCCTTGCAGTAGACCATCGGGATCGGTGCGCCCCAGTAGCGCTGCCGGGAGATCAACCAGTCGCGCAGCTTGTAATTGACCGCCCTCTTGCCGAGCGCCTTTTTTTCCAGGAACTGGACCGCTGCCGGAAAGGCCTGGTCGGCCGGGGTGCCGCTCAGGGGGCCGGAGTTGACCATGCGTCCGTAAGCGGGCACCGCCTCGGTCAGTCCGGCGGCATCCAGCTCCTCCATGCCTTCCGGCTGGACCACCACGCGAATTTCAAGCCCGTACTTGCGGGCGAACTCGAAGTCGCGCTGGTCATGGGCGGGGACGGCCATGATGGCGCCGGTCCCGTAGGTCATCAGGACGTAGTCGGCGATCCAGATGGGGATCCTCTCGCCGCTCACCGGGTTGATGGCGTAGGAGCCGGTGAAGACGCCGGTCTTCTCCTTGTCGGTGGCCTCGCGGTCGATATCGGATTCGCGCGCCGCCTGCTTCTGGTAGCTTGCCACGTCCGCCTGCCGGTCAGGCTGGGTGAGCTTGTCCACCAGCGGGTGTTCGGGGGCCACGACCATGAAGGTTGCCCCCCACAGCGTGTCCGGCCGGGTGGTGAAAACCTCCAGGGGGTCGCCCATCTCGGTCTTGAAGACCACGCTGGCCCCTTCCGACCGCCCGATCCAGTTGGTCTGCAGCAGCTTCACCCGGTCAGGCCAGTCCACGCCTTCGTAGGACAGCAGTTCATCGGCATAGCGGGTGATGCGGAAGAACCACTGCTCCAGGTTCTTCTTGATGACCGGGGTACCGCAGCGCTCGCAGTGCCGGTCTTCCCCCCAGACCTGCTCGCGCGCCAGGGTGGTGTTGTCATGCGGGCAGAAATCCACCGGGGACATCTTGCGGTAGGCCAGGTCGTGCTTGTAGAGCTGGATGAAGAACCACTGGGTCCAGCGGTAGTATTCCGGATCTGCGGAAACCGTCTCACGCCGCCAGTCCCACATGGCGCCCATCGAGCGCATCTGCTTGCGCATGTTCTCGATGTTCTTGTAGGTCCAGACTTTTGGGTGGATGCCGCGCTCGATGGCGGCGTTCTCGGCCGGGAGGCCGAAGGCGTCGAAACCGATCGGGAAAAGCACATTGTAGCCGTTCATGCGCTTGAAGCGGGCGCGCGCATCACTCGGCGTCATGGCATACCAGTGACCGATGTGCAGGTCGCCGGAGGGGTAGGGCAGCATGGTCAGGGCGTAATGCTTGGGCCGTTTGGGGTCGATATCGGCGTGATACAGACCGTCTGCTTCCCATTTCGCCTGCCATTTGGGTTCGATCTCTGCGGGGTTGTAGATGGATGGATCGGACATGGTGAACTCCAGAATTCGATGGATGGAGAAATAGCTTTGAAAGATTATAACCTTTCCAGAATCATCTCAGGCCGGAAGGTCGAGTCAGCGGAGACGGAGGCGGGGCGCGAGTGGACAGCTGGGTCCTGGGACGCAGGTTCGGGAATCCTCGCTCATCGCACGCCTCCTTCCTAAAATTAACAAAAAACCCCTCATCCATACAGGGACGAAGGGTCGACTCCGTGGTACCACCCTGGTTACGTTCCACCTGCGAACGTCACTCTGGGAAAGCGGTAACGGGCTTGCCCGGCGTTGACTACTGGGATTCACCAACGCAGTCTGCCCCGAGGGGCGGCAGGCGAGTTCGGCCTTGGTGGTGCTCCGGGGGCACCCTGGCGGGCTCGCACCTGGCTCTCCCGCCTCGCTGTCCGGATGGCCTACTACTCCTGCTGGACTTTGGTTATTCGGTTGTCTGTGGACCCAGCGAGATTCGAACTCGCGACCTTCTCAATGCCATTGAGACGCGCTCCCAACTGCGCTATGGGCCCATTCATTCCATCTTATAGCCAGTGGACCTGAGGGGATTCGAACCCCTGACCTCCTCAGTGCGATTGAGGCGCGCTCCCAACTGCGCTACAGGCCCGGTGATCAGGCGTGCGTTATTCTACCTTGGGGGGGAGGGAATGTCAAGACGAGCCGGTTCTATCGAGCGGTTTCCGGGGATTGCAGGTCTTCAGGATGCTCTTTGAGGCTCCAGGCCTCGTCGGGATGATCGCCACCGCGGGGTGTTTAGCGTTGGGAACCTTTCAGGTGAACCATCAACAACAGGATGCGCTTGTGGATGTTGATGATCCGCCGGTTCCAGTCGATGCGCGGATTGGCGGGATCGACTTGAAAGATGAGCTCCAGTTCTTTGATGCGGTCGTAAATGCCCTCGATCAGGTTCTCCACATCTTTGCCGATGAACGAGGCCAGGTCACTGTCCTTCAGGCTGGCGTTTCCCTGCAGGATTTTCTTCCTCGGGGTCAGATCGTTGAAGTTGAAATTCTTCTCGAGCAGGCGATCATAGACCCTGGTGCTGAACTGGGGGATGACCTTCTGCGGCTCGACCGACTGCTCCACGACCAGCCAGGAAAGCGTGGAGTTCTTCTTGACCTCCTCGAGCAGGAGGCGGGCTTCGCCTCTGCGGTTCTGGAGCAGCTTCGTGAAGGCTTTCGCCGTGCTGGCTGCAGACCCCAGGGTGGAGAAGAGCGAAGCGATCGTTTCGAGGACCATGGAATAATTATAGACCCGCTTTGGACCTGGCCGTGACCAGATTAGAACATAGGTTCTGATTATACACCAGCCAGACCCAAAAAGGCAAGGCGGACTTGAATCGTCGCACGGATAGGTTCGAACGGCCGGCTTGCGCTTTTCGGATATACTTGGATCCGGGAGCGCCGCTCCCGATTCTTTATTTTTTGAGGTGAGATGTCCTCGATCGGTGAAATCGCAGCCCTTTTTACCTCCTTTTGCTGGTCCTTCTCGGCGATCGGGTTCACCAAGTCGACCCAAAGGGTCGGCTCCATGGCGACCAATCGCGTCCGGGTATTTCTCGCCATGCTGGCGTTGATCCTGATCAATGGCCTCCTTTACGGCCAGCCTGTGCCTCTCCACGCCGGCGCTTCCCGCTGGGCATGGTTGGGCATCTCGGGGATTATCGGTCTTTCTCTGGGGGACGCCTTCCTGTTCCAGGCCTACCACGAGATCGGTGCGCGTTTAGGCCTGTTACTTTTAAGCCTGGCACCCGTCTTTGGTGCAGCCATCGCCTGGGTCTTCTTTGGACAGGCGCTCAAAGCGCTGCAGATCGCCGGCATCGCCATCACCCTGGCGGGCATTTCCTGGGTGGTCATGACTCGTCCGACCGAGGTCCAGGAGCACGCCCACAAGGTCACAGGGCGGGGCATCTTGTTCGGGATTCTGGCCGCTCTCGGACAGGCGACCGGCCTGGTCTTCTCCCAGCAGGGGATGAGCGGCGGCTTTTCGCCCTTTGCAGGCACGCTCATCCGCATGCTCGCGGCTGTCGCCACCCTTTGGATCGCAGCCGCTTTCCAGCGCCAGGCGGGGACCACCGTCGAGGCGATGCGCCGGAGCCCGGGGGCATTTGGCTGGATCGCCTTCGGCGCACTGTTCGGACCGGTGCTGGGCGTCTCGTCCTCATTGTTGGCCGTCCAGCACGTGGGGATCGGCGTGGCGAGCACGCTCATGGCGCTGCCGCCCGTCTTCATGCTGCCGATCAGCTATTTCGTCTTCAAAGACCGTTTCGGCTGGCAGGCCATCGTCGGCACGCTCGTTGCCATGGCTGGCGTGGCGCTGCTTTTCCTGAGTTAGCGGTGGCTTTTTCTGTGCGCAGGGGGTTCTTGCAACATATCCTAGCATTTTTCGTGGCCAAGGCCACGGGCGGCTGCAGGTCCATATCTCGAATTTGAGAACGCCGCATGGACGGGAATCATGGGAGACCCATGGGAGTAGATCAGGTTCTCAGGGGTGATAGGTCTGTGCCAGGTACTGGACCAGCACCTGCTCTTCCTGAGGAGACAGCTGGGCCCCAAAATCGACCATGCGATCCACAAGCATCTGCCAATCCTCTGCGGTTCCCCGGGCCGACTCGATCAACGCCGTGGAATGGCAGGCGTTGCAGCGTGCCTGCATCAATGTGGGTCCGTCCGCCAGCGCTGAAGCTGGGCCAGGGGAGGAAGCAGAGGTATCGGTAGGCGCCGCGGTCGGGACAGGGGCAGGGGTGACCGCCTGCGCACATCCGGCCAGGAAGGACCCGACTAGCAGAAGAACCAGTCCGCTCGTTCCCAGGATATAAACCAATTTTTTCATCAGTGATCACCTACCATTAATGACCCCCAATTCTACTTCACCAAAATGAGAACTTTTTAATGAGGTTTTTCCTGGTGTGCACACCCGCGCATGCGCCAGGATCAAAAGTAGCGTACCTCGAAGCGGTTGAATTCCCCCGTTGGGGTTTCCCATTCCAGGCGCGCCTCTTCGACCAGGGAGGAGCGCGGCCCGGTCTGGACGGCCGCGGCGAAGCGTTCCAACACCGGACGCGGGCCTTCGGCCACGGTCTCCACATGGTCGTAACCGACATTGCGCACCCAGCCGGTCAGGCCGAACACGGTGCCGCTCTCCTGGACGAAGGCGCGGAATCCAACCCCCTGGACCCGTCCGGTCACCCAGACATGCACGCGCCCCCATTCAGCCGGATTGATCTTTTCCATGCGATCTTCTCCTCACGAGCTGCTCCGAGGCAGGAACAGACGAACGGCCCGTGCGTCCTTCCAGAGCACGAAACAATCTTCAAAGGAAAAACGGAAGACCTGCAACATCTCACTTCCCCAGGAAATACAGCAGGGGGGTCAGGGTAAGCGGGCTCAGGATCGTGCTGATGAATACGATGGTCGTCACCAAAGACGGCTCAAGCCCATATTCGGCGGCCAGCATGGTCGTCATCACCGCGGACGGCATTCCCGCATCCGTGATCCCGTCCTGAAGGGCCGACCCCTTCATGCCGAACAGGGCGGCCAGTCCCCAACCGAGCAGGGGTCCGACAATCAGCCGGCCCACGACCGGGATGCTCAAAGCGCGCAGGTTACTGGTCCACTTGGCCTTGGTTAATTCCAGGCCCAGCAGGACCAGCATGGCCGGTACCGTCGCATCCGCTGCCAGGGAAACCGTCCGTTGGAGCGGGGTGGGCAGCTGCCAGCCCGTGCGGTTGAAAACCATTGCCAGAAGAATCGCGTAGGTCGCTGGGACTTTGATCAGGCCGAGCAGGGCCTGCTTCGGCCGCAAGCGATCCAGGGAAGCGATCAGTACGCCCACCGTATAAAACAGGATGGACAAGGTGGCGTAATAGACGCTGGCGTAGGCCAGCGCATGCGACCCGAAGGCAAAAGCGATCAAAGGCAATCCATAATTCCCGTTGTTGGCGAACATGGTGGTCAGCACGACCGCACTCAGGTTGGTGCGGCTCAGGTGCAGCACGCGTCCGGCCAGGAAGGCCAGCCCGCCCCCGATCATCATGACGGCCGTGGCGAAGGCCATCATCTCGGCGATGTTCCCCAGCGATAACTGGCTCTGGGCGATCAAATTAAAGACCAGCAGCGGGGCAAAGATGTAGAAAATGGCCCTCCCCAGCGGTTGAGGCTCAACTCCCAGGAATTTTCCCAGGGCGAATCCGGCTCCGCCGAGCAGCAGGATGGGCAGGAGGTTGTTCGCGAAGGTATTGAGCAGGGCCATGAAAGGGTCGTGGGGTCAGAGCGATTGGAGCAGGAGAGGACTATTCATCGTCCTCGCCGGGTTCGAAATCGAACATGTCGAAATGGGCTGTCTGTTCGTTGAACACCAGGTTGTCGAGTGCTTCTTCTAGGAAATCGACTTCTTCGTCATCGGGTTCCTGATCCAGTAATTCTTCGAGCCGGTTGCGCACACCCTCCCCGCCGATCTTGGAGAGCGACCAGATCAAATGACGGCGGATCTCCAGATCCTCCTCGTCTTCCAGCTGGTCCATCAGGAAGGACCGGCTCGAACGCAGCTCCAGTTCGCCGGCGGCGCGCACGGCTTCGCGGCGGATGTCTTCATTCGGACTGCTCAGGTTGGCGAGGACCTGTTTATCCCAGCGTTCATCGGCGGAGCGGCTCATGGCGAACAAAGCGCTGACGATCCAATCCGGATTTTTCTGGCTGTAAGCAGCCTCGATGAGGGGAGGAACCTCCTCCCGGGAAGACGCGCCCAGGGACTCCAGGGCGCGCCGGCGGGTGAGGACCCCGTCGGCCGAGGTCGCGGCTTCCAGGAGGTTGTCTTCGACTTGATGATAGAGCGGCGCAGGGATTTGTTCCAATTCACCCAGGTAAACAAACAATCCCAGTGCGGTTGCGGCGCCGGCGCGGGCGTTGACATCCTCGTCCTGGTTCAGAATATCGAGGAAGACCGGCACTAATTTGACGTCTTCACATTCCCAGAGCAGCCGCATGGCCAGGATGCGCACCTGGGCGTCCGGGTCTTTGAGCAAGGCCCGGGCCAGGTCGTCGAACGAGGTCAGGGTATCCGATTCGGCCAGGTCCTCCAGGTCCTCCAGCAAGGACTGTTTGCGGCGCGGGGCTACCTTCGTCCAGGCCTGAAGCAGGCTTTTCAGATCGGAAGGAGCGATGTCCGAGAAGCGTTCCAGGTATCGCGCCGGGAAAGTTTTGCTATCATCCAGCAATGCCTCAATGACCGCCTTGATGGATACGTTCTGGGCCATGTCGACAATCGTCCTCTTTTTCTAGGGCAGGTTGAAAGTGACCGGGTTGATGATATCTTTGATGTAAAAGAAGCCGAGCAAGGTCAGCAGGACGATGAATCCGATCCCGTTGATCATGTTCTGGTATCGAACCGGTATGCGCCTGCGCAGGATGATCTCCGGGAGGGTCATGAAGATTCGTCCGCCGTCCAGGGCCGGGATGGGCAGCAGGTTGATCACACCCAGGGAGAGGGTCAGGGAGATGATCACACTCAGGGTGTAGTTGGTCGGCGGTTGCACGGGCTGGCCGTCCGCGGGCTGCTGCTGGCGGCTCTGGACATCACGGGCCACCGCCTGCTGGAAAAGGTTCCAGATGCTGCGAGGACCGGCCAGCTGGGCATCTGAAGCCGGGAGGGTGCCGGCGATGATCCTGCCCGGTAATGAAAGCAGATCCCCGATTGCGCCGCCGGTAGCCTCAAATGAAATCGGGATCGTTTCGAACCAGGAACTCACCGGGCGGATCGGGTTGGTCAGCAGAACGCCCATCGCACCCTGCTGATCCGTCCGGCTGCCCAGGGGTGTGACCGTCAGGGCCACCACCTGGACGCCGCGTTTCACCGTGACCGTCAGGGGCTGGTTCAGGTGGGCGTGGGTATAATCCCGCATTTCCTGGATGGTGTGGACGGCCTGGGATCCGACCGTCAGTACCTGATCCCCGACCTGGAAACCGGCCTGTAGAGCCGGGGAGGCGGACATGACACCAGCGATCTGGACAGTTTTGTAATCCGGCAGGCCGGTCTGGCTGAAGTAAAGGGTGAAGGCCAAAAATGCCGTCAGCAGGTTCATGCTGGCGCCGGCCAGCATCACCAGGATGCGCTTCCAGGGCTGGGCGGCGGCCATCCCTCCAGGGACGGAGGGGTCGTCCTCTCCCTTGATGCGGTTGAACCCGCCCAGGGGAATCCAGTTCAGGGTGAAATCGGTGCCTCTCCAGCGGAAGAGTTTGATCAGGCGGGGAGGAAAGCCGATGCCGAATTCTTCGACCTCGATATTCAGCAGGCGGGCGACAAAGTAGTGCCCGAACTCATGAAGTAAGATACTCCCGGCGAAGACCAGCACGAAAGTCAATCCGCCGAGTAAACTGATATACATGGGGATACCTCATCAACGATAAATATGCGCGCCCTGCGGCGCGGTCAGGCTGATTATATCCTTTTTTGAAAGAGGAGAAAGGGGCCTTACGGTTCCACGGTCCTCGCCGGACCGCCCACGTGTGCCACGCGCACTTCCTGGACGCCGGGGAGCTTCGCCAGCCGGGCAACCGCCTGGTCCTCCTCGGACCTTTCGCAGAGCACATGCACGTTCGGGCCGGCATCGACCGTGTAGCAGACCGGCAGTCCTGCTTTTCGAGCGACGATCACCTCCCGCATGGCGGTCAGGGTGGCTTCCTGCCAGTAGAAAAGAGGCGGACTGGAGGTCATCATCACGGCGTGCATCCAGTTGGAATCCAGTTCCACCACTTGAGCGAGGGCGGCGAAATCGCGCTGCAGGATGGCGTTGCGGCAGATGTCCAGCCGCCGGGGCGCATCCGCCAGGCGCGAGACTTGCAGAGGGCTGGACCCGGCCAGCCGATGGCCTTCGGTGGAGGAGGTTGCCTTGGCGGCGGAGCTGACGATCAGGATGCAATCAGAAAGATCCCAGTGATCAGGAGGGGCAATCGAGACTCCGAAAGAGTCTTCATCCCGGGCGCCCGCCCGCCATTCCACAAATCCACCCGGGATGGATCGGCAGGCTGAACCGGAGCCGCGCCGCGCCAGACGGGAGAGCTCGGCTTCGTTTAAGGCGAGACCGGCGGCGCGGCTGGAGGCCATTGCCAGGGCGGAAAACGCGGCAGCCGAGGAGGCGATCCCGGCTCCGGATGGGAAGTTATTCTGACTTTCGACCCGGGCGTATTGAGCAGTCTTCGCCAACCGGCGGACCTCGTCCAGGAATACCGAAACCCGCTGCAGCCCCGCTCCACGAACCTGCTGGCCGTTGAGGGTGAGGAGATCGCCTTGAAGAGATTCGTCGAATGTCACGTGCGTCCGTGTCTCCAGCCCGTCCAGGTTCATGGAGATGGAGCCATTCGCCGCCAGGCGCAGGGATTCGTCGCGATTCCCCCAATACTTGATGAAGGCAATATTCGAATTGGCTATCGCGGTGGCAGTGCGAGTGGACATTGCTCAATCCAATTGGTTATCGCTGGCTACCGGACTTATTGCGGGCCGGAGAATCAACGTGGAACAACATGCAATTCGATCCGGGCATCCAGTGCGTTGGCGATGCGTTCCAGGAAGGAAAGGCTGGGCATGCTAGAGTCGTTTTCCAGGCGGGCTATGGATGGCTGGTGTGTCCCGATCATTTTGGCCAGCTCTGCCTGGGTCAGGCCGTGCTGGATGCGTAAGCGCGCAATCTGGTAACCGGGCTCCAGTTCATTTGCTGCGGCGACGAATTCAGGATCCTCCAATTGTTTGGCCTGCCAATCCCTCAGGGTCTTTTTTGAGACAGGGGACATTTCAATCCTCCAATATTTCTTTCATCCGGCGTACTGCAATGGCGATTTCCTTCTCCAGTGTTTTCATGGATTGCTTGCGGAAACCATGCAGGACGTCAAACTTCTGCTCCATGTAGAGACAGTAAAACAGAGTTTGGATGCATTGCTATTATAACAATATTGTTATATATTCACAAGGGTGAAAAATACAACCCTTGGAGATTTTAGATGAGAAACACCCGGAAACCGTTTTGACCCCATGTCATCACCATGCCACATGGTTTTACTCACATTAAGAATGGAACTCATTCAGATAGGTCCAAGATCCCTTTACAAAAGTGTAAACCGGCCGGAGATGAATTGTAAAGCTCAGACAATTGATTGCGAGAGTGATTTGTTCTATACTGCTGATAGATCAGACAGCAGTAATTAGATAAGCTTATTTCATCATCCTGTTTTTCATCCTTCATCGGAGGTTCCATATGGCTCAAATCAGCATCAATCGCACGCAGGTCAGCGTCAAGAAGAACCGTCTCGGATTGGCCTTCGGGTATTTTTTCATCGCCAGCCTGTTCTTTGCCGCAGTGATCCTGCACCATGTGGTCAGCGCCACGGTGGTGATGTCTTACGCAGCTCTCTTCATTGTTTTCGGCCTGGTATGCATGGTGGCGTCGATCAGGAACAGCTGATGATTTCTGGATCAGGCGGCGGAGACCCGGCGACGGCGATGAAATCTTTTGCCCCGCAGCCTGAGTGAGAATCAGTTCACCCGAATAGAACTCGGGGCGGCCAGCTGGCCGCCCCGAGTATTATGTTAAAGATCTTCAGGGGCGATCCTTTCGAGCGCCGGTCAGTCCTGGTCATCCTCGGCATCATCCGCTGGCCGATACACATCCGGGACGAAGGTCTGGTCGGTGATCGGCGGCCGGACGTAGCCACCTTCCATCTGGCGCGGGGGCAGGGTGAGCGGTTCGGGGGTCAGGTCTTCATAGGGAATCAGGCTGAGCAGGTGGCGCATGCAGTTGAGCCGGGCGCACAGCTTGTTGTCCGCATTGACCACCACCCAGGGGGCCTGCTTGATATCGGTGTGGGCGAACATTTCATCCTTGGCCTTGGAATACTCGACCCAGCGTGCCCGGGACTGCAGATCCATCGGGCTGAGCTTCCAGCGTTTGGCAGGGTCCTGGATGCGGGCCTGGAACCGCCGTTCCTGCTCTTTGTTGCTGACCGAGAACCAGTACTTGACCAGGATGATGCCCGAGCGAACCAGCATGCGTTCGAACTCGGGGACCGAGCGCAGGAATTCACTGTATTCATCGTCTGTGCAGAAGCCCATCACCCGCTCTACCCCGGCGCGGTTGTACCAGCTGCGGTCGAAGAGCACCATCTCGCCTCCGGCAGGGAGGTGGGGGACATAGCGCTGGAAGTACCATTGGGTTTTCTCCCGCTCGGTGGGAGCGGGCAGGGCCACCACCCGGCAGATGCGCGGATTGAGGCTCTCGGTGATGCGTTTGATCACCCCTCCTTTGCCGGCCGCATCCCGGCCTTCAAAGATGACCACGACCTTGAGGTTCTTCAAGCGGATCCATTCCTGCAGCTTGACCAGCTCCCGCTGCAGACGGATCAGTTCCTTCTCATAGATTTTCTTGTCGACGACGATTTGCTGCCGGGATGGAATCGAGGCGCCGATCGGCCGCCCCTCCCCATCCCCGGGACCTTTGACCTCGGCTGGATCTTCAGCCTTGGCGGAGGCATGCTTCTTGCGGGCTGCTTTCTCTTTCTTGGACATCCTGTCCTCCAGAAAACGGTCGGTAGTCTTGGAACCGGGCAGCCTGGGGGCGATGGGGCAACCTTGTTGCGGCTCTATTTCGATGCCGAGCGACGCCCTCCAAGAATTAAAGGGATGCCCTGGGAGGGAGGCCGGCCCGGTGCACCGAGGATCTCAGGCCTCCGGTTGGATCATGAACATTTTCAGGATATCATTTACGGACGTCTTTTTCCGGGAGATGATCCAACCCGAAATGATGGTATTGACACAGGCCATCGCCGCCCTCGAAATCGCCAGGGAGGCGAGGATGGTCCATTTTTTGTCGGCCGCCGAATGGATATCCAGAAGGCTGCCGCGGGATTCTGCCAGCAGAAAGCTGTAATAGCGGCTGTACACCTTCTCCAGGCCTCCATCCTTGGCGACCTTCTTGATCCCGTGTTTCTTGGGGCTGTTGCGGAAATGGATCGAAGGCAGGATGGTTTGGGTGGTTCCCTTGCGTGAGGGAAGGGCCTCCTCCGGTCCGGGGGCGGAGACGATGACCTGTTTCAGGTCCCGGATGAGCACATTCCGGCTCTGTAGTTCGAACCGCCGCGCATTCTCATCGGAGCTCAGGATCCACCGCGCCAGAAAAAGGCAATCCAGCAACCCGCGCGCCAGCAGGTTCGAGGAGGCAGACAGGCCCGTACCCGCTGTCTTTAAGGAACCTTCCGCCAGATCGGCGGCTCGGTCCAGACAATCCACCAGGGCATTTTCCTTGATCCCATTAAAGGTCCTCTTCCGGAAATCCGGGAGAGACTTCCGGGCTTTTTCCAGCTCGACTTTCAAACCGTTGATCTCATCCTGAATGATCGGGTCGGGATTATCGTTCATGCGGAACCTGCTCCTGGTGGTGATCCACCCAGCTGGCATGGAACCAAACTGCAACCAGTATAATTCATTAGGTTACGGGAATCAACCGGGAACGGAACCGTTTCGGATGAAATTCGACCCACACACCCCAGCGGATATTTTGGGGGGCCAGGAATCCGCCTGGGTCTGCGGCGGCCGGTGCAGAGAAGCAGCGAATATTTCTTTTCTCGAAATGGTAATCGGAGACGCGCCCTGTCCCTTCGAGTCAGGGTTCGACGGTCCAGGATGTCTCTGGAGATCAGGGATCGGTTGCGATCCGCGGAGCGCGGAGGCGATCACCCCCCCTTGCTTTGTAGGCCCAGCTTGCAGGCCATGTTCGAGCCCTCCTTCCTCAGGTCATGTCCCAGCAGGACCCTTTCCAGGTTGGCGGGCAGGTTCCGGATCCGGCGGCCGGTCGCTTGAAAGATGGCGTTCAGGATCGCCGGAGCGGTGGGGATCATGCCGGGTTCGCCGATGTTCTTGGCCCCGTACGGCCCTGGGGTGAAAGGCTTTTCCACGAACACCCCGACGATCTCCGGAACGTCCAGGGAGGTGGGGATCAGGTACTCATCGAAATTGGTGGCCTGGATGAAGCCCTGGTCGTAGTCCACCCGCTCCATCAGCGCATAGCCCAGACCCTGGGTGATGCCGCCATAAAGCTGCCCCAGGACACCCTGGGGGAAGATGACCGTGCCGGTATCGTGGGCCGCCCAGAAGCCGACCACGTCGACCTTCCCGGTGCCGGTATCCACCTGGACCTCGGCCACCTGTGCACCGAAGTGGTAGCCAAAATAGGGTTTGCCCTCCCCTTTTTCGAACGACCAGTAATTTTCTGGTGCATCCCAGCGCCCTTGCGCAGAAAGGGTCAGGCCCATGCTGCGCGCATGCTGCACGACCTGCTCGAAGGGGAGCGCTTCCTCATCCGGGCTGATATAGCTTTCGTCGTGGCGGACGATCTGCATCCTCTCGCAGCCGAAGAGATCCGCGGCGGCCTGGGTGAGCAGGCTGTCCAGGCGCATGGCAGCAACACGCGTGGCGTTCCCTCCCATCACGGTCGAGCGGCTGGCTACCGTCGGGCCGCTGTCGAAGGAGGTATCGGTATCCGGCCGCAGCATGCGGATGCGCTCCGGCTGCAGGCCGAGCGTTTCCGCCGCGATGAGGGTGAAGACCGTGCGGGATCCGGTGCCATAATCGGTCAGGCCGGAGGTCAGGGTCAGGCTGTCATCCGCGTTGATCGCCAGGGTGCTGATCGCAAAATCCGCCCCCTCCGCCCCCAGGGACATGCCGTGAAAAACTGCCGCCGCCCCCAGGCCGCGGCGTATTTCCCCGGGGAGGATCGCCTGCCCCTGCGCCGCTTGGATGGCAGACCGCTTGCGCTCCCAGTCGGAGATCCGGCGCACCTGCTCCAGGCAATCCGCCAGGGCCACGTCCTCACCCAGCACCTGTCCGTGCGGGGTGGCATCCCCGGGGCGCAGACAGTTGTGCAAGCGAAACTCGATCGGGTCCATCCCCAGCCGGCAGGCGAGTTCATCCACCGCCTGTTCGATGCCGGCGCACACCTCGGTGTTGCCGAACCCGCGGAATGCGCCGGAATACCCGTTATTGGTGTAGGCCACGTCCACATCGACGTGACAGGCTTCATACCGGTACGGTCCCATCGCATGGATGCTCGAGCGCCAGGCCGTGAACGGGGTGATGGCCGCGTAAGCCCCGCTGTCCACCACGGCATGGATCCGGCTGGCGCGCAGAGTGCCGTCCGGGTCGCAGCCCAGCTGGATGTGCATCTGCATGGCGTCCCGTTTGTACGAGGCGATGATGGATTCTTCCCGGGAGAAGCTCATCTTCACCGGGCGGCCGGTCAGCAGGGCGAGTTTGGCCACCTGACCGACGGTCTGGTACATCAGGTCGTCCTTGCCGCCAAAAGCCCCGCCCACGGGAGGTTGGATCACCCGCACGTTCTCCTGCAGCAGCCCGAGGGTCTGGACGATATTTCCCCGGGCCAGGAACGGACTCTGGCAGTTGGCATACACCGTGACCCCGTTCTTCCCCGGCCAGGGCACGGCCAGGGCGCCTTCCGTTTCCAGGTAGGCATGCTCCTGGTGCATGGTCGAATACTCTTCATCCAGCCTGACCTCACAATCCGCCAGGACCCCCTCCGCTTCGCCCTTCCGTACCACATAGTGATTGAGCAGGTTACCACGGGGCAGGTCCGGGCTGTCCCAGGGGCGCTCGCCGACCGAGGGCGAACCCGGTTCCAGGGCCGCCCGCGGGTCGAACACGCCGGGCAGTTCCTCAAGCTCCAGGCGGATCGCCGCCAGGCCCAGGCGCAGGGCTTCTTCCGTCTCCGCCGCCACGGCCGCCAGCGCATCCCCGGCGTAGCGGACGCGCTCGTAGGCCAGCATGAACATGTCCTGGACGGGATAGCCAAAGCGCCCATGATTGACGAACGCCTCACTGGTGATCACCGCCAGGACCCCCGGGATTTTCAGGGCCGGGGTTGGGTCGATCGACCGGATCCGGGCGTGGGGCACCGTGCTGCGCAGGGCGCGCGCCACGAGCGTGCCCGGCAGGCGATAGTCGTCCACATAGCGGGCGGTCCCCAGCACCTTTTCCAGCGCGTCCACCCGGGTCGCAGGCTTCCCGACGAACTTCGTTTCCGGCATCTCAGCCCTTCTCCCGTCTGCGCAGGGCGGTCGTCTGGATCGCATCCACGATCTGCTGGTAGCCGGTGCAGCGGCATAAGTTTCCGGCGAGCGCGGTACGGATCTCCTTACGGCTGGGACGGTGGTTCGCCGCCAGCAGAGCCTCCCCGGAGAGCACCATCCCGGGGATGCAGAATCCGCATTGGACCGCACCGTAATCGATGAAGGCCTGCTGCAGGTCGTTGGGACCGCCGTCCGGGGCGCGCACGCCCTCGATCGTGATCACCTTGCGTCCACCCACCTGGGGCGCCAGGACCAGGCACGCATTGACCGGGCGATCATCCAAGAGGACCGTGCAGGCGCCGCACTCGCCGATGGCGCAGCCTTCCTTGGTCCCCGTCAGGTTCAGGTACTCGCGTAGCAGGGTCAGCAGGCTGATCCCGGCGGGCGCCTCGACCATGGCCGGTGACCCGTTGAGGGTGAATTCGATCTTCATCGCCCCTCTCCGGATCTGGATGGGGCCGGTTCAAACACCTGCAGGAGGGCGCGCTGGGTCATCGCCAGGAGAGCCGGTTCCTTGAACTCCGTCGACCAGCGCCGGCCGGTCAGTTGGATCATCTCATCCACCACGGATCGGGCGGCCGCGGCGTACAGGTCCCGGCCGGGGAACCGGCCGAGTATGAGCTCCTCGGCGGGCCGGATGCGCAGGATCTGGGGGGTGGACGCACCCGGCACGATCCGGACCTCGGCGATCCGGCCGGTGCCGTCCAGGCGCCCCAGGACGGCCACCGTCAGCCGCGAGATCGCCATGGCATTGCGCCGTCCCAGCTTCAGAAAGACGCTGCGGCATCCAGGCTCCGGCACGGTATAGCTTAAAGAGACCAGCAGACTGCCCGCAGGAATGAGGGTTTGGTTGGGCTTGACCACCAGTTCCGCCACCGGCCAGACCTGCTCCGCCTGGAGGCTGCGGACGCTCGCCCGGGCGTCCAGGCAGACCAGCGCAGGCAGCGAATCCGCGCAGGCGGCTGCGTTGGCCACGTTGCCGCCCAGGGTGCCCATGTTGCGGATCTGCACCGCCCCAACCTGGGCACAGGCCTCAGCGAGCAATGGGGCGGTCTCGATGACGATCGGGTTGGAGAGCACCTCGTTGAAGGTGGCGGCCGCGCCGATGGTCACCCGATC
>Ga0209039_10001601_pt1 | contig 20703 bp, 17 predicted proteins | sample BogFormECP12_OM1_FD_188238 | JGI IMG/M metagenome (GOLD analysis project Ga0209039, IMG submission 188238) | Bog forest soil microbial communities from Calvert Island, British Columbia, Canada - ECP12_OM1 (SPAdes) (version 2) | ecosystem: Environmental > Aquatic > Freshwater > Wetlands > Bog ...
TCTCGTTGTACCTACTATGATTATCACCTCCATCGGAAAGGATGAGCAAGGCACGTTTGGCGTTGTGTGCACCCCTCATCTGGCTGAGGCCCAGGTAGACGGCATCGAGCAGGGCGGTGCGACCCCTGGGAGCGGTGAGCATCATACGGCTTTGCAAATCTTCGACGCTGTTGGTGAAGGTGCTGGTGAGTTCGGCGCGTTCATTGAAGCTAACCAGGAAGAATTCATCCTGGGGATTGGCGGTCTTGAAAAACTCCAGCGCGGCGTCGCGGGCTTTATCAATCTTGTTGGACATGCTGCCGCTGAAATCGAAGATGACGCCGATGGAAATGGGCACGTCTTCGGCAGAAAAGGAGACGATTTCCTGCTCGACATTGTCCTCGAAGACACGGAAGTTGTCGCTGTCCAGACCAGTGACCAGACGATTGTAGGGGTCGGTGACGGTCACATTGACCAAGGCCAGGTCAACGTCGGTGCGGATGATCTTTCCAGGGATGATTCGTACGGCGGGAGTGTTCCGGGTGAGGTTATCGAGTGTAGGAGAGGTGGCCGGGGATTCAGGAGGCACCAAACCTTTTGGGGTATCTTGCGCGCAAATAGGGTAGGCCAAACAAAACAGCAGCAGACCAGCGAGCAGGCGGGAAATCGCAGGCAAAAACACAACGCGGGTTTCACACACAGCACGCTTCACGGCTCCCCCTTCTCCCGGTCTGCCGGGAGGGCCGCGCGGAGACATCATAATAGCACCGGGGTTCGGGAAGGCAAGCCCTCAACGCACAAGGAGAAAAGAGAGATGCGAAGGCCGACGAAGGTTGCGCCGTATGCTAGCATCGGCTGCAGAATGAGATGTAAAGGGGCGGAATGATGAGTGATCCCAGAGTGGTTGTAGTGATCCCGTCGCGATACGCTTCGACGCGGCTGCCGGGGAAGCCCCTGGTGCTACTGGCGGGGAAACCCATGGTGCAGCACGTGTACGAACGGGCGAAGCAAGCGCAGACGGTGCATCGCGTGGTGGTGGCGACGGACGACCAGCGGATTGTGGATGCGGTGAAGGCGTTCGGCGGCGAATCCCGGATGACCCGCGCCGACCACCGCACGGGCACGGAACGCATCGCCGAAGTAGCTGTTCATGAACCGGGAGACGTGTTCGTGAACGTGCAGGGAGACGAGCCGCTGATTGATCCGGTGGCGATCGACACAGCGGTTGGCGCGCTGCTGGAAGAGCCCCAAGCGCAGATCGCCACCGTGGCCACGCCCATCCGGCACGCCGGAGACATCATGGATCCGAATGTGGTGAAGACGGTGCTGGACTTTGACGGCAACGCGCTTTATTTTTCGCGCGCACCAATCCCATGGATACGGGATACGCAGCAAAAATTGCACGTAAAGTACTGGAAGCATTTGGGACTGTACGTTTTTCAACGCGAGGCGCTGCTGGAATACTCGACTTTGCCGCAGGGCGAACTGGAGAAGATTGAACAACTTGAACAACTCCGGTGGCTGGAGAATGGCTGGAAGATCCGCGTGGCGGAGGTGGCGCATGACGCGGTGAGCGTGGATGTGCCTGAAGATGTGGCGCGCGTGGAAAAGCTGATGCAAAAATGAGGCCGCCCGGCGAAGAAGAATCTTGCCGGGCGGTGAGTTTGCAAGGCTGCGAGAGCGCGTTCGCTTGCGGCCGGTTAGTTGGATTGCCGCGTGGCAATTCCGGCGAGCACTTGGTTCGTATCCGTGTCGAGAATGAGCATCGTGTTGGCATCGACGATGTAGGCCACGGACTTGAAGGCAAGGCCGCTGCTGCCAGTGATTTGCAAGGTGTTGCTGGTGGTGCCATCGGAATTGATGGTCAGAGTGCCTTGTGTGCCTATGTCGGCATAGTTGTTGCCATTGCTGAGGCCGATGACGGTGCCGTCTAAAACGCCAGTGATGTTGCTGGTGGAACCGCTCGCCAAGGTGAACTGGCCAATGAAATCATCCTCATTGGAAGAGCTGACGTTGACACCGTTCCAATTGTAGACGTAGCTTCCCGCCAGGCCAGAGAGAGTGAACGGCGAGCCGGATTGCCCCAGCAGAGTGCCATCCGCGATGATATTGCTGGTGACATCCTGGATCACTCCACTGGTGGGCGAGTAGAGGTAGAAGACGTAGGAGTAAGTACCCGTGGTATCAGTAAAGGTGAAAGTGCCGCGGCCGCTGCCCGCGGTATCAATGGTGTAGGTGGCGTTGGAGATGTTGGAACCCTGCGAAATATGGACTGGCGTGCCGCTATTGTTTTCGTCATATGAAATGTTGCCGAAGGTGCCGGAGCCAGTTACTGAGAAGCGAGCGAGGGAGGCGTCAGCGCCCTGCGTCAAGGTCGAAGAACCACCAACGAGATAGACAAAGCTGCCGGTGAAGCCAGCGGCGGTGGTAGGAATGGTGCCGGATTGCAGAAGTGCGTCGCCGGAAGAGCCTACCTGCCCATTTGGATCTTCCTCGATGAACTTGAGGTGCGTGGAATCCACAATGTAGAAGGCGAAAGTAGCGCCACCGAACGAGGCGGTACCGCGGCCATACGTGGCTCCATATGTGGCATCAAGCTGGTAGGATCCGGCCGAAAGGGTCGAGGGGCCAATGTGACCGTTGTTAGCATCATTGGTATCGAATGCACCACCCGAGATGACTCCGCCGCCATTCGGAGCGATGTTTCCGATCATGGAGACAGGGGTGACGTTTGTGCCCGCCAAGCTGACGCCGGAGAAGTCAAAGACGTAGTTTCCAGTGATGGAGCTGGCGAGAAAATCGTTGACGTTCTGAAGGTTGAAACTGCCACTGCTGGCAAACTTGCCATCGGTTTCCACCAACAAGCCCTGGCTGCTGGACTGAAGATCCAGGGTCCAGTCCAAGGTGTTGCCTGAGGTATCGGTAAGGACGATGGTGCCGCGGCCATTAGCCTGCACGTTGTACTTCCCCGATAAGGTGGATTGATTCACAGACGAGCCGAGGTCGACGACGTCCTCCAGCACGCTGCTGATGTTGCCGGCACCATCAGCGACGAAACTGCCGACGCGCGCAAAATAAGCGCCTGAGTTGTTAGGGTCCATGCCGCTCATTGAAAAGGCGTAAGTGCCTTTCAAGCTGCTGAGGGTGAATCCACCGGTTGGAGGAGGCGGGGAAACCGAGGAGCCACCGCCGCCGCAGGCGGCCAGCGCTACACAAAAGGCGAGAGTTGGGAGGAACAGGAGACGCTTCACAGCACACCTCCCTGGGACTTCGTATCCGCACTGCTTTTCGGGGCCAGGTAACGAACCGGAAAGCCGCGCTGGGTGCGAAGCGTTAACGCCTGCGTACCCTTTTGCACGATGCGCGCCAGGAAGAGGGAGCTAGAACCGACAGGGGTGTAAGCTCCGATGATGCGCAGAGTATCACCAGCCTGTACGTTGAAATGATTCGCGGTGAGCAGCCGGGCATCGCCGAGATGAACGTCAACGACACCGGCGGTGGTTTGTAAGGAAAGGCGGGCGCCAAGCGGGGGAGTCGTCGAGGACAGCTTGAAATCGATGACCGTACCGACGAGAGTGCCCTCGTGATTCGTGTCATAGGCACCGAATCGCGCCAAGGCCTGCGGGGATTTTTCCTGCGCCAGCGCCGCAGCGGAGACGAGCGCCGCAACGGCAATCCATAACATGGTCTTTCTGATAGGCATGGTTTTCCTCATTTGCATGAATCTATGGCGAAAGCGGTCATAGGCCGTATAGATCCCAGAGATATAGACGTTGACAGGTCCTGACAACGTTACTCCTGAATCCTGGCTGGGTTGCCCCCCTGTGCCGTACCAGCCACTAAGCAGACCGCGCCACACTTCCCATTGATATGAACCCCGGAAATGGTAAAGAGTTTCATGCAACCATAAAAATTACTGATGTTTGAGAGCGGAGAGATTGCATTGACACTCCGGGAGGTTCCGCCCATAATTGTTTGTACGTCAATCCAGCGGAGGTACGACAAGCTCAAATCCGCCTACGGCGGACGCGAGCGACCCGGATGGCGCCAAAATATATCTTTGTAACTGGCGGTGTAGTTTCCTCACTTGGCAAGGGCGTAGCAGCATCCTCCATCGGTTGTCTCCTCGAAAGTCGCGGCTTCAAAATCACCATCCAAAAATGCGATCCGTACCTGAATGTGGATCCCGGCACGATGAGTCCCTTTCAGCACGGCGAGGTTTTTGTCACCGATGACGGAGCGGAGACAGACCTGGACCTGGGGCACTATGAGCGCTTCACGCACGTTAAGCTGACACGCGACAACAACTGGACCACGGGGCGCATCTACGAGACGATTCTGGCCCGCGAGCGCCGCGGCGACTACCTGGGAAAAACCGTGCAGGTGATCCCGCACGTTACCGACGAAATCAAACGCTGCATCCGGAAAGTGTCCGAAGGCGTGGACATCGTGATTGTGGAAATTGGCGGGACGGTCGGCGATATCGAATCGCTGCCCTTTCTGGAGGCTATCCGCCAGATGCGGTTGGAGTTGGGCCCGGAGAATACGCTGTTTGTGCATGTGACGCTGGTGCCGTACATCGCGGCGGCGGGCGAACTGAAGACCAAGCCGACACAGCACAGCGTGAAGGAAATGCTGGGGATCGGGATTCAGCCGGATATCCTTCTGTGCCGCAGCGATCACCACATTCCGGCGGAGCTGAAGAAAAAGATCGCGCTGTTCTGCAACGTGGCGGAATCGCGCGTGATCTCGATGGAGGATGTGAAGGCGATCTACGAAGTGCCGGTGGAACTGAGCAAGGAAGGGCTGGACGAGCAGATCCTCCGTTCATTAAGGATGGAAGAGCGGCCGGCGGATATGCAGCCGTGGTTGGAAATGCTGGATCGCCTGCACCACCCGCGTGGCGAAGTGCGGATTGGGATTGTCGGCAAGTACGTACAACTGGAGGACGCGTACAAGAGCTTGCGCGAAGCCCTGCTTCATGGGGGACTGGCGCACAATCACAAGACGGTGATCGAGTGGATCGAGTCCGAGGAGATTGATTCGCTGGAAGCGGCGGAGAAGCGCTTGCGCGGATACGACGGCATCCTGGTGCCGGGCGGTTTTGGGAAACGCGGCATCCAGGGGATGATCTACACGATTCAATATGCGCGCGAGAATAAGGTGCCGTTCTTCGGCATTTGCCTGGGCATGCAATGCGCCACGATCGAATATGCGCGCGACCTGGCCAACCTGAAGCAAGCCGACAGCACGGAATTCGATCCGCAAACGCCGCACCGCGTGATTTACAAGTTGCGCGAACTGCTGGGCGTGGACGAAATGGGCGGCACAATGCGGCTGGGCGCCTGGCCGTGCAAGTTGGAGCCGGGATCGTTTGCACACAAGGCTTACGGAAGAATTGAGATCAGCGAACGGCACCGGCACCGCTACGAATTCAATCGCGAATACGAAAAGATTTTGACGGCGGCGGGATTGAAGATTACCGGGCGGACGCCGGACGAGAACTACGTGGAGATTGTTGAGGCGCCCAACCATCCGTGGTTCCTTGGCTGCCAGTTCCATCCGGAGTTCAAGTCGAAGCCATTCGATCCGCATCCTTTGTTTGCGGCGTTTATTGGGGCTGCGCTGGAGAATAGGTTGCAGAAAGCGCGGCCGTCGGCTGTCGCCTCAAGCACCGCGACGGCGGCGCCCGTCAGCGAAACCACGCCCCCTGCGGCCGCTCTGCGCGCTGCGCCTCACGCTGCTGCTTAATGTCTGTTCTGGCAGCCCACGACAGTTTGTTGTTTGACCCCGCAGGAACGTCCCGGGGCAAGTCTGTGATATCTTCGACTCATCCATGACGACTACTCGCGAAATTCCACTTGGGGCGTTGCGGCTTGGCGGGGGCAACCCGCTTTTTCTGATTGCGGGCCCGTGCGTGATCGAGTCTGAGGCGCATGCGCGGATGATGGCGGAGCGCGTGGCGAAAATCGCGGCGGATGCGGGTGTGCCGTATATCTTCAAGACTTCGTACGACAAGGCCAACCGCTCATCCGTGAAGTCCTACCGCGGGCCTGGACTGGTGGAGGGTCTGCGGATCCTTGGGAAGATTAAGGATGATTTGCGTTTGCCGATTCTGACGGATATTCACGATGCTTCGCAGGCCGCGCCGGCGGCTGAAGTAGCGGACATTCTGCAGATTCCCGCATTCCTTTCGCGGCAGACCGATTTGCTGGTGGCGGCCGCGAAGACGGGGCGAATCGTCAACGTGAAGAAAGCACAGTTCCTCTCGCCGTGGGACATGGGAAATGTTGCGGAGAAGATTGCCGCTGCCGGGAACACCAAGGTCATTCTGACGGAGCGTGGGGCCAGCTTCGGGTACAACAACCTGGTCGTGGATATGCGAACGTTTCCGGTGCTGCAGAAATTCGGGTATCCCGTCGTCTATGACGTGACGCACTCCGTGCAGCTCCCAGGTGGACAGGGACACGCGAGCGGCGGCCAGCCGGAATTTATTGAGCCGCTGGCGCGGGCGGGCGTGGCTGCGGGCGTGGACGGGATTTTTCTGGAGACGCACGACAATCCCGCTGCGGCTCTTTCCGATGGCCCTAATGCCCTGCCCCTGGCGCAACTGCCGCAACTTCTTTCGCGCCTCAAGGAACTCTCCACATTGGTGCGGCGCTGGAGCACGGCATGAGCCTGGAAACCGCGCGCCGCGTCTTGCGCATTGAAGCGCAGGCCATTCAAGATGTGTTGGCGCGACTCGATGCTTCATTTGATCGCGCGGTCGACCTGCTATATGCCTGCAACGGCCGCGTGGTCGTGACCGGCATGGGGAAATCCGGCCTGATCGGGCGCAAGCTTTCCGGAACACTTTCGAGCACCGGAACGCCGTCGTTCTTTTTGCATCCGGCGGAGGCGCTGCACGGTGATCTGGGCATGCTGGCGCGGGGCGATGCCCTGCTGGCCATCAGCTACGGCGGGGAAACGCACGAGATCCTGAATTTATTGGAGACGCTGAAACGGCTGGAGATCTCGATTGTCACCCTGACGGGAAACTTGAAATCGACGCTGGCGGAAGCAAGTGATGTTGCGCTGGACGTCAGCGTGAAGGAAGAAGCTTGCTCGCTGAATCTTGCACCCACGGCCAGCACGGCGGTGGCGATGGCCGTTGGCGATGCCCTGGCTATTTCCCTACTGGAAAAGCGCGGATTTCGCCCGGACGATTTCGCGGCGTTGCATCCCGCGGGGCGCCTGGGGAATAAACTTCTGCGCGTTGAACACCTGATGCACTCGGGCGATGCCCTGCCCCGAGTGGCGGCAGACACGCCCATGCCTGCCGTGTTCCATGAGATGTCCGCCAAGAAATTGGGCATGACGACGGTGACTACGCCCGAGGGCAAACTGGCGGGCATATTGACGGATGGCGATCTGCGCCGCTTGATGGAGAAGCACGGCGGCGCGACGCTGGCCATGACCGCGGGTGATTGCATGGTGGGCACGCCGCAGACGATCGGTCCAAAGCTGCTGGCCAGCGAAGCGCTGAACCTGATGGAGAAGAAGAAGATCACCTCGGTGGTCGTGGTGGACGATGCGCGCAAGGTTCTGGGCGTCGTGCATCTCCATGATTTGTGGACGCTGGAATTGATTTAGCCCGCGGTCAGGCGACCGAGATTCCTCAGGACCATCAGGCGGTTGCGCAGTGAAGGACAAATAAACCAATGAAACCGAAGTTAGCTCAAGTTTCGCGAATCAACCGGTGGGCGGCGGTCGTTGTAGTTGTCGCGACGCTGGTAGGGATCGCTGCTCTAAGGGAATTCCGCAACGTAGAGGCGCAGGCGAAGACTTACCCCAAGATTCAGGCCATCAACCCGCCGGAGAGCGGATTCTTCACGAAAGTTATTTCCGTGAACGACATTCCGATCAAAGCTCCCAGTGTGGTTGTGGATGACGCGCTTTACGCCGCTTACGACCGCATCAGCATGGAGACCACGCATCTGCCGGTGGTGGTGGCGAATCTTGCCGCCGCCGGCGCCGAATTGCACATCATCGGCCGCGATCAGGGCACCACGGACCTGCCGGAATGGCGCCAGGACAAACACGTCCCGCTCGATGAATACTTCGGGCTGACACGGGACCAGCGCACGCGCGGGATGGGCGGTTTAATAACTTCCTGCGGCGAGGAGAATCTGCTTCAGCTTCCCAAGGATCGTTATCGCGGCCGGGATATTTGCCTGCACGAGTTCGCGCACGACATCGAGGAGGCAGGCCTTCCGCACTCCGTGCGCGCGATGTTCGACAAACAGTACGAGGCTTCAAAATCGAAGGGCCTGTGGCTGAATTCCTATGGCGGCTCGAACCCCGACGAATTCTTCGCTGAACTGACCATGTGGTACTTCGGGACGCACGGCGATATGGGCATGAGCGGTCCCAAGCCGGAGAATGGTGCGGAAGGACTGAAGAAATATGACCCTGAGGCATACAAACTTTTTGACGATTTTTACAGCGGGCGAATCGAAATCGCCAAGATCGAGCCGCGCACGCACGGTGCCGAGGGTGATGGCCCCGAAGGAACACCGCAAGACAGCCTGGCGGCTCGTGCCATGGTTGCGCGTCTTACTTCTTATATGGTTGGGGAAACCAAGCTCGGCGATTTCTTCAAGGACGCGGGGATGACAAGTTCTGCCGACAGCGGCAAAAACAGTTGGCGTGTGGTGCAACAGGAAGCCGATGGCGCGAATGGCCACTATAATTTTCAAGTTTACTTCCGCAATCCACATGACATCGTCGACAAACAGGGCGCGGCCAACGGAGCAGCGAGCCAAAAGCCGGACCCGAACGCCCCGCATCCGCGTTCGGGGGGCCCTTATTGTCTGATGGCTGACCTGGAATTCAAAGCTGGCGTCCTTACTGCTTTCCAGTGGGACAACTAAGCGCGCCGAAAGGCCGGATTTCATGCCAGCCGAAGTTTCCTGTTAACATTCGGTTGCGTATTGATTGGAGGAATCATTGGCTCGCGCGACGAAGATTTCACCCGCACTGAAGAAACGTGCTGCAAAGATCAAGCTGCTGCTCATGGACGTTGACGGCACGATGACCGATGGAGGCGTCACATTGCTGTCGCAACCCGACGGCACCGCCGTGGAGATCAAGACGTTTGACGCGCACGATGGGCAGGGCCTGACGCTGGCGCAGACTGCGGGCATCAAGACGGGCTGCATCACGGGGAGGGAAAGCCCCGCGCTGCAGCGTCGAGCACGCGAACTGCACATTGATTATGTGTACATGAAAATTCCGGTGAAGCTGCCTGCGTACGAAGAGATTTTGCGGAAAGCCGGGGTGGCGGATGCCGAAGTGGCGTTTGTGGGCGACGACCTTCCAGACATTCCGCTGATGCGTCGCGTGGGCCTGGCGGTGGCGGTGGGGGATGCCGTCGCCGACGTCAAGGAAATCGCGCACTATACGACGCGCGCGCACGCGGGGCATGGCGCGGTTCGTGAAGCCATCGAACTCATCCTGAGATCCAAAGGGATTTGGGAAGAGATGATCGAAAAAGCCCGGGCGTAGTGGTATTCTCTCCGAACCATGCGGCTGATTAAATATTTTGTCGCGTCCAGCCTGGATAGCTTCATTTCGCGGAAAGATGGCGGCGTGGACTGGCTGTTCATGGACCAGGACTACGGCATGAAAGAGTTTCTTGCGAGTGTGGATGTGGCCGTAATGGGGCGCAAGACTTATCAGAAGGCCATCGAACTCGCGCCCTCCGCCCCGCTTTTCCCGGGGATAAAGAATTACGTGTTCTCGCACCTGTTGCCGAAAGGAAAGCAGGAACACATCGAAGTAGTTTCCGATCCGCCCGAGATGTGGGCGGAATCGGTGCGCGCCCGGCCTGGAAAAGATATCTGGCTGGTGGGCGGAGGGGAGATGGTGCGAGAGTTCCTGCAAAAGCGGCTGGTCAACGAAATCGGCATATCCATTCACCCACGGCTGCTGGGCGACGGCATTCCCCTGTTTGCGCAACCATATCCCGAGACGGAGCTTGAACTGGTGCGTTCGAAGCAATACCCGAGCGGGTTGCTGCAAGTGTTCTATCGCGTGAAGTAGCTTGACTTTGCCGCAAGCCGGCTACAGACTCTGCGCGAAACGCCACCGCCCTTCCCTGGACCAGAATCCTTGCGGTGCGCGCCATGTGGGGGAAAAACGAAATGAAAACCAACTATCTTGCCGTGGTCGTAGCTGCCATTGCGTATTGGGTTCTCGGAGCTCTCTGGTACGGCGTCCTTTTTAACAAAGCCTGGATGGCGCTGGAGCACATGACCATCGAGCAGGCGAAGAGTGTAAGCCCAGTGGTCCCCTATATCGTCTCGTTTCTTTTGGAAGTGTTGATCGCTTACTCCCTGGCGCAACTGTGCATCTGGCGCAATGCCAATACGGCGGGGCGCGGCGCCTCCGTGGGCGTGCTGGTGTGGATCGGCTTCGTGGGGCCAATCGCGTTCATGAATTATATGTTTGAGATGCGCCCAAAGGAACTTTTCGCAATTAATGAATTTTATCCGCTGGCGGGGCTGGTGCTGATGGGCGTAATCCTGGGCGCATGGACAAAGAAAACCGCCTAGCGATCTTCTCTTACGCTCCGGCGGGTTCCCGGGCAATAATAATGTTGAGCACGGCGGATGGGCGCTGAACTGGGGACCCTGTGAATCGCATACTGCTATGGACAATCATTTCTGTCGGAGGACTGCTGGTCCTTGGTTACATCGGGCTGAGCATCATGGCGGGCGGGCCGAAGGATGCCATCGAGATGGTGCGGTTCGCCTTGCCGCACATGCACCTGGGAACCGTAAAGGTGGGAGACAGTGCGCCCGATGCGCGGCTGGTGGCGCTGGATGGGGCGACACGCTTTCAGATTCGTGAACGCGCCAAGGGACGGCCGCTGGTGCTGGTCTTCGGCAGCTTTACTTGACCACCCTTCCGTCGCCAGTTGGGCGATATCGTGCAAATCTATAACGACTACAAGGACCATGCCGATTTTCTGACCATCTACATACGGGAAGCACACCCCACCGACGAATGGCGCATGAAGTCGAATGAGAAAGAGAAGGACAATGTCTGCTACGCCCAGCCCAAGACGCTGGAGGAGCGCATTGCCATCGCCAACGATTTCACACAGCGATTCAAGTTCACCTTGCCCTTTGGCATCGATGAAATGACGAATGCGGCGAACGATGCGTATGCCGCGTGGCCGGAGCGGCTTTACATTGTTGACGAGAACGGGGTCATCTCCTACAAGGGCGGCAATGGCCCATTCAAGTATGACCCGAAGGAAGTACGGGCGTGGCTGGCGAAACGCTACGGCGAGGTGAAGCACGCCGAGAAGGCGCCGGAGAAGAAGAGCTGAGCGGGGATTCCCCTTGAAATGCCGGAGCTCGATACGTTGAGAGGTGCTGGTGGCTGGGGAAGGCCTCAGGCCTGAAGGGCTGAGCTACAGTCATGGCTCCTAAAAAACCTGTTGCGATTCAATCTAAAGTGCACGCCGCGAATGGGGATAAGAAGGTGGGGCTTGCTCGCGCGCTTTCGAAGCTGGGCTTCTGCTCGCGGACGCAGGCGTTTGCCCTGATTCGCGAGGGCAAAGTGCGGTTGAATGGCGCGACACCACGCAATCCAGAGACGCCCGTGCGGCTGGGAGTGGATCACGTGGAGATCGCGGGGAGGCACATCAGCGCGGCGGAGAAGGTCTATATCGTGATGAACAAGCCGCGCGGGATTGTCACATCGGCTGCGGATGAGAAAGGCCGCAACACGGTCTATTCCCTTTTGCCAAAAGACATGGGTTGGCTCGCGCCGGTGGGGCGCTTGGACAAGGCCAGCGAAGGACTGTTGCTTCTGACAAATGATTCGGAGTGGGCCGCGGGGATCACGGACCCAGCGACTCATCTGGAGAAGAGCTACCATGTGCAAATCGCGGCGAAGGTAGATGAACGGCTCATCGAAGCTCTGGAACGAGGCGTGGAGACTCCGAAGGGCGAAGTGCTGAAGGCAAAGAGAGTCAACAGGCTGCGGACGGGCGAAAAGAATTCCTGGCTGGAGATGATTCTGGAGGAAGGCAAGAATCGCCAGATTCGGCGGATGCTGGAAGCCCACGGGATCGAGGTGCTGAGGCTGGTGCGCGTGGCAATTGGGCCGCTGCAACTGGGAGAGTTGGGCAAGGGCGCATACCGCGTTTTAAGAGCGGAAGAGAAGGCCCTGCTGGATCGCGCCATGGGGATGAAAGCGAGCGCGGCGTCGTAAGGAAGGCAGTCCAAAGGCTGATGAAACACGCGGCCGGATCCGGCATTGCTGCCGAATCCGGCCGTGGCGTGTTCAAAAGTAGTGCGCGACGTTCAGAATTTGTAGATGAGGGCGAACTCCATTCTGCGCGGATTGGTGAGCGTGGAAGTGTAATTCCCGAACGTGTTATGTGAATCAGCCTCATCCTGCATCGAAAAAGCGTCGAAGCGGACGTTGTTGAAGACATTGTAGAGGCTCCAGCGCAACTGAAGCATGTGAGTTTCAGTGTGGGGGATCTTCCAGCTCTTTTGCAGATTCATGTCCGTAGTCATGAAACCTTGGCCACGGACATTATTCTTGACGCCACTCTCGCCAGGGAAGGCGTAAGTAAAGGCCTGGCTCGACGCGGCGGGATCCTTGAAGATATTGGGAACGCCGTTGGTGTAAGAAGTCCCTGCGCCAATGGGCTTTCCGGTCGGATCTGCCCACCCCATTTCGTCCCAATTGGTGGGCCAAACGTAGCCCATGAAAACGCTGGTCGGAAAGCCAGAGGTCCAGCGCGTGGTGCCGCCAAGCTGCCAGCCACCGATGAGGGCGTCGGCCCAGTTGTTAACCTGGCCGCCGAACTTCTTGCCGCGACCAAAGGGCAATTCGGCAACCCAGTAGCCATTGATTTGATGGCGCAGGTCCGAGTCACTTGGGCCATACATTTGAGCAGGATTCCAAGCATTGATGACGCTGTCGGTCAGGTAGTGGACACCGCGTTCGGCCGTGGACTCGACATCCAGCGATTTGGAATAGGTGTAATTGAAGCCGAACAGGTACCCGTGGGACATCTCCTTGTGCAGGCCGACCTGGAGGGCGTTGTAGTTGGACCAGGCAATGGAGCGCCAGTCCCAGAGGGACGAATACTGGCTGTTGTAAACGCTGTAGGGCCCGGTCTTGGTAACGCTGGGGTAGAAAAATCCGCCTGATGCAGGGGTGCCATAAACATCGAAGCCGTAGTTTATCGAAGTTTCGTTGTAAAGGCTGCCGCACCCGGGACTACCGGCGTCGAAGACGGCCAGAAGGAAATCGGTCGTGGTGCCACCAGTCGAACACATCGCGTAGGAGGACTGCTGCGTCAGAATGTTCTGCCAGTAGGCAGAAGTAGGACCAATCATCGAGTCCGTGAACTTGCTTTCCGCGACGCCGGCGTTTCCGCCGGACTGGCTCAAAAGCTGGCGCCAAAGTTGCGAGAGCTGTTTGGCTGCTGCGAAGTAGTCAAGACCGGATTTGGGATCGACGAGGTCCATTGGCGAAGCGACGTCGTCGAGAACCAAAAGGCGGTGAGCAAAGTGGCCGACATAGGCCACATCCAGGGTCACGCGGCCGGGCAGTTCCCGTTGAATGGATAGATCCAGAGCGTAGGAATAGGGAGTCTTGAGCGACTGGTCAATGCCACGCCCGATGGCAAAGCCGCCCGGCGGAGGGGTGGTTGGGAAGCTAAAACTGGAAGCTGGAGTCAGATCTCCCAAGGCGGAGAGCGGGATATTGTTCATGTCGGAAATGCTACTGCCGATCCGAGGGGCGTCGCTCAGCGCAAGTGAGGCGGAGGGGTTCGTGACGTTAGTGGAAAGGCCGAACTCGCCCGCGGCGCTGTAAAACTGGGCCAACTCAGGACCGAAGTTGCTGTAGTACATCCCAGCACCAGCGCGAACAACCGTCTTATCCTCACCCAGAAGAGCTTTGAGCCAACCCCAATTCGACCGAGGCGTCCAAGCTATGCCAAGGCGAGGAGCGAAGTTTTTGGTTTGGGCGCTATACAAGCCGGACTTCCCGTAATAGGAACCCGCGGGATTAAAGCCGATGAGTGCGCCGTTCATCACTTGGTTGTCCGGGATTCCTTGTTTCATGGCACTGGCGCGTTGATTGAACCAGGTGCCCATATTTATAGTAGGGGAGACCTCCTGCCCGGCAGTTTCGGTCATGGGGGTCATTAGCTGGTAGTTCAGACCGTAGGTGACGGAGAGACCGCGGCGCACCTTCCAAGTGTCCTGGAAAAAGAGGTTGTAGTTGTCGGTGGCCCAGTGGCGCACGATGGGTAATCCCTGGCCAATCTGTTGCCCGGAAGTCTTTGTGACGGCGTAGTTAAAAACGCCATCGACTTCACTCTCGATGCCCATCATGGCGGCTAGAGGGAAGTCATAGGAGTGGGTGGAGTCACCCGCTACTGCCGGATAGATATCGGCGGGGGAACAGTTTGTATAGCTTTGCGCGATGCATGCGGGATTGAGACCGTCGTTCTTGCCGGCAAAACCACCCGCAGAAATCCAGTCGGAGTTGGTGAGGGCATCGCTGAAAGAAGCTCCATAGTCCCAAGTATTCAGCCGGGAGAGCAGAAAATTGAATCCAAATTGGAAGTTGTGGGAGCCTTTAATCCAAGTGGCTGTGTCCACAATGTTGTGCACAGGCGCAGTGTTCTTATTGGAATAGGTGACGTCTTGGTCAAGATCGCGCATGAAAACCCACGGTTGGTTGGAATCACCGATGAGGCCAAAGCTGTCTCGCGTAAGGCCGTAACGGAAATTGTTGACCCAGTGGGAGCCAAAAACTCCTGTATAACCCGCAACGAAACCCTTCGCCAAATCGACGGTGGTGTCCTGGGGTGGCCTGCCGGGGAGGAAAGGGGTCGCGGAATAGCGGTCATCCACGCCAGTGCCGCGGAAGAAAAGGGTGTGATTGCCGTTCCGGGTGAGCTTGTAATCGAGGCGGGTGATGTACCAGTTTGCGTGCGTCGTTGTCGGAGCGGCAAAGCGGTATCCGGCGAAGTTCGGTGCGTCACCGTAGTTAAGATCGTTCGGTTGTGGATAGGTCTGAAGATACGCAAGCGCGCCCTGGCTCGGACCAATGCCCAACGGATCCATGGCCTTGAGCTGTGTTGGGCCTAGGGCGTAGGAGCCGGCGGGAATATTGTAGGAAGTGCCGCTAGCCCCGGTAACCGTGTTACCCGTACACTGTGTCGGGTCGTCGCAGGCGTATTGGATGACGCCGTCCCGCAGAGTCGTGCTCGGGATAGTCCGCTCAACGCTCTGCGCGACGTTCTGCCGGTGACCTTCGTAGTTAAAAAAGAAGAAAAACCGATCCTTCCAGATCGGGCCGCCGATGGTTCCTCCATAGTTATTCCACACCAAGTGAGTGGGGACGTTGGGCTGGCCGTTTGCGAGCTGGGAAGCTTTCAGAAAATAGTCGTTGGCTTCACCGACAGTGTTGCGGTTGAACTCATAAAGAGAGCCGTGAAAATTGTTCGTGCCGCTTTTGGTAACCAGGGTCATCTGGGCTCCGGAAGAACGGCCTTCGCTGGCCCCGTAGTTGGAAGTGGTGACGCGAAATTCCTCGACGGAGAACGGAGTGGTGGGCAATACGCCGTTGAAGGCGTAGCCCGCGAACTCGTTGTTGTTGCTGACGCCATCGAGGGAGATATTGTTCTGGTCGCTGCGCTCGCCGTTGACCATTCCGGCACGCGTGTCGTACGAGTCTGTCAAGATGTTCTCGCCGTTGTACGCCACGCCAGCCTGCAGGCTGAGCAGAAGCACCGTGTTCTCTTGCGGCAGAGGCAGGTCCATAACTTCATTGTGGCCCATGGTCTGGCCGACGCTGGCGTCCGTGGTGTTGAGGGCCGGCGCTTCGGCGGTGATGGAAACGACCTCGGTGACCATGCCAACTTTCATCTGGATATTGACGGTTGCGGGAAGATCGACGCGGAGCTCCATGCCGAGCTCCTCGTGTTTCTGGAAACCCTTGGCTTCCACGGTCAGGTTGTAAGTGCCGGGAAGCACTTCGACAAAGGCATAAATCCCGTCGGCATTAGAGGTAGTCGAGCGGGTGAAGTTCGTGCTGGTATTGACAATGGTCACCTGCGCCCCCGGGATCACGGCGCCTCTGGGGTCGGTCAACGTGCCGCGAAGCGCGGTTGTTGCCTGTCCCCAAGCTGCTGCTGCGTATACGCACACCAATAGAACTACCACAACGATCCGTTTCATCGAGTTTCCCCCTGACAATGAAGTTGTTGGGCCACCGGTAATGGTTCACGCCTTGGCAGCGTTCACCCCCCTGAAGTTGTGGCATGGCAAGTCGCTGATCGGAGCGGTTCCCGCTGAGGTGGGTGCAAAGTAACTACTCAGGTGGACTTGCGCACGCCGCAGTAAATCGCGCGCACCTGTGACGCCTGGAAACCCTGAATGGAAGGCTAAGCTGGAGCGAGGCTTCGTTGACCGGATCCCAAGCAATCGAACAGGATTGCGCGTGTCCCTGTTGTTGCCTCATTTTGTTCCCTGTATTTGGAATGTCAAGCGTAATCGACGGGCCACTCGAAGGACGGGCATTTCTTTGGCTGAGGCTTGGCTCCGCGGGCTTTGACAAGGCAAAGGCAGACACGTTGGACGGAACGGGTCAAGAGCTGATGGCGTAGCCGTAGGCGCGAATGGTTTCCACGGCTTCACTGCGGCTTCCGGCGTCCACCTGCTTCAAGATGCGATGGATGTGATTCCTTACCGTAAATTCAGAAAGATTCAAGTGCGAGGCGATTTCCTTGTTGGGCAGGCCTTTGGCGACAAGCGACACCAATTGTTGCTGACGCAGAGTAAGGTCCGGCCTTGTGGTGGAGCCTGGGGCGGGCAACTCTCTGGCCATTTCAGCGACGAAGCGGAAGAGCGCGCAGGAAAGCTGCGGGGGGCAGACGGCCTCTCCGCGAAGGACGGCGCGGACGGCCGCGACAACGTCCGCCGCGGAAGCATCTTTCAGCAAATAGCCGGTTACGCCGGAGCGGACAGCAGCGATGAATTGCGCTTCCTCAGGATCCATGCCAATCAAGAGCACCTTGAAACTGAGCTTGTCCACGCTCTCGAACGTAAGGTTTGCCGGAAGCCAGGCGGTCTGAAACGAGGCGATGACCAGCACATCGCACTTGGAATCCAGGATGGCGGAAATGGTTATGTCGACAGGCGCACTCTGCCCACCACAAGGAGATCGGAGCGTTTGCGAAAGAGCCGTACCAGGACTTCACGCAGCAGGCGATTTTCGACCATGAGGAAGCCACGGCTCAGGGCGCAGGGAGCGCAGTCGCAAAGTGTTCCCATAAGTTTGGCTTCAACTTAGCCAGTCCTGAGCTAACCATCATCACGCAGGCCATGGATCGGCCGCGTCGCTCGACAAGACGTGAAATCGCGAATGAGGAAGCTCAAAACAGCCTGAAACAGCAGCCAGTCTGCCCGAAATGTGGAAGTAACGAGATGTATCTGCACAACGGAATTGACGAACCTGATTTCTGGCGTTGTGGCTACGTGAGCTGCCGGCACAAGAGCTACGTTGGATGACGAAATGGTCGGCAGCAGATAGGCCCAGCCTAAACCACCGCGCCACATCTCGACTCCACACATCTTCGTACCATTTCGAACTTTGCCGGCAAATGCGTTTGCCAAGACTTGAGTCGGCATTTGCTCGAAAAAGCTACGGATTGCTCAACAACGGCCTCACAACCTCCGTGCACCGTTCTTTATTGACTTCGCCAAATGCCAAACCTACGATGCCAGCTAAGGGGGAAGGAGGAAAGGTTCTTTCCCAGTGACCACCAACGGAGCAGGTCACGTTTCCTTCATCGGCCAAACCTTAGACCACTACCGGATCATCGAGGAAATCGGCAGCGGTGGTATGGGTGTGGTTTACCGGGCGCATGACGAACACCTGGTCCGTGAAGTAGCCATCAAAGTTCTGCCTCTTGGCACCCTCGCTGACGACTCTTCTCGCCGCCGCTTTCGCAATGAGGCGCTGACTCTTTCCAGGCTCAATCACCCAAACATAGCCACAATCTATGATTTCGATACGCAACGGGGACTGGACTTCCTGGTGATGGAATACATTTCCGGGGTGACGCTAAGCGACAAACTGGCGCAAGGGTCACTGCCCGAGAGGCAAGTTGTAGCGCTGGGCACACAACTCGCCGACGGCTTATCGGCCGCGCATGATCACGGGGTGGTGCATCGTGACCTGAAGCCCGGGAATCTGAGACTGAACAACGAAGGGCGGCTGAAGATTCTCGATTTTGGTCTAGCGAAGCTGCGACTTTCGGCGGCAGCGACCGTAGCGTCCGAGACACTGAGCGAGGCGCATGCCATGGAGGGGACGTTGCCCTATATGGCGCCGGAACAAGTGGTGGGCGCGGAAGTTGATGTACGCACCGACATTCATGCAGCGGGGGCGGTGCTTTACGAGATGGCCACGGGACAGCGAGCATTTCCAACCAAAGACCGTGCGAATCTGACTAGCGCAATTCTGCGAAGCACGCCGCGGCCAGTCAGTTCTGTGAATCCAAGGCTATCGCCGGAACTCTCGCGCATCATTGGAAAGTGTTTGGAAAAAGAACCGGAGAACCGCTACCAGATGGCAGTAGAACTGGGGATTGATCTACGGCGGTTTGAAAGGTCGTCAGAGGGCAGTTCGTCTATTAGCGATGAGGCAACGAAGTCGCACCCGAGGCTCTCTTCTACGGGTCGAACCGGGCTGGCGGTGGCAATCGCGGCGATCGTCGTTCTTGGAGTCGTCGCGGGAGTTGTTTGGCGCAAGTGGGGTTACAGGAATAGCGCACCAACGACAACGGCATCGATTGCGGTGCTGCCATTCGCCGACCTTAGCCCCAGCCACGATCAGGAATACTTTTCCGACGGCCTGACAGAGGAAATCCTGAACACCTTGGCGAAGATCCCGAACCTGAAAGTAGTTGGGCGGACTTCGTCGTTCCAGTTCAAGGGGAAAAACGAGGATTTGCGAGTCATCGGACAGAAGCTGAATGTCTCCAATGTGCTTGAAGGGAGTGTACGAAAAGACGGGGGACATGTGCGGGTCACTGTGCAATTGATAAAAACCAATGATGGCTTTCACCTCTGGTCAGATACGTACGACAGGAATGTAAGTGACGTTTTCGCGCTGCAAGACAGCATTGCCGCCGCGGTCACCGCCGCATTGCAGTTGCAGTTGAACACAGAACAAACTGGCAGTTTGCAGCAGCAAGTTGAGGAGCCGAAACCAGAAGCACTCCAAGCGTTCTTGCAGGCACGGTATTTTTCACGCTTATTCGAGCGGAGCTCTTCGGAAAAAGCGTTGGAGTATACGACGCGCGCCATCGAACTCGACCCATCGTACGCGCGTGCTTACGCGCTCCGGGCTGACATTTTGCTTTTCGCTGGCGAGATGGAATGGACGAATTACCCCGAGGCGGTGCGAAGAAGCCGGGAAGATGCTAAGAAAGTTATCGCGCTAGCACCGAATCTGCCAGCAGGTTACCGGATAGTTAGCCAGATTCAAGCAGAAGTCGACTCAGATTGTCCCGCGGCGGAAAAATCACTAAAACATTCTCTCGAACTTGCGCCGGAAGATTCGGACTCACTAGCCCTCAGCGGCAGAATTGCAATGTGCCAGGGGCGGCTGGAGGAGGCTGTGACAGTGACACAGCAGGCACTTCGTCTTGACCCGCTCCGACCGGTGGAGTTGATACTTCTCGGGCAGTACTTGAGAGACTTAGGACGATATGAAGAGGCGCATACCGCGCTGCAAAGGGCGCTGGACCTTAATCCGCACGATTTCTCAATGATACACGAGGTGCGGGGAGAGGTGTACCTGGCACAGGGCCGACCGATGGAGGCTCTGGAGGAGATGGAAAAAGAGCCCGCGGGTTATTTGCATGAGCTGGGTCTGAGCTTGGCGTACTTCGCCTTGGTGCGAAAGAAGGAGTCCGACGAGGCGTTGGCGAAGTTGATTGCTGAATCCCCAGACAACTCGTCATATCAAATTGCGCAGGTTTACGCATATCGCGGTGAAGTGGATCAGTCGTTTCAATGGCTGAACCGCGCTTACGAGCAGCATGATCCAGGATTGACATTCTTCAAAGCCGATTGGAAGTTGAAGAGCCTTCGCGGCGATCCGCGTGCCGCTGAGTTGTCGCGGCGAATGAATCAATGAATCTTAACCGGTCGAACCCAGTTTTCGTTCATCGACCGATCAATTTGGGCGCATTTGGGCGCCGTGGCTTCCCTGGCCGGTAATCCATTGCGTTGGGGCCCTGCGGATACGGTATGTCATCCAGTCCGGCTTCGGAGAATAGGGCATCGGGATGCTGAGGCGCGATTACAACTCGAGGAGAAGTTGCGATCTATTCCTCTTGCGAGTTCTGATCATACAAACCGTCGTTACTCCCTGGCAATCTTTGAATCGCCATGTATTATGTTCGGGATCGCGCGGACTTCCCGTTCATTGCTGTTTGCCGGCTCAACGCCGTGTCAGAGAAGCTGCATGTGAACACGCCGGATGCGACCTGTGAACCGTCCACCTCTTATCAATATGAAGAATATGCAGGCTTACGCGAACTGAAATCAGTAGTCAGCTTTCGTAATACCAAGTCGACGCATTTTGGACAGGAGTGTCGTTCGCTCAAGACGTAGTCGCTCG
>Ga0209039_10001602_pt1 | contig 20690 bp, 17 predicted proteins | sample BogFormECP12_OM1_FD_188238 | JGI IMG/M metagenome (GOLD analysis project Ga0209039, IMG submission 188238) | Bog forest soil microbial communities from Calvert Island, British Columbia, Canada - ECP12_OM1 (SPAdes) (version 2) | ecosystem: Environmental > Aquatic > Freshwater > Wetlands > Bog ...
GATCATGGCCAGGTGGATGCCGGTCTGATAGCCGGTCCAGGCGGGCGTGAGCGGCAGGTCGGCGCGCAGCCCGGAGAAGTGCGTGAAGAGATTGCGCAGGGTGATATCGCTGGCGCCGCCCTGGAACTCGGGGAAGTAATCGGTGACCTTGTCGTTGAGGCGGAACCTGCCCTGCTCGAAGAGCTGCATGAGGGACGCGGTGGTGGCCAGCACCTTGGTGAGCGAGGCGCAATCGAAGATGGTGTCGGCGGTCATGGGCTCGGAGCGCGGATAAACCGCGCGCTGCCCGTAGGCCTGGAGATAGACGACCTTGCCATCGTGGCCCACCGCCAGAACGGCGCCGGGCAGGCGATTCTCGCGGATGGCCTGGTCGATGGCCTGGTCCACCGCGGCAGCGCCGGAAAACGTCTGGCCGGAAAGCGCGGCGGCGGCAAGCGCGGCGCACCAGGGGAGCTTCATATCACTCCATGATAGTGGGTGACTCTACCCCGCCGCCCACTCTACTTGTCCCCGCTGGGCTTGGCTTTGGGAGCCGGGGCGTCGTCCGGCGGCTTCTCGCCCGGGCGCAGCAGCGTTGGAGCTTTCTTCTGCTCCGCCGCTTTCCTGGCGTCCTCGGCCGCGACCTTCTTGTCGTAAGCTTCCCTGGCCTCGCGCTCGCCGGGAGCCATGGCGTCGCGGCGGGCTTTCTCCTCCTTGGCGGCGCGTTCGGCGACTTCCTTGGTGCGCTGGCCGAGATCTTCCTGGGCGCTGTCCAAACTGTCGGAGGTGGTATCGATGGCGGTCTTCAGGGCGAACTCGAAGCGGTCGGCGTCCCTGGACGGATTGTCGTGGATCTTCTGAAGCAGCGGCAGCATTTCCTTTTCGGCGGCGGCCACCAGCCCCAGTCCCGGCTTGACGTCGAGCTTGCGTTCGATGGCGTCGTCGGCCACCATGTCGATGGCGTCGATGATCTTGGTGTAGTCGTCGAGCGTGTCGTGGATCATGAGAGACCGGCCGGGCTTGTCCCTGGCGAGCAGGGTTTTCACCAGGTCGATGCGCTGGCGGGCGAATTTGGCGTAGAGCGAAAGGCGAAGGTTGGGCTCCTGGGCCTCTTTGATCTGGTCGGTCTCGTCACCCGTCAGGAAATCGCGCTGCTGGCCGCGCAGCGGGATATACGCCGCTGCCAGCAGCACACCGCAGAGCAGGATCCTCATTTCCGTTTGCCCTCCATCAGTCCCAGCAGCAGGTCGTCATGCACCTGTTGCACCTTGTCCTCGACCGGTTTCAGCATGGGACGGTCGTCGTAACCCAGGTCCTGGTGGAACGTATCCAGGCGCCGCAGAAGGTCGCGGGTCGCCAGTTCGGCGTTCTTGAACCAGTGTGGATCCTTGCGGGGATTCTTGTGGGTGTCCTGGAGCGACTGGTAGGCCAGCTCCACCGAGTCCTGGACTTCCTTGAGAGCCGCCGCGGTCTTTTCGAGATCGCCCTGCTGATAGGCCGACCGCGCGGTCTGAAGCGCCAGTTCCGCATTCTCCAGCGCCAGCTTGGAGCGCCTCTCCAGACCCTTCTCCGCCAGCACCGCCTTCAGGTCCGCCCGCAGTTCCGGCGCCCCCACGCCGCACGCCAGCGCCAGCGCCAGCGCCACCTTCGGACCCGCCCTCCACGAACGCCGCGCTTCGATCATTTCTTTTCCAGTTCCCGTTTCAGCACCTTCGACCGCTCCCCGGCCTGCCACTCCTGGTTGGGGCTCTTGCCCTGGCTCATGGACAGGAACCGCTGGTAGGCTTCGAGCGCCGGCCGCAGTTGCCTCATCTTATCCAGAATGATGGCGCGAAGGAAGCAGTTGCCGGCCGTGTCCTCGCCCAGATCGCGGGCCTTCTCGAAGGCGGCCAGCGCGGTGGGGAGATCGCCGGCCATGTAGACCGCGGCGGCGTAGTCGCTCCAGGTGGCCGCATCGTTGGGCTTCAGGTTCACGGCGTCGCGGAACTCGGCGGCGGCGCCGGGGAACTGGCGGCTGTCGCGCAGGGCGCGGCCATAGGCCATGCGGACGTCGTAGTTGGCGGGCTGGGCGGCGGCGGCGTCCTTGAGCAGCGGAAGAGCCTCGGCGAGTTCCCCATGGAACAGGTAGGCCAGCGCCAGGGCCACGCGGTTGGCCTGGGTGGGGTCCTTCCGATAGGCCTGCAGCAGCCCGGCGATGGCCTCGGCGTACTTCTTGTTTTCGAGCAGCAGGCGGCCGGCGTTCTCCTGCGCGGCGGCGTCGTCGGGGAATTCGCGGTACAGGGCCAGGGCTTCGTCTGTCTGCTTGTTCTTCTCGTACAATTCGGCCAGCTCCAGTAGGGCGTCGTGGTAGCCGGCATCGAGCGCGGCCGCCTGGCGGAAATGCGGAACCGCGTCGGACAGGCGGTCCTGCCGCGACAGGGCGCGCGCCAGTCCCAGTTCCGCGGCGGCCGATTTGGGGTTCACGCCCAGCGCTTTGCGGCAGCTCTCTTCGGCCTTGGCGGCGTCGCCGGTTGCGAGCTGCGCTTCCGCCAGGTAGTAGCGTGGACGAAACTCACCGGGCTTCTGGCGCGCGGCGTCCTCCAGCAGGGGCAGGGCGGCGGCGGCATCCTTCTGGCGAAGCAGCAGAATGCCGCCGTTCAACTCAGCTTCGAAGAGCCCGGGCTTGAGTTCCAGCGTCTTGCGGTATTCGGCGATGGCTTCGGCGTCGCGGTGCAGGGCGCTGTAAGTGAAGGCCAGGTTGAAGTGGGAGCTGTAGTCCTTGGGATCGGCCTCGATGGCTTTGCGGAAGTCCTCGGCCGCGGCCTCGTAGCGGTGCTCGTCGAGCGCTTTCACCCCGTCGGCGGCGAAATCGGGCCGTTGAAGGAAGAAAAGCAGCGCCAGCACCACGGGCATAGTTTGATTATAGCTATTGGATTCTCGCGCCTCGGGCTACAGAATATAGCGGCTCAGGTCCTGGTCCTTGACGATATCGGCGAGCTGCTTGCGCACGTAGGCGGCGTCCACCTTGACGGTCTTCTTCTTCAGGTCCGGCCCCTCGAAGGAGACCTCTTCCAGCAACTTCTCCATGATGGTGTGCAGCCGGCGCGCGCCGATGTTTTCGGAACTCTCGTTCACCTGCGCGGCGAAGCGGGCCACCTCGGCGAGGGCGTCGTCGGTCAGCACCAGCTTGATGCCTTCGGTTTCGAGCAGCGCGGTGTATTGCTTCGCCAGGGCGTTCTTGGGCTCCTTCAGGATGCGGATGAAATCCTCCACCGTCAGCGCCTTCAGCTCCACGCGGATGGGGAAACGCCCCTGCAACTCGGGGATCATGTCGCTGGGCTTGGAGACGTGGAACGCGCCGGCGGCGATGAACAGGATATGATCGGTGCGCACGAATCCGTAGCGCGTGTTGACGGTGGTGCCTTCGACGATGGGCAGGATGTCGCGCTGCACGCCCTCGCGGCTGACGTCGGGACCGTGCCCGCTCTCGCGCCCGGCGATCTTGTCGATCTCGTCCAGGAAGATGATGCCGCTGGTTTCCACCCGCTCCAGGGCCACGCGCGTCACCTGGTCCATGTCGATGAGTTTCTGTTCCTCTTCCTGCACCAGGTAATCCAGCGCCTCGGCCACGCGCATTTTGCGGCGCTTGCTCTTCTGGCCGAAGATGTTGGGCAGCATGTCCTTGAGGTTGATGCCCATTTCCTCCATGCCGGCGTTGGCGGAGATTTCGAACGTGGGCGCGCGGTCCTTGACGTCGATCTCCACGATGCGTTCGTCGAGTTTGCCTTCCCGCAGGCGCTCGCGAAGTTTCTCGCGGCTGCGCTCGAGGCTCTCGGTGGGCTCGGGGGACTGCGGCATGAGGATGTCGAGCAGCCGGTCCTCGGCGCTCAGTTCGGCGCGGTCGGCCACTTCGTCCAGGCGCTCTTCGCGCACCATGTCGATGGCGATGTCCACCAGGTCGCGGATCATGGATTCCACGTCGCGGCCCACGTAACCCACTTCGGTGAACTTGCTGGCCTCCACCTTGAGAAACGGCGAATTGGCGAGGCGGGCCAGGCGGCGCGCCAGTTCGGTCTTGCCGACGCCGGTGGACCCGATCATGAGAATGTTCTTGGGCATCACCTCGTCGGCCATTTCGGGCGACAGTTTCTGGCGGCGGATGCGGTTGCGCAGCGCGATCGCCACGGCGCGCTTGGCTTCGGACTGCCCCACCACGTGCTTGTCCAGCTCGCGCACGATTTCGCGGGGCGTGAGTTCGTCCAGGATGGGTTCCTCGTCCGCGGACTGGCCGGGAAGGTAGATCACCATGGCTACTCGAGCTCCTCGAAGGTGACGTTCTCGTTGGTATAGATGCAGATCTTCCCGGCGATAGTCATGGCTTCCTCCGCGATGCGGCGCGCCGATAGCTTGGTGTTGCGCATCAGGGCGGTGGCGGCGGCGGTGGCGAAGGGGCCTCCGGAGCCAATGGCGGCGATGCCTTCATCCGGTTCGATCACGTCACCGGTGCCGCTGACCAGGTAGGTGCTGGCGTGGTCGGCCACCAGCAGCAGGGCTTCCAGGTGGCGGAGAGCGCGATCCGTGCGCCACTCCTTGGCCAGTTCCACGACCGACCGCGAGACGTTGCCGTTGAACTGTTCGAGCTTGGATTCGAAGCGCGAGAAGAGCGCGAACGCGTCGGCCGTAGATCCGGCGAAGCCCGCCAGGACCTTGTCGCTGTACAGCCGGCGGAGTTTCTTGGCGGTAGCCTTGATCACTTCGCTGCCGAGGGTGACCTGTCCGTCGCCGGCCATGACCACCTTATTGTCGCGGCGCACGCAAATCACCGTCGTAGATCGGATTCCGGATGCCATGGTTTGTGTGCCTCCATTCTAACGTACTCCCGCGTACGGCCCGGCGCGAGAAGCCCCGGCGGTTATTATAATGGTACTTTCCACTGGAGGGGACCAATGGCTGTAAGATCCCGCCGTCAGGCGGTGCTGGTCGATGTTGGGGGTGTGCCCGTCGGGGGCGGCCATCCGATTGTGGTGCAGTCCATGACCAACACGGATACCGCCGACGTGGCTTCCACCGTCAACCAGGCGATGGCGCTGGCCCAGGCCGGCTCCGAACTGGTGCGGGTCACCGTCAATACCGCCGAGGCCGCGGCCGCGGTGCCGAAGATCGTCGAGACGCTGGACAAGTTCGGCGTGCGCGTGCCCATCGTCGGCGATTTTCACTATAACGGCCACATCCTTCTCAAGAAGTTTCCGGACTGCGCCCGCGCCCTGGCCAAGTACCGCATCAACCCCGGCAACTCGGACATCGGCCGCAAGGATGGCGATAATTTCCGGACCATGATCGAAGTGGCCATCGAGAACCGCAAGCCGGTGCGCATCGGCGTCAATTGGGGATCGCTCGACGCCGCGCTGCTGACCCGCATGATGGACGCCAACTCGCTGCTGGCGCAGCCCAAGGACGCGCGCGAAGTGACGCTCGACGCCATGGTGGCGAGCGCCGTCGAATCGGCGCGCGCGGCCGAGCGTTACGGCCTGGGCCGCGACCGCATCATTCTCAGCGCCAAGGTGAGCGGCGTCGGCGATCTCATCGATGTCTACCGCGCGCTGGCCGCCGCCTGCGAGTACCCGCTGCACCTGGGGCTCACCGAGGCCGGTCTGGGCGCCAAGGGTATCGTGGCCACCACCGCGGCCCTGGCGCCGCTGCTGCTGGAGGGCATCGGCGACACCATTCGCGCCTCGCTCACGCCCGCGCCCGGCGGCGACCGGACCGAAGAGGTGGTGGTCTCCCGGCAGATTCTGCAATCGCTGGGAATTCGCGGATTCACGCCGCAGGTGACCGCCTGTCCCGGTTGCGGCCGCACCACCAGCACGTTCTTCCAGGAGATGGCCGAGCGCATCCAGACCTACCTGCGCGAGCAGATGCCCCAGTGGAAGGCGGTTCATCCCGGCGTCGAAAGCATGACGGTCGCGGTGATGGGCTGCGTGGTGAACGGACCGGGCGAATCCAAGCACTCGAACATCGGGATCTCGCTGCCGGGCACCTTCGAGGAACCGAAAGCTCCGGTGTACGTGGACGGACGGCTCATGACCACGCTCAAGGGAGACGGCATCGTCGGGGAGTTCATCGGCATCCTGAACGACTACGTGCGCACGCACTACCCGGCCTAGCCACGCTATAATCGGGGCACCCGATGCCGCAGCGTTTCACACTCGCCGAAGCCGAGAGTCTGATCCCGCTCCTGGAGCGCCTGCTGGGCGAGGCGCTCGCCATGAAGACGGAGTACGAGGAGGCCGAGGGCATCCTCCAGTCGCTCAATGCGCGTGTGGCCATGATGGGCGGCGTCCGGATGGACCGGGGCCAGGCCATCGACGCCCGGTCGCGGCGCGAGGTGGCGGCCGCGCGCTTGCGCCACGCCCTGGAGCAGGTGCAGGAGACCGGCTGCGTGGTGAAGGACCTGGACATCGGGCTGGTGGATTTCCCGGCCATGCGCCGCGGCGTGGAAGTGTGCCTCTGCTGGAAGATGGGAGAAAGGTCCATCGGGTATTGGCACGGCGTGGACGAAGGCTTCCGCGGGCGCAAGCCCATTGGCCGGGATTTCCGCGGCCCGCGCCGCCCCAGCCCGGAGCAGTAGGCCGCCATGCCGCCGGGCGAGCGCGAGACCGAAATCAAACTTGCGGCCGCGGACGCGGCGACGGCGCGGCGCCTGTTGCGCCGGGCCGGCTTCCGGGTTTCGCGCCGCAGGGTTTTCGAGGCCAACACGCTGTTCGATACGCTGGTCCTGAGCCTGCGCGTCTCCAGGCAACTGCTGCGCGTGCGGGAGGCCGGCGGCGTGGTCACCCTGACCTACAAAGGGCCGCCCGCGCCGGGGCGGCACAAGAGCCGGGAAGAGCTGGAACTGGAACTGTCCGCGGCGCCTCCCATGGCCGCCATCCTGCAACGGCTCGGTTTCCAGCCGGTGTTCCGCTACGAGAAGTACCGCACCGAGTATCGGCGGCCCGGCAGCTCCGGCGTGGCCACGGTGGACGAGACCCCGGTGGGCGTGTTCCTGGAATTGGAAGGACCGCCCCGGTGGATCGACCGCACGGCGCGCGCGCTGGGCTTCGGCGAAGGCGATTACATCACCGCCAGTTACGGACGGCTTTACCTGGAGTGGTGCCAGCGGAACGGCGTCCCGCCGGGCGACATGTTATTGCCGCGGCCAGCCACGCGCCATAATTGATGTGTGCCGCCCAGCCCCTACAACGAAATTCCATATGAGACCTCAGCCCGGTTCGAGACCCACCCGGACCGGCTGGCCGCCGTGGGCCGGCTCTATGGCATGGAGCCAGCGCCGGTGGAGCGTTGCCGTTATCTGGAAATCGGCTGCGGCAACGGCGCCAACGTCATTGCGCTGGCGTACCTGCTGCCCGGGAGCCGGGTCGTGGGTGTGGACAACGCGGAGGTTCCTATCGCCGCGGGCGAGCGGATGCGCGCGGAGCTCGACATCGGGAACCTGGCGCTGCGGGCCTGCGACCTGCGCAGCATCGGCGCGGAGTCGGGCGAGTTCGATTACATCGTGGCGCACGGCGTGTACTCCTGGGTGCCGGCCGAGGTCCGCGACGCGCTGCTGCGGGTGTGCCGGGAACGGCTGGCGCCCAATGGCATCGCCTTCGTCAGCTACAACACCCTGCCCGGCCGGCACCTGACCCGGTACCTGCGGGACCTCATGCTGTTTCACGCCCGCGACACTCAGGACACCGCCCGGCGATTGGAGCAGGCGCGCTGGAGTTTGCAGTACCTGGCGAGATCCCCGCGCCTGCCGGCGGCCTGGAGGCCGCTCCTGGAGAGCGACATCGCCGCTCTGCTGAAGGTGGGCGACGCCTGGCTCTTCCACGACGATTTCGCGGAAATCGACGACCCCGTCTACTTCCACGAATTCGCGGCGCACGCCGGCCGCCACGGCTTGCAGTACCTGGGAGACGCCGATCCGCCGGAAATGTTCGACCCCGAAGGCCTCCTCAAACCGGTTCCGGGGGGCCTGATCGAGCGCGAGCAGTACATGGATTTCCTCAAGGCCCGGCGCTTTCGCCAGAGCCTGCTCTGCCACCAGGACGCGAGTTTGGAACGCCGGCCGGTGGAGGATTGCGTGGAGCGGTTCCTGTATTCTTCGCTGTGCCATACGCTGGAGGACGGAAAGATCGAGGGGATGCGCCACGTTCGCATCACGCCGGTCCACGACGCCACCCGCAACGTGGCGGCGGCATTGGGCGAGGTTTATCCTCTACCGCTGACGTTTGAGGAACTGATCCCCTACGCGGGCAACGAGCGGGACCTCCGTTCGGTCCTCGCCGGGATGGTGCTGGGCGGGTTCGCCGATTTTCACGTGTACCCGTTCCCGTGCCAGGAGACACTGTCGGCGCGGCCGTCCGCCAGCCGGCTGGCCAGGCGCCAGGCGTTGGATTCGCGCCTCGTGACCAACGCCTGTTTCCGCGTGGTGGAGCTGGATGAGGTCGCCCGCCACCTGCTGCAGTTGCTGGACGGAACGCGCACTCACCCCCAGATCGTCCAAGACCTGGCGCGTATTCCCGGGGCGCCGCCGCTCGAACAAATCGAGCAGTACCTGCCCGCAAGCCTGGAGTGGCTGGCCCGTGCTATCTTGCTCGAGAGCTGAGGGCCACGGGACCGGCGACTTTGAAATGCCAGGCTTTTCAAGGACTGCCGACCATTGGTGAACAGCTCAAGCATGCCTGTACGTCATTGAAAATACGCCGCATGGTTCCCTGAATAGAATATCGGTCCAACTTTCCCCTATAATGCCGTATATTAAAGACTGGCGCGCCGGGGAAATGGTGCAACGGCCGGCGGATGTCGAATCGGGCTGGATTCCCGGCCTGACTGCCGCGCTGGGGCCGATGAGTGGCGGTTGGCTGGGTTCTCCGGGAATTCGGCAAGGGCGAGAATGGCAGAGATAGTTGAAACTCTCTTGTGGGTCCAGGTGGGCAGCGCGATCTGGCTCGCCTTCGTGCTGCTCTTCGTTTATCTGCGCTTCTATCGCGAGCCGTCCCTGCGCTACTGGTCGCTTTCCTTCGCCGTTCTGGCTCTCTCGCTGGTCTGGCGGCTGGCGGCGCAGCAGCCCTCTTCGGAGGAGATTCTGTCGTGGCCTCCCTACCTGCTGGGGATGCTCCAGCTTGCGCTGATAGCGCTGGCGGCCATCGACTTGCGCCAGCCCGTCCCCAGCCGACGCCGGCAGATGTTCCTCCTGGCCGGCCTGATCGCCGGCGCGCTGGTGGTGTGCCTGGCGACGTGCGGGTTAGTCGCCGATCCCCTGAAACTGGCGCGAGCCCTCCGCTTCGAGAGACAACTGGAAGGCGCGGCCGCCGGCGCCTGGTTCTCCATCGCATTCTGGCGGCAGCACTCTCTCGCCCGCACCATCGGCGGCCGGGCGACGGCTGTGTTCACCGCGCTCTACGCCGTGCGCCATCTGGCGCAGGCGACCGCCATACTGGCGCTCCTGCCGTACCCGGGCTGGTATCCCGTGGCGGTCGCCGCCACCGGCGGGATCCTGCCGTTTGGCGTCGCCGCCGGCATGATCCTGCTGGCTTCGGAGGCGATGATCGCCACCACCAGGAAACTGCGGGACAGCGAGGAACGCTATCGCACCCTGGTGGAAGCCTCGCCGGACGGAATTGTCGCCACCGATCCGCAAGGGAACGTTCTGATGTGCAATCGCGGCGCGGCGGAGCTGTTTGGGCGGGCCAGCGCCGGCGACGTCATCGGAGCGTCCGCCCGGATTTTGATCGCGCCCGCCGATCGCGAGCGCGTCGCCGCGGAGGTTGGCCGGTCCCGCACGGAAGGCCGGCGGGTCAGCCTCGAATGCCAGATCCTGCATGGCGGGGAGGAGCGATCCGCCGAGTTGACGGCGGCGCCCTTGCGCTCGGGGGACGGCGCCATCGCCGGAAGCGTCACGATCGTGCACGATATCACCGCGCGAAAGGAGGCGGATCGCGCCTTGCGCCGGGAACGGGAGTTCTCCGCCCACGTGATCGACTCCATCCCCGGCATCTTCTTCGTCCTGGACCGCCAGGGAAACTACTTGAGGTGGAACCGAAGCCGGCAGAACCCGGCCGGTGCGCAGCCGGAGCGGATCCGCGAGATGGATGCGTTGATCCGATTCCACCCCGAGGACCGCGGGTTGGTGGCGGGCGCCATCGAGGCGGTCTTCGCCAAAGGGAGCGCGGAGATCGAAGCCCGCGGTTTTGTGGGCCACAGCCGGGAGGCGCGCCATTTCTTCCTGACCGGCCGGCGGATGGAGTCGGACGGCCAGGCTTACCTGGTCGGGTGCGGTGTCGATATCACGGAACGCAAGGAGGCTGAAGCCGCTCGCGCGCGTTTGGAATCGCAACTGGTCCAGTCCCAGAAACTCGAGAGCATCGGAAGACTGGCCGGCGGCGTGGCGCACGATTTCAACAACCACCTCACCGTAATCAACGGATATTGCGACCTGATGATCTCGAACCTGGCCCTGGACGATCCCAACCGCGAGTTCCTGCTGGACGTGCGCCGGGCCGGCGAGCGCGCCGCGACCCTCACGCGCCAGTTGCTGGCGTTCGGCCGCAAACAATTCCTCTCGCCGCGCCCCGTGTCGTTGAATCGCATCGTCTCCTCCATGGAAACCATGCTGCGCCGCCTGGTGCCGGAGAACATTGCCCTCTCGACGAGACTCGCCCCCGGACTCGGCGCCGCGATGGCCGATACCGGACAGATCGAGCAGGTTCTGATGAACCTGGTGGTGAACGCCCGCGATGCCATGCCGGATGGAGGGGAGATTCTGATTGAGACAGCCAATGTGGACCTGGCGTCCGCCACCGGTGAGCGCGACCGGGAGATCGGCCCCGGCTCGTACGTCACTCTCACCATCGCCGACTCCGGGGTTGGCATGGATGAACGCACGCGCGGGCTGATCTTCGAACCGTTTTTCACCACCAAAAAACCCGGTCAGGGAACCGGACTCGGGCTGGCAACGGTCTACGGGATCGTCAAGCAGAGCGGGGGCGCCATAGCGGTTCGCAGCCAACCAGGCCAAGGGTCGGCCTTCACCGTATACCTCCGGCGCTTCGAGGGCGCCGTCACCGAGGCTCCCCCGGCGGCCGCCATCCAGGGTTCCCGGCCGGGCCAAGGCACCATTCTGGTGGTGGAGGATCAGGAGACCGTCCGCGATCTGATCTCCCACATTCTGCGGTCGTCCGGCTACTGCGTCATCCAGGCCGGCAGCGGCCCGCAGGCATTGGCCTTGGCCGATGCGCAGGTGGACTCCATCGACCTTCTGATTACCGACGTGGTGATGCCCGGGATGAGCGGCAGGGAACTGGCCGCTCGCCTGACCGGGCGCCGGGAAAGCCTCCGCGTGCTTTTCATGTCGGGCTACGCGCCGAATGGGACTCCCCACGAGGGCGTTCCCGATTCCAGCGCGGCTTACCTCCAGAAGCCATTCAGCCCGGCGCAGATCACCGCCAGGGTGGGGGAGATTCTGGCAGGGAAGTGAAGAGGCGATTCCACGCCGGGCCATAGATTTTTCCTATCGGGCCCATCCATTCTTTTTGTGGCCTCGCGGCACGCTATCCACTACCGTATGGTGTTCCCGCCCGGTCCGCGGGTTCAATCTCCCCGTTGAGGAGGCCACGTTGCCGAATCGTGTGTTTGCCGGTCTGTTCTTACTCTCTTCGTCCTTTCTGGCGCAAGCTCCCCAAGGGAATGGCGCGGATTTGCGGGCCTTGCAGGCCGCGGTAGCCGCCTCCCAATCGGCGGGCGACAACGCCTGGATGCTGGTCAGCTCCGCGCTGGTGCTCATGATGACGGGCCCCGGTCTGGCCCTGTTCTACTGCGGGCTGGTGCGCAAGAAAAACGTGCTGGGCACCATGATGCAGAGCTTCGCCATGATGGCGGTGATCACCCTGCTGTGGGCGGTTTGCGGCTACAGCCTGGTGTTCGGAACGGGCAACCCGTTCATCGGCGATCTGCGCTACCTGTTCCTGCGCGGTGTCGGCGCGGCGCCCAACCCGATCTACGCCCCCACCATTCCCCACCAGACGTTCATGATCTACCAGCTCATGTTCGCCATCATCACGCCGGCGCTGATTGCCGGAGCGTTCGCCGAGCGCGTGCGCTTTCGCGCCATGATGGTGTTCTCCATCCTGTGGGCGCTCTTCGTGTACTTCCCGGTGGCGCACATGGTGTGGGGCAACGGCGGCTTCCTCAACGCCTTCCTGGGCGGCAAGTGCCCGGTGTTCGATTTCGCCGGTGGAACCGTGGTGCACATCACCAGCGGGTTCTCGGCGCTGGTGACGGCCCTCTACATCGGCAAGCGCACCGGCTATCCGCACGATAAGATCGTGCCCCACAACCTGGTGCTGAGCTTCATTGGCGCGTGCCTGCTGTGGGTGGGCTGGTTCGGCTTCAACGCCGGCAGCGCGCTGGCGGCATCCGCGCTGGCCACCAGCGCGTTCGTGGCCACGCACTTCGCAGCCGCCGCCGGCGCCGTGGCCTGGATGGCGGCCGAACGCATCCGCAACGGCAAAGCCAGCGCGTTGGGCGCCATCTCCGGCTCGGTCGCCGGGCTCGCCACCGTCACCCAGGGCTCGGGCTTCGTGCAGCCCTTCAGCGCCGTGCTCATCGGCCTGGTTGCCGGCGCGGTGTGCTTCCTGATGGTTTCGGTGGTGAAAGAGAAACTGCGCTACGACGATTCGCTGGATGCCTTCGGCGTTCACGGCATCGGCGGCGTGGTGGGATGCCTGCTCACCGGCGTGTTCGCCACGCGGCTGGTCAACTCCGGTCTCAAGCTGGCCAACGGCCAGCCCGCCGCGCTGGGCTGGATCGACGGCAACCCGGTTCAGGTGCTCCATCAGCTTGCCGGCGCCGCGCTCGGCATCGCTTTCGCCGTCGCCGGCACCCTCGCCGCGCTCAAGATCACCGATCTGCTGACGCCGGTCCGCATGGACGAACGCGAGGAGGCCACCGGCATGGACCTATCGCTCCACGGCGAAGAAGGCTACAATTTCGAGGGGTAGGCCAATGGTCAAAATCGAGGCAGTCATCCAACCTTCCAAGCTGGACAACGCCCGGGAGGCGCTCAAGAACGTCGGCATCGACGGGCTCACGGTCAGTGAGGTGCGCGGCCACGGCCGCCAGAAGGGCCACAAGGAGGTCTACCGCGGCCGCGAGTACAACGTGGATCTGCTGCATAAGCTCAAACTCGAAATGGTGGTGCCCGACGCCCGCCAGGACGAAGTGATCCGCGCCCTGGTCGAGGCCGTGCGCACGGGCGCCATCGGCGACGGAAAGATATTCGTCTCCCACGTGGAGGAGGCCATCCGCATCCGCGACGACAGCCGCGGCGAATCCGCCCTGTAAGCGGCGGTTCTCACGCCCGACGAGCGGATGCGCCTGGACGGGGCGGGAACGCTGGACGCAGAGGGCTCAGTCTGAGTTCTTCCCGTCCAACCCCTCAACCAGTTACCCTGGTGAAGCGATGTGCAGGCAGAAGCCGGATCATCTCCGGCGCATTCGGTTCTGGCTCCCGGTCTTGATCGCGGGCCTGGTCCTCAGCGCGATTTCAGCGTTTCCTCTTCAAACTGAACTCCACTGGCTCCTCTCCGTTCTCCGCTCAAGCGCGGCGCGCCCTGTCGCACAATCCACCGGCCTGCTTCCCTGGATTGAACATGTCCACGACGCACTCTCCAGCACAAACGCGCGGTATCCCTTCCTGGCGTACGGCACGGACTGGCTGGGCTTCGCTCACCTCGTCATCGCCGTCGTCTTCATCGGACCGCTCGTCGATCCCGTTCGCAACAAGTGGATCGTCACCTTTGGTCCGATCGCCTGCGCCGGAGTCATCCCCCTCGCCCTGATCGCCGGCCACATCCGTGGTATCCCGGCCGGGTGGCAGCTCATCGACTGCAGCTTCGGAGTTTTCGGCGCTGTGCCACTTCTGATCTGCAGGCGGTCAGTCCTCGCGCTCGAACGCCTGCGGGATTGAGCGATCCCTCTGGCGCCTGAGGCGAACGGTGTTGGCCGTAGCCGCCCGGGCGGCCCTACCGGGTGTGGAACCCGCGGATCAGCCAGAGGTTCCGCACCTGGCGATAGCCCAGATTCTCCTTGATGGCGGCCCAGAAGAGCCGCTTCAGCCGCCGCGGATCGCTGCCGCGAAAATCCGCCAGCTCGCGGAAAATCACCGACGTGAGCGACACCAGCGTGCCCGCTACCACGGTCGAGAGCAGCACCATCAGGAACAGCCGCGGGCTCACCAGGCCCAGCGGGAGCCCGACAATCGCCAGCACGTAGGCAGCCGTCTCCAGCAGCGGACGCCAGTAGCGCTGGAAAACGATGGCGGGCAGACCCCATCCCAGCGCGTACCGGCCGCCCATGATGGAACCCTCGTGGCTGAGCGCGACGGCGATGGAGCGCTGGTCGCTGACAATCCGCTCCCGCAATTCGTCCCACGTCCGCGGCGCAGCCAGGAAGCTGGACGGCTCGGCCACCAGCGCCGCCCGGTACGGTTTCCCGGAGTGGCGCGCGCGGCCCTGCAAGTGCAGGAACAGCTCCAGCGTTCCGGCCGTGAATCCGCCGGCCGCGACGATGGCGTCGCGCCGCACCAGAATGGTCGAGCCGGGCACCGGCGCCAGCATGTTCGGGAACCCCGCGAAGGCGGCGCACCGGCCCAGCCACAAACGTGTGTCCTCGATGTCGGCAATGCTGCCGGCCAAGCCGGCGGCCGGTGGAGGAGGCGTCGAGCCGCAGACCGCGAACACCAGATCCGGCTCGTAGAGCATGGGCCGGATCAGGCGCAGCAGGCTCTCGGGGGCGAACTCGGTCTCCGGATCGAAGAACGCAATCACGGGGGTGGCCGACGCGTTCACGCCGGCATTCCAGGCGTCGGCATCTCCGGCCCGCTCCTTCTGGAACACCACCATGTCGGATGGATCGGTGGATTCGTACACCGCCAGAGTCGGCGAGGCCGGCAGCTCGCCGGCGGTCGAGCGATGGGACGGAATCAGGCGCAACTCCCGCGTCCAGGCTGCCATTTCCTCGCCCTGCACGCCGTCCAGCACCAGCACCAGTTCATGGTGGGGAAAGTACAACTCCAGGATCCGGCGGGCAAAGGCGCGGGACTTCGGGGACGCGTCGCGCGCCACCATGACCACCGAGACCGCGGGCACGCGCGGCGACTTCAGCAGAATGGGCACATCGTCGCGGGTGCCGTCGCGAGCCAATTGGCGCAACACGCGGCAGCCCTTCCACGCCACCCACACCGCCGCCGCGCTCGAAGACAGCAGGATCCAGCAGGCCGCCTGGAGCAGGATGGAGACGGCCAGGCCGAGCATCATGCCCTCGCCAACCGCCGCGCGCGCTCCAGCGCTTCGGCCGCCGCTCCCGCAGTGAGTGGATTGGGACTCTGGCAGAGTTCCTCCAGGGTGTTCCATCCACGGGGCGGCATCTGGGCCAGGGCTTCGGCCGCGGCGCGGGCCAGCGCGGCATGTTTCGAACGCAGGCAGCGGGCCAGCCCCGGCAGGGAATCTTCAAATTGCAGGCGCCCGCAGGCGACGGCGGCGGCGGTGGCGACTTCCGGATCCTCGGCCAAAAGCACGCGGATGACCGCGTTCAGGTCCGCCAGCTCCATCGGAACCAATGGCGCCAGGCGCAACGCCTGGATACGGATCCGCCGGTCGAAGTGTTCGATCAGGAAACGCAGGTCGGGCACCGGAACGGAGCGCTCCCAGGCCACCAGCATTTCCAGACAGGCCAGGACGCGCTCTTTATTCTCGGATTTCAACTCGATCATGACCGCCCGCTCGCACAGGGGCACGGCGAAGCGGCGCAGCTCCTCGGTCAGCAGAATGCGGATCAGCAGGGGCTGCGACAGGGCCGCGCGAAAAAGCCGCTCAATCTCCGGGATCGTCCCCGACTGCGCCAGCGCGCGCCAGGCGCAGAAGCACACTTCCGGATCGTCGTCGGCGAGCGCCGATTCCAGCAGGTCCCCGGCCTGGCGGCGGCACGGCTCAAAGGCGCAGACGAAGGCCAGGTGGGCGAAGGCCGGGCGGCGGTGGATGGCGTCTTTGCTCCGCGCTTCCTCGCACCAGTCCTTGATCAGCCCCATCTCGAGGGCAACCTCGCACAGGCGGTCGAGCGCGCCGCCCGCCACCGTGCCGCGGAAACTCATCAGCGCGTCGGAGACGTCGCGGCGGCTGCGGCGGCAGAGTTCCTGAAGTTTCGGCCGGTCGCCCGAGCCCGCCAGACAGGCCACCAGCTCCTCGCGGATTTGCGGCTGCAACTCCGCCGAAAGCCGCATCTCATCGCGCCGCCTGAGGGAGCGCCTCAGGATGAGGGCGTACATGCCGCAATCCCAGATGGCGAAGCCGGCCAGCAGGGCCGCCACCACGGTGAGCTCCAGGGCAATCATTTTCCCAGCAACCGTTTCAGGCGCGCCACCAATTCCATGGGGCTGAAGGGCTTGACCATGTAATCGTCCGCGCCCAGCGAGAAACCGCGAAGGACGTCGCTTTCCCGCTGGCGGGCCGTCAACAGAATGACGAGCACCGGGATACTTTCCTGCCGGATGGACGCCAGCACGGCGTATCCGTCCATGCCCGGCATGTTGACGTCGAGCACCGCCGCGTGCGGCCGGACCTGGCGGATCATTCCCAGAGCCTGGGGACCGTCCGAGGCGCACTGGCAGTCCATCCCGAAGTTCCGCAGCGCCGTGCGGAGAAGCAGCAGCACGGTGGAATCGTCGTCGGCGATGACGATCCGGGCACGGCCTTCGATCACCTTCCCGCGGCCGTACGGCGAAGGGGCGGCGGTCTCGGATACCCTGGAACGCGGGGACAGCGCCAGGGTAAAACGCACCAGGGCTTCTTCCGGCAGCCAGGAATCCATCAGGAATTCGCGCGCCATGCTCTGCACGGATTCGCTTAATGAGAGGAGATGCTCGCGCGTCCCCGCGAGAATCAAAGGACGATCTTCGGCGCCGGCGGGCGGTGGGCCGAGCCACGGCGAGGCGGAGGTTCTGGCCCCCACGTGCACCGCCGCCAGGACGCAATCCCGCTCGGTGGCCGAATCCGGCAACTCGAACGGCTCGAAGACGGAAGGGATGGCCTTCGCCCGCTTCAACGCCGACACCAGCCCTTGCAGCTCGGGGCGGGGGAATCCGACCAGCGCGATCTTCTTCCCCGAGAGCGCCTGGAGGATGGGCTCCGGCACCGCTTCGTCGCGCGCGTCCCGCAAGCTGGAGAAGGCCTGCACGAGGTTGGTAAACGAATCCCGAAGCAGGGCGTTGTCGAGCGGCGGCGTGTCCAGGATGGCCTCGGCTTCGCGCGCCAGGCGGCTGATGGCGGTGCATCCGAGCAAGCCTCCGGTGCCCACCCAGTTGTGCAGCAACCGGGCGGCTTCGGCGGCATTGAACTGGCTGTCCAGATCGACCAGCAACTGCCGCGCCAGGTCCAGGCCCTCGCTCAGGAAATGGCGGCGCAACGCGGACATCTCGGAGGGCGAAATGGAGGCAGTATCCACGGCGGCAAGCCCGGAACTCTTGGCCCGCGCGGCGGCGGCCTGCTCCTCGGCACGGCGGGTCAGGATCTCTCGAATGCGCTCCCCCAGGGTCCGGGTGTCGATGGGTTTGGTGATGTATCCGTCGCAGCCGGCGTCGAACGCTCTGCCTTCGTCGCCGGCCATGGCGAAGGCGGTCAAAGCGATCACCGTGATGTCGCGCGTGGCTGCATCCCGCTTGATGCGCCGCGTCAGTTGCAGCCCGTCCATCCCCTTGAGCTGGATGTCCGCCAGCACCAGTTCGGGATGGTGGGTGCGAAGCAATTCCAGAGCTTCATCGGCGGTGGATGCCGTCAGAACCTGGTACCCTTCGTCCTGCAAGAGGATGCGGGTGAGCTTCAGGTTAATTGGTGTGTCATCGACGACCAAAATCTGCTCGCCGGCCATGGAGTTGTATTGTAGCGTATCTGGGCCTGCAATCACTATGCCAACTTTTGGGTATATGTCATGAAGGTTCATCCGGTTATGGCCTGGCAGGGAAGAGCCGTCCCCAGCGCCGGCAAGCGTCCCCATATGGTGGCGGCGCGGGGGCGCGTGGAATGCGCGGCGGTGTGTCCTTCGGGCCAGGAGCGGCCGACCCGGCCCTTGGCGGTCAGCCCTTAGCGAACGGCCCCGCGGAGCCGCCCCATCAGGATTCGGTCCCCAGCGGCAGGACGGCCCAGAACGTGCTGCCCTGGCCAGCCATGCTGCGCACGCCCACCGATCCCCCCTGCGCTTCCACAATATGGCGGGTCAAAGCCAGCCCCAGACCGGTGCCCTGTTCGGCTTTGCGGCTGTTGGGGGCCTGCTGGAACTCCTGGAACAGGCCGGGAATCTCCTCGGGCGGTATCCCGATGCCCGTGTCCTCCACCTCCAGGCGGAACGAATCGTGGTTCTCACGAGACAGCCGCACCGAGACCAGGCCGCCGAGTGCGGTGAATTTGACGGCGTTGGAGAGATAGTTATAGAGCACCTGCTTGAAGCGCGAGGCGTCGAGGAATGCTTCGAAATCGGGCGTCGGGTCGATGATTAGGGACAGGCCCTTCTTCTCGGCCAGCGGCCGGATCACGTCGCGGACCTCTTCGGCCAGTTTGCCGACAGAGCACCGCTCGGGGCGGAACTCCGTCTTGCCGGCCTCCACCTTGGAGAGGTCGAGGATGTCGTTGATGAGTTGCAGCAGGTGCTGGGCGCTGCTAAGGATGTCCGAGAGACACTCCTTGTGGGCGCCGGAAATCGGACCCAGGCGGCCGTCGTGCATCATCTCGGAGAAACCGATGATGCCGTTCAGGGGCGTGCGCAGTTCGTGGGAGACGCTGGCCAGGAACCGGCTCTTGGCCACGGTGGAGGACCGGGCGGCGTCCAGCGCGCGCCCCAGTTGCTCGTTCTTGTTGCGCAGTTCCATGGCGTATTGTTCCACCTTGCGCGCGGCAGCGGCGGCCAAGTTGCGCTCGGTCACGTCCATCAGGGAACGGCAGGTGCCGGTCACGTCCCCGCCGTCGGAACGGATCAGGCTCTCGCGGATCTCGACGGTAATGCGGGAGCCGTCTTCCAGGACGCAGTCGGATTCGAAAGGCCCGGTTTCCACGCCCGAGATCACGCGATCGATCAGCCTGCTGCGAACGAGGTCCCGTTCGGCGGGAGCGACGAAATCCCAGGCGGGCCGGCCCAGGATCTGGTTGGGGGCGCACTTCAGCAGGGCGCAGACCGCCTGGTTGAAGCGCGTCACCACACCCTCGCAATCGGTCTCTTCGTAAGGGATAGGGGAGTTTTCGAAGAGGTCGCGGTAGCGCCGCTCGCTCTGCCGCAGATCGCGTTCCCGCTCGCCCAGCAGGACGGCGGCGTCTTCCAGTTGCCGCGCCAGGGAAGCGATTTCGTCGGTGCCCTGGGGGAAGGGCTCGAGCGGCAGGCCTTGGGCCAGGCGCCGGGCGTTTTCCTCGACTTCCCTGATGCGCCGCACCATGCGGCCGGCCACCAGCAAGTGGATGAACAAAGCGCCCATCGGGCCGAAGAAGCCACAAGCCACCACCGTGCGGAACAGTCTCCCGCGGGCCAGGTCGCCCTGGTACCGGGCGCCGGCGAACAGACGGTCCTGCTCGGCGCCGATCACGATGAGCCGGCTCTCCAGAGCGGCCATCAGGTCCTGGCTCTCCCTCTCCCGCGCCGCCAGCGCGGCGGCGCTCATCCCCGGCCCCTGGCTGCGGAGTTCATCCGACAGCGCCAACAGGCGCTGGCCCAGGCCGGGGACTTCACGGAGGGCGGTTGCAGTGGCCGGCGTCGAGGCGGCCAGAGGCGGGGCTGCGGTCAGCCAGGCCCGCACCCGCGCGTCGGCCTCCTGGCAGCGGGCCCGACGGCTCTCGTCCGGATGCTCCAGAAAGGCGTCCATGGCGTTTTGGGCGTCCAAAAGGGCGGTCTGGAGCCGCATCACGGCTGAGCGGGAGTCATAGGCCTGCGCGACTGTCAATTCGGTGACGCGCAGGTCGGCTTCGGCCCAGTAGATGGCGAATATGGCTACGAATAGCACCGCCATCGGGAACACCAGGGCGCCCACGCCTTGGGCGCGTAGAGATACGCGCGACCACCTTCGCCAAATGGATGGGGCGCCGTCTTTCGGGTCTGGCATGTTAGTCCCGGCGGGAAACCAATCGACGCAACCATTTTAGGGCAAGCGACATACGGGGCGTAAGACCCCAATAGGTACTAGGAGATATTGCCGCTGGTTAGTGCCTACTCGCGCCCCCCGTACTAACCGCTCCCGGCCTAAAGGGAATCCCGTCGCGGCTTCAGCAGTTCCCAAACAGGCGGTTAGCCGTGGCGTGCCGCGTGTGCTATGACTAGAACTGGCATGGATCGAATAGGGCGATACAAGGTTATCAGGGAGTTGGGACGCGGCGCCATGGGTGTGGTGTACCACGCCATCGATCCGAACATCGGACGGCCGGTGGCCATCAAGACCATCCAACTGGGCGAGAAGCGCACGCCGGAGGAGCAGGAACGCCTGCGGGAGCGGCTCTTTCGGGAGGCCCGGTCGGCGGGAATCCTGTCCCATCCCGGCATCGTCACCATCTACGACGTAGAGCAGCAGGACGACCTGGCATATATCGCCATGGAGTATGTGGACGGGCCCACCGTGGATCAATGGCTGACGGAGCAGCGATCGCTGCCCCCGGATTGGATGTTCA
>Ga0209039_10001603_pt1 | contig 20687 bp, 23 predicted proteins | sample BogFormECP12_OM1_FD_188238 | JGI IMG/M metagenome (GOLD analysis project Ga0209039, IMG submission 188238) | Bog forest soil microbial communities from Calvert Island, British Columbia, Canada - ECP12_OM1 (SPAdes) (version 2) | ecosystem: Environmental > Aquatic > Freshwater > Wetlands > Bog ...
CCATCCAAGGGCTGCCGGCCCCTTTGGCCAAGGCAGGCAGGATAAGTCGGCTCCCTCCCCATCTCGTGGATCATCAACTTCCCTTTGAGACGGACAAATGTATCCCGTACGTGAATGAAGATGACGCACGGTACATTTTAGAGGTGGCTGCGGCTTTGGAGAGGGTCCAAAAGACTGCATAAATTCTTTGATGCGGAGCACGGCCATGTCCCGGCCCACCTATGATATTGTTTCTCGCTAAATATTTGTTTGAAAACGCTCCGCGGATCCGGACAAACCGGGCAATCAAACTTCCTCCCGCACCAACGGGCGCTAATTTAAAGTTAGTTTCGCTGGTCGTCGGTTCTATCTGAGGCTGCGAGGCCATCAACGTCCCCCGTTAGGAAAGGGTGGAAAATGGGCCTATTCTAACGCCTGTACGCCTGTCGCCCCTTTACGAAGAAAGAGGCCAACGTGCCGGCATGTCAACGCCCATAAATGGCGATACCATTAGTCGGAAAACCAGGATACAGGCTGTTGGATTAGCTTCGCTCCACGTCAGCCAAGCACCGGAGCCTTGACAGTGACTCAATAATTAATTACACCTGTGCCACCCTAAGATGGATTAATGACCACACCGAATCTCCCATGAGGTGGATTTTCTTGCGTATTCTTGGCTTGGATATCGGATCGAAAAGAATCGGGATCGCGCTCAGCGACGAACTGGGTTTCACGGCCCAGGGCATTGAAACCCTGATATGCCGGACGCCGGAAAGGGACGTCGACCGTATTCTTGAGCTTTCCGCGGAATATGGGGTCCAAGAGATTGTCGTCGGGATGCCGTACAATATGAGCGGGACCGAGGGGCCACAAGTCCACCGGGTGCGGGCGTTTGTCGAACAGATCCAACGAAGGCTCGACATCCCTGTGCGGGAATGGGACGAACGGTTGTCGACCGCGGCCGCGGAACGAATCTTGTTGGAAGCGGACATAAGCCGTTCGAAACGCCGAAAGGTTATAGACAAGGTTGCCGCGGTCATAATTCTCCAGGGCTACCTAGATAATCAAAATTTCAAGGAAATGTCGAAGTCATGAGATCTCCGATTGTTTCTGCGATCAAGATTGTGATTGTAATAACGATTTTGGCCGCGCTCGGCGTTGCAGGATACGTGGCTTACTCTCGACTGCCGGCTATTTTAAATGAATTGGTCGCGCCGCCCGGCAAACCCACGGTGCCGGCCGGCGAAGAAGTGATTGTAACGATTCCGAAGGGGGCGTCACTTTCGCAGGTAGGGACTGTTCTTCAGGAAAAGGGGGTCATCTCGAGCAGGCTCTTGTTCAAACTCGTAGCGACGATCCGCGGCGAACAGCGCAAGATCAAGGCAGGGGATTATGCCCTGAAAACCGGTAGCGACGCTGGGGACGTCCTGGATCAATTAATCTCGGGCAAGACACTTATGATTTCCCTCACCGTTCCGGAAGGCTTTGACATGTACCAGGTCGCGGATCTCTTTAATCAAGCCGGGATCATGTCCAGAGAAGACTTCTTGACTGCCGCTAAGGACCCGGTGTTTCTCAAAGAGTTGAACGTGGACGCGGATTCTTTAGAAGGGTATCTTTTTCCGGATACATACTTTATGCGGCCGTCTGAGAAGGGTGACGGGAAGTTGATGATTCGGAAAATGGTGCAGAGGTTCCACGAAGTCTACGACAAGTACGCCAGGCAGATAGCCGAAGAAAATGGGTGGACAACACTTCAGGTGGTCACCATGGCCTCGCTTATAGAAAAAGAGGCCCGGGCATCCGAGCACTCACTTGTCTCCGCGGTATTTCATAACCGTTTACGCAATAATATGCGTCTCCAATCAGATCCCACGGCCATATACGGAATCAAACCCATGGGATCGAAGATCACCCGCGATGATCTGAATCGGAAACAACCGTACAACACCTACCAAAATGCCGGACTCCCACCCGGTCCTATCGCAAACCCTGGTAAAGAATCTCTCATAGGAGCGGTCAAGCCTGCGGATGTTGATTACCTTTACTTCGTAGCCAAGAACGACGGAAGCCACCAGTTCTCCTCAAACCTTCAGGAACATAACCGCTGGGTGAACCTCTATCAGCGGCAGCCCCGCACCGACGTCCAGTAGACCCAACCTAATCATTCACCGCTGAGATGGTAGAGCACGCAGAGGAATCCATTTTCGATGCTTCTTCTCGGGGATGACGATTGGCGCGCGGGCTTGCTACATTTGGACGTCTTCATCGGGCGCTCAGGGTATCCCGATGGCCTATTCGGTGTCGACCAAACCGTTTTCTTGTCTCTGCGTTCTCGGCCCACCCTGCGATGACTCCGCCTTGACCGTCAAATGGTTACACATAACTAAGTAATCGATATCCTAAGTTCGATGGCGCATTTCGAGCAGCTTTGGTGGGACAGGCATCTTGCCTGTCATTTCTTGCGTCACCCGTGTTACGAATTGGACCACTGGGGGTGCATGAATTGTATGCAAGGTTCAGGGAACAAAGGGATTCAGCCGAATTGCGAGTTCAGGCATGCCGGCTCTTTGATTCTCAATTAAAGTTGTTCTCCAGGTTCCCGGAATGTTGCCTTCTCTTTTGCCACTCATCCCATTTTGTCCTGGCTTCATTCGGGGGGGGCACGAAATCGGAGAGCGCTTTGACCCCGGGAATATTTCGATAAGCCCAGCCTCCCTCTTCCGCGTCGAATGCGGGCTTCTCAGCGTCGTACCCGGCCTTCAGCGGGCTTCCGGAACGCAAAGTTGAACATGAGGAGGCAAAAAGGGCCAGCGCAAAAATGATCGCCAAGCAGACGGCGGGAATCAATTTCATGTGAAATTACCTCTGTTGGCACGTAGTTGATGCCATGCAGCCAAACTGAGGCGAGCCTATATCTCTTATTAGTTATCATCACAAGAAATTTATAGCCTACATATAAAAAAATTATCAAACAACCATAGCTAACTTCTCGTACCTGAAAACTGCTCGAAGTATGTATCAAAACAGTCGGTAAGAATGAGCCTTATGCCTAGTGCCACGGATGTGGTCCGCGCGGCACGCGGGATTCATCCGTGCATGGACGAGCCGCACGGCACGTCCGTGGCACCAATGTTTCAAGCATTTTCGTGCTTCGTTGTAGCTCTCTATCTATGGAAGTTGGTGTGGACAGGTCTTGTCTCGCTGGATCGAACCAGAAGGAGAGAAAGTAGGCCCGCAGTCGCGTAGAGCCCCGCGGCCAAGACAAATAGCCACTTGAAGCCACAGGCCATTGCCAGGAGTACCGCACCACAGGCAGAAACCACAGAAGCAAAGCCGTTGACTGCCCACGCGACAGGCACCGCCGCGGCAGCCCTCTCATGAAGCATAGAAAGCCCCCACGGGAAAGGTGTGCCCATTAGAAAAGCCAAGGGAGCTATCACGGTGAGTCCGGCAACGGCTTTCCAGACGCCGGGCAGAACTGCTGCTGTTTCGAATATGGTCGAAAAGACACCAATATCGAACAGCGCCAGCAGAGCTACAGCCATTGCCGTCGCAAATACGCCTCCTCGAAGTCGGCCCGTGATTCGCGGCTGTGAAATGCTGCCCAAGCCCGCGAAAAAAAGAAAACCTCCCACAACAAGGGCTGCGGCCAGGACAGGGTCCCCCAGGAAGCGCGTAAACATCTGAATGAAACTCATTTCCAGGAACATGAACCCCGTACCCAGCGCGGCAAAAAAGGCCACAGTCCACCAGATCAAGCTTGTACGCCGCGTCCCTTTTCCCCGTCGCAATAGAATGATCGGGCCGGGGAGCAAGACGGCTGCCGCGAGGGCGGTCCAGACTGTAGCCAACACGAGCACGAGGAACCCCATTTCGGCCCTTGCAGGCCATTGGGGTCCGAAGACTGAACGAAGCTTGGAAAGTGCATCCCATCGGAAAAAGTCATAGAAGAACGGCCGGTCGTCTGTGGCTGGTTGAACGTTACAGATCCACTTTCGGTAAAAATCTTCTCTTTCGGGCGAAAGGATTTGTTTCATCGCGTGGTAGTACCACGAAACTCTACTACCTTCCGGGCCGGCCAATAAGTGGATCTTGTTGGTTTGTTCGGGCCTCACTCCCGGAAACCAATCGAGATCCCAGGACATGTTGTGGCAGACCAGTTGAAGCTTCCGCACGAGATCCTCACTGAAGGGTGATCGGCCGACAAGCGTGGCCACGGCCAACTCGTCTCGGGCCATGATTATCTGTTTCCCCGGCTCCTTTACATCGTTCCTTTCCAGGGCTTCAATCCATGTAGCTGCTATCTTTATGTTGTCTCTGGCAGGGTCCTGAATCCCGCGGACCACGCAGGCAATCCCACCCGGGGTCAGAGCGTTCAGGCAACGGCTGAACCCCTCGACAGTACCGAGATAATCTTCTCTCAAGCCTGCTATTCCTCCCGAACCGGCGGGGAAACCCTCCATCGAGGCCAGGTGAATAATGTCAAATTTCGTTTTTGTTTTGTCCAGGAAGGCCCGGGGCTCCGCGGCGACCACTGTGACTCGTGGGTCAGCGAGCACATGGCTGGGGTGCGTTTCCAGAACCCGGCGAATGTTTTCATCCGGTTGAACCAGCACGATCGAAGTCGCGGAGCTTAATCTAGCCAGCCAGAGATAAATGCTTCCCGCCTCACCGAGGATCAGGGCCCGCCCCGGCTTGACGAGTTTGTAGGGCAGAGCTGAGAGCGTTCCTTCCAGAAAACGGGCCTGGTCGGGAGCGGCAATATTGAGCATGGTCCCCACCTGGAACCCGTCAATGAGGAGTACATCCATAGGCGGAGGGACGTCGGTCGAATTCAATGAGAGGAGCGCGTGGAAGGAAGGGCTTGCAAAGAGATCGACCCTTCCGCGCGGGCCGTAAAGGGTAACTTTTCTTTCAGCAGTCCCTTGAGCGACAAGGCGTTGGACGTAAGCCAGGGCCTTATACTGGTCTATGTTTAGGGGAAAAACCCTGTCAGGACCCGACAGATAGGCGGCCCCAAGCAGCACGCAGAGGCCCGCCACGCAGCCGCCGTAGATGCATTTCGGCCCTCGTTTGCCCCTCGGGATGAGGAACATACCGGACAGCGAAACCAAGATCCCCATAGGAATAACAACGCCGTTTGCCGGAACGTACGCCAAGAGGAGTATTCCGCCCAACGCGCCTGTCGCGCTCCCCGCCAAATTGATTGCATAAATCCTATACGCCTCCTTACCCGCGGACATCAGTGCCAATCCTATCAGCAGGCCTGCCAGGAGGAACGGGATGCAATGGAGAATCCAAAAGGCGACCCACCAGCCAAGAGTGGGAATGAGCAGGGCCGGCGGAAAATATACGTTGAGAGGAAGCTCCTCCCCCAATCGGAAGCAGATCGGCAAGGAGAGCGCAAAGCCGACAGTCCCCCAACGAAAGACTTTTTCCTGTTGTTTTTCAAACCATGATCTACCCAGGGATAAGACCGCTCCGCCCGCACCGAAACCGAGAAGAGCGCAACTGATGACCAAAAAAGAAAAATGGTGGTACCTGGCAATCAGGAGACATCGCATGAGGCCGAGCTGCCAACCGATCGCTGCAAACGAGATGAAAAATACCGCGGGCGCCAGGCGTGCAGCGGCGAATTTCGCTTCACCGTTCACTTTAGGGGGTCCCTCGGATAAGGGGAACGAACCGCACCAACTCAAGGGCTTTCGACGAGCGTCCGCCGCTCTCATCCTTGGTGACCAACAAGAGCCGCTGCGTTTCGAAGGTTCCCCCGACCGGAATCACCATTTTCCCACCGGGCTTGAGTTGATCGAAGAGGGGAGGGGGGATGTGGAGGGCCGCGCATGTCACAATGATGCGATCAAACGGGGCAAACTCTTTCCAGCCGTAATAACCGTCGCCCAGGAGTACCTTTACTGAGCCGTACCCGAGCTTTTGCAACCGGTCGGCCGCGGCCTCATAAAGAGGCCGAATGATCTCGATGGTAAAGACATCCGGAGTTATCTCGGCGAGTACTGCCGCTTGGTAACCCGACCCGGAGCCAATTTCCAGCACCTTCATCCCTGGCTTCAGTTCCAGAGCCTGGGTCATGAGCGCCACTATGTATGGCTGAGAGATCGTCTGGCCATGACCGATAGGCACAGGGCCATCTTGGTACGCCAGTGCGACATGGCTGGGCGGCACGAAGAGGTGGCGCGGGACCTTGAGCATGGCCTGAAGGACCGCAGCATCTAAAATGGTTGTCCGGCCCCAACCTTTAAACTGGGAGTCGACCATCTCCTTGCGGTCCGGTTGTCTTTCCGAAAAGGCCACCGGCAACTCAGCACCAGGTGCCGTGTCAAGATCTGCAAATGGGCCCGTCACGGAAAGTGCGATGCAAACGGCCGAAATGAGGGTAATTTGCCGGCTATTTGGCATAGCAAGGTGCATTGAAGTTGACCTGACGTCGCCCTCCTCCTTCCCCCTTCCCGTCGAGGGACGGGGTTCTGAAAACCCTCTGTCCTGGCGGAAGAGGGAAGGGTGAGGGGATCTTCACGATGGCATTTAACACTCAGTTGTCAATGTATGCCAGGATAATATGCTCACTTCGTTTCGGACGTCTCTGAATCCCTGTTTGTTGCTTCGCCGAACCCCAACCACTTTTCCATTACTAATGCGTCATCCTTTATTGCCGAGTAGTACTGTTTTCGAAATCCGATGGAACTAAACCCGAATTTCTTGTAGAGACATCTCGCTGAGGCATTTCGCCGTCCCACTTCGAGAAGCAGGCGGTTGAGACCTTCCTGCCGGCAGACGGATTCGAGATACGCCATGATTGCTTTGCCATAGCCCTGGCCCCGTTGTTCGGGATGTACCGCAATATTGAGAAGGTGGGCCTCATCCAAAACCACCCAGAAGCAGATGTACCCGACAATTTTCCCCTCCAGTCGGAAGACTACCACTCGGGCGTTTCTATTCTTCATCTCTTCAAAGAACATTTCTCTGGACCAGGGGCTCGCAAACGAAGTCCTTTCTATGGCTAAGACATCCTCCAGGTCTGACGGCTGCATCTGCGCCGGTTCAAGAGGCAAATCCGGCTGCATGTGAGTATCCATTCGGCCCGCCTTGAACAATTCTGTTCTTCAATGTACTCCGGCTCTGGAAAAACGCAACCCGAGCTTGGACACTTTCATTTGAACCGCGACCCGCTATGAAGTATGCTCGTAATTATCAAGAATTGTCACTTGCAGTGCCGCCGCGTAACGAATCATTGAGCGCTGGGACGGTCTGTTCAATTTCCAAGCTCTCACGTGCGAAACCTCATCCGATAGCAGGGAGGGGGATTTCATGTCCACAAGAAGCGCCTGTGTTCTCCGAGTCGTCAGCGCATTAGTAGTGATTGAACTTGTCCTTGTGCTGACACCATCTCCGGAGATTGCCACAGCCGGCGACAAGAATCGAGATTTGACTCAGGCCAGTATGAACGGTGACGTGGAGAAAGTCATAAGCCTGTTGGGTAGCGGCGCTGATATCAACGTAAAAGACCAGCGCGGCTGGACGCCCCTGTTATGGGCGGTTAGCCGAGGTCAGATGGATTTGGTGAAACTGCTTTTGGACAAGGGAGCTGATGTCAATGCTAAAGGTGAGCATGGCTGGACGCCACTGATGGAGGCTGCCAATCGTGGCCACTCGGAAGTGGCAAAACTGCTTTTGAAAAAGGGCGCTGACGTTAATCCAAAGCACGAGTACGGCTGGACGGCCCTGAAGATTGCAAAGGCTAAAGGTAACAAGGAAATCGTCGGACTGCTCAAAGCACACGGAGCAAAGGAATAGGACCAATCCGGCTGATCCGTTTTGAAAAAGAGGTGTTCCTCGGACCTTTCACCGGGAGTTCCTCAACCCCGGTCCCTGCGGGACCGTATATCCATCGCGAAATTGGTCGCGTGCCAGCGTCTCTATGCGGGGGCATCCCCTTGTGGAGCTTGTCTATATTTGGAAGTCAAATAGCCGCAATAGACAAAAAGAATGAGAATAGTCACGGCTGCAACGAAGCCAATCCAGGCTTCTCTTAGGCTGGGGACTGGGGCCATACCAGAAACAACCATAGTTCCGAAGCCTATCAGTTCAGTAACACGCTCCCCCCGAGAAAAGCTGCAAATCCCAAAACAAAAAGTAAAACGTAACGTGCCTGTTGCGGGCCCGCCATCATGTCGGCCACTCCCACAAGAGGAACAACGTAGAACCCGTATGCGCAGGCCTTGATATATAGAGGAGGGATAAACCGGGCCAACTCCTGCATTATCACTGTGCCGAGGACAATGACAGAGAATAGGGCCGCCAGGGCGCAAGAAAAACCTAATGCCAAGGCAGTGAGACCATAGATATATATGCCCCGTTCAGGACTACGGCGCTGAACCTCCTCTGCGCGTCGCGCCAGGGCCCCCAGCCCGACCCGAAGAAAGCCGTCAAGTTTCTTACCCAGGTGAGCAACAGGAAGCATGAATAGAAAACCAAGAAAAACAGTGGCTGTAAGCGGAAGGCCGGTGTGGGCCCGGACCATTGCAGACACCGAGGCAGTGGCTATGGACGCGAGCGTGCTGTCCGGCGGGATGTAACCCCCCACTGGCGGCCTTCTGAGCCATAGCATCTCGAAGAGAAGTCCCGAAGCAAGACCCGCGGACAGATCTCCCAATATCCAACCTACGAGTGGAGCTGATACGAGAGGCCTTGAAATCTGCACCTGGAAGAGCTGAAATCTGTCCAGCCAGAGGAGACTTCCAACGGCCCCGGCCAGCAGCGCCTCATGAATCATGGGTTACCCCGTGAAGTTCGCCGGGCCATGGTGCAGCGCATTGAGATTTGCGCCAAAGTCGCCCTCCCCTAGCCCCTCCCGTCAAGGGCGGGGGATGAGGAAACCCTCTCCCCCGGCGGGAGAGGGAAGGGAGAGGGGGATCTTCGCAAACGTCGTACAGCCGCGAAACTCAATGCACCGCACCATAGAATAAGTACACGCAGGCGCCATTCTGTCCAACGCTGGCGACAAAGGCTCACAATTTACAAAGTATGCTGCGTAAGTAGCAGGTTCATCGGGCGGCACAGGTATCAAGCCTTGGGTAGGCAGCCGCACAATTCCGACAGGTCGACCGGTTTGTCAAAGGGGACGCTCTGAATGTGGACCTGGACACCTTCGTCTACTATATTGAACAGAGCCTGCATGCCATCATCTCCGACCACCACCGTCCGGCTCAAATAGGTCCTAACTTTATTCGTCCCAAGGTTTCCCAGATTCAAGTGATCGAATTGGACGCCGGCCCTTTTGAGCCTCAGCGCATCCATGGGGCTGTCAACAATCACCATTCTCCGGAGGTCCCGTTCGCCGCTCTCCAAGAGCAGAAGGGCGATCCGTTCGACACTGTCCACTATCAGTCGTATTGAGCCCGGAACAGCCGACTCCATAATCATCTTCTGGGTCTGATCGAAAGCCAAGGCGTCATTGGCCACCAGCACTTCCTCGGCGCGGGTGGAGGGGAGCCATCCTTCCAGGATTTGCCCGTGGATCAATCTGTCATCAACCCTAACCAACACTATAGGCATGCGCGAAACTCGTCCGATAAGTTAGAAAGTTGTTTTAGGGCTGCTTTTCGCCGGCGGCTCTCCTTTTGAGCCTTTGTCTCAGGAATTCACTGGCCAAATAGATGTTCTCTTTTCCGGCCTCGGATGCGATCTTGGCTAAATTGCGCAGATCGTGGTCCCCTTTGGAGTTAATAGCCTTGATGATCATTGGAAGGTTCAGACCGGTTACCACCTCGACCTTCCCGTCTTCCAGGAATGAGAGAGATAGGTTAGTGGGAGTCCCGCCAAAGAGGTCGGTCAAAATGAGCACTCCGTTCCCGCTATCAACCTTCTTGATGGATTGGGCGACCTGATCCCTCAACAGATCCGGCGAGTCGGTCGGATCTATGCCAAGGGCCGAAACCGACTCTTCCGAATTCAGTCCTATCAGCCGGGCGGTCGTGAGGAACTGGCGACCGAGTTCTCCGTGAGTCAACAAAAGGATTCCGATCATGATTGAATTTCCCGACAATACTTGATTCCGACCAAGCTAAGCGGCCAACTCCCTATGTCTGACCTCTACACCGGTGAAACCGTTTCTCTTCAAGAGTTTGGCAACATGCTCGGCCACCACGACAGATCTGTGGCGTCCGCCAGTGCATCCTATTGAAATGGTAAGGTACTGCTTCCCCTCTCGTATGTAAAGAGGTAAAAGGAAAACCAACATGTCCTCAAGTTTTTCCAAGAACTTGGTCGTCACCTCATGCGAAAAGACCCAGGAGGATACCTCAAAATTCCTGCCGTCCAAGTTCTTGAGTTCCTCGACAAAATAAGGATTAGGGAGGAACCGAACATCCAGCACAACATCCGATTCCATGGGCACGCCCCGCCCGTACCCGAACGACGTAACCACAATTTTCAGTACGTCGCTGCGGACTGTCTCAAATATCTTCTTTATCTCCTCGCGCAACTGGTGCACTGTCATGTCCGAAGTGTCTATGACCCAGTCGGCCATCTCCTTTATTTCTACCAGTTCGAGACGCTCCCTCTTGATTCCGTCGATAGCGTTTCCCGTGGGGGCCAAGGGATGCTGGCGCCGCGTCTCGCTGTAGCGGCGGACGAGCGCTTCGTCCCTGGCATCCAGAAAGAGAATCTCCAGAGAGGTGCCCGAGAGTTCCAGAGAGTTGAATATCGCGGAATACCGGGGGAAAAACTTTCTCTGGCGCAAATCTATGACAAGGGCCAAGCGGGTGAGTTCGCCGGTTCGGGAGCTGACCAGTTCCAGCAACTTGGGGAGTAGATCAACAGGCAGGTTGTCCACACAGAAGAAGCCGGCATCCTCAAGCGTGTGTGCCACAGTGGATTTACCCGATCCAGACATTCCCGTTACGACAACGACTTTTCTTTGCATTAAGGTCTCACCGTTCCGCTTTGCTTGAACCGCCAAGCCAATAGCTCAATTAGAAGCGCGGGGTCCACTCCCGTGGGTAATGGGACTCGCACCGTCATCAGATCGTGTCCGAATAAACGGAGTGTCCCCGTTTCAGGAACCATTCGCCCTGCGTCTCTCGCATGGTCATAATTATCCAAATCAACGACAAAATCTATGCGCGATGATGGGGCCACTGCCTGGAGGAACAGAGTTCGAGCTGCAAAGATCCCTAGGCCTCTCACCTCGATGCGAACTTCTTCTTCTACAGATCTCCCTACAGGTTCCCCTGCGGGGCCCGGTCTCACCTCAACGAGATCGTCCGAGATCAGACTATGACCCCGACGCATCAGATTAAGTGCTGCAAGGGATTTCCCGGCGCCGGAAGGCCCGCGAATGAGCACGCCTACGCCGTGGACCATCACCAGGACGCCCCTTGTCTTCATAGGATCCATTGTTTCGTTACATACCATGCCTTCCCGAATCCATCAATTATAGGCCCGGCGACCGTCGTGCAAGAAAAATATTGACATTCGGCTATATATATTATAATGCCTATATTTATATTTACCAAATCGAACTGGAGGTGATATGAAATCCACATATACCCATGTAACTCGCAAGCTCTTCCTGTTCTCTCTCGTCCTATTCGTCTTCCACGGAACCGTATTTGCTTCTGATCTCTCCTCGAACGCTAACATTTTCATGTATCCTAAGCCATTCAAAATTGCAGATTTAAGATTGCAGAGCCCGTCGGGACAAACAGTGTCTCTGGCTGATTTCAAAGGCAAAGTAGTACTGCTGCATTTCTGGTCGATACAATGTCCAGCCTGCCGTGTGGAAGAGCCTCTTCTCCAAGAGGTCAAGAGGAGCTTCGGGCCGGCCGGCCTCGAAATCCTTTGGGTAAATCTGGTGGACTCACCGCCGGCCATCGCTGAGCACGCGGCATCTAACAGGTTGTTGTTCCCGGTCCTCCATGGCGGAGATCGTGGAGTCAGCTTGAAAATGGTAAACATGAGCGGCAAGACCACTGCCTTCGTGGTAAATCCCGGAATGGAGGCCATCCTTGAAGTCCCGGCGTTTCCCACTACTTATATTGTGGATTGCAGGGGCAGCGCAGTCGGATACAGCGTCGGCGCAGCCAGGTGGAATGACAAAGGCGCTCTCGGACTTCTTCAGGCACTGATTCAGGAAAGGAAAACCTGTTTTTCGAATAGTTACATGATGGAGCAGAAGCAATATTCTTCAGCCTCCCCTTGGAAACCTTGATCCTCCTTGTTTTCCCTTGACTTTTTTTTGACGGATTGCTAGCGTTCAGCATGAATTGAAGGCGCGTAGCTCAGGGGGAGAGCATCACCTTGACGCGGTGAGGGTCTGGGGTTCAAATCCCCACGCGCCTACCATTCTAGGGCGTAAGGAGTTATCCTCCGGCAAAGTCCCGTAATAAAGGAGGAAGGATATCGATTCGATGGCATGTAACGGGTTGTGGGACGCACCCACCGTCTTTGAAACGAATCTTTTGAGAGCATGAAGCCCTCCATCGAGATTCAGATCCAAGACACAAGCAAGTCTTACCCACCTGGTATCACTCCCGGAGAAATTCTAGGGGATAATCGCGTCGATAACGGCTGTGACGTGCTCGCGGCGGCCCTCAACGGCACTGCTGTGGATCTGTCCGCTCCCTTGACGGAGTCCGGTAGACTTGAATTTATCGCCGCCCCGTCACCCAGAGGTCTTGAGATCCTCCGTCATTCTACCGCCCACGTTATGGCTCAGGCCGTCAAGGAACTCTTCCCGGATGCAAAAATTACTCTTGGTCCACCCGTAGAAGAAGGGTTCTGTTATGATTTTGATACTTCTCGTCCGTTCACTCCCGAGGATTTGGAGAAAATAGAAAACCGAATGAGCGAAATTGTACGGAGTAGGCTACCTTTCCGCCGTATGGTGCTGCCGAAGGATGAAGCGATTCAGCTTTTTCTTCACAAAGGAGAGACCTACAAAGTCGAATTGATAAAAGGCTTCAATGCTGACGACATCAGCCTTTACTCGCAAGGCGAATTCACTGACCTGTGCCTTGGGCCCCATGTTCCCAATTCGGGGTTCATTAGGGCCTTCAAGCTGATCAAGGTGACAGGTACGTACTGGCGTGGCGACGAACGCAATCCCATGCTCCAGCGCGTCTGTGGTACGGCTTTTGCCTCTGAGGAGGCCCTGGAGCACTGTCTGCGCCTCCGGGAAAAAGCCAAACAAACAGATCGTCGGCGACTCGGAGGGGCCAAGGAAATCACGGGGCGGACCCTTGCGGTGCGCGACCGGGGAGATGACGCGACAGATGCATTGTCTCTCGAAAAATTTATGTCGAGGGCTCGTGAAGAGGTGGATAGAAGTGCCTAAAAGAATGCGGCGTTTGACCGCAAAAGGGTTCTTTTCAAGGGGGCTTTTTTCATGAAAGGAAGACCAAGAGGTCCCGTCGTGGTTGAACCTAAGGTCAGGGTGAACCAGAGGATTCGAGCCGCCAAACTTCGGGTAATATCGCCTGAAGGGGAACAGCTCGGGATTTTGGACCTTGCGGAAGCTCTTGCCAAATCTGAGGAGTTCGGTCTTGATCTCGTTGAAGTGGCTCCTAACGTGGATCCTCCCGTGTGCAAGATCATGGACTACGGGAAATTCCGCTATGAGGAGAGCAAGAAAGAACACGAGAGAAAGAAAAAGCAAGCCACAGTAGTGCTGAAAGAGATCAAGCTGAGGCCGAAGACGGAAGAGCATGACCTGGACTACAAGGTTAAGAGACTCAAGCGCTTTATTGCCGACAACTGTAAGGTCAAAGTGACGGTCATGTTTCGGGGACGAGAAATCACGCATCCAGAGCAAGCTCGTCTGTTAATTGATCGGGTCCTCGATTTGGTGGGCGATGAAGTGCAGGTGGAGCAGTCGGCCAAATTTGAGGGCCGGAACATGACGCTCGTCCTTGGCCCCAAGTAAGGCTGGGTACTTGTGCCTTCATTTGTTGGTGGCTGGCGCTTATGATTCCGAACATCTTGATGGCAGTTCATCGCCTTTAGTCGGCCCGCGGGCCCAATGCCGATGTTTCAGGCGATGGCCACATGCTTGGAAGCAACCAATGGCGGAGCTTTTTTCCTCTTCTATTTGACTCCGGAGATCAAAGCTGGAATATGGTTCCGTAGCAACAGCAGGGTAGGCAGGCGGTTACACAAATGCCTTTCGACGAAAAAAGAAGATTTACACGCGTACTGTTCGAGAAAACAATCAAGATCACCGCGGGCAAAACCGTCATAATGTCTAATCGCCTGCGGGATATAAGCCTTGGCGGCGCTTTCGTGTTCACATCGGGGACTTCCTTGCCGGAGAGCACGTCATGCGTTTTGGAGATAGATCTCATTGGGCGTGCCAGTCTGTTGAGGATTCAGGTGGAGGCTGAAGTTGTCAGGGCTGACGAAGAGGGTATGGCCGTGAAGTTCACTAAAATAGACCTCGATAGCCTCGTGCATCTTCGTCATCTGATCGCGGTCCACGCTCAAGATCCAAAGGCTGTGGATGTGGAGTACGATAAAGATCTGCTTGAGCTTAACAGCGATTAGGCCCTATTCCTCAGGCTCAGTCGGACAAACTGGTCTCTTCCCGCATCTTCATCCCCGATGACTGACCGTGTAAGAATTCAGCTCCCGGTGGCGAAAGAGGTTCTCGTCAATGGGTCCCGAGCATAAGTAGGCCGGCATCGGCAAGACGCCGGCCTAACTATTCCTTCTGAATGATCTGTCTTGATTGCCCCCCTGTCCCTGAACAATTAACTGTTCTTCCAAATCACACTTGACCGAAACGCCATTATCATCTATCTTAGGATCAGGCTTTTTATAACAGGCTGCGTTCGGATCCGTGGGTGATTCACCGCCGTAACGATGCACCTCATCCTAGCCTCTCCCGATGTGGGAGAGAATTCCCATTCCCTTTCCTCGGGAGGATGGGATAGCGTAGGGTGATCCTTGGCGCAAACCTCAACGCGTTTCACCACAATTAAAGTACCGGATTGAGGAATACAATCGATGAAAGCACTACTGGTCTATCCGTCCATACCGGATACCTTCTGGAGTTTCAAACACATACTGAAGTTCATTCACAAAAGGGCGGCACATGTCCCATTGGGATTGTTGACGGTAGGAGCCATGATGCCCCCGGATTGGGAGCTTCGGCTCATCGACATGAACGTGGAAGCTCTGACGGATGAATGGATTCGATGGGCCGACATGGTCTTCATCGGCGCCATGGTGGTTCAAAAGGAATCAGTAAGGGAAGTCGTGGGCCGATGCCGGAGCATGGGCAAAACCACGGTCGCGGGTGGCCCGCTTTTCACGAGTTGTGCCGAGGATTACAGCGAGATCAATCATTTGGTGCTCAATGAGGCCGAAATCACATTGCCGATGTTCCTCAAGGATCTTGCAGCAGGAAACCCGCGCCAGATTTACACTACCGAAGAAAAGCCCGACATCACAACCACCCCCCTGCCCAGGTGGGACCTTATCAACATGAAGTTTTACGCTTCCATGTCTGTGCAATATTCAAGGGGATGCCCTTTTGACTGTGAGTTCTGCGATATTGTCAACCTTAACGGCCGCAAGCCCCGAGTCAAGTCCAGCAACCAAATGATTCAGGAGTTCCAACGGCTCTACGATCTTGGCTGGCGAGGGCGCCTCTTCATAGTTGATGACAACTTCATCGGGAATCATATGAAAGTGAAGTCGATGCTCAGGAGCCTTGCTCCTTGGCAGGAGGCCAAAAGGTTCCCCTTTACGCTTTATACGGAGGCCTCGGTCAATCTTGCTCAGGATGAAGATCTGATGAAATTGATGACGTCCGCGGGTTTCGATTCGGTCTTTCTTGGGCTGGAGACGCCTGCGGAAGAATGTTTGGCAGAATGCGGGAAGCACCAGAACCGTTCCATTGACCTTCTGGAGGCGGTCAAGACCATCCAGAGACACGGCATGGAGGTCATGGGCGGATTTATCATTGGTTTTGACAATGACCCTCCAAATATCTTCGAACGTCAAATCAAGTTCATACAGAACAGCGGTGTTGTGAAGGCCATGATCGGCCTCTTGAACGCCATCCCTGGGACCCGTTTGTACCAACGTCTCAAAGATGAGGGGCGACTCTTAGAGGATTGCACCGGCGACAACTGTGACGGATCATTGAACTTTATACCGAAGATGGACGCGCAGACGGTAAGAGATGGATACCAGGCGGTTTTGAACTACGTCTATTCACCCAAGCAATACTACAATCGCGTTATGGAATTCCTTAAAGACTATAAGCCTACCCGCCGTAAGCGCGTGGACAGAACTGAGCTAATGGCTTTCTTCAATTCCATTCTGTACCTTGGGATCCTGGACAAGGGGAAGAACAAAATCTACTACTGGAAGTTCTTGATCACGGCGTTTCTCTTCCACAGGGAATCCTTCGGCGAGGCGGTCTCCAGTGCGATTTTCGGATACCATTTCAGAAAATTGCTCGGCAAATAGAGGACCTCCGTTAGTAACAAAACCAGCACTGACCTGGCCCCCAGATCCGTACATGATTTATATCGATTGCCGAAAGGTTTGTCCGACTTGCGGGAATGACGGATGTGTCCCCCAATATCGGACAACAAATTTGGCAATTGCGAGTGCGGATCATTCATTGTTTGACCGCGAACTGGTGTGAGCGCCCAACATTAGACCATGTGGCCTTCTCCTCTTCTCACAAACACCTCGTTGTCCAACTCCATTGTCCAACTGTCATTCTCAAGATGCGGAGGCTTGTCGATGTGCCAGGTCCTTGACAGCCCCATGGTTCCGATAGAGAGGGACCTTTCCTGGATACGCACATTTCCGCCTGTGACAGAGCTATGGCCACTCTTGAAATCGCCCCGCCCATCGGCCTGAATCCTTATGAGGGTCCCTTTCTTACTGGACCATTCTCCGGCAAAGACAAGCTGATCCGGTGAGAGGGGACTACTCTTCCATGTCAAGCCAAGGTCTGTGGCTCCGCGTTGAACGATCAGGCCCACAATGACAAACGAGGCTACGAATAGGCACGTTCCTACGATCCCCAGCGCTTTGCCGACTTTCAAAGTGCCGATTTTCCGAGGGGACATCAGGCCGTTGCGAATCTTCCTAAGGTCCGAGCTCCCGGTGATCCACGCGATTACTCCCAGAGGTCCGCACATAAATAGCGACACTATTCCGAGCAAGAGCACCAGATCCGCATGGTTGCTCTGCAAGTTCGGAGGCGTTCCAACGGGGGGGCCATGATCGAGTCCTGCGGTCGTCGAATCAATTTGTGCGGACGCGGAGCTGTGCCCGCGGTCGTCGGATGAGGGATCAACCCTCTTGTCTTCGTTCATTGTTTTCTACCCCGAAAAGTGGGCCGAGTCTTTCACGAGTCATTAGATCAGAGACGCACGGAGGAATCAACGAGAGGCACAAACCGCCTACCAGGTGAAGCCCGAATTCTCTTGGCCATCACTGATGGCATGAGGAGTTGCTGTGGCCACCTCGATTGTATAATCGGCGCTGGCCCAATGGGCAAGGGTTTTGTCGGGGGGAATGCCTCTGGAGTGGGATGTCGATGGGGGGTGGCCAGCAATCAAGGGACATCCAAAAAGAAGCCCGACGGATTTGACAAAAGGGTATGGCTCCAAACAAGGAGGATACGGTCGTCCCGCCGGGCGAATTGCAAGGCTAGCGCATCTATCATAAATGTTGCAAAAAAGTATGTCAAGAACGAATTGAGGACCCTGGAAAGCGTTCAGTTGGGCGAGGGCAATCAAGACTTGTCGTTCAGCAGGAATAGTAGGCATCTTGCCGTTCCATGGTGGGGACCGGCAAGATGCCGGCACTACTGATGCCAGTGACATATTGGCCGAGACCCTCTTTCCCGACCGGTAACTGAATGATTATGGTCTTGGGCGAATGCTCCCTGTCAAGGGAGACATTTCTCGGAATTGCGGATCATTCTGACGAGAACGGGGTGGAGAAGTCCGACCACTCGCTTGAAAGTCTTCAGAAATGCCCACCATCGCAGCATTGCGCCAAGATTTTCGCGTAATTCAAGGGGGTTGCCCCATAATTCTTTGAGGTCGCTCCAATCAGGCAGGGGCGGAGAATCGAGGTCGTCGGAAATCACTCGGAGCGAGGTGAAGGGCACGCTGAGTCGCATAGCTTCCAGACAGATCGCATGACTTTCCATATCTACGGCCTCAGCACCCGTGGTTTTATGGAGACTCTGCCGCTCTTCTCGGGCGAAAACCGCATTGCGTGCAGTAACGATGCGTGTGACTTTGCAAGTTAGGCTTTCACTTCGACAAGCTGAGGCCAGAGCTTCGATCACGGGTGACGAACATTTGCAGACATTATCGAGATCATGAGCAAAGAGCGTATGTGAGGAGACTACCATATCACCGATCTTCAGGTGAGGCACAAGCCCACCCGCGGCTCCCACGCAAAGAATCCCAGAAGGGGTTATGTCCAGGTTTCTAACAGCAGCGGCTGCCCTGTCCGGGCCGATTCCGCACCGTACCACCAATAGTCGCGTCCCCTCGAAAAAGGCCTCTCTATAAGTTGCCTTTCCCCTATTCCACCTACGACGCACCTCCAATCTATGGATGAACTGGTGAGCCTCAATTCCCATGGGAAAGACAAAGCACAGCGGACTATTTTCCTTGTTCGCAGCAAACACGACGTTATATAGTAAATCAATTACAAACCGGAAGCTATAGCTATGTCTCTCGTAGACCTGGACTCAATCGACAGAAAGATCTTGGTGGCCCTACAGGGGGATCTTGATGATTCACCGGAACCGTATGCCGGAATAGCCTCGGATGTGAATATTTCGGAAACGGAGGTTATTCGACGCATCAAGCGAATGCAGGAGGACGGCATCATCCGTCGGATCGGGGCCATGATACGGCATATCGAAGCTGGAATCGGCTTCAACGGCATGATCGTCTGGAAGGTCGAACCCGGCAGGATCGAGGAGGCAGGCCGGCTCATGGCAGGGTTTCCGGAAGTTACCCACTGCTACGAAAGGCCCCCCTTCGGGGAAAAAGGGGGGACTTTGTTCACTATGGTCCACGCCTCCTCGGAAAGCGGATGTCTCGACATTGTCCGACTGATGTCCGAGAAGACGGGGGTTAAGGAATACGAAATACTTTTCAGTGAACGCGAACTCAAGAAGGTCAGCATGACCTATTTTGACGATGAAGACCCCGAACAGGACGACTAACAGTATTGTGCAACCAAGCAAGCGAACATCGTGAAGAAGTAATAGTAGGGCCGGCCTCACGCCGGTCAACGTTGAGGAATCGGCAAGGTGCCGTTGCTACTGACCAATTCCACCGGAGTCCACTTTGTCTCACTTGTTCGTCTGTACATAGGTATGAGCCGCAACAGGCTAGAGTCGACAATGCCAACCAAAAGCACAACAGAAGGCGTGGCCGATGACAATAACCAAGACATCCGAATCCCTGTTTCATGAGGCAAAAGCAGTAATTCCCGGCGGCGTGAACTCACCGGTGCGGGCCTTCAAGGCGGTGGGCCTTCCTCCCCGTTTCATCCGATCCGGCAAGGGTTCCAGAATCGTGGACGAAGACGGCAACGCATTTATAGATTATGTGGGCTCTTGGGGCCCCCTGATTATTGGCCATGCCCATCCCGAGGTACTGGAAGCCGTAGAATTAGCCATGAAAAGCGGGACGTCGTTCGGGGCCCCTACGCGACGCGAAGTTGACATGGCCCGGACCATAGTAGATATGGTCCCCTCCATCGAGATGGTCAGGCTAGTCAATTCAGGGACTGAAGCCGCCATGAGCGCAATTAGACTGGCTCGAGGCTACACCGGCAGGGACAGGATAATCAAGTTTTCCGGATGCTACCACGGCCACAGTGACAGCTTGCTTGCACGCGCAGGTTCGGGGGCCGCAACCTTCGCGATTCCCGATTCGCTCGGTGTGCCGGGAAATGTTGTGGATCAGACCGTGGTTGTCCCCTTTAACGACCTGGAAGCTGTCCGCGGCCAAATAATAGAAAATCCCAACCGGTTGGCCGCAGTGGTGGTGGAGCCGGTAGCAGGCAACATGGGCGTCGTGCCGCCGAAGGAAGGATTCCTGCGCGGCCTCAGAGACCTATGCAGCCGGGACGGAGCGTTGCTGATTTTCGACGAGGTCATCACTGGCTTCAGGGTCGGGCCTGGAGGGGCTCAGGAACTGTACGGAATCAAGCCCGATCTGACCTGCCTGGGAAAGATTATCGGCGGTGGGTTGCCGGCAGCGGCGTTCGGAGGGCCAAGAGCCATTATGGAATACCTCGCGCCTGTTGGAGGGGTCTATCAGGCAGGGACCCTCTCGGGGAATCCGCTTGCAGTTGCGGCGGGTTTGGCCACTCTCAAGATCCTTAAACGAGATAATCCTTACCCGGAGCTCGAAAGGAAAGCGGCAGCACTGGCAAACGGCGTGAAGGAGATCCTCACCCGCAATGGTATTCCGCACACGGTAAACAGGGTGGGGTCCATGCTGTCGCTCTTTTTTCATCCGGGGCCGGTCACTTGCTATGAGGAGGCATTGCAGGCCGATAAGGAGACTTTCAGGCGATTCTTCGGTAAGATGCTGGATAATGGAGTTTATTTGGCTCCTTCCCCTTTTGAGGCATGGTTCGTGAGCGCGTCGCACACTGATGACGATATTGAGAAGACGTTA
>Ga0209039_10001605_pt1 | contig 20680 bp, 17 predicted proteins | sample BogFormECP12_OM1_FD_188238 | JGI IMG/M metagenome (GOLD analysis project Ga0209039, IMG submission 188238) | Bog forest soil microbial communities from Calvert Island, British Columbia, Canada - ECP12_OM1 (SPAdes) (version 2) | ecosystem: Environmental > Aquatic > Freshwater > Wetlands > Bog ...
CCTGGTGGACGGGGAAGGATTCGAACCTTCGTAGCCCGCAAGGAGCGGCAGATTTACAGTCTGCTGGTTTTAACCACTCACCCACCCGTCCCGAGAAAAGTCCTCGGACCCAAACTCAAGGTGTCCACAGTTTCCGCCCGCGTCGTCTTCGGAGAAGAAACAAGCGAATACACAAAACGGACTCGTGTCAAAAGACACCAGCCCGTCGAATTAGCGTTCAGGGATTCGCTTCGCCTCACTCCCCTGCTTAAATCTGGTGGAGCTGGCGGAGGGATTTGAACCCCCGACCCTCTGATTACAAATCAGATGCTCTACCAGCTGAGCTACGCCAGCGCTGCTCAAACCGTACAAGAATAGCAGATTGGGCACATAAATTGCAAGGGTGGGAGGAGAGAATGAAGAGCACTTCGGTCGCCAAATCTGTGGAAAATCTGCCACAGAACGTTCATCAGTCACGATAAGACAAAGACATTATTTTCAATTAGTTATGGCGCGAGCAAGTGCCAGGAGCCGCCAGACTATCCACAGTTGTGCCGGGCAACCCGCAAGAGATATGCGCGGGGTCAGCAAACTGTTGTTGCTTGTCGAGGATTGGATGCGAGAATGGCCAAGAAGGGTGAATAACCGTCAATCGGTCTAACCGTACCATGCCCAATCGCAAATGGCTTCCTGGCTTGTTTGTCGTACTGGCGATTTCACTGGCCGCAACGCTTTTCTACCTTCATTACAGGTCGAATGATCCCCTGGCGTTGCGGAATGAAATGCTCGCGCAGATGCCCGCGAATGGCAACGCGGTAGTGTTTCTGGATCTTGCAGCGTTGCGTTCTTCGCCGTTCCTGGCGCAGTTGTTTGCGTGGGCACCACGCCCTGCGCCCGACGCGGATTACGCGCAGTTCGTGCAGGCAACAGGCTTCAATTACGAACGGGACTTGGATCGCGTGGCGCTCGGAGTTTTCCGCGCGGCCGATCGTTCCAGCATTCTGGTCATCGCGGACGGACGATTTGATCGCCAGAAAATTTCGGCGTACTTGCAACGTTCCGGCAAGCCCGCTGTGCAGAACGGCGCGACGGTTTTTTCGATTGCGCCGACAGGGACAGCGGGTGCTTCGTTTTTGACGTTTCTTCGCGAAGATCGGATTGCGTGGACCAACGATCCTTCGGCGGAGGCGCTTTTTCGGCAACCCGACCCCTTCGCGGCAGAGTGGCGCGAACGCTTTGGACGCCTGGCAGGCACCCCGGTGTTTGCCGTGATCCGGCAGGATTCGGGAGCGGCGGCCGCGCTGGCGCAGCAAGCTCCGGGCGGGTTTCGTTCGCCGCAACTGGCGGCGCTGCTGGCGCAATTGCAGTGGATTTCGATCGGGGCAAAGCCGGATGGCAATTTGCTGCGAGTGGTGGCCGATGGCGAGTGTGAGTCCGAAGGGACGATGCGGCAACTTAGCGAATTTCTGAATGGGATACTTCTGCTGGCGCAGGGGGGACTGAACGGGGCGGATACGCGCAAGAAGCTGGACCCGCAACTGCGGGAAGGGTATCTGGAATTGCTGCAGTCGGCGGATGTGCAGAAGGTGGATCGGGGAACGAGCAAATCGGTGCGTGTGGTATTTGATGTGACGCCGAAACTATTGCAGGCTTTGCGAGCGGCGGAGACGCCGGTGGGACCGGCCACACCCGCGACGGCAGGGCATGCGGTTAGCCATTAGTCCGGAATATTGACACATGTGCATGGGGAAAAGCCGCGGGGCTCGCAGACTCGCACTGCGCTACAGGAACTAGAAGCAGGAAACGGCGGTAAAAGGATTTAGTCGGCGGAGGGCGCGGTGGATTTCATGTAACGCCAGGGATTGACGGGGGCGTTGTTCATGCGCACTTCGTAATGAACGTGGGGCCCGGTGGAACGGCCGCTGATTCCGGCATAACCAATGACTTCGCCGCGCTTGACGCGGGTTCCGGTGACGACAGCGTAAGACGAGAGATGCGCGTACCAGGTAGTGATGCCAAAACCGTGATCCACAATGACGACGCGGCCATAGCCGGAGTGCTGTCCCGCGTCCAGGACCATGCCATCCGCGGTGACGTGCACGGGCGCACCGTAGTCTGCGCCCACATCCACGCCGGTGTGGAATGCACCTTCACCTGAGAAGGGATCGAGGCGTTCGCCGAAGCCATCGGTGATGCGGCCAAGCACGGGCCAAATGGACGGCGTATACGTTGAGTCTGCAAAGGCGCTTGCCGGCATCAGGCGGAGTCCGCCCGCGGAAACAGCGATGGCGGCGGCGTTCCGCTTGAGGAAGGAATACTGCTCGACGGAGCGGTCAAAGGCATCTTCGGGAGTTGCGGCAGAATCCATTTGATCGAAGGCGGCGGGGTGATAGCGCATCACGCCATAGGTCATGGCGACTTCGGTGGCCAGGGATTGCAGGGAGTCGAGGCGCTGGTTGGTGTCCTTCACGCTCGTCTGCAACTCGCGATATTGTCTCTTGAGGCTCTCCTGGTCGTGGCGAAGGGCGTTGTAATTCCCAACCTTCCAAAGCATGCGGCTGTAGGAACCGACGGCACCGGCGACGGTAATGATGCCGATGATCGCCAAAACCGCAAGACAGTGAAGCAGATAGGCGGGCACGACGAGCTTCCGGAGTTGTCCCGGCGTCGAAGCAATATAGAACGTGTAGTTCTTCCCGCTGATCACTGAGCGGCCCCCTCAGGCCTTCTTACTTTCTATTGAAGTGCGGTAGCTCATTCCCTGGATTCCGCACCATACCGTGAATGTCTCGTTCGGTCTGAACCGTGAGCCTTGGTCCGTTCTAGGTAAGATATTAGATTTTGTAGGTTGCCCGCGTCAACCCTGTACTTGGTTTTTTTTGGGACAGTCGGAGGAAAACTGTCCACTGTCCCTAGGGCCAGTTCCCGGTAATGGACTTGGGAAGTTCTGGAATAAAGCACCTTGCTGGGACGTGATTCCGAATCCACCATTCGAAGCGATCCTGCTTGACGCTCCACTCTGAGAAGCAGATTTCAGTACCATCGCTACCCGGGAGCGTTGTCCGTTGGCCGCTCGACCGAGGATCCAGGAAACTCTTTTCCCACTTCTGATTGACCGCGATTACGTCAGACCATGCGATACGTTTGCGGCGATGCAGAAGGCGGCGCTGTTCGACACCTGCCTCATCGGCCAGAATCACACCAGGGAACCAGGCGAGGCAGACAGCAGCCATGACGAACACCGTCCAAGTCAGGCGGTCGTTCAGGGTGCGCGAGGCGTGCCCCGTGGCGATTTGCCAGAGAAAAAAGCCGCTCCCGACGACAGAGAGCCACACGGGTATGCGGTGGTTCCAGGAGGCGCGAAAGCCTTCCTGAGGGCCGCTGGGGCGAGAGTAGATTCGGTAGAGAAACTCGCACGCGGCGAGATACAATCCGCCTCGGATGAGGAAGTAAGGGTCATGCGGGAACATCAGGGAGTCCGCCACTTACTCTAAGGGCGAATGTAACACTTACGAGGGTAGGTCCGACAGCGATGAATGAAGAGCAGGTTTTAAAGCGGATTGCATCAGAGGCGAAGCCGGCGCGGCTTGCGGCGGCGGGAGTGCACCTGGGGATCGGCGATGATGCGGCACTGTTCAAACCGCGCGCCGGACACCAGATGATTCTGACGTGCGATTGGTCTTTGGAGGAGACGCACTTCCTGCGCGACAAACATCCGGCCGACGCAGTTGGCTGGAAGAGCCTGGCGCGCGCCGTGAGCGACATTGCCGCGATGGGAGGGACGCCGCGCTGCTACCTGCTGAGCCTGGCGCTGCCTTCCACGCATACAGGACGGTGGCTGACGGAGTTTCTGGGCGGGTTGCGCCGCGCGTCTCGTGCTTTTCACTGCGAACTGGCGGGCGGCGACACCACGCGTCGCGAACAGATACTGATCAACATCACGGTGGTGGGAGAGATTGCGCCCAAGCATGCATTGCAGCGGGCGGGGGCGCGGGCGGGGGACTTGATTTTTGTCAGCGGAAAGCTGGGCGAGGCGGATCGCGGCTGGGAGCGCTTGCAGAAGTTGCGCGGGAAGGTGAAAAAGGATGACCGGCTGTTGCGCAAACATCTGTATCCGGAGCCGCGGCTGGCGCTGGGAGAGTGGCTGGCGGAAAACAGGCTGGCGACGGCGGCGATGGATGTGTCCGACGGCTTGTCGATTGATCTGATGAGGCTATGCACGGCGAGCGGGGTGGGGGCGCGTGTGGACGTGGCATGCCTGCCGAAGCTGCAGGATGTAGAGAGGGGAAAAGCGGTGAAGCTCGCGCTGCACGGCGGTGACGATTACGAATTGCTTTTTACGGTGGCGCCGCGAAAGGTTTGCCAAATTCCACGGAGCTTTCGGGGATTGCCGCTCTCGCAGATCGGCAAGATCACGCGGGAACACAAGATGGAAGTGCGCGCGGAAGATGGAAGCGTGCGCCGGCTGCAGCCGGGCGGATGGGATCCCTTTCGCAGATAATCACGAAGCAGGAAAGCTTATTGTGTTTGGGGAGAAGTTGCAGGCGGCTTTTCCTTAGGCAGGCTGGGGGCTTCGTCTTCCGGTGCGGTGTCTGGCACATCGACGTTGACGTGATGTTCCGCGGACAGCTGCTCGAGCGTGACCACGTTGGCAAAATCCATGACCGGGATGCCTGCCATCCCGCGTTCGATAAACTCCATCCAGATGGGCAAGGCCGCTTGCGCACCGGTTTCGCGCTTACCCAGAGAAATTTGCTTGTCGTCGAAGCCGACCCAGACGCCCGCGGTAATCTGCGGCGTGAAGCCGATGAACCAGGCGTCCGTAAAATCCTGGGTTGTGCCGGTTTTGCCGCCGGCGGGGCGCCCAAGGGACCTGGCCTTGATGGCGGTGCCGAATTGCACTACATCCTCAAGCATAGCGGTCATGGTGCGCGCGACGTCCGGTGAGATGACGTCGTGAACTTCGGGGTGGGCTTCCTCGAGGAGCGCGCCATCGTAGCTGGTGACGCGGCGAATCATGTGCGGATCGATGCGGATGCCGTCATTGGGAAAAACGGTGAAGGCGGAAACGTGCTCGCTGAGCTTCATGTCCGCGGCGCCGAGGGCGAGCGGGAGATACGGGGGCAGCGGCGTGGTGATGCCGAAGCGGCGGGTCATGTCCACGACGGAGTTGATACCTATTTTCTCGGTGAGTTTGACGGCGGGAACGTTACGCGAGCCGGCGAGGGCGCGGCGAAGGGTGATGGTGCCTTCATACTTTTCATCGTAATTGTGCGGGGAGTAGGGCTGGCCGCCGCTCATAGTCGTGAAGGGCGTATCCACAATGGTGTCGAAAGGCGAAGAACCTTTTTCTACGGCGGCGGAGTAGACGTAAGGCTTGAAGGAGCTGCCGACCTGGCGGTAGGCCTGCGTGGCGCGATTGAATTTGGAATCTTCAAAACTGTAGCCGCCGACCATGGCTTTGATTTCGCCGGTAGGGTTGTCGATGGCGATCATGGCGGCTTGCGGGGCGGGTTGCTGTTCAAGTTGCACGCGCGCCGTGGTTTCGCGCAAATCCTGGATGGAGACCTGAATGAGATCACCAACCGCTAGAATCTCATTGGGCCGCTTGTGGCCGGTCCATGCGATATCCGAAGGAGACAAAAGTGCGCGGTAGGTGCCGATTTTGATGGTGGCGCTTTTATCGTCGACGGAGAGGACCAAGCCGGTGACGTAGCTTCCCTTTTCGATGGCGTGGCGCCAGTCGTCGTCTTCGTAGGTGTCCAGCTTGCCAAGATTGTCTTTGAGGACGTTGGGAAGTTTGCCGCGCCAGCCGTGGCGGCGATCGTAGGTGTGCAAGCCGTCACGAATGGCTTGATTGGCGGCTTTTTGCATCTGGATATTGAGCGTGGTGTAGACGCGGAGGCCGCGCTCGTGAACGGCTTCCGTGCCGTAAGTGGATTCCAGGTATTTGCGAATCTCTTCAAAGAAATAGGGAGCGAGATCGTTACGCGGATATTGCAGGTGCAGGCCGAGAGGCGTCTTCCTTGTGGCTTCTTCTTCGGCGGCGGTGATCTTCCCTTCCTCGCGCATCTGATGAAGGACGAGGTTGCGGCGAGAAAGGGAGCGCGCGGGATCGACAAGCGGCGAATAGATGGGGCCGCGAATCATGCCGGCGAGGAGCGCAGCTTCCTGGAGCTTGAGATCGCTGACGGGCTTGCCGAAATAAAACTGCGAAGCGGCGGCGAAACCGTAGTTGCCGTGAGCGAGATAGACCTGGTTGGCATACATGGTGAAGATTTGCGGCTTGGTGTAACGGCGCTCGATTTGCAGGCCGAGGAGAATTTCCTGGGCTTTGCGGCGGAAGCTGCGATCGCTGCGGTCCAGGAAGAGATTGCCCGCCAGCTGCATGGTGATGGTGCTGGCGCCTTCGGCCTTGCGCCGTTTAATCAAATTGCGGTAGGCGGCGCCGGCTACGCGGGGAAAATCGACGCCCCAGTGATCCTCGAAGTGCTGGTCTTCGATGGCGAGAACGGCGTTGTAAAGGACTTTGGGAATTTGCTCCCAGGTCATGAGGATGCGGCGCTGCAGGGCGAAGCTGCCGACAAGCTGGCCATCGTCGGCGTAGATTTCCGTGACGACGTTGGGGCGATAAGTTTCCAGGGCGTGAATTTCGGGGAGATCGCTTTCGTAGACGAACAGAAGGCCGGCGGCGGCACCGAGCGCGATGGCGCAGAGGAGGAGGAAGGCGAGAGCGACGCGGTCAATCAGCTTCCAGCCGCGGAGGCGAAGAGTAATGGGAGGGAGGCTTAGCATCGAGAATAAATTCTAAATCAGAAACCCGAGGATTGCAGAGCAGCAAGCACTGTGATGTTTCCAGACGGCGCCGCGGTCGGTCGGATAGGTCACACTGGTTGGTCGGACTTGGAAGCGGACCAAGGATGGGGACGGCGGGATTCCTGAAAGGCGAAGACGGTCATGAGGACGGCTATGAGAAGGAGCGCGCCGTCGCGGAGGACGGTGAGGCCAGTGAGGGGCTCGGGCTTGGCGAAGCAGCCGCAGTTGATATCGAGATGGAGAAGATAAGCGCGCACCACGGTGGCAAAGAAGCCAGCGATGAGGAGTGTTACGAGCGTGGTCCAAAGAGGAAGCAGCCAGCCGATAAGAAGGAGCAAGCCAATGGCGATTTCCGCCAGAGGAAGCGTGTGCGCCACGAACTGGACCGCCCATGGAGGCAAGAGTTGGTACGAATCCACTTGCAATGCGAAATAAAGAAGAGACAGCTTGGTGGATTCGATCGAAGGATGAAGATGGAGTCCCCAACCTAGGAGTTTGGCGGAACCGGCGTAAAGGAAAACCGCCGCCAGGACGATGCGACAGATCCAGAGAAAAACGCGGCGAAAGTTGAACGGAGTGGATTGCATCATGGTGAAGTTCTCAGTTCACAGTTACCAGTTTTACGTTAGAAAATCAAAATTCAAAAATTCATTGCCTCTGCAACTGGTTATTTCTGAGCCACGAGCTGGTCGAGAAACGTTTTCAGAACATCGTAGCTGACGAAGCCGACAACCGGGAAAGTTTGTCCGGACTTGGTGTGCAGGACGGTGTAGGGGGTTTGGTTGACGGGGACAATCTGGCCCATCTGCTTGTCCTTTTCGATGAGGGGCTCGAAGATTTTGGCGTCCACCAGAGCTTGCACCCTTTTCATTTCGGCGGGGCTGAGGGCAGCGGCGACGGTACCCACCACATCGCCAGTCATTTCCCACTTTTCCTGATTCCTGAAAAGGGCCTGTTCGACTTCGTCGCACTTGCCGATGTGCGCGGCGGCACGGGAGTAACTGGCCGCGACGCGGGAATAGGCGTGCATGGGCAGGGGAAAATCGCGATGAATGAGGAAAACCTTGCCGGAGTTGACGTAGTTGTCCATGACCTTCTGCGTGGTGGAGGTGAAAAGCGTCTTGCAGGCCGGGCATTGGAAGTCGCTGTAAACCTCCATCACGACGGGAGCGTTCTTGGAGCCGAAGGCCTTGGCGGGATCGATGTCGTTGACGCCGCCGACGGAAATGGTGGTGACAGACGGGGCCGCCTCGGCGGACTTGGCTTGCGAGGAACTCCCCGCTGCGAAGGCAGTTTTCTTGGTTTGCGATTTCTGCGCGGGGAGCGCGGCGAGGAGCGTGCCGCTGAGGGCTACGAATACCACGATGGTGGCAAAACCAGAAAGAGGCCGGCGGATCAAGGAGTCCTCCGAATCAAAAGATATGGTTGAAATCATGGCCAGAGTATCACAGCTTGCGCCGATGCAGAGTGCGGGCGGAAGGCGGAATGCCGAAGCCAACATGAGGATGGGATGCGGCGAGGAGAATTGAAGGATGGCGATAGGCTGAAAAAGAACTCAAGAAGGGGGCTAGAACAGGAGGTTGGGATTTGGGAGGGCGGGGAAAGTAAAAGGAGAGGCAGGCGAGGAAAAATTCCCTGGAGGGAGGCAGAAGCCTCTGGAAGGCATTGAATTGGTTAAAGTTATAACCTTTATCAAACAACTTGACAATCTTACACTCAACTTGTATATTGAGGGAGACTTAGGGGACAGACGCCCCAAGAAGCAGCGGCAGGCCCCTAAGCGGGGCAGGACGCGGCGCTATGGCAGCGAATAGAGCCTGGCCGGGCGTAGCGGAGAAAAAGTTTGAGAAGGCAGGAGCAAGGAGAAGCCAGGACATGAGCAAGACCATTGGAATTGACCTAGGAACGACGAACTCGGTGGTCGCCGTGATGCAGGGCGGCGAACCGGTAGTGATCCCGAACCAGGAAGGCGGAAGGACTACGCCTTCGGTGGTAGCGATCACCAAGACCGGGGAGCGCCTGGTGGGTCAGGTGGCAAAGCGGCAAGCGGTGACGAATCCCGAGAACACGGTGTATTCGATCAAGCGGTTCATGGGGCGGCGGTACGACGAAGTGAGCGAAGAGATGAAGCGCGTGCCCTACAAGGTCGTAAAGGGCAACCACGACGACGCGCGCGTGGAAGTGGCGGGGAAGGTGTACAGTCCGCCGGAGATTTCCGCGATGATTTTGACGAAGTTGAAGAACGCCGCGGAAGATTTTCTGGGCGAGAAGGTGACGAAAGCAGTCATCACCGTGCCGGCGTATTTCAATGACGCGCAACGGCAGGCGACCAAGCAGGCGGGAGAGATCGCGGGGCTGGAAGTGCTGCGCATCATCAATGAACCGACAGCGGCAGCGCTTGCCTACGGTCTGGAGAAGAAGAGCGACGAAACGATTGCGGTGTACGACCTGGGCGGAGGCACGTTTGACATTTCGGTGCTGGAAGTTGGCGCGGGCGTGGTGGAAGTGAAATCCACCAACGGCGACACGCACCTGGGCGGCGACGATGTGGACCAGAGGATCGTGGATTGGCTGATCGATGAGTTCAAGAAAGAGCACGGCATCGACCTCGGCAAAGACAAGATGGCGCTGCAACGCCTGAAGGAAGCGGCGGAAAAGGCCAAGATCGAGCTTTCGCAGATGATGGAGACGGAAATCAACCTGCCGTTCATCACCGCGGGGGCGAGCGGGCCGATCCACATGCAGCAGAAGCTGACGCGGACGCGGCTGGAAGATCTGATGAGGGACCTGCTGGATCGTTCGATGAAACCGGTGAAGCAAGCTTTGGAAGACGCGAAGATGTCGCCGAGTGACATACAGGAAGTGGTGCTGGTGGGCGGCTCGACGCGTATCCCGAAGGTGCAATCGCTGGTGAGCACGTTCTTCAACGGAAAAGAGCTGCACAAGGGCGTGAATCCGGATGAAGTGGTGGCGGTGGGCGCGGCGATTCAGGGCGCGGTACTGGCGGGAGAGGTGAAGGACATCCTCTTGCTGGACGTGACGCCATTGTCGCTGGGCGTGGAAACGCTGGGCGGCGTGATGACCGTGCAGATCCCGCGGAACACGACGATCCCGACGCGCAAGGTGGAGACGTATTCGACGGCTTCCGACAACCAGCCGGGCGTGGAAATCCACATCATGCAGGGCGAACGAAAGTTTGCGAAGGACAACCGTTCGCTGGGAACGTTCAAGCTGGACGGGATTCCACCAGCGCCACGCGGCATACCGCAGATTGAAGTGACGTTTGACATTGATGCGAACGGTATCCTGAACGTCAGCGCGAAGGACAAGGCCACGAACAAAGAGCAGAAGATCACTATCACGGCTTCCACTGGCTTGAGCAAGGAAGAAGCGGAAAAAATGCGGACCGAAGCGGAATCACATGCCGAGGACGACCGCAAGCGCATGGAAGAGGTGGAAGCGCGGAACCGGCTGGACGGCATTGTGTACCAGGCGGAGAAAACCATCCGCGAGAATCGCGAGAAACTGCCGGAAGGCGACGTGAAGCACGCCGAAGAAGCCCTGGAAGACGCGAAGAAGGCCATGAATGAAGGCGGCGTAGCGCGGCTGCGGTCGGCGACTGAGAACGTGGAAAAGACGCTGCACAAGATGGCGGAAGAGCTGTACAAGAAGGCGCAGACGGCCGGCGGCGCGGAGCAGGCAGGAGCGGGCGCGGATACCGGGCCCACAGGCGGCGGGAGCGCGCAGAGCGGGCATAAGCCTGGCGACGTGATCGACGCGGAATATGTGGACGTGGATGAGAACAAGAAGCCGAATTAAGAAGTTATCAGATATCGGTAATCAGTTATCAGGAACCAGGTCGCTGGACGAGTATCTGATAATGCAACTTGATTGGTAGATTGTGCGCAGGGGCCCGGGCTGGCTGGGCCCCTGCGTGGGATACGGAAGATACGAAAGCGGACCGGTCTAAAGACCGGCCACTACCTAAAGAGATTCATGCCGACTGGCTCAAAACAGGATTACTACGAACTGCTGGGAGTGCCGCGAAAGGCGACGGCGAAGGAAATTCGCACGGCGTTTCGCAAGCTGGCGCGGAAGTACCACCCCGATTTGAATCCCGGCGATAAATCATCCGAAGAAAAATTCAAGCAGTTGCAGGAAGCGTACGACGTGTTGTCCGACACGAAGAAGCGCGAGATGTACGACCAGTACGGCTTCTACAGCGACAACGCACCACCCGCCGGATATGGCGGCGGAGCGGATGCCGGCCCGGGGAACGTAAACTTCGATTTTGGCGGATTCGATTTTGGCGGGCAGCAGGGCGGCGGATCGAGCTTCCGGGATCTGTTCGGCCAGTTTTTCGGCGGGCATCGCGGCGGGGCGGCGGCGGAGCAGGAGCACGAGCCGGGTGGTGACCTGGAATACCAAATCGAGATTGATTTCTGGGACTCGGTGCGCGGCGCGGTGAAGAAACTGCAGATCACGCGAATGGATGCCTGTGAGACGTGCCACGGGACAGGAGCCGTGGGAACGCCGCAGACCTGCCCGACGTGCGATGGAAAAGGGTCAATTCAGCAGACCGCGGGGAAGATGCGTTTCAACGTGCCGTGCAACCGATGCGGCGGCACCGGCAAGCTGCGGACGCCGTGCCGGACTTGCGGCGGCGAAGGACGCGTCAGGCGAACGGAAACGATTGATGTGCGCATCCCGCCGGGCGTGGCGAATGGCGGGCGGGTGCGCGTGCCGGGAAAAGGCAACGCGGGCACGATGGGCGCGCCTGCGGGCGATTTGTATTTGCAAGTGGTGGTGAAGCCGCATCCGTACTTTGAACGGCGCGGGAATGATTTGTACACGAAGGTGCCGGTGACGGTGCCGGAGGCTTCGCTGGGAGCAAAGATCGAAGTGCCGACGATTGATGGCAGGTCGTTGGTGCGGATTCCTCCGGCCACGAATAGCGGAAAAACGCTGCGGCTGAAGGAAAAAGGCGTGCCGCATGGAAAGAGCGGTGCGCGCGGGGATCAGTACGTAGAGATCCAGGTGATCGTGCCGGAGCCGACCGATGAGCGAGTGAGAAATTTGATGAAGGAGCTGGAAGGGATCGAACCGGCGGATCCGCGGAAGGATTTGTTTGCGAAGGCGGGAGTGTAAAGCAGTTGTAAGTTATAAGTTTTTGGTAAGGCGCCGGCGGCAGAGAAAGTTTTACGTGTTTAAGTTTCAAGAAAGGCTTCGGTGGTTGGTTTACTTAAAACTGAAAACTTATGACTGAAAACGTGGGACACACATGCCATTGAAGGCAAAAAAACGAGCCAAGGCCGGGTACATGATCAGTGCGGTGGCGGAGCTGTACAAGCTGCACCCGCAGACGCTGCGCCTATACGAGCGAGTGGGCTTGCTGAAGCCTTCGCGATCCCAGGGGAACACGCGGCTGTATACGGACTCTGACCTGGAGCGGCTGGACGTGATCTTGACGCTGGCGCGGGACATGGGCGTGAACCTGGCGGGGATTGAGATCATCCTGAATATGCGGGAGAAGATGATCGAGATGGAACGGCAGATGGGGGAGTTTGCGCATGTGGTGCAGCAGGAGTTATCGCGGATGGCGCGGACGGAAGAGAAGCCATCGCGGACGGCGATTGTGAAGGCGGCGCCGCGGGTGGGAAGATAGGAGCAGTGGTAAGTTATCAGTTTTAAGTTGTAAGTGAGGCCCCGATTGCATCGGGGCGTTTTTGTTTTTGTGCACAGATTTCCGCAGGGCAGGCCGATTGTGGCGCGGTGGATTGGGACGTATGATGGCGACTGGCGAAAGAGCGCTGGCAGGTTGCTGCGGTTGAGAAGACGGATCGTTTGGGTGAGTGATTGGGACCGTAAAAGCGGGAGCGAGCTCCCGCACTCCAAAGGAAGATCATGGCACGAGAGGATTGCGCGGTTTGCCGAGGGACAGGATGGAAGCTGGTGGCGCGAAAGGATGGCGCGCCGGGCAGCGTGGCCGTGGCGTGTGAGTGCGGGATGGAAGAGCGCGCGGGTTTGGTGATGGAGCGGGCGCGGATCCCGAAGCGGTATGAGCATTGCGATTTTGAAAGTTACGCGACGGATTTGGCGGACGGAAAGACCTGGAGTTCGGAGCACGAGCAATCGATCAAACAGGCGAAGCTGCTGATGCAGGGATTCGTGCGCGAGTATCCGGCGACGGAAAAGGGTTTGTTGCTGATGGGGCCGTCGGGCACAGGGAAGACGCATCTGGCGGTGGCGGGACTGAAAGAATTAATCCGGCGAGGGCACGGCGGGTTGTTTTGCGATTACCGGGAATTGTTGAAGGAGATTCAGGCGAGCTACAACCCGGCAAGTGAATCGACAGAGATGGGCGTACTGGAGCCGGTGCGCGCGGCGGAAATCCTAGTGTTGGACGATCTTGGGGCCAGCAAGCCTTCGGTGTGGGTGTTGGACATCATCGGATTGGTGTTGAACGCGCGTTACAACGAGCGGCGGATGACGATCCTAACCACGAACTATGCAGACGAAACGGTAGGCCATGCGGAGGGCGCGCCACTGCCAGGTGGGCGACGCGTGGTGGTGAAAGAAGATACGCTCGCGGACCGCATCGGTGCGCGGATGAGGTCGCGCCTGTATGAAATGTGCCGGACGGTGACAGTAAGCGCGCCGGATTTTCGGCGAGAGACGCGACAGGCGGGCCGGGCGCGGGCGTAGTGACAGTATGAAGTCAAAGCCGTTCATTTTGTTGGCGGTGGGTTTCTCTTGGCTTGCGGCCGATCTCAACTTGATCGTTGGGCCCACAGTTCTAAGGGAGACACGTCTTGGGGTCATCTCCCGGTTCCTGGACAAGTTACCATCCACAATTGCCAATTCTGTAGATGGTTTTTTGTGGATTGTGCTGCTGCTTGGTTGGATCGCCCCGCTAACATGGGGTTTCAGGTCACTGATCCGGGCAAAGCGCAAAGCGTAGGCCATGGTTGAAATTCCCGCTGATTGACAGGGATTTAGGCGGCAGGTATCCTTTGTAGGTAAGAGGGGTGCGGCGTACAGCCATGTTCGCGGCATCCAAGTGAAAGCTAACGAGTTACTGCGAAGCAGTTCATTGTCGTGCACTGCCCCGTTGTAACCCTCCTTGCATCACCCCGGTAGGGATTCAGCAAGGATTGACTCGACAAAAACAGGGATACAAATCCCGGAGGCGATTGACATGTCATCTGACCACGATAACCCCGTATCTTCTGCAACAGGAACCGCAGCAGCCCAGGCAAGCGAAAGCACCCCGAAAGAAGAAGCAACGCCCAGCGTAGAGACGCCCGCAACCGAACCGCAAGCGGCAGAAGCAGCCGCGGCGAGCGGCACGCCGGCTACGCCTGCGCCCGTTGAGCACGTGAAGCCTGAAGAGGCCCACGAGACGGCAGAAGCGCACGCGCAAGCCGCAACCGTGGACGCTGAAGCAGCGGCGGCAGCCGAAGAGGCCGCCGGCGCGGAAGAGATGAGCAAGCTGATTGAGCAGTACAGCGAGCCACAGGAAGCCGCGTCGCAAAACGAAATTATTGAAGTGAAGGTGGTGGCGTACACGGAACAGGGCGTGGTGGTGAGCCTCGGCGGAAAAACCGAGGGCCTGGTTCCGGCGGTGGAGTTCACGGAGACGGACATTCCGCGGCCCGAGCCGAACGCGACGATTGAAGTGCAGCGTACGGGCGAGCACAAGGACGGCTTCGTCATCTTGTCGTACCAGAAGGTGCTGCGGCGGCGAACGTGGGAACGGATTGACGCGCAGTACAAAGCCAAGGAAACGATCACGGCGAAAGTAGTGGACCGGATCAAGGGCGGGCTGGTGGTGGATGTGGGCGGCGTGCGCGCGTTCCTGCCGGGTTCGCAGTATGACCTGCGGCCGACGGCAAACCTGGACGGCCTGATGGGTCAGGAATTGCAGGTGCGCATCACCAAGCTGAACCGGCGGCGCGGGAATGTGGTGGTGAGCCGGCGAGCGCTGCTCGAAGAAGAGTTGCACGCCAAGCGCGCGGAACTGATGGAGAAGCTGACCGAGGGGCAAGTGGTACACGGCACGGTGAAAAACGTGACGGACTACGGCGCCTTCGTGGACTTGGGCGGCATCGACGGGTTGCTGCACCTGACAGACTTGAGCTGGGGACGCGTACGTCATCCCAGCGACGTGGTGAAGCCAGAGCAGGAACTCGATGTAATGATTTTGAAGTTTGATAAGGACAAGCAGCGCGTATCGCTGGGCCTGAAGCAGATGGCCAAGGACCCGTGGGTGGATGCCGCGGAACGGTATCCCGCGGGCGGCAAGTACAAAGGCAAGGTTGTCGGCGTGGTGGATTACGGCGCCTTCGTCGAACTGGAACAAGGCATCGAAGGACTGGTGCACGTGACAGAGATGAGCTGGTCGAAGAAGCCAACGCACCCGTCGAAGGTGGTGAAGGCCGGCGAAGAAGTGGACGTGGTGGTGCTGGACATCAAGCCGAGCGACCGGCGCGTTTCGCTGGGAATGAAGCAGGCGCAGGCCGATCCATGGCTGCTGGTAGCGGAGAAGTATCCGGTGGGCACGGTAGTAACCGGGAAAGTCCGGAACATTGCGGAGTTTGGCGCGTTCATCGAGATCGAGGATGGTTTCGACGGGCTGGTGCACGTCGGCGATGTCAGCTGGACCGGCCGCGTGAAGAACCCGCACGAAGTGTTCAAGAAGGGCGAGCCGATCACCGCGAAGGTCCTGCGGATTGATCCGGAGAACCGCCGGGTGTCGCTGGGCATGAAGCAGGTAAACGACATCTGGGGCGATTGGTTCAAGCAGCATCGCGTGGGCGAAATCGTGAAGGGCAAAGTCTCCCGGATCGCTACGTTCGGCGCTTTCGTGGAACTGGGCGACAACATCGAAGGCCTGTGCCACAACACGGAAATCGAGGAGCGCAAGCGGCGCGACGATGGCGCGTCGAGTTTCCGGCCTAGCACGGGACCGCTGAAAAGCGCAGGCCCCCTGGAACCCGGCAAGGAATACGATTTCAAGATCATCAAGATCAGCTCCGACACGCGGCGCATCGGGTTAAGCTACCGCGCGGCCGTACGGCAGATTGAGCGCAAGGAGATCGAACAGTACAAGTCGACCACGAAATCCTCGGCGACGGCAACGATCGGCGACGCCATGAAGCAGAAGCTGGCGTCCCGGTAGGTTCATACAAGGAATTCCCCTGGCCCAGGGGTCAGGCACGAAAATTCGTTTACCTGAGGGTCATTTTAATGATAGGAAGAGGGACAGCCAGAGGCGAAGCCCCTCTAAGTCGCCTCGCACCAGGGAGTTGTGCAGGCCAAACGGGATACGATTGAAGAGGCAGGGGACGATGACAAAGCAACCGACGTTGACGAAGGCCGACTTGATCGAGGAAGTGCTGCGAGTGACAGAACTTCCACGCAAAGAGTCGGAGACCATCGTCGAGACGATTTTTGAAAGCATCATCGACGCGCTGCAGAAGGGCGACAAAATCGAGATCCGGGGATTCGGAAGCTTCCGGACGCGGCAGCGGCGGGGCCGCGTGGGCCGCAACCCGAAGACTGGCGAGAAGGTGGATGTGCCGGCAAAGAAGATTCCGTTTTTCAAACCAAGCAAGGAATTGAAGGACTTCGTCAACACCCCGGAGACGGCGCAGAGCGAAACCGCGCCTTCGTAGGGAATGATTTTTACAAACAGAGATGCAGAACGCCCCGGCGAGTTCGGGGCGTTTTTTTGTGCCAGCGAGATACGGTTCGCGATAAGAGTTTTGGGTTATGCTGAGTGCGCGAAGGCGCGAGTGAGGATTGCAAACGATGGATTACCTTTGGTCGCCGTGGCGGTTCAAATATATGGAAGAAGTGACGCAGGGGAAACAGCCGGAATGCTTTTTCTGCGATGCGGTGAAGGGCACGCGGGATGAGGAGACGCTGGTCGTCAACCGCGGGAAGAAGATGTTCGCGATCCTGAACCGGTATCCGTACACCTCCGGGCACCTGATGATCGTGCCATACGCGCATGTGGCGGAATTGCATTTGTGCGATGCAGAGACGTTGAAGGAGATGATGGAACTGGCGCAACGTGTGGAAACGGCGTTCCGCGCGAGTTACAAGCCGGACGGGATAAACCTGGGGATGAACCTGGGAAAGGCGGCGGGTGCGGGCGTTGCCGGACACCTGCATATGCACATGCTCCCGCGATGGTTCGGGGATACGAATTTCATGACCGTGACGGGAGAGACGCGGGTGCATCCGGAAGACTTGCAGACGACGTACGAGAAATTGAGGAAAACGTTGGCCTGAAGAATACAAATTTGCATTTTCTTTGGGGGAATTGCCGTGAATCTGGAACTGACAGAGGAACAGAAACTGCTGCAGAAGAGCGTGCGGGAATTCGCGGAGATGGAGGTGCGTCCGCTGGCGAAGGAATTGGATGAGACGGGGCATTTCCCACGGGAACTGTTCAAGAAGGCGGCGGAATTGGGGCTAACCGGCGTGGCATTTCCGGAAGAGGAAGGCGGGGCGGGATTCGACCACCTGGCCTACACCATCGTGATCGAAGAGATTTCGCGCTGCTGCGCTTCGACGGGAGTGATCCTGAGCGTGCAGAATTCCCTGTTCTGCGATCCCATTCATCGCTATGGAACGGAGGAACAGAAGAAGAGGTTCCTGCTGCCGTTCACGCGCGGCGAAAAGATCGGCTGTTATGCGCTGACGGAACCGCAAGCAGGCTCGAATGCGGCGGCGTTGCAAACGAAGGCGGTGAAGGATGGCGACAAGTATGTGATCAATGGGACGAAGGCGTGGATCACGAATGGCGGCGTGGCAGATGCGGCCATCGCTTATGTGAACACGGACCCGGCGAAGGGCGAGCGCGGGATCACGGCGATTGTCGTGGAAAAAGGGACGCCGGGATTCAAGGTGGGAAAAGAAGAGAAAAAGCTGGGGATCAACGCAACGGCGTGCAGCGAATTGATTTTCACGGACTGCGAAGTGCCGGTGGCGAACCGGATTGGAAATGAGGGCGAAGGGTACAAGGTGGCGCTTTCCACGCTGGACGGCGGGCGCATCGGGATTGCGGCGCAGGCAACGGGAATCGCGCAAGGCGCCTTTGAAGCAGCGCTCAAGTGGGCACAGGAACGCATGGCTTTCGGGCATCCGATCGCGCAATTTCAGGCAATCCAGTTCATGCTGGCGGACATGGCCACGGAAATTGATGCGGCGCGCCTGCTGGTAAGGAAAGCAGCGTGGAAGCAGGATAGCGGCGGGCGGTTCAGCCAGGAAGCGGCGACAGCCAAATTGTTTGCCAGTGAAATGGCGACGCGGGTGACGCACAAGGCGATTCAGATTCATGGCGGGTATGGCTACAGCCGGGAATATCCGGTGGAACGCGCTTACCGCGACGCGCGAATTACTGAGATTTACGAGGGAACCAGCGAGATTCAGAAGCTGGTGATTGCGGCGTGGGTGCTGAAAGGGTAAGGCGAGCCGCACGCCTGGCGTGACCCGGGCCCACGCACCTCCAACGCGCCGGGTTGGATTTATGCCGTGACCTCCATTAACGAACTGCGAACCTCCCGTTGATAAATCCCCGCGATGCGCGTGGCGCTCCTGAATAATGGGAACAGAAACCAGTTCAAGAGATGGAGGCATCGCGTCGCCCGCGCGATTGCAAACTATGTACGAACACCTGTTGCGAGATGCGGCAATACTCCTCGGATCGGCGCACCTGATAGCGCCGATGGCCGTGCGAAGCGGCTTCCGGTTTACGGCGCATTGCAAGCCGGTGCAGGTGCCGGTGGAAGAACTGCCTACGGAAGTGGCGGGGTACATTCTGCCGCGGATCCCACAGTTGCAGACATTGGGCTTCGAGTTTGTGGGTTGCTATGACTGCGGGGTGCTGGCGAGCAACACGCAGAGCTTTATCGCGTATTTCTGCAACCGGGGGACGAACGATTTTGCCAATGTTTCAGTGGCCACATCACCCCAAAAGCTGGCGGGCTACTTCGAGTTTTCAACGCGATTCGGAAACGGCGTGGCGCTGGAAACGAATACCAACAGCGTTCTGCCTTTGACGCCCGATAATCCGGAGGTTCACGTGTTCCGGTTCCCAGAGATCAAGGAGCCGCGCGAGCTGTATCAACTGCATAAGAGTTTGATCGAAAAGTACGCGAACGGACAGTGGGCACAGGGCGAGCCAAAGGGACAGGAGATTCAGCGGTTGGTGCGCGTGCTGGAGAATTATGGGCCGCGGCACGCAAAAATAGGCTACATGTACCTGGCATCTGACGGGGAAACTTACCTTTTGACGTGGAAGGGCGCGATCCTGATGACGTGGCGAGGGTTGTGGCCCACTTCGCTGATTCGCAGGGCGATTCACAAGTACGAGATGCGGTCGGAGTTGGACTCACTGCGCTTGCGGGGAGTGCCCGCGCTAAAGAAGGCGTAGAAGAATTCCGCAGTACACGTTGCAGCTACGAACTCCTGCCTGTTGGGACACCCACGACTGGAATCAATACGAGAGGGCTGGGAATCTCCGCCAAACGGCAAGATAAAGCCGCGGGGCTCCCGCCAGAAAGCGGCGGGCAGGCGCAGACTCTCCCTGCGCTACAGGTCGGAGACGAGATTTAGTATTCTGGCGGGGTGCTGGAACTCGACGCGGGGCTTTCATTCAAGGCGGAAGAGGACGCGGAGTTTTTCTCGTTGCTCCCGGCAGGACCGGCAGTCTGCCTGATTGAGCCGCGAGAAGAAAAAGCCGAACCCTATTTGATCCGGACGGCGGACCTGCGGCGGCGCCTGCAACGTCTGCTGGGGCTACCTGATCCCACGAGCAAGCGTTTGAACCTGCGCGAATTTGCGCGCGCGGTACGATACCGGGAGACAGGTTCGGCATTCGAACAGTCCCTGACGTACTACCGCCACGCCAGACAGAATTTCCCAAAACGCTACCGGGACCTGATGAGGCTGCGGCCTGCCGCCGTTCTAAAGGTAAACCTGCGGAATGCCTACCCGCGGTGCTACGTGACGCGGCGCATCGCGGTGAACGAACAGGGAGTGCCCACGGGCGGAGCGTACTATGGGCCGTTCGCGTCGCGTCGTGCGGCGCAAGCGTTCGCGGAAAAGATTCTGGATTTTTTCAAGGTGCGGCGGTGCCAGATCAAGATACGGCGCGACCCGGCATTTCCGGGATGCCTGTATTCGGAGATGAAGATGTGCCTGGCGCCGTGTTTTGCGGGTTGCACAAAAGAAGAGTACGACGTCGAAGTCAACCGGCTGGTATCGTTTCTGGAGACAAGCGGCGGTTCGCTGCGCGGAGGATTTGAAGCAGAACGCGAGAAGGCCAGCGAAGAGCTGGATTTCGAGCGGGCGGCGGCGATTCACAAGAAGGTGGAAAAACTGGATGACGTGCTGCGCGGGCGGCCGGAACTGGCACGAGGGATTCAAGACCTGAATGCCGTGATCTTGCAGCGCACCGCAAGGCAGCAGACGATTGGGGTTTATGCGGTACGCGGAGGCCGGCTGGTGGAACCATTTGAATTACGGTTTGGGGATACCAGCGAGCCAAGGTCGGCGGAAGAAACGGTTCGGGAGTATCTGGAAGGCGTGATGGGTGGCGGGGTGCCGCTTCTGTCCGCGGAGGCCCTTGTTACGGGAAATGCCAGGCAGAGCACGTCGGAATTGGGCGAACATCTCAGCCTGGTGGGGCGGTGGTTCTACAGCAATCCGCGGGACGGCGAAATCTTCTTTCGAGAGAAGGACTGGCCGTTCCGGCGGATTCTGCGGGCCTGCGCAAGATTACTGGCACCAAAAAAGGATGCAAAGGAAGAGGCAGGCGTTCCAGAAGGAAATGTGAAGAGCGAGGAGCCGAAATGAGCCGGGGAGCAACGCA
>Ga0209039_10001606_pt1 | contig 20679 bp, 19 predicted proteins | sample BogFormECP12_OM1_FD_188238 | JGI IMG/M metagenome (GOLD analysis project Ga0209039, IMG submission 188238) | Bog forest soil microbial communities from Calvert Island, British Columbia, Canada - ECP12_OM1 (SPAdes) (version 2) | ecosystem: Environmental > Aquatic > Freshwater > Wetlands > Bog ...
ATCGGCCAAAGCAAACGACGCGCCTTGTCGAGGTTAGCGTTGTCAGGCCAGCTGTTGAGAGGCGCAAGACGCTGCGAGCCTCTGGAGGCGCCGCCGCGACCATCGCCCTTGCGGTAGGTTCCTGCGCTGTGCCACGCCATCCGGATGAAGAGCGGCCCGTAGTGACCGTAATCGGCTGGCCACCAGTCCTGCGAGTCAGTCATCAGGGCATAGAGATCCTTCTTCGCAGCATCCAGATCTAGTTTCTTGAATTCCTCAGCATAGTTGAACTCCTTGCCCATCGGATTGGACAGGGAAGACTGCTGGTGCAGAATCTTCAGGTTCAACTGGTTCGGCCACCAGTCTTGGTTCGACGTTCCCCGCACGCCTGAAGTAATCATTGGTCTCTTCTTTTCAGTCATCTTAAAATCACCTTGTTATATAGTGTAGATATTCACAGAATCTCCTTTCTATCGATGCAGAGATATGTCAAAAAGGTTTATTTAAGAATTGCTATTATCTAACAACTGATGTTAATTGACGTTTCAGCATTCGGATGCATCGGCAATTGAGGCTTTACGCAAAAAGGGTTACAAGGCGACTCCTCAGAGGATAGCCATCTGCCGGTTTGCCCTTAACAGCAGAGACCATCCTACCGCCCAACAAGTGTACGACCAAGTTAAGAAGATTCATCCGACGGTGAGCCTTGCGACAGTTTACAAGACTCTTGAAGTGCTGAAGAATCTGGATTTGATACAGGAAATTAATCTACCCCAAGGGCAGGCGAGATTTGACTCATACATGAAGCCTCACATAAACCTCATCTGCCTACAATGTGGAAACATCGTCGACTTTGATGAGACTACTGCCATAGAAGAAACAAGGAAAGTTACCGCCGCCGCAAAATTCAAGCCAAAAGGACAACGCATAGACATTTTCGGCACCTGCAAAAGATGCAGTATCGCTCGAAAATAGGATTGATCATAACACACGATGAAAGGAAGAATACGTATCATAACAGGGAGCAATTCCGGAATCGGCAAGGAAACTGCAATCAGATTGCCCGTCCGCTAATGTGCAACATAACTTGTCGCATTAGAAAAGTAACATTAAACAAGCTTATTTAATAAGCAAAAGATTTTTATCTTTGGTTCTTATGATATTGATATCAATTGGAGATTTGCATGAATCTGGATATTCCAAGTTGGGTTCAGCGTCGATATGAGATTCTGTTAAGTGCTTTTGACAGCTCTATATTCAGGTTTGAGGATGCAGCCAAGGTTCTGATGGAGAAGAATAAGGATGCTTGGGAGCAGGTTCCGGTCTTCTTGTCTGAATTGCGGAAGGCTGGTTTGCTCATTGTCGAGCCTGATGCTCGAGACGCGAGGCAAAAGTTGTATCGGCTCAAGAGTAGAGATGCAGAGTTGAAAGAGAAACTTGGACGGGGAGACATTGATGCTTTGCTTAAGCGGGCTGCGGATCTGATCCGAACCCGTGTGGATTACAAGTTCATTCTTATCTTGCTTTTCATGAAGCGTATCAGCGATAAGTGGGAGACGGAGTTTGAAGAAGCCTACAAGGAAGCCTTGGCTGACGGCTTGAGCGATGAAGATGCGAAAGCGGAAGCTAAACGAGATGAATATCACTTATTCAATCTGCCTGAAGAATATCTCTGGGAGAATCTTCGCAAAAACGTAGGCGGATTAACTGAGAATTTTTCCAAAGCCCTCAAAGCTATTGCTGAACATAATCCTGATTTGAAAACTGTTTTCGAAAGCGTGGATTTCGTGCAGTTTGCCAGCAGTAGGGAGAACACGGAGATTCTTAGGCAACTGTTCGAGCTATTCAGTGAGAAGAAGTTGAATCATGTTTCAGCTGATGTTCTTGGTGAGTCTTACGAATGGGTCTTGAGGTATTTTGCCCCCAGCCGAGCCAAAGAAGGCGAAATCTTAACCCCGCAAGAAGTTATTGAGCTTCTGGTTCAAATCCTAGACCCTAAACCGCTTGAAAGTGTTTATGACCCTGCTTGTGGTGCCGCCAGAATGCTTATCTTCGCCTACAAACATCTGAAAGACAACCCCAAGTATGGGCCAGATCAAGCCGATAAGCTGCTTCTGTTTGGACAAGAGGCTAATCCAAGCATTCTAGCATTGGCAAAAATGAACACATACATCCACGACATCAACAATGCACATTTGGAGTTTGGCGACACTTTTCTATATCCTAAGTTCAAAGAGGGCGACGGCATACGCCAGTTTGACGTGGTTCTGGCTAATCCACCGTGGAACCAGGATGGCTATGACGAAGAGGTCCTAAAGAAAGCCGAATTCTACAAAAAACGGTTCGGACTTGGCTTTGTCCCTCGCCAAAGTGCAGACTGGGCATGGATTGAACACATGCTCGCCTCCGCCAAAGACAACCATAGTAGAGTAGGCATTGTCATCGACAATGGCTGCCTATTTCGAGGCGGGAAAGAGAAATCCATACGATCCGCTTTACTAAGTGAGAAACATGATCTCGTTGAATGCGTCATTCTCCTGCCAGAGAAACTCTTCTACAACACAGGCGCACCTGGAGCCATCATAATCTTCAACCTACACAAACCCGCAGAACGTAAAGGCAAAGTCCTCTTCATAAACGCCTCCAAAGAAGCCGAACAACACCCAGAAGTACGCAAACTAAACAGACTATCAGACACCAACATAAGGAGAATCGCAGACGCTTACAAGAACTTCAGCGAAGAAAAAGGCTTCTCCCGCATCGTTCCGTTAGAAGAGATAGAGAAGCAGAACGACAACAACCTAAACGTCACACTGTACGTGATGCAGGATGAGGAGAACGAAGAAATCAACATAGCCCATGAATATGCTGAACTTAAAGAGCTAGAAAAGCAAAGGGAGGAAGTAGTCAGCAAATTAGAGCAATACATTATCCAATTAACGCAAGGAGCTGGTATTTAGAATGACATTTTACAGAGAACATGACTTCCAAATTACTGACATTGGAAAAATACCGAAAGAATGGAGTATTGCAAGACTATCAGAGATTGGTGACGTGTCAACAGGAAAAACTCCAGCCACGGCCAACTCAAGTTACTGGGACGGCGATATACCGTTCATTACGCCTGCTGACATGAATGAGAAGTATGTCTTCAGAACAGAAAGGAAAATCACGCTAGAAGCTACCACCCAAACGAAAGTCTTGCCTAAAAACGCTGTAATGGTTGTTTGCATCGGCTCGACTATAGGCAAAGTTGCATTAACAAGTCGAGAAAGCTCAACAAACCAACAGATTAATTCTATCATAACTGACAGTGTTAGTCCAGAGTTCCTGTACTATTCAATTCTGTCTAGGGCATCTTTACTAAAAGCAATGTCAGGAATAGCAGCAGTACCAATCGTCAAGAAATCACTCTTTGAACAATTGAAAGTGGCCTTACCTTCAAAACTTGAACAGAGTGAAATTGCGAGAGTTTTAGGCGCTGTTGACTCTGCTCTTGAGTTGGTCAACCGGGTTATTGCCAAGACTGAGCGGCTTAAGAAAGCGTTGATGAAGCAGCTCATAACACACGGCATAGGACACACAGAATACAAAAGAAGTACAGAGCTTGTTTCTCAAGTTCCTGAAAACTGGGATGTTGTGAGATTCAAAGATGCTAATGAGCGAATTTTCGTTGGTATTGCAACTTCATCCACCAAACATTTCGCAAGCCAAGGCGTGCCATTACTCAGAAATCAAAACATAAAAGAAACAGGTGTTGACCTAAGCGATTTAGTATTTATCAATAGAGATTTCGCTGATGCTAACAAATCGAAGGCGTTAAAGGAAAACGACATTGTTATCGTGAGAACAGGTTTTCCTGGTTTAAGCAGCAGAGTAACCAAAGAGATGGTTGGCTGGCAGACTTTTACTACGTTGATAAGCAGACCGAAATTAAGCGAATTTGACTCTGATTTCTTGGTTTACGTGTTGAACTCACCCATTTGCAAGCATCAAATAGCTCGGTTGCAGGCAGGCTTAGCGCAGCAGAATCTAAACGTCGGTTCAATAGTTAACCTCTACGTGCCTAAACCGCCAAAAACAGAACAGATCCGAATTGCTGAACGTATAAAGGCCATCTATGAGAAACAACGTTTGGAGAAGGAATCCTTTGAAAAACTCAAGCGAATAAAACAAGGTTTGATGAACATACTTCTAACGGGTAAGGTCAGAATTGAGGTGGATTGATAAGGGTATGCCTCTTTTTGATGAGAAGTCCTTAATTGAAGATTATTTCGTCGATCAGTTGCAAGAAAAGAGTAATAGGCTCTGGAGGTTTGTAGGTGCTGACAAGCTTGAACGAGAAACCCAAGAAGAGCCACTTCTAACTTCAGCATTTATTCGTGCTCTGAAACGCTTGAACCAGGATATCGGCTTAGAAGATAGCGAGGTAAAGCAGGTTCTTAATGAGCTGAAGCTCAGGGGCAGTGGCAGTGAAGACTCCAAGAAGATTCTCAACTATTTCAAAGACGGTGTTCCAATCAAATTCGAGAAGGAACGAGTCGTCAAATATGTTAAGCTCTTTGACTACGATAACATCGCTAGTAACGATTTTGTCGTCAGCCGCCAAGTAACTCATCAAGCAGGAGACAAACAAATCAGAAATGACATAATCCTCTACATCAACGGCATCCCGGTTGTTAACATTGAGTGCAAGAACCCCGCAAGCCTAACAGAAACGTGGTATGACGCTTTCATGCAAATCCTTGGCTATGAAAGAGATGTTCCTGAACTTTACAAGTACATTCAGATTGGCATAGCGTCTGATAACAAGGCCAGATATTTCGCAACTGCACCTTGGCAGCAAGACAGCGAACCGATGTACCATGAGTGGCGGGTAGCGGGCAAAGACTCGATTGACTCAACTATACAAATGCTCATGCCCGAGACCCTGCTAAATATTATACGAAATTACCTTTTCATCCGCATCGAGCGAGGAGCAACAACCAAAGTCATCACCCGATACATGCAGTACCGAGCAGCCGAACAAATCAGTAATCGAGTCCTGAACAACATCGAAGGCAAAGACACAAGAAACAAAGGCTTAATCTGGCATTGGCAAGGCAGCGGCAAAACCTTAACCATGATTTTCGCGGCGAACAAACTCTACCGTCATTCCGAACTGCACAACCCCTCGATATTCTTCGTAGTTGACCGCGAGGAACTTGAAAATCAACTGAGCGACGAATTCAACGCCTTAGACATAACCAAACCCGAAGTAATAGACTCCATACGTGCCCTACGAAAAATTGTTCAACATGACGAGTGCCGGGGCAAACGAGGCATATTTATCACTCTAATCCACAAATTCCAACCCGAAGAACTCTCAGAACTGCAAGAAGAACTCGACGTTCTAAGCAAAAGAAGGGAAACAATCCAATCCCGCAAGAATGTCATCCTTTTCATAGATGAGGCTCACCGCACGCAATATGGAACACTAGCAGCCCAAATGAACCAAATCTTGAAGAACGCGGAGGCGTACGCTTTTACAGGAACACCAGTCGCCAAACAAGGACATGATACATATGGCCTATTCAGTTATCCTCCAGCTGAGAAGTATCTCGACAAATACTTCATGACTGACTCGATTGAGGATGGGTTCACCCTAAAAATCGCTTACCAACCCCGCCTCGAAGAGGACGTTCACCTCAAAAAAGACATGCTCGAAGCCTTCCTCCAAGTGAACATTGAAGAAATCCCGGAGAACCTACAAGAGATCGTTGAGGAAAAAGCCAAGAAGAAACTCAACATAGCCAAAGTGTACCTTGAAAACCCCGACCGCATAAAAAAAGTCGCCCAAGACCTAGCCGCGCATTTCAAGGAGAACTTGGATGGCAAATTCAAAGCCATGGTTGTTGCCGTGAACCGTCTCTCGTGTGTGCGCTATAAGCGGGAACTCGACAGGCTTCTGCCTAAGGAATACTCAGAGGTCGTCATGACTTACAACCCACTGAAGGACCTGAAGGAAATTCAAGATTATCTCAAAGAGGAAGTTGACCGTAATCACGGCAAGGACATAGAAGAAATCCGCAAAGAAACAATAAACAAATTCAAAGAAGAGCAAAACCCCAGAATCCTCATCGTAACTGACATGCTCCTCACAGGCTTCGACGCACCCATCCTCCAAACCATGTACCTCGACAAGCCACTCAAAGAGCACCGGCTTCTTCAAGCAATAGCCAGAACAAACCGACCCTTCAAAGACATCAAAGAAGCAGGCCTAATCATCGACTACGTAGGCATACTAAAAGAATTCACTAAAGCATTCGAAAATTACACCAAAGAAGACATAACCGGCATACTCATAGACACAGACAACCTAGTCAAAGAATTCACCAAAAAACTGGACGAGACAACCGTACTCTTCGCAGACGTACCCAAGGATCAGTACGACAGAGAAACAATGAACAAAGCCTTCCGAACCATAACCAGCAACGAAGAAAACACTAAGAAATTCCAAACTAACTACAAACGCCTCAGAAAACTCTTCGAACTGCTCGGTCCCCACCCGATTAAACTGGAAAAATTCAAAGATTACGCATGGCTAACCCAAATCTACAATTTCTACCTACACGAGACAAGACAAGACCTAGCCAAAGAAAATGCCCTCGCATACAAGTACTTCCAAAAAACCCTCAAATACGTCTACAAATCCACCGATGTAAAAGGCATAGATGAACAATACCCAACTATCGAGTTTGACGCTGACTACCTCAAAAACCTCCAAGAAAAACTCAAAACCAAAGAAGAAAAAGCCGCCAACATCCTCTTCACACTAAACCGCTTCGTCATCATAGACAAACAACGCAACCCAATCTACGAAGACCTAGCAGCCAAAGTGGAACGCCTCCTGAAGCTGTGGAAAGAGAAAACCAGAGAATTTGAAAAAATCTACAATGAAAGCGCAGCAATCTTCCGACAAATCCAAGCACGACAAGAGAGACAGAAACAACTCCAATTCTCAAACCTGCAGTACGCAATCCTGCTGAACATGGAAAAAGCCATCCCCAACAACGGCGACCTAACCAAAGATACCCAAGAGCTCACCGACCTGCTTCAACCACACCTGTTCAAAGGTTGGCAATACCAACAAACAGCCAAGAAAACAGTCGAACAAGAAACACGAAGATACCTCAGAAGAAAATACGTAAGCCCAAACCAACTCACTCTAACAGAAATGAACGCACTCTACGCAAAAATAATTGACAACGTGAAAACCTATGCCTGAAACAGAGCTATACACCGTAGAATATCGCAACGTAAAACATCCGAGACTAGAATTCAAAACCGGCACCCTTCTAGTGATACTACCCAAAGGCTACGAGAGTGAGAAAGCAACTCTTGAAAAATACAAAAATTGGATTCTGACAAAAGAGCACACGATAAAAACGGCGCTAGAACAAGCCGATTCCAGAAGCCTCAACTGGAACAGAACAGATAATGAGCTCAGAACCGTCATCCGAACCTTATCCCAAACGTATCAAGACGAACTCCGCACGCACATAAGCGGTATCTATTTCAAGAAAATGAAAACAAAATGGGCCAGCCTAAGCCAAAACGGCAACCTAACCGTTAACACGCTGCTCAAGTACATGCCTGGAAACCTTATAGAATACATCATCTTCCACGAACTCGCCCACTCAAAGTGCGGCAGAAAACACAACACAGAATTCTGGAAAGAAATAAGGCGAAAATTCAAGGATTACCCAGAAAAAGAAAACGAATTGCTGATCTACTGGTTCATAATTCAAAAAGGACAACATGGACAAACATCACGCAAGAAAGAACCTGAAGTTTTAAAGCCTGCCTTTGGTCATTAGAGCGCGCGCCGCGAAAATCTATGATATTAGAGCATCAAGTATTTCCTCGACGAATTTGATTACCTTATTCTCTTCATCTTCAGACTTGGGCACCCTCATTGAGATTTCGACATGCTTGTTTAGCCCAACTGTTTGAGCATATATGTCTCGTCCAAAAAGCTCAAAAACGTTTGAACGAAGGCCTTCCGACTTAACTTCAAGAAATGCGCCTCTTTCAACGGAGAGTTTTCGGATCTTGGAGCGCTCTAATGGTTGAACTCTCTTATTCAAGATCGCCCTAACATCCCATCTATCCGAGAGACGGTCTAAACTATATCTGTTACCCAATTTATCAGTGTGAACCATTCTTTCCTCTTTCTGGTTATTTTCGGTCTCGTCAAGCCTCTTCTGAGAGCTTCGTTCAGTAAGAAGTCCGATCATTTCTTTAAGGCCCAGAAGATTTATCACACATACACCAGTAATGCTCTTGACTGGATCGATTTCCTTCTTTGCCAAGTCCTGAAAAAGCTGGGCTAGTACCCATGACCGCTTCTTCTTTATTCCATTTTTCCGGGCAATCCTCCTCAACTCATAGGTCTTCCTTCTAATTTCTTGCGCAGCATTTTCAAGTACTAGAATATCATTTTGACCGATTTTTTCCAGTTTTGAATCGACTATTTCTTTCGCCCTATTGAAGTCTCCGAGCCAGATATTATCATTAGTTTCATTAATTGCTCGAATTAGATCGCTCGTATCGAAATCCATCTATTTTTCAACCCTCAATACATAAGCATTGTAGCGTCGCCTATGTAGATCTCTTGCTGCCAAGAAAACCAGCCCAACGTATGATCTTTTCTGAATTAGAGCTTTGAGCTGCTCAAATGCATGAGCGATCCTTCCTGGATCTAGCTTACCAGTAAATCCTTTCACCTCTGCCAACAACGGAAGAGGATAATTCGTTTTCCCAACAAGTCCTGCTAGGCCAAATAGACTATCTGAAATCAAGAAATCTGGGACCAAAAATGCAGCTTTCTTGCCTGGTCTCGTATGTCCAATATCGGCCCAGTCAATCCCCATCTCTGCAATTAAGAAGTACGCGAATAATGATTCCCCGATTTCACCAGACACGTCTCCGGAAAAGGTTTTCTGAACTAGAAACCTTGCTCCTTTGGGAGCCCGCCAAGCGGGCTTATCTAGTGGGAGTCTTCTTCCGTAACTGTAATAACAAAAATTATCGTCTATCCTTGTGACCTGCTTCTCCGAAAACCTGCTGTTGCAAACCTCGAGACTAGCCAGGTTTACTGAGAACCTTTTGAAGGGTATATGGCAACAATTTGGAATGTTTGTTATGACTGTATTCGCTTCATATTTTAGCTGTTTCTCCGTCTTGGATCCAACGTTGATTGCTGGTGGATAAACGAAGAGATCAACATTTAGCCCACGGATAGGCGCGCTAGCGCCGAGGCTTACAGACATGTTCTCATTAGGAGCTTCGACAGATAGACTATTTTAGTCTTTATTCGTGCAATGATCATCAAGAATGCTTCCCGCGTGCGCTGGCAGTTTTCCCGTTTTGGCTTCCAACTCTGGTCAGTTCTAGTGAGCATGTCTGAAAGGGCATTTTTTGAGAAACTGGTCATCGAGGTAAGTGATCCTGAGAAGGAGAACCCCGCCATTGTGGACGCGATTCACGCTGCAGGTGACCGCATCCAGTTCGTTACCGAAGTCAACCCAAGTTTAGAAGATGTGTACTTAAAATTGGTCAGGAGTTAAGAAGATGGACTTAGAAAATTCATGGACGATTGCAAAGGAAGACCTCAGCATCTTCAAGAAGAAGAGCATCCTCTATTCGCTGGTCGCTTTTGCACTTGGCGTTTAGCGCGCGCTTTGTTCTTCATTAGCAGAGCCACTTTCCGTAGAGAAAAGATACTTACAAAATGGAAGTAACCAGCTCACGCGGTATTAACGGGTTCTTCGTCAGAGCATCGATCGATAACACAATAAACGCCAACCAGCAATCCGCCACGAAACTCCGCCATATACTCCGTCACAAAACGCAGCATAACAAACAATGTAACCCCCCTCGATAATCCTCTCGGAAAGCCCAGCGATGACGACGAAAATAACGACGAAAATAACGAATGACACTACACTATTCGGTCTAGACCCAAGTGTGGCTCGTTCCGTAAAAACGCCCAAAAAGAAACTCCGAGAGGCAAAAATGACATATCGAACGGCCGAGAAAACAGGAATTTGCATCAGAGGCTATACGGACTAAACCAATAAAGTGAATAGAGCAAATTGGAATTGGTCGTTATTTTCAGTCGAACCGACAGAGGGAGAAAGGTAGCCCTGGATGGTTTCAAACTCTCGCTTAAAACAAAGTTCATTCGATGGAGAGGGCCAGTCCGCCAAGTCACAAAACCAATAGCAAAGTATTTTGCAGAGAATGTTTCATATTCACACAGACTGAGGAAAATGGTGAAGTATTCTAACCAAGCAGTTGCTGTAGACTGGACGACAATTCCAAAAATCGCCGAACTAGAATTCTTCATAGGATACACACTAGGGTATTATGAAACTCAAGAGCTGCCTCGACTAGGTTTGAAGAGAAAAGCGAAATTTGTTTTGTCTGAAAATGACTACATAATTCACAAAGAGGAGCGGTCACAGGATCTTAAGGCTTTGTATGAGCAAAATGGCTTTGAAACACGCATGATTCTTCAAGATCCCACAGGTCACCGAGGGACAACAGTGGCTTGTCCGATAGGATTCCCTTTCAATCTTCCCTTTCACTACACGGAATTAAAAAGATTCAACAGATGGATATGCAGAGTACATGTTGACATAAGCCGATCAGACAAGGGTTTCATCTCCGTTCCCCACATTGAACCTGACCCTGTCTTCCATCCTTTTGATCATCTCTGGGACACCTACATAAACAAACGTGTCGTTAGAGGAGTTGAAGCAGTCAAGGCATTAAATGCTTTAGGAATCAAGTGAAGCATAATTTGCATTTGCTATTTATCTGAAGGATTCTGGGACAACTTTCTATGGCATTATTTATGAACCTTAAATTAAACAAACCAAGCCTTCTTCCAAAGCGCTGGACTTTCTTCAATACCGAACTTTGAAACCATACTGAGGGCTTTGCTGGCAAAATGCGTAGTAACAGGTTTTGATACTACGGCGAGGCTATACCCTCCGAATACTAAGGAAAGATTGAATATGTCCTTGCATGCATCCATAAGTACATAATCTCTGCTCTTTGAGTCTTTCACTTCAACGACAATAGGTCTTTGAGAGCCTGGGATCATGTGTGGAGGACCGCTCGTAGCGAGCAGAGCTGAATTGTCTTCTATTTGCACGCAGGATCCTCTTGGGACCATGTAGTCCGTTCTTGTATTTTGATTGTACAATCGTGGCCACGCTGTTTTTTTCACGCAAACGCAAGTAACATCGGTTTGAAAATGTGCTATTATCGGCTGAAGTTCAAGATTATACCAAAACTCGCCGTCTTTGTGAAGGATTGTTCTACCAATTTTCCCACGTGCCTTGCGAAAAACTTCTTGGGCGTCGGTTATTCGATCTATGAATCTCTTAGTATAGTCTTTTCTGTCAACGGCTTCGGTCCAGCCGCCCAGCCACTTTCCGACTGGATCAAAAATTTGCGTGGACATATACGCCAACTCGCCTCTGTTAATCATTGATAAGCCAACATAGCATGAGGTTCGGTCGAGTGCGCGACTTAGGACCCAAGGTGTTCCTCCGACTTTGTAATAGATTGCTAAAGCTACATTCTTTAGATAACTAGCGTACCTTTCAGGTGCTATTGATGGATTCAGTCTGATATCTAAGAGAAATTGAGAAGGTATCCCTGCATGAGTCAAATTGTGTTTGAACGACTCATACTCCCCGATTTTGTTTCCCGCGACTTGAGAAGTGAAAACAAGTATTATTTTTGGCCGTTCTGAACCGCTAAGTTTCTCTATAGCCTGCAAATCTGAGAACACCAAGTCCTTTGAGAAAGGAGGAATGTCAATTCGGAACAGACTTTTGAGTCCCACGAAACGCGAGCCTCTGGTAAATCCATCCACTAAGTTTTCGTAAACCTCTTTGATCCTTGAGATGGACAGATTTCTGGAATAGTTGCACAGTCCTATTTGTAGAGTTTCGAAGTCCCTCTTATCCCTTCCAGCAATGTCGAAGGGGCCGTTTCTTTCGAGCCCGATAAGCGGATCATAACTACTTGATTGGTACCCGAATTGAAGGGGTACTTCCTCGAAAAACTCATGATTCTGCCATGGTTTTCCAGATGAGCCTGCTTCAGCAAACTGACGAGTTAGTTCGAGTTGGCACGAGCGCCCAATTCTAATGTCGTTTGCATATGCCGCAAAATTGTCTGTGAGTTCCCAACGTGCAGACATTGAGGGCCGAATATATCTCATTACGAGTAGAATTTGGCTCTTCTCGAGTTTCTGAAGTTTAAGTTCCTCTCGTAGCCGTTCAACTGGATACTCTAAGCATTCCTTTCGACCAAAACTTTCAACAAGTGCAATTGGAGGACTATCTTTAATCTTGTTTGCAATCAACCCGTTCTGTCTACAGACAGATTGTGCATGGTATTTTATGAGGTCGCCAAAATTCGCTTGAGACGGTTTCTTGCTAAAATCAAGCCCAATCAATCTTCGCCTTTTACCCGATCCCTTTAGCCGACAATCGCTTGACGGAACTTTTCGCTTGGGGCATTCTACAATAGGACAGGTATCAATAATGTTTTCTCCTTTGAGGAGAGACTGTAATCTCTCTTCGGAATAGCCTATTTTAGAATAGCCTTCGATGACGTCCCTCAGGTTTCTCTTAGCCACGAACTTGAATTTGGGATCAACCATTACCGAACATAATCCGTTTTCGTAAACGTATGGGCGGAATACAAAACCTGGGTAAACATCCATTAGATCGGTATAGAGCTGTTTTGAAAGATTATATGACCAATGATACGCAAATCCACAGGGTTCTACGAACCAACCAGCGGCAGTTTGTTTTATCGAAATAGCTTTAGCGACAAGACGCCGAATAATCTCGCGTTCACTTTCGTTATTTGTTCTTAACTGTACCGGCGTTTGATCGAGGGTCCAAACTAACTCATTTGCGGCAGTTCTGACTGGAATCTCTTTGGGAACCGTTGCAGCATCAAAGGGTACGCAGAAGAGTTCGTCGCCAAATGATGTTGCCACGGAATTCGAGCCAATTTCTTTCTCCAAAAACCTTAATGCAAAACCTACGGCGAAATTGCTTTCGAGGTCGATACGTTTGTTCACGCGAAGAGCATAGACAGCTAAGCCATTCGCGAAAGGCTTGCCTTTATACTCAAACATGTTAATCTGCATAGTCTTTCTAGGCCTCAAACTGGATAGGCGTCAGGTTTTGGAGCCTTAACCTTGGAATCTTTCCATAATTTTCTTGCGGTTCTCTTGATGTAATAAGTTACCATTGATGCAATTGCACATGCATTTTCGTACCACTCTTCGCTTTGATCGAATTCGCTTAGGAACCCTTTTTCCCCAGGTTGATTATTTCGGTACAGAATGACGATGATGCTAAATTCGCCATTCTCTCGAATGTCAATTGTCGATGCGAAGTCTTCATTATCATCCTTTAGTTCTAGGCAGGCCTTTTTCTTGCTTGTCCCAAATTTCTTCCTGAACAAGGGTAATCTTGTTAGTTCGTCTCCGAGTACGTTGAAATCAAATTCAGCTGCCTTAATTCTTCCGTTTACTTCACTTTTGAACCCAATTTTCGGTCGATTTTCAGGTGAACAACTTCGCCTTTCCATGTCATGATACATATCCAGGAGGCTGTTCCCGTTTTCTGTTACCGTATACTCACCATCTCTGGTTTTGTTTATCAGACCGTTTTTCTTTAGGACCCGTATATCATAGGTTAATTTTTCTGACGAATAATTTACACCACCCGTTTCTGATTGAATTTCTCTCAGTATATCCCTGAATTTCATTTTGCCTTTGGTACACTTGTCAATAGCGTCAATGATGATGATCCTCTTTGCGGATACTGCAGGTTTCTGACTGAATACTGCAGAAAACATTGTGTAAACTCTGCGTTTCTCGAAGGGAATGTTTTCGGTAGCCATCAAGTAACATTGTATTTTGAAATCTGCTATTAAACGTTTTTCGTCGTTTCCATAATTGGTGAAAAAGGTTTTTAGTGGAAAACTATTTAGGCCAAAACACGCATTAAACACTTGTTATAGGGAAGTTGCGATGATAGACAATCCGCGGCCACCAACAATATCGCAGGCCTTGTTGAGTTTGGGCAGAATCAATGCTGTCGAAAACTCTATAGCACAAGGCATCTCAGCACTCTACAGAGCACGCAAAGTCGTTTGCTCAAACAAGAAAATGCCGAATGATGTCAAACAAGAAGTAAAACGCTTCGAAGAGTTCTGCGAACAGTTTACAAAAATCGTCTCATCTGAAGACCAAGGTTTCAAATCGATCGAAGACTGGTTGTTAGAGAAGAAAAAACATGAGATTACCTCGCGACTCGATACATTTCTGGTAATTTATCCTCTGTTTCCTAACGAGGAAGGAAGAAGCGAAAGAAAGAAGTGGGCAAGGGAATTCAGAGAAATAGTGAAAGTTGCAAAGAATGCGAGAAAAGGACAGTGCGACGAAGAAAAGATAGATTCCGCAATAGGAATGTTGCAAGAATTAAGTGCTGAAACCAAACAACTTGAAGCAGAAAAAAAGCTCTCGGAACAAGTCTTAAGTGGAAGAACTCTAATTACCTAACATGTCTCATGCCATCGAAAAAGAAAGACGAAAAATTCGAGAAGAAATTGCTGAATTTGATACACTAATAAAGTACATTGAAGACCGTCCGTACAAGAGTGCTCACCTCACTGATTTTAAAAAGTGGCTTAGTCTCTGCAGAAGTGCCATGCTGAAGGATTTGCCGCTCTGCCTAGACAGAATCACTGAGGGTTTCCCTAATACCGAAAAGAGTCGCAAGCTGCATGAATTTCGGTCCAATATTAAGCGTTTGCGAGATTTGCTTTTCAGTTTTCTCTTGAGTTCAGAAGTCCCACGCGAACTCTACTGCCTGTGTGATCTTTTTTTAGAATACAACAAGACTCCGGCCAATTATATGATTTGCGTGTACGAAGAAATTGCGTCTCTACCAATGACCTATCTTCTAAAGCGCTTTGGATTTGAAGAAACGCATCCAAAGTTCTGGGGTCTCATGAGTCAATACGAGTTCTATTTTATCCAGGTTACTTCAAGCTTTAAAGAAACAGATTCCGCAATAGACTGGCCAATTGTCTTGCATGAAATGTCTCATGTAATATGCAAAGAAAGAGGAATTGACGATCTTTATCTTCAATCTATCAGCATCTACAGATCACTTCGAGTCTTAGATCAGTACGTAAATGGTCTTCTTCCCTCAGGAGCAACTGCACTTGTGGAAATAGCAACAAAGAAACTGTACATGACTGAATACTTGGCTGATTTCTTTGTGACAAAGTGTTTTGCTGGTGCTTTCGGGTGGCGTTTTCTTGAAAAGTACGTAGATCTCATCGACTTGTTTGAGACAGACAGAGATCGAGCTCACCCTGCTCCTGATAAGAGAGTGCAAAAAATGATGGAGGAAATCAAGAACACCCTTGATGACGACAAAATACCGAAGTTCATGGCGACTGAACTTACCAAATTGCTCGGTCGTAAGGGAACGCGGATCGATGAGCGCTTGGCTAGATTGGACACCACTAATATTGATAAGGAAGTTGATCCAGTTCTCACTAGTTTAATCGCTAAATTGCACAAAGAATTTGAATACACTTTCACCCTCCAGCGAATCAAAGATAGCATAGAAGAAACTCAGTGGTTTAGAGTTCTTAACGATTTGTCGGGCAGAAAGACAATAAGCAGAAACATAAGTAAAAAGTGTTTCAATACCCTTCTGCAGAAATTTTGCGAGGATTTTGAAAATGCAACGCCGATAGTTGTGGATCCCTCAACTCTGTACTATCTTGTCTTGCTATTGCATATGAATGCCTGCAGCTCAAAGAAACCAGTCGATAAGAAACATAAAGAGAATTTAAACAGGCTTCTGGCCGATTCCATCAGGCTATACTTCGTTCAAAAAGTGTTTTTTTCTTAATTCTTTTTCGTATCTGCTTGATTTTGATAACGTCCATATCGTTTTCAGGTGGAACAATTCGCACTTGTACGCTGTATGGTCCAGAATATGGTTTTGTTTCGTCAGTTCTTTCGAAGGACATTTTGGCAACGCGCATCAAAGGATATAGAGCCAAAGGCATTTCCCCTGCATTCAAGAGTTCAAAAACCAAATGCCCATGAAAGCCAGGATCAACCAGTCCTGCAGCGCCGTGAACAGTTAGTCCTTCCCTCGCTACCGAGCTCCGTCCCTCAAGATGACCTACAATATTGTTGGGAAGCGATACATACTCGAAAGTTTGCGCCAAAACGAATCGTTTTGGTTGCAAGTAATAGCAGTCTTCAAAGAATTCGATTTCAACCATGTCTAAGTAGTTCTTGTACGAATCACCGATTGTTCCTGGGTCTATGCAAGGTGTCTTCGCCGTTCTAAATTCCGCGAAATAGTTGTCCAGGCGCAGGTCTATTGATGCGCAATCTACTTGTTTACAATCCAAGAGCGGTTCGATTACAATTTCTCGATTTCTCAAGGAATTCACTATCTGATCATGAACCAGCGTACTCATTGAATTTGAATTTCCCATGACTGTGTATTTTGAGTGATTTGCTCTTAAGATTTGCTAAGGAAAAGACAGGCAAGATAAGGGCACTTTTTCTTAGCCCCAGAAAAGGAATACATTCTCAATGTTTAAGGATTCAGCTCAAGCGAGGAAAATGGGAGCTATAGCTGATATGCATCAATTCCTCTGGAAAAAACAGAAAAAGAGGGGTTGTGCGGGAGAAATCGCCATGATAGAAAAATCTAACCGGGTTGTACCACCGGAGCCTTAAACCCGGAGGCATCATGCTGAGTATATCTTCGGTCGAATAGACCTTACCCTTGAAGTGCTGTCTTCAGACAATCCTCTAATGGGGCGAGGATTGTTTCTGCTTTATTCAGTGTTGGCGCGTAATAGGCTGTTTTCGCCGAGTTTGTCATGATTGTTTTGATTTGAAGTTTTTCGGTCCAAGAGACAATTGTGCATACGCCGTCCAATACGTGTCCCCCAGCCTTCTCTATCATTCTCACTTGGTCAATGGCCTTCTCTCTAACGTGACAGGAGGTGCAAACCCAAAACTCCCGTCCATTCTTTACTTTCCTTCCTTTGACTAATTGAGCGATTCTTTCGATCTCGTTAAGCGAGCAATGGGGACACCCCAGAAACACTAGGTCAGGCTGAAGAGCAGATGCCGTAGAAAGCTCTTCGATCGTCTCTTTGATCTGCCGTGACTCTACGCTTATCTTCTCCCCTTCTTTCGTTCCATTTTCCCCGAAGTGGAACATATTCGTCATTCCTGTCGTGGCCATGGCTGCGCAAAGTTGTTTCAGTCTGTCTCTTGAATTAGTCGGCAAGCCCCTTATTGCCGGGATTCTGTTTCCAAGTATTCGTCCCAAGAGGATTCCAAGGGCTCCAAATTCTGTCTCATTCTGAATGTTCATCTCAACTTTCACAGTGACGTTTGCGGTGCGATTCTCGGCTCTATGAATTCCGTAGTCAGGTGTTTTCCCTATTATTGCGGCTGAGAGAGCACTGGGCCCGCCTTCCCTGTTTGTCCAAGCGCCCAAAACTGAATTGGCATAAACCACGGCTGAGGACTCGGCCCACGCGTTGTGTGAACTCTTCTTTGGAGTGTGCAAATAGTAAGGCGTGCAAGTCAGAGATTTTGTCAACCCCATTTTTTCAAACTGTTCCAGAATGTTCAGTTGCTGCTCCTTCAAATGCTCTGGCAGCTTCCTCGGGAGATAGCGTGAGTCCATGCTTTGCGGATTCAATGTAGTTCGGACTTGCACCTTTGCATCAGCATCAGCCAGAGCCTGTAGAAACTGGATTGGAGCATCACCCAAAGTCTTGTATGAAACTCCAGAAACATGCGCTGAATCTATAGGTATCAGCTTCTCAGCGTCGAATAGCTCGCCTAGGCGAACGAGTATCTTCATGCAAGTCTGATTGGCCCACCCACGTTCGCCGTCGTATATGCGTTCTTCTTCTTTCGTCAAGAACAAGTGAGCTAGCCCTCCTTGCGTTTCAGAATTTTCGCTTTGCCTGTCGATCCGTTGACTTCAACGGTGTCGCCTGTCTGAATCTTGCTGATGTCAACTTTGTCTATCATTGGGATGTTGCTTATTATTGCCCCAACTACCACGACGGGGTCGGCTGTCTGGTTGATTATGGCCGCTGGTGCCAAGCCCTTTTTGGCCAAGGAGTACATGACGTAACTGCCCACCGTAGATCCGTGCCCATGTGGAAACACCAGAACCTTGCCCTTTACGCAGGCACCGCAGAGATCATGGTTCTTCTCGATAATTTTGCCGTCTGCAGGATCGACTCCTCCCAGAAAACTGATTGGTTTCGTGCTTACAAGGGCCTCTGCAGTGCTTGTTCCTTCAACAATTCCTCTGCCCTTCAGCACTTCGGTATCCATTATTCAATCTCTCTTCAATACGATATTTTCGCCGTCGACGGAGTTCTGCCAAGTATTTTTGTGGCTGCTTCACTGACTCTTTCGCGGTTCTCTTCTTCAGAATAGACTCGCAGTATATTCATGAAGCCTCTTAGCGTTTCATAAATCTTTGAAATTTCGCTCAACCGTTGAGGTGTCTTTGCGCCATTCGTCGCCCTGTAAAACGCAGGAATCTCCATGTCTTCCATCAAGACCGAATGATGATTCGGAACAGACGGGACAGTTGGCACGTCAATGAAGACTTTATGCATCTCAACCTTAGCTTCCCTCGCTATGTCCGCTTGCAGCTGTGTCCTGTTGGCTTCTCGACTAAAAATATTTGACACCATGGCATCCTTCTCGTAGAATGTTCTTTCGTACGCGCATTTCAGCATCTTTCTTTTCTCCAAATTTCTTATCGTGGCACTTGATTTCTTGCAGTTCTTCAGCATCGTCCAAACGGTGTAATCATCCATTGCCAAATACTCATCAGGAGTCTTAAAACTCGTTAACCCCAGCTCCTCATCCGCTCTTTCCATCGCATCTGCCAGCATAATCTGCGCCGCTCTTCCAACACGGTGATAATAGATGCTCTTGAAAGATTCGATTCTAGCTATAATCAACGATTCAAGAGCCGAAAGCGCCCCGAGATCAACAGCCAAGTCGCCATCCAAAACATCCAACGTATGCACCAACCTCGAAACATCAATGTAACCATACTCAGCACCAGTATGGTACGTGTCGCGCACAATGAAATCCTGCTTATCCACATCAACAGCACTGCTTATTATTTGATCCATGAACGCCTTGCCCTGCCTCTGAAGCTTGCCCACAGCGAGTTTTCCAACCTCCTCAGGACTGTAATCCATCCTATTCAGGATATCTTTCAATTCACTGTTTCTAATCAGCCAAGCCGTAATGTCTTCATGCGTCTGGTTCAATTTCTTATCCAGAAGATGTTCAAAAACATGAGAGAACGGACCATGGCCGACGTCGTGAAGTAAACTCGCGATTCTTATCATCTCAGCCTCTTCTTCGTTAACGTACTGCGAAACATTGGGGTTCTCAACCACTCTGCCGGCTAGGTACATGACGCCCACCGAATGTTCAAAACGCGTGTGGTTTGCACCGGGATAAACGTATTCCGCACCAGCGAGTTGGCGCAGTCTATGCAGCCTCTGAACGGGATACGAATCGATGAGGTCCCTCTCCTCCTCCGTAATGTAAACGTAACCGTGAACAGGATCTTTTATTTCGCCCCAATACGTCCTAGCCATTTTTTCTCCTCAGCATGCAGATAGATATTAAATGCGTCTTCCTTCTTATAACGCCTAATCGTGAATACTGCGGGATGAAAAGCGTTGGGTACTAGAGGGTTTTTCGTCTGTCTCGAAGGACTGGATGGATGCGGGAAATCAACTCAGGCAAAACTGCTCGTGCGGAGACTGAAAAGAAACTGTGACGCTGTCTACACTGCAGAACCGAGTAATGGTAGGATAGGACGTTTCATAAAACAACAATGCCTTCACAGCGACAAACGCCGGTTACCCGAAGTCGAAGCTTTACTGTTCGCCGCTGACCGTTCAGAACACGTTGAAAACACAATTCTCCCAGCACTAAAGAAAAAACAAATAATCGTTTCTGACCGTTACATCTACTCGTCTCTAGCCTATCAAGGTTCAACCGGCCTTGACTTAGAATGGATTAATAAAATAAACGAGCATTCAATCCGTCCTGACCTGTCACTTTTCATCGATGTGGAACCCGAAATCGTAGTTCAAAGGCTGAAACCGAAAAAATCAGTCATGGAAAACCTCGACACCCAGAAAAAAGTGCGCCAAGTCTACATGAAATACGTTGAAAAAGGAGAATTACTCCGCGTCAACGGCAACAAGCCAAAACAGGAAGTCGCACAAGAAATCTTCAACATAGTCCAGGACAAATTGAAGAAGGCCTAAACGCCTTCAAGAGGCTTCAACGCTTGCTTAGAGCAGGCGGCGTTGACCCTGTTCACGACAAGGTTCAGCAGATCCTCAGGTGAAGTGTGCCTCAATCCTTTTTCATGGAAAACCTGTGCTTCAGCTGAGTTTTCTCCGAATAACATGCGCAGCATAAAGTAATCGAATTTCATCCGCAATTTTCTCTTCTGCTCTTGCATGCTGCCATAACGGACGACGATGAGG
>Ga0209039_10001607_pt1 | contig 20671 bp, 16 predicted proteins | sample BogFormECP12_OM1_FD_188238 | JGI IMG/M metagenome (GOLD analysis project Ga0209039, IMG submission 188238) | Bog forest soil microbial communities from Calvert Island, British Columbia, Canada - ECP12_OM1 (SPAdes) (version 2) | ecosystem: Environmental > Aquatic > Freshwater > Wetlands > Bog ...
TGTCAAAATCAATTTCGAGCGTTTGGATTTTCCTGCCATATATCGAGTATAGCAGGAAAACCTAATCAGTGCATCTTTTACTGAAACTTTATACTAGTGACGAGCGACGAGCAGTGACAAGTGGCGAGTGACAGTGGCGAGTGACCAGTGACGAGCAAAGACCAGTGAAGAGTGAACGAGAGATCCATCAACAACGCTTCTTCTCTTGTCACTAATCACTCGTCAGTAGTCACTTCTTCTTATGAACGCTTCTTCTCTTGTCACTAGTCACTCGTCACTAGTCACTTCTTCTTATGAGCGACATCGAAGTCGAAAACATCACCAAAAAGTTCGGCGCGTTCACCGCCGTCGACGCCGTCAGCTTTAACGTGGCGCACGGGGAGATTTTCGGCCTGTTGGGTCCGAACGGGGCGGGTAAATCGACGCTGATCCGCATGCTGACCACGCTGATTGAGCCGACCTCGGGGACCGCACGCGTCAATGGCTACGATGTGAGAGAGTCGCCCAACGAAGTGCGAGAATGCATCGGCGTGATTCCCCAGGCCATGACCTCTGACCTGGAGCTCAGCGCCAGGGAGAACTTGCTGATTTTTGCCAAACTCTACGGCGTGCCCCGCGAGCGGCGCAAACACATGATTCAGGATTTGCTGGAGGCGGTAGAGCTTGCCGATTGGGGCGACCATCCGGTAAAGAATCTCTCCGGCGGCATGCGGCGCCGCCTGGAGATTGCACGCGGCTTGGTGCACGAGCCCAAGATTTTCTTTCTCGACGAGCCGACTACCGGACTCGACCCTGTCTCGCGCGTCGCGGTTTGGGAGATGCTGGTGAAGCTGAAAGGGCAGCGCGACCTCACCATCCTGATGACCACGCACTACATGGACGAGGCGGACCGGTTGTGCGACCGCATTGCGATTGTCGATCACGGCAAGCTGGTGGTGCTCGACTCGCCGCTGAAGCTGAAGGCGTCGGTGCCGGGCAACACGGTGGTGGAGGTGAGCTTCGGGCCGGCGCCCGAATCTTGGGCGGGAACCGTGAAATCGCTGCCCGGCGTTGAAGACGTGACGGCACAGGACCACGTCTTCCGCATCGCCTCCAATAACGGGCCGGTCACGACCACGCAACTCCTGGAGGCGGCGCAACGGGCCGGCGTGACAGTAGCCTCGCTTTCCGTGCAGAGCACCACGCTCGACGATGTGTTCGTCCATTACACGGGCAGTCAGTTGCGCGACGCCGTGCAGTCGACTGGGTACGACGTCAGCGTCTTTTATCAAAAACGCTGACGGGGGGCGAGAAGACAGGACGCAAAGATGAACCGCATTCTGGCTCTTGTTGAACGCGATTTGCGGCGCTTCCGGCGCAGTCCGACGCTGATTATTGTATCGCTCATTTTTCCCATCGTGCAGCTCGTGGTGTTAGGCTATGCCTTCGGAGGCAAACTCCGGGACCTCAGAGTTGGGGTGGTGGACCAGGACCACGCCATTCAAGCGGTCAAGTTGCGAGAGCTGTTCAACGCCATTCACGCCAACGCGCGTACTTTTGAGACCGTCGAGTATACGGATCGGCAGCAGGCCCTACGCGACCTTCGCGACGGGCGCATCAACGGCGTCTTGAACATCCCGCCCGAGTTCTCGCGACGCGTGCTGGCGAAGGACGATCCCCAGGTCGCGTTGGTGGAAGACAACACCGATAACTTTGTTTCGGCGACGCTCGAGGGAGCCATTACCGGCCTGGTGGCGGACTTCGACCAGGCCAAGCCGGCGTCGCGTGTGCCCACCCAGGCGACGCTTTCCGTGGTGGAAATCTATCCCTACGTTCCCTACGTTCAATACTTCCTGGCAGGCTCGATTGTCATGTCGATCTTCATCACCGCCATGATCGGCGGCGGCATCATCTTTATCGACGACAAGGCGCGCGGCCTGCACGAAGGCTACCTGGTGACACCCGTCACCAAATTCGAGTTGATCATGGGCTTCAACCTCGGCGGTGTCATCAAGGCCGTCTTGGCGGGAACCGTGTTGATGCTGGTGGGCATACCGATCGCCGGGATCCCCCACGGCTTCGCTCCGGGGCGGCTTGGGCTGATGTTCTTGATGATTGTGGCCACCTCCCTGGCGCTGATCAGCATGATGTTCCTGTTGATGGTAAGGGTGAGCGACCCGTTGGTGCCGCGATCCATCTTCGGTGTGCTCAACACTCTGCTCTTCTTCCCCAGCGGCGCCGTCTACCCGCCCAGCGGCTTTCCCGGCTGGATGAAAGCCATTGCCGTTGCTGATCCTTTCACCTACGCCGTTCACGCTTTCAAGAGCCTGCTGTTGAAGGGTACGGGGATCACCGCCATCAGCGGCGACCTGACTTTCCTGCTCATCTTCGCCACGGTGATGATGACCGCGGCAACGCTGCTGTTTAGACGGACACTGTGACGGGTCGAGACTCGAAACGGGCCCTGTGAGCTTTGTGTTAAGTTTTTATTTTTCGCGCCTGAGCGGCGGCACCGGCCGCGCGGGCTGATTTGCGGCAGAAGCGGATTTGATTGGTTCGCCGAGTGGGGGCCGCTATAATAGGTTGCGGCTGACTGCACACCGTGGTCAACGGAGGACGTCGGTACGATGACTACTTGGGCCTCCTTGGTGTCGGGACCGGGAGAGGAAGGAAAGTCACGCTTTGTGGTTGGCTAAAAACTGAGGACTGAAAACAGAGGACTGACTACTTTCCACTGAGGACTCCATGAAGAAACTCGAAGCGATCATCCAACCTTCCCGGCTCGATGCGGTGAAAGACGCGCTGCGGGAAATCGGGGTCGACGGCATGACCGTCTCCGAGGTGCGCGGTCACGGACGCCAGCAAGGCCACACGGAGGTCTACCGGGGCCGCGAGTATACGGTTGACCTCCTGCCCAAAATCAAGATCGAAATGGTCGTGGCAGATAAGCTGGTGGAGCCCGCCATTGACGCCATCCTGAAGACGGCCAGGACCGGAAAGATCGGCGACGGAAAGATTTTCCTCAGCACGGTTGAGGAAGCCATTCGCATTCGCAACGACGAACGCGGCGAGAGCGCGTTGTAGCTGAAGACCGAGCGGCGCCGAATACGCCAATGCCTAGCCAGCCGCCGCGCGGGCGTTCGCTGCTCCTACCTTGGATAGGCTAGTCAACTCGGAAGATAGTCGTGGCGGAGGAGATCTTCGAGATCGGCGAGCAGGGGGCCGCTGCGGCACGGGTTTGCCGGGTCGTAGGACCACATGAGCGGGTTGGCGAAGATGTACTCGCGGATGCGATCGAAAGCGGGCTGACTGCGGATGATGTGCTCGGAGTAGTCGTCGTGCCAGATGGGGCTAGCGGGCCCCGTGGGTTCATGGAAGCCATCGGGCCGTGTGGTGTTGGTGGGAAGGGCCGTCACGGCGCCGCCGGCCGCAACCGATCGTGCCGTCCCCGACTGCCGTGCCTCGGCCGCTTCCGTGACGGCCTTCTTGAAGAACTCAACCAACTCGCGAAGACGGCCGCCGGCTTCTTGCCCCGTTTGGAAGCGCGTCTGCACTTCATCGCCGAGGCTGGCAGCGCCGGCGTCCCGCCCGCTTTTCGTGCGAGGATTTCTTGCGAGGCCTCGCTCGGGTTCAGCGATGATGACGATGGCGTGCAGGTGGTTCGGCATCAGCACCTGGGCGTGCAGTCGGGCCTCAGGAAATCGATGCGGAATGCGGCTCCAACACTCCCGGGCGATCTCGCCGGTGGGCGAAAGTTCCATCTTGCCGCCGGCGACCTGGCCTAGTAAGCACTCGCGGTTGTGAGTCCAGAGAGTCACCATGTAGGCGCCGGGTGGGATGGACGCGCGGCTGATGGATGAAGGTCGATGGTCGATTGACGTTTGCAAGAAGCGCTCCCTCAGAATGCTCCGCAACTACCGAGGCCGATGACGACGGACGATCGAGGGTGAGCCCCGAAAAAGAGAACGGATGGCCGTTCAATCGACAATTTCAATCGGCTCACACGATGGCGTGCGCGCTCAGTCCGCGCCGCAGTTCCAGCAGGCGCTCCTTCTGCTGATCGAGCATCTGCTTGCGCGCCTGCTCCATGGCCTTGTTCAGTTCCGAGTTCTGGTCATTGAGCTGCCGGCGCATCGTTTCAAGCTGCCCCGCGAGTTGGGCTCGCTCGGCCGCCGCGGCGGCAACTTGGGCCCTTGCCGCCGCCTGGATTTGCTCCCGCAGTTGTTTTGTTTCTTCCGGCCACTGCCGTTGCCAGCGCGCCGCCTGCTCCCGAAGCTCGGGCCCCAAGGCCGCGATCTCACCCTCGACTTTGGCAAGGTCCTCCGGACGCCACTCGTCGAGGCTCTCCATCATGGGCTCCATCCGCCGATCCTCCAACGTCACCGGGAGGGACTGCTCGTGATGATCGCGCACGATGGTCAAGGTCACTTGCGATTTGTTAGACGGTCCCCGGGCGCTGTTGGTTAGGGCCTCGTGCAGCTCCTCGACGGAGGCCACGTCCTTCGAGTCGACGCGCACGATGCAGTCGCCGGCGCGCATCCCCGCCTTCTCCGCCGCGCTGCCTCTCTCCACCTCCGCTACCAGCACACCCTTGCCCTGCTTGACGCCGAAGTAGCCGGCCAGTTGCTCAGTGAGGTCCTCGCCGCGAATGCCCAGGCGCGCCCCGCCGAACCAGCCATTCCACAGCGAGCCCGGCGGAGTAAACTCAAAGGCGTGGGGAGGCATCCGCATTTCCGGGCCCTCGGGAGGAGGAGGAGGAGTGGGCATGGCGAACCCGAAGAACTCGTTGCCGACACCGCGTCGCGCTTCAACGGTCACGTTCAGCGTGCGTCGTTCACCGTTGCGCAGGATCTCAATGGGCACCGTCCGATCGACGGGCGTTTCTCTCACCATGCGCCGCAAGCTGGCCACGCTGCGAACCTTGTCGCCCGCGAAGTCGACGATCACGTCGTTGACCTGCAGGCCGGCCTTCGCGGCCGGGCTATCGGGTTCTACTTCCGTCACCAACGCACCGTACTGGCCGGGAGCCTTCAGGTCCTGCGCCTTCTGGGCCGTGATGTCTTCGAGGCGAACTCCGAGCCAGCCGCCGTCATTGGTCAGAATCTGAACATCCTGGCCCATCGTGCGCGCCCTTTGAGCGAGCAGCGCGCCGCCGGTCAGGAAACATGATCCCAGAACTACCAAAGCTCCCAATGCTAATCTGTGTTTCATCGACCTTACCTCCATCAGAATTCGGACTCGAAAGTCGAAACCCGACCGCGTGCCTTCCAATCAGTCGTCGTCGTCATCGTCGCTCGGTTGTTGCTTCCGGATCTCCTGAAGCTGCTTCCCCTGCTGCTCCAAAAGCTTCTGCTGAAAGCGAAGCTGCTCTTCCTGCCGCTGCTGCAGCTTTCGGATCATCAGCTCGAGTTGCTGTTCCTGCCGGGCCGCGAAGTTCTTCCAGTAATCCTCCTGGCGCAGCCGAAGCTGATTGAGCGCGCTGGAGTCAGCTTTGTGAATCTCTATGTTGCCCATCGTAGTGTGGATCTTCAGTGCTTTGCCGCCGCCGTTCAGCGTGCACTCTCCGTGAACGGTGCGGAAGGGGAACTCGCCGTCCTCGCCCTGTCCCTGATAGGTCAGCGGGAAATCGGAGAAGATTTTGTGACCTGCAGCCTGATCGATGATCGCATCGACTTTCACCGGTAGACTTACCGGGACAAAGACCTCGATATCGCCCACGCTGGTCTCCAGATCCGACGCAGCGAAGCCATCGCGGCTGGCGGAAATCTCGGCCAGGATCGAGCCCGCGGCGGTCTCCGCTTCCACGCCGCTCTGCAAACGGAAGAGGGAGATCCCTCCCCCGGCGGTTTCGGCCCGGACCATACCGCGCGCGCCCTGCACCCGGATATTTCCGCCGGCCGTCTCGGCGCGGACCGTGGCGCCGCAATCGCCCATCTGGATGTGTCCGCCCGCCGTTTCGACCACTGCGGGCCCAGCGACGCCACGCACTACGATGTCGCCACCCGCCGTCTGGGCGTGAATGCTGCCCTTAATCATCCCGGCGTAGATTTCACCGCCGCTGGTCTCGACGCTAGCGTTGCCGTTGACGTCCCCCACGTGGACGTTGCCGCCCGCGGTTGTTGCCTCCAGTCGCTGGCCGACATTCCCGACTCGGATGCTGCCGCCGGCCGTCTCCAGGTGGACGGGTCCACCGATGTCTCCGGTCCGGATTTCGCCCCCGGCGGTTGTGGCGCGCAATTCGCCATCGAGCGCCACCACCTCAATATCGCCGCCACGGGTTTCGAGATCCACGTTGAAGCGTCGCGGCACGTTGAAATTGAACTGGACCTCCAATCGTGAGTGCCGCTGATGCGCCGAGACGTCCCTCGCGGTGAGTGCTGCACCATTGCCGGTGAGGCGAATGTCCAAATCAATCCCACGGAACATACGCATGGCGTCGGCGCGATCACCGGTGTAGGCGGCAATGCGCACTTCGCAGGCCACGCGTCCCGGATCCCCCACCGCCACCGAGACCGACCCGGCGTCGGCGCGAAGGGTAAGCTTCCCGCCCTCGGGCACAATCGCCCCGCACTCCGACACTTCCACCCAGCCACGTCCCTCGCGCTGCGGTTCGCCGCGCTTCAGGTAAGCCTGACCGGTAGCAGCCAGGGACACGCTCGACGCTTCCGCCAGCAGCGCGAGCGCCGCCAGCAGCGTCAAGGTCCAGACTCTCGAGAACCCACCCTTGCTCTTAGTAACCATCACCCACCAAATCGTGAACCGCTTTGGCGCACGTAATGCGCACGTAGCGGTTGGAGTCATTGCCGGCCAATTGCTGGAGCTTAGGCACCAGCGTCCGGTCCTTTGCTTGTACCGCATGGTTCACCAGCGCATCGATCTCCGTCAGGCGTACACCGGGATTCTGCTCGTGGTCCGCGGAATCGATCAGTGCCTGCGAGAGGTCTGGCCCCCACTCCAGGCCCTGCACCATCTTGAGGGCTTCGAGGCGCATTCCCGTGTTGGGATCATGCTGCATGGCATAGATCAACGCTTCGCGGATGGAAGGCTGCCGCGAGCCGGCGCGCAATGCGTCGAGGGTATCGCGCCTGATGCCGGCGTTGTCGTAACCCTTAACGGCATTCACCAGCAGATCGCGGATGCGCGGGTCATCCAGCGAACCTTCCAAGGTCATTTTGTGCTCGGCGTTCATGGTGATGCGAATCGCTCCCGTCTGCGAATCGGGAGCCACTTGCGTGATGTCGTTGATATGGACGTTGGAAAGGTCGCCGGCCGGCACTGCCTGCGCCGTGTCGGCTTTGGTCGAGATCGACAGCCTGTTCGCGTGTGGTCGCAGCACCCAGCCCAACCCAAACCCAAAGGCTAGTAAAGTAGCCGTAGCAATCGCTCGCGATGCCGGGAAGCCGATGACGGCCGGCAACCAGCTTCGGATCAACCCTCGCCAGCCAAACTGCTCGCGGTCCAGTGCCCGATACAGAACCTCGCGGCACTCCACCAGCAATTCAGGCGTCGGCTCGACGGCCGCCCGTTGGTGGAGTAACTGCTGGACGCCCCGGCTCTGCTCCAGCAGCGCACGACAGGCCTGGCAGGATTTCACATGCGCCTCAAAGGCCGGGCGCTCTTCCGCTCCCAGCTCCTCGTAGAGGTAGAGCGCCAGGTTCTCTTCGAACGTTTTGCACTCCATCGCTTCTCTCCAACTCAAGCCCACTCGAAAGCCATCAGCTCTCAGCCATCAGCTTTCAGCTCGAAGACTGCTCACTGACCGCTGATAGCTGATGGCTGACGCCTCTTCATGCCAAATCAACCAAGGCCAGTCGCAGTTTCTGGGTAGCGCGGAAGAGGCAATTCTTGGCCGTCTCTTCCGTGGTACCGCACAACTCTCCGATGGCCCTCAGCTTCATGCCCTGATAGTGCTTCATCTCGAACACCATGCGCTCTCGCGGCGTCAACTGGGAAAGAGCCGTCCCGATGCGCTGGCGGATCTCCTTACCTTGGACGGAGCGCTCCGGATCTAGTCCGGGCTTGTCATCCGCCAAGGTCTGGAAAAACTCCGGCTGCCCCTCTTCGCTCTCTGGGGCCTGCACCTCGCTGCGGTTCTTTTGCCGCCGAAGATGGTCCAGGCAAACGTTCATCACCACTCGATACAGCCAAGTCGAGAAACGCGAGTCAAAGCGAAAATGGGCGATCGATCTGTACACCTTCAGGAACGCCTCCTGATATAAATCCTGCGCCTCGTCGGGCGACCCGACCACCTTGATGGCCAGCCGCAGCACCTCCCGGTCGTACAAACGCACCAATACCTCGAACGCCGCCCGGTCGCCGTGCTGAGCGCGGCGAATCAGGTCATGTTCATCCGCTTCATCCAGCCGCGAACCCTCGGCGGGAGCTTTGCCTGCCAGTTCCAAGCAGATGCCATCCATCGGAGGTATCGTGCCGTCCCATTGCATTGGACGAACCCCCGGTTAAAAGGTAAGCAGTCCTCAGAAGGTGTGCCACAACGAGCATGTCCTCACCGTGGAGCGGTGAACTGTGAGTAGCCGTTGGCGGGAGCCCACGGAACCCTGCGGCGAGGAGGGTACGCAACCCCGGAAGGGGTTGACCAAGCCAAAGTCGGACATCAGACCCTGGTCGGCCCCTTCGGCCAAACGACTCGCGCTTCGGGCGAGTCGTCAGAGACCAGAGTTCAGAGCAACAGAGTCCGGAGCTATGGAGAACGGACGACTCCCACAACCCGAAAACCGGTTCTGATTCAGATCCCTGCCAGCCCCTGCGATCGGAACCTCACAGTTGCCGCCCTGGGTGCTTTTTCGCTTGCCACTCGTCACTTTGTCACTCGGCACTTTTTCCAGGTCTGTTCCCGGGTTTGTTTTTGGGGCCATGTCATTTATTATACAGCACTTGCCAGGTTTGATTGACCCTTTTTTTCATTTTTTGGCGCAATCGCCCCGTCAGCCAACGTTTTATGCTGCGGCGAGAGCTTCTCGAAGGACGTTTCCTGCGTTCGTCTCCCAGCGTTCCCGCCCCTAGCCCATGCGCTGTCCGCCCGGACCGGCATGGTGCGAATGCCAGGATAGATGATGGTTCCTATGGCGGCCGGAAGACTGAACCAGCAGCGGGCCTTTACTCGGCGGTGCGTCGAACGCCATACTGAAAATAAAAGATTTAAGCGCAATCGGCAATGAGAAAAGGTCAATTCCAACCTAATTCTGTCAAAACACGGGTCAAAATCGCCGTAAGTTGTTGGGGAAACGCTTCTCATGACCATCGGATGATCCGCGCACGGGAAACGAGGTGAATCGCCTCACCAACATTGTGCGCGAGGAGCCGTCACCGGAACTCTTCCAGGTTCCGCCCGACTATACCCTCATCGAGGAGCAAGTCGTGCGCCCAACACCAGCTCCCGAATGAAATGAGCGGCAGAGAATCTCTACTGCGTGCGTTGCCACACCAGCGCAGCATTCTCCGTGGAGGCAGCGATGTACTGTCCGTTGGGTGAGAACGCCACCGTCAAGACAGGCTCCCTGCTCTCGCTCAGCGTCTGGACGAGCTGGCCGGTTTCGACGTTCCAGACACGCACGGTCTTGTCTTCGCCCGCCGAGGCCAGCCATTTGCCGTCGGGAGAGAACTCGGCCCAGTGGACGGGTCCGACGTGGCCGCTCAGGGTCTGGAGAAGCTTCCAATCTCCCTCCCTCCAGATCCGGACCTTGCCATCCTCGCACGCGGTTGCGACCAGGCGGCTATCTGATGAGAAAGACAGGCAGAGGACGGTGCCCTGGTGCCCGGGCAGCGCGTCCGCGAACTTATGTTCCTTCAGCAGAACCACCACGGGATCGGCGCTGCCGCTCCCCTCGATCTGGGCCAACAGCAGAAAGTGGCCGTCGGGTGAGAAGGCATAGAGATTGGGCCGCCGGGTGAGGTCGGGGATTTTGATGCTCATGGCGCGGCCACTGTTGGCGTTCCAGAGCGTGAAATCGCCATCCTTGTAGAGGCCAACGTAGTCGATGAGGGGAAAATACATCGGGGGCCCGAATCCGCCGCCGCTGCCGATGGCGTCCACCTTGTCGTACAGTGCGTCTTGATCGATCACCCACTGGAAGCCGAGGGTCGGCGTGGCCACGGCGCCGCCCTTGCCGCCCTTCCCCTCGATCAGGCCGTAGGCAAGAATGAACAGCCGGGTGGGAGAAATGTAATTCGCCGAGTGGATGCGGAGGTCGCCAATATCCTTGATGTGCGGTTTCAGGACTTTGCGCACGTCGGCGGCGCCGAGGTCCATGAGCACGACCTCTTCCTCGTTGACCACGGCGAGGGTTGTGCTGTCCGGGGAGAACGCGCCCGCGGGCGAGTAGTGCAGCGCCAAGTGGCCCTCCACCCGCCCGTGGCTAGTCCAGATCGGCGGCGACGGCGGTCCGGGCACACTCTCCACCTGCGCGAACGCCAGTTTCTGCGCCGAGACGCACAGGCACACAAAAAGCAAGTTAGAGATCAGAAAGCAGAAAGCAGAATAAAGACCTTGCGACCTTCGACCTTCAACCTTCGACTGTCCCTGATCCTGACGCCTGATACCTGACACCTGACACCTCTTAAACGAGTTCGCCTCGCCCGATCCTCTGGATCAGCTCCAGGTCAGCCGCGAGAAAGTTGTATTGCTTCAATTCCGCCCGCGGCGCCCACTGGATAGCTTCGAAAACTCGATTCTGCACGGTCCCACGATACGATGGAACCGCGAAGAACACCACCTCCACGTAGCGGTCGGGGTAGTGATGCCGAACCCGGTGGACCTCTCTGCCCACGCTGGCCTCAATCGCCAGTTCCTCGTCCAACTCGCGCTGCAGCGCGGCTTCGAGTGACTCGCCGTCCTGCACCTTTCCGCCCGGGAATTCCCATTGGAGGCCGTAGGCGTCTGTGTGGTGCCGCTGACAAATCAAGATACGGTCTCCATCCACTATGATGCCGGCCGTCACGAGAGTGGGCAGTAGATCAGTCATGGAAAAGCCGTCAGCAATCAGCGCTCAGCCATCAGCCGTCAGCTTATCAGATAGATAGATGTCAGGTATCAGCCCTCGGCCTTCAGCAAAAAAAGCCATCGCCTTCCGCTATCAGCCGTCAGCAAAGACGAAGCCATAAGTCACGACTTGTCGCTACTCGCTGAAGGCTGATAGCTGATGGCTCTTTTCGCTGAATGCTGATAGCCTAAGATTGACACGCAGCGCCGCCTGCCGCAAGATTTAGACATGCGACGCAATCTGATCTCGGCAGTAACGGCGTTGGTGGTTCTGGGCTGGGGTTGGGGGGGCCTGCGCGCGCAGAGCGACCAGCCCGCGCAGGACCAGGACAAGGGGACTTCCACCAGCCAGCCCTCTCCCGTCCTCGGCCAGATTCCCGACGAGCGCCAGTACTACCCGCCAGGCGCCCCTAAGTGCGTGGAGATCGGCAAGTTCTATTTGCGGCGGGGGAATTATCGGGGCGCGCTCAGCCGCTTCGAGGAAGCTCGCGACACCGACCCCAACTACGCTCCTGCTTACCTCGGCTTGGGCAAGGTGTACGAGAAGCTCGGCCTCAAGCAGAAGGCCCTGGGCGCCTACCGGAAGTACCTCGATGAACTTCCCTCCGACAAGGACGCCATGGAGGCGCGAGGCGCGCAGAGGGCCGTCGTGCGGCTCGAGAAGGAACTGAGAGTCTCGCACCCGCCGTCTCGCGCTTCGAGGAACTGAATTCGGCCCAGGACGTCTCCCATAACCACATGCTAAAACGAGATATTCTGGTTGGGGTCGACATCGGGGGAACCAAGACTGCGGTCCTGGTTTCTTCGGCGCCACCCGCGGTGCTCGGTCGCATCGAATTTCCCACTCGACCCGAGAAGGGCGCGGAACCTGCGGTCCGCCTCATCAAGAAGGCGGTTCGACGCATGCTCGCGCAGCGCCGGTTGGATGGCGCCGCCATTCGGACCATCGGTGTCAGTTGCGGCGGTCCGCTGGATCGCATTCGAGGTGTGATCCAGGCGCCGCCAAACCTATCCACTTGGGTTGACATTCCCATCAAAGCGATCTTGGAGGATGAATTCAAGGTCGAATGCCACGTCGAAAACGACGCCAACGCGGGAGCGGTGGCCGAGCATCGCTTTGGGGCCGGGCAGGGATGCCGGAACATGGTCTTCATCACCATGGGCACCGGTTTCGGGGCGGGGATCATCACCGACGGGCACCTCTACCATGGCACCAACGACATGGCAGGAGAAATCGGTCACGTGCGCCTGACCCGATCCGGACCCATCGGGTACTACAAGGCAGGCTCAGTGGAGGGTTGGGTAAGTGGCGGGGGCATGGCGCAGGTCGCGACCCGAATGGTTACTGCCGCGCAGAAGAGAGAAGAGGCCACGATCCTCACTGAGGTGGTTCGCAAGGGACTGCCCATCACGGCTCGCGACGTTGCCCTGGCCGCACAGAAGGGCGATGCCCTCGCCGCCCGCCTGATTCACTCCACCGGCAAGCGCCTGGGGGGCGTACTGGCTATCCTGGTGGACATCCTGAATCCCGAGCGGATCGTGATCGGCGGCGTGGCGATGCGCCTGGGAGATACACTGCTCGACCCGGCTCGCGCGGTGATCCAACGCGAAGCCCTTGCGACCCCGGCGGCGGCGTGCGAGGTAGTGCCTGCGGCGCTCGGCGAGAGCATTGGCGACGTGGCCGCCCTTTGTGTGGCCATGGGCCTTTAACCGGGAATTGCCGATCGACAATTTTCGGTTGACGATCGAAAGACCCGCGTGGCTTGCGTCTTCTCCTCCGATCATCAATCGTCAATTTCCCACGCGCTGTGGCCCACCGAATGGTTTCGGCGGTATAATAAATCTGGGGTGTTCCGCTTACTCGTGGTAGGAGGCGCCGGTATGGCGACACTGAACGAAGTTCTTCACGTCAACGTCCGCGAGGGCGATCTTTACCAGAAGATGGACCGGGGCTTTGTGCGCTGCTACGCCTGCGGGCACTGCTGCCCCATCCCCGACGGTCAAGTCGGCGTGTGCAAGGTGCGGTTCAACGAGGGCGGCAAGTTGTACGTCCCCTGGGGCTACGTGGGAGGCGTGCAGTGCGATCCTATCGAAAAGAAGCCCTTCTTCCATGCCTACCCCGGGGCCCTGGCTTACAGCTTCGGCATGCTCGGATGCGACCTGCACTGCGCCTATTGCCAGAACTGGGTGACGTCGCAGGCGATCCGCGACCCTGCCGCCGTCTCGCCGCCGCTGGCCGCCAAGCCGGAACTTCTGGTGCGCGACGCGCTCGCCCAGGGCGCCCGTGTTGTGGTGAGCACTTACAACGAGCCGCTCATCACCAGTGAGTGGGCGGTGGCCGTCTTCAAGGAGGCGCGCGCGGCCGGCCTCGCCACCGGCTACGTCTCGAACGGTAACGGCACGCCGCAGGTGCTGGAGTACCTGCGGCCCTGGGTGGACCTCTACAAAGTGGACCTGAAGAGCTTCGACGATCGCGATTATCGCCAGCTTGGGGGCCGCCTCCAGCCTATTCTCGACACTATTCGCAGCCTGCACGCGATGGGCATCTGGGTGGAGATCGTCACCCTGCTGATTCCCGGCTTCAACGATTCTGACGACGAACTGAATCGTCTGGCCGACTTCCTGGTGAGCGTCTCGCCCGACATTCCGTGGCACTGCACGGCCTTCCACAAGAACTACAAGATGACCGATCCCGACGACACTCCTCCCGAGACGCTACGGCGAGCCGTCGCTATCGGCAAGCGCGCCGGCCTGCGATACACTTACGCCGGCAACCTGCCGGGACATGTCGGCGATCTTGAAAATACGCGTTGCCACCACTGCGGCGATTTGCTCGTGGAGCGCTACGCCTACCACATCCGGCAGTACCGGCTGACGCCCGAGGGGACTTGCCCGTCGTGTGGCACGGCGATTCCCGGCCGCTGGGCCCGCGAGTTCCAGGGGCAGATCAGCGCCATTCCGTATTCACCTCGCAGAACAGGGATCAGGGTCTGAGGAGAGTCGAAAGTCGATGACGAGAACATTTCCGAAGCGGTTGCTGTTTTGGGCGCCCCGCGTGTTATGCATTCTGTTTGCTTTTTTTGTGGCCCTTTTTGCTCTCGATGTGTTCAGCGAGCACTCTGGCTTCTGGAAGACAATTCTCGCTCTCCTGATTCACCTCCTTCCCAGCGGAATCATTCTTGGCATACTGGCCATCTCATGGCGCTGGGAATGGGCAGCCGGCGTTTTGTTCCTTGGACTGGCGGCTTGGTACATTTCCACAGCCCGGGCGCATTGGGATTGGTGTCTGGTGATCGGTGGACCGCTGATTCTGGTCGGCGCCTTGTTCCTGATCGACTGGCGCGTGAGAACCCACGCGCTCCATCCGCAGCCGTGAGACCAGCTAGTTGTCTTGCCTTAGGGCACTCCTGCCTGGGCGAGCATTTCCAAAAACTGCTTCTGGGTCCGCATGTCGATCGCCTGGGCTGCCAGGCGGCCATTGCGATCGTAGACGAAGCTCTTGGGTATTCCTTCCACCTGGAATAGCTCGTTCACCTTTCGTCCCGGATCGAGCAGGACGGGATAAGTGACGTTGTGCTCGGCCACAAAGGGCCTCACCTTGCCGGCCGCTTCGTCGGAGATGGCCAGGATCACCAAACCCTGTTCCTTGAACCGCGTGTAAAGCGTCTGGAGGTCGGGCATTTCCTTGCGGCAGGGCGGGCACCAAGTGGCCCAGAAGTTCACCAGGACCACTCTGCCGCGCAGGTCCTTCAAAGTCCACGGTGTGCCATCGAGGTCTGTGAGGGTGAAATCGGCTTGCTGGCGGCGTTGGTCGTCCGCGGCGAGCTTGGACATGGCGGCCGCGAATTGGGGGGAATCCAACGCCGCCTGCACGTGCTCGTAGCGCACGAGCTGGGCGAGTTCGACGTAGGCCATTGCAGCCGTAGCGGATTGTTCGTGGCTGGCCGGCGGCGGAGACTCGCGGAGGGCGTCGGCCAGGGTCGTGGCGACCTCCTGCAACGTGTCGTGCCCAAATCGCCTTCGGTGGAGAGATTGGCCAGACTGTTGGCCAGGCGCACCTTGTGCTCGGTCGCCGGCAACTGCCGGATGTCGAGCGCAAGCTGTTTCATGGTGCGCGCCCGCACGTCGTCGGGCAACGCACGCAGAGTCTGCAACTGCGCGACGATAGGCTTTTCCTGGTCGCTCCAGACTGTCTTTTGCCCCTGCGCGCATAACGCGCGTGTGCCCAACCATGGCGCAAGACCTTCCAACGCAGAGACACAGAGGAGCAGAGAAAAAATGTGAAGCGTCGAGGAACAAATGACATCTTTATATGGGCCTAGTTTTCTTTGTTCTCTGCCACTCTGCATCTCTGCACCTCTGCGTTAGTTTTTCCACATCCTGCGCGCCCGCAACATTAGAAAATCAGCTTCAACCCGATTTGAATCTGCCGGGACGTGGTCGCAGTACTGGTGATGAGTCCCGCCGAGGCGCTGATGCCGCCATTAGCAAACACAGTCGAATTAGGTGGGCCGAAGTTCGGGTGGTTGGCGACGTTGAAGAATTCCACCCGGAACTGCAAGCTGGCCCTCTCGGACACGGGCAGATTCTTAAGCACGGAGAGATCCAAGTCGGCCAAGCCCGGGCCGGTGAGCGTTCCTCGGCCCACATTCCCATAAGTACCCGCTGCCGGCAGGGTGAAGGCATTCGGATTGAACCACTGGTTGGGACTCCGAAGCAGGACCGGGCCGGTAAAGTCGGGATTCACGGAGGGCCGATCGGGATTTCTGGTATCGCCATCGCCGGAGCGGTTGGAGCCTACCAGCGGAGTGAAGGGAAAGCCGCTCAAGAGCGCAGCAATTCCATTGATCTGCCAGCCGCCAAGCCAGCGCTTGCCACTGCCAAAGGGCAACTCGTAGCTCCCTGAGAGGCTGGACTGGCTGGTGATGTTCAGGGCGGCGAGGCCCCAATCCATTTCGAGATCATTCCGATTCAATACCATTTGGGCTTGATTGCTGGCCTGAGCGCCGGTCAACGCTGAATTCACGTCCAGGTTCTTCGACCAGGTGTAATTGGCCCGAAACTGCAGGCCTTGACTCAGGCGATGGGTCACTTCCGTTTCCAACGCGTTGTAGCTGCTGTTTCCCTCGGTGTACCAGAAGAATCCACTGGAGAGATAAGGATTGGGCCGAGTCCCGGCGGGAATGTACTCGGTGCCCTGCGGCGCTTTGCCTTTCGTCGCGCCGACGCCGCCCGATGGGCAGCCGCCTAGGCTAGAACAGGTCTGAGCCGGTAGGCTGTTGGGGTCGCTGCTGAGCAAGCCATGGTACGCATGTGAACCGACATAGGCCACGCGAAGGGTCGCGTTGCGGCTGAGCTGCCGCTCTATGGTGAGATTCCACTCCTGAACCGTCGGAGTCTTGGCGTTCGCGTCGACTCCCTGGGGCGCATAGATGGTGCAAGGCGCTGGAACGTTGGGGCCGCAGGAATGCGGGGGAGGTATGCTGGGAACGATCGGCAGAATCGAAGACAAAGCAACGTTGGAAAACGACACCGCGCCGTTATAAGGAGGAAGTGAGTTGAGCAGGAACGCGAGGTCGTCGAGCAGCGAATAGTAGGTGCCGTAAGCGGCGCGGACGGCGGTGTGTCCGTTCCCGAAGGGATCCCACGCCAGGCTGATCCTCGGCCCGAACAGCCGTCGGGCGTTGTTCTCCATAAACACCGAACCTCCCACCCGTGGAGTCGTGATAAGCACGCCCGACGCGTCGGTAAGATAGTTGGCAGCCCTCCCCGACGCCTCATTCCAACCCGTGGTGAATTCCTGCCGGAGGCCGGCCTGGAGCGTCAGGTTAGGCCGTATCTTGATTGCGTCCTCGAAATACCACGCCCCGAACAAACTTCTCCAGCCCAGTTCGTTGTGGTTGGGCACCACTTGAAAGCTGCTTACCTTCCCTTGCAGGAACGTCTGCAACGTGGTGAAGGTAGCCTGCCCAAGTTGGCGCGAAGCCGTATCCTCGTTGTCCTGGAGCGGCTGAAGCCAAGCCCCAAGCTTGATCTGGTGGATTCCCTTGCTGATCTGGAGACTGTCGGTATAAGTGAAGAGGTTCCTCCGATTCCCGGCGCCGGCGGCATTATTGGGGCCCGCGGAAGTGAGCGCCGCAATGCCGGTGGTGGTGACGCCGCCTCCAATGACGATCCCGCCCGGTCCGTCTCCGGAAACAAAGGAGAGGCTGGGAGCAAAGGAGGCCAGGGGGGAGGAAGTCAGATTGAATGCGGCGCGCGAAAAACCGGCGCGGAAGGTGTTGAGGACTTGCGGCGAGAAGATGTGGGTCTCCTCGAAGCTGGCTACCTGCATGCGGAGCGCGGTATAAGACGCAAAGAGCGGGTCCGCCAAAGGTACCAGACTGTTGCCGTCATCCACGGTGTAAGCGCCCGAAAGCGAGTCCCGATCGCGAGGATTGTAGTCGGTCCGTAGCGTGCCGAAGTCCTCGCGGATGGATTGCCTGGGATTATTGAAGGCCAGCGCTGTGCCGCTCGGCAACCCGTTGGCCAGCAACTCCGGACCGTTGGGCACGGGCCAAAACGACATGTACGGCAACATCGATGCACTGAGATTGGTCACCTTGGTCTCGACCCCGGAGGCATTGGGCAAGAAGCCCTGCCGCGCCTCCTGGTCGGGCACCACGCTGACGTTGCTGAGCGCTAACGCCTGCCGGAATCCTTCGTAGTTGCCGAACAAGAACAAGCGATCCTTCCGCAGAGGTCCGCCCGCCGCGCCACCGAATTGGTTCTGATGGAACGGAGGAATGGACCCTTGCGCAAAAAAGTTCCGAGCGTCCAGAGCGCTGTTGCGGAGAAACTCGTACATGGACCCATGCAGCGCGTTGGTTCCCGACTGGGTGACGGCGCTCACTTGCGCCCCGGCTCGCTTCCCGTATTCCGCCGGGTAAGTGTCCGTCAGCACGTTGAACTCGCGCACGGCATCAATTCCCAGCAACTCCCCGCTGACGCCGCCGGGCGTGATGGCGAGCTGGCTGGAACCGGTGTACTCAATGCCGTTCAGCACGAATAGGTTCTCCGCCGTGCGCCGCCCGGCCACCGAGAAGGTGTTCCCATTGCTGGTACTGGTTTCGGCGCTCTTCATGGCGCTGTAGTTGATCGTTCCCGGATTCAGTGTAATCAGGTTGTCGAAGCTGCGACCGTTGAGCGGCAGATCCTTCAGTTCGCGCTCCCCCACGATCCCGGAAACGGGAGCTGTGGTGGTGTTGACCAGGGGAGTCTCCTCCGAAACGGTGACCTGCTGGACCAATGCGCCAACTTCGAGTCGCACGTTCACCGTCGCTTCCTGCCCGACCTCCAGACTGATACCGGTCCGGACCACGGAGTTGAACCCTGCCTTTTCCACCTTCACTTCCTGTGGCCCTAAAGGCAGGGACAATGCCCTGAAATTCCCCGACTCGTTCGTCATGAGGACCCGTGTCGCCCCGGTCTCAAGGCACTTCACAGTAACGGTTGCGCCGCCCACCGCGCTGCCCGAGGTATCCTCCACCCGACCGGAAATCGCGGCCGACACCTGCGCCCAGCCCGGCCGCGGACTCGCCGCGAACGTCAAAATCGTGAGAGAGAGGCTGAGCACGAGCAATCTGCGACCGCGAGGCCGAAACGGCTCGAGGGGTGGACGGAGAACAGACGAAATGCAGTTTTCTCCCTGTTGCCCTGGCACGCTCAACCCTACCCCGATCCGGCCGCACCGGTCAAGTCGGCGCGGCGAGAATTGACGATTACCGATTGACGATTGGCGATTGCAGAGACTCCATGCCGAGGACGAGAGCCGCGGGACGTGACGCGTTCTAATGAAATCGGTCACGAAAGACTCCGATTTTGCGCTATTATCTGCATGTTTTGTCGGAAAATGGCGGAATTTGGCACGATTCTGCGCAAAAAGGGGGCCTCAAAACGAACTCGTTTTCAAATGAGCCTTTGGGGCTCGAAGGAAATGCGGCTAGCAAGTCCTTTAGATTGAGTAAGCCTTCGCCCACATTCCCAGCAAATTGAGAAACAACCACTTTAGAATCAAAAGATAAGCCGCGCCACGTTTCGCCAGCCCCGCAAGAGCTGAAATGGTCGCTCCAATCGCTCGGGCGAAGAACCGTTAGCAAGTCCTTTAGATTGAGCAGCCATTCGCTTGCTCTCCTCAGAAACTTGGCCAACAACCACTGCGGAATCAACAGATACGCCTCGCCCCGTTTCGGTCGCACGACAAAACCCGAAAAGGCAGTCCGGCGCTCGCCAGGGGGAAGAGAAGCGTGGCTAGTAAGTCCTTTAGATTCAGCATGCCGTGGCTTCTTCGACCGAGCACTTTGGCGAACAACCATCGTCGAATCAACACATTGGCCTCGCAGACTTTCGGTCGCGCCCCACGAACCCCGAAACGACCGCTCGGCATTCTTCACCCCCATGTCGGTTCTCGCGTTGCGGGTCGGCGGGTCGATGAGAACCGAAGGCTGATTACTGATGGCTGATGGCTGAGAGCTTACAGCTTGACACGATCCGTCGGACTTGACACGGTTTAAATAAATCGGTCGCAAAGAACCCCCGTTATCTGCCCTTATCTGCCACCTTCGTGCCCGTTCGCTGCACGCTTTTGGTAAAAATTGGTAAAATTTGGCACGATTTGGTACCCTCAAAAACGCCCGAAAACGGACACTCTCTCAAATAACCACCTTGTTTGCAGCACTAGCTCCTCGCCAGAGTGGCACTAGGGTGGGGGGAAATGGCAATGAAGTCCCATGGTTAATTTTCTCAGTTTTACCATATCGGTAACCGTGCGGATCCACCACCACTCTTCGAGGTTCAGTTCGGCTTGCCTCCCCATCCCAACAGTCCCAATTCGGCAATATAGAGCATCGCGTCATCGGTAGCAACTTGCGAGAAAACCGGGCCAAAATGGCCGCAACCGTCTGATACAATTGGTCTTATTCTCCGTGGCTTTGCTTTCTCCATTTTAGGCCTATCTTACGAATTCAAAATGACTTAACCTCAATGGCTTTGCCTTGGCTTTGTTTGCCTTCTCTCCCAACAGCTCTCACATGTTGCCCATTTAGTGATCGTCTTTCTTTAAATCTTGAAATCTTGAAATCTTGAATCTCGAATATCTCGAATCTTGAATCTCGAATCTCCTATCTTCCTTGTCCGCGTCGCGCGTCCCCGAGCCGAGCCATTCACCCTTTACCCTTGACACTTCAACCTTAATTTCCCCTAGCCCCGACGACTACTGATCCTAGGCTATCAGGTCGTCGGGAAAAGTCAAGAAAAATCGGCAAGTGGGGCCTGGCGTTGGGACGGCAAATAATGAATTGTTAATTCTGATCAACACGGTGAGCTGGTATATGCAGGCCCGGAGGGCCGATGGAGAGTAGCCCAGGGCGCAAGCCCCATAGGCGTTAACCTAAGGGTTGCAAGCGCCTTAAAGCCCGCAAAACGGGCGTTGTCATTTAGCCCACGGCGAGCCAGCCGTGGGGCAGAACGCGACCGGTAGAATTGAGAAGCCCCGTAGGGGCGACATCCGGCTCCGTTCGCTGGGGGTCGAGTACAATCGGCGGTAAGTTGTGGCCGGAGAAATCCCGGACGCCGCCCCTACCGGGGCTGACAAGACTCATATGCCGTCAGCATCCCACGGCTGGCTCGCCGTGGGCTACAGGATGTCGCCACTGC
>Ga0209039_10001608_pt1 | contig 20669 bp, 18 predicted proteins | sample BogFormECP12_OM1_FD_188238 | JGI IMG/M metagenome (GOLD analysis project Ga0209039, IMG submission 188238) | Bog forest soil microbial communities from Calvert Island, British Columbia, Canada - ECP12_OM1 (SPAdes) (version 2) | ecosystem: Environmental > Aquatic > Freshwater > Wetlands > Bog ...
CGGCGGGCAGCGCTTCACCGCCACCTTGCAATGGAACGGTGAACTGGGCCGTCCGTTGAGCGTGACGGGCCGAGCCCAGCCAAAGAAAGCGGACCAATTGAAGGTCGTCGGCCAATCCATCCCGCGGGATGACATCCCGTCCATAGTCTTTGGCGCTGAACACCATGTTACGGACGTGAGACTGCCCGGCATGGTGCACGCGCGCTCTATCAAACCGCCCGTGGCTGGTGCCAGACCGGTGAGGGTGGATGCAAGCTCGGTTGGCAATGTGCCGGGAGTGGTGAAGGTGGTGACCAGGGGAGACTACGTGGGCGTCGTGTGCGAGCGTGAAGAGCACGCTATCAGGGCGGCCGAGCAGCTTAAAATCACCTGGTCGGAGCCATCGGCACCTTCCTTCCCCACGGACTGGATAGGGTTGTTTGACTACATCCGTCAGGCGCCGAGCCGGTCTGACACGGTGGTTCAGAATGTGGGCAACGTTGATGAAGCGTTTGCACGGGCAGCCCGTGTTGTCCAGGCCACCTATGAGGTGCCGCTGCAGGCGCACGCCTCTATGGGTCCCGCCTGCGCGGTGGCTGACTGGCGGAACGGCGAGATGACGGTCTGGTCAGGCACCCAGAAGCCATACGGTCAACGCGAAGGACTGGCCACCTTTCTTGGCTTACCCAGAGAGAAGGTGCGCGTCATCTGGAAGCCTGGTCCCGGCTCTTTCGGCCGCAACGATGCCGGCGATGTAGCGTTTGAAGCGGCCCTGCTGGCGCGTGAGGTGGGCAGGCCCGTGCGTCTGCAGTGGATGCGGCACGAGGCGATCGCCTGGGACCCCAAGTCTCCCGCTGCCCTGATGTCCCTGCGCGGCGCCTTTGACAGCGCGGGAAACGTCATTGCCTTTGACTGGGATAACCGGAGTTTCTCCCATCAGGATGTGGCTCCCGCGGAAAACCCGCCGGGCGAGACACTGGTAGGCCAATTTCTGGGATTCAAGCGGGAGGTGCGCAACGTTATCGGCACGCCGTCCGAGCCATATACCTTTCCCAACAGGCGCCACACCACACATGCAATCCCTCCGCTGAAAGAGATGGGGTCGCCTCTTCGTACGGCCCATCTGCGGCTGCCCACGGGCTCCGTGGTAACATTCGCCTCTGAGTCGTTCATTGACGAGCTGGCGGCGGCAGGGGGCGCTGATCCCATCCAGTTCCGGCTGCGCTACCTCGACGGTTCGCGCCAGGCCACGCTCCTCAAGGCAGCGGCGGAGGCCGCAGGCTGGGATACCAGACCCTCTCCCAAGCCGGGCGCGCGCGCCGACGGGGCCGGTGTGGTTACGGGTCGCGGCATCGCAGTGCGCGGCGGCGCGGCGACAGTCGCCGAGGTGGAGGTACACCTGGAGACGGGAAGGGTGCGGGTGACACGGTTCGTATGCGCCCACGCCTGCGGCCTGATTGTGAACCCGGACGGTCTGAAGAATGTGATCGAGGGAAATCTCCTCCACTCGATGAGTCGGACGCTTTACGAAGAGGTACGATTCGACCGCTCCAAGGTGACCAGCCTGGATTGGGAGTCCTATCCGATGGCGACGATTGCGGATGTCCCGGACAGGATCGACAAGATTCTCATCAACGAACCGGATTCTCCGCCCAGGGGCGCAGGTGAGGAGACATCCGCCCAGACACAGCCTGCGATCGCCAACGCGATCTTCGACGCAACCGGGGTCCGTATGCGCCGCCTGCCCTTCACGGCCGGACGCGTTAAGGCGGCTCTCACTGCACACCGATGATGCGCGAGATCTTCGGAAAGTTTTTTTACATGTCCTGTAATGAAAAGATCATTTTAGCAGCAACGACCGATCTCGGGACCGGGTTTCACCAACTGCCGTGACTCTTATGGCCCGGTAGTCCTTCACCGGACATTCATGCTCACAGATGCCGCATCCGTTGCACAACGTGGGGTCCACAAAAGGCCTGGTCAATGTGATCTTTTTCCCCCAGCGGTTGACAATTTCAACTTCACGGGAAAAGATGGCCTTGGGTGAGATGGGACAGACTTCCTGACAGACCACGCACGGCGTGTCCATGGCCCAGGGCAGGCATCGGCCCTGATCGAAGAAGGCCGTCCCGGTTTTCACCGGACCTAGGTCGGTAAATTCTCCGACGCCAAGTTTCTGTGCTATTGAAATTTTCTGTATGGCGCCTGTCGGGCACACCTGCCCGCAGAGCGTACAGTTGAGTTCGCAATAACCCATTTTCATGTTCATGACCGGGGTCCATATGCCTTCGACGCCTGCTTCGAGCATGGCCGGCTGCAACACATTGGTGGGACAGACTCGCATGCACTGGCCGCACTTGGCGCATCGCTCCAAGAACTCGGGCTCGGCTGTGGAGCCCGGCGGACGCATGACTTCTTTCTTGAAATTTTTCGTGATCTCACCGCTCGCCCGGGAAAAGGAAAAGAAGAGAAGGCCGGTCAAACCGGCGAAGATAACGCGGCGGCGGCTTAGATCGGGCACCGCCACCTCATGGTGGGGAGAGGATGGCAGCATGCTGAAACCGAGTGCTCCGTGAGGGCAATCATCAAGGCAGTTGAAGCAGACGAGGCATTCTGATTTACGCAGGGCTGTGTGGGGATCAGAAGCGCCCTGGCAACGCTGGAGGCAAAGCTTGCAGTTGTCGCACCTCTGCTCATCGCGCTCGATCCGCCAGAGGGAGACGCGGGAGAGGAGGCCGAGCAAGGCTCCCAGGGGGCAAAGAACGCGACAGAAGAAGCGGGGAATCACGAGGTTCATCGCGACGAAGAAGATGAGGATAGGTCCGACTACCCAAGCAAACTGGTACACAAACGGCTGAACGTAGATCCATCCGGAGGCCATGTCCACGGCCGGCAGGACCGAGATCGTGAGCGACCGGAAAAAAAGACAGATCGGGTCCAGCAGACCGATCTGCAGGCTCCCGAACGCGGCAGCAACCAGCATACCGATGAGGATATAATATTTGAGCGCAAACCATTTGCGGTAGCGGTTGCTTTCCAGCCGTTCTTTGACGCCACGCGGGCCACGATTGCTAAAAAGCCAGCCGACAAACTGATGCAACGTGCCGTAAGGGCAGATCCAGTTGCAGAAGAATCTTCCCAGCACCAGGGTGGGAATCAGGATGACCAGGGACCAGATCAAGCTCCGGTACAGGGTATGCGTGGTAATCGAGGATGCTATGGCCACCAGGGGATCCACTTCCAGGAAAAGGGAAACCGGATACCCCTTGAGGTAACTGAACTGCGTGATGAAAGCGAAGAACAGGGCGAGTCCTATGAAAAAAATCTGCGAGATAAGTCGAACGCGGGTAATGCGCATGTCCATATCCTTCAGTGTTCAGCCGGCGAGAACTTCCCGCCAGTTCTGCTCCTTCCACTTGGTGGAGCCGAGTCCCCGGGCCTCTGCTTTGTGTATATACTCGAGTTTCTCCGGATCTCTTCCTAAAAGAGTGTAGCCGAAAGCATCGACGGCAACCATGTCGGTGCCGATGACAAGAGTATCGGCTTCCTGCACGTCGCTTAACCTGCCCCCTGTCGGACCGTTCTGCATCAGGACCCGTGTGGCATCAAGGACAACAAGGGTGGGCCTTATCATCTGGGCGAAGTCGGCAATGACCGTGTGGATCTGCTGGTGAAACTGGTTCCGGCGCCCCCCGAGCAGACCGTACCAGTTCTTCATGGTCATTGATGCGCTGCAGAGGTTGTGATCCTTGCAGGGCGCGACGCCGATGACCTTTGTGGCGTGCTCCAGCGGACGGTGGAACATGCTCCAGGTCTTCAATATTTCTCCTCCGATCTTTACGAGGGAGAATGCACCTGGTTTAGGAAGCATCACTTCCGCGCCCACATCTGCCGCCGCTTGCTGAATGCCCGATTTGAAGAAGCATCCCTCAGGCTGGTTGATAGGGTTGTCCGCCACGATGATCTTCCGTGCCCCGGCTTTCTTACAGAGCAGTGCAACTGCCTTGAGCACGTCCGGGCTGGTGGTTGCCCCTAGCGCAGGTGCACGGTCGAAGGCCACATTGGGCTTAATCAGTACGACGTCGCCTTTCTGCACAAAGGAGCCGATGCCGCCCATCGCTTGGATGCCGGCCCGCATCATCTTTTCCGGATCCTTCCCGCGGACGACGGTCATCTCTACGGCGCCCTTTCCGCGGTCCACACGATAGGATTTGAGCGATGCCGTTTTTTTGTTTTCCTCGCTTCGAAAGTATTCGGCCCCGCCTCTAGGGTCATAAAGCCAGGCCGCACCGAGTGCCGAGCCTGCTATGGCAAGACCTGCGCCTGCGGCCCTTTTCAGAAATTCGCGTCTATCCATACGCACACTTCCTATCCTCCAGTTCTTGGCGATAAACTGCGCTCAGTCCTTGTCGCGAAGACCTGCGAGCATATCGAGCGCAGCTTTTTCGGCCATAGAAAGGTCCTCCACCATGCTCACACCACCAATCAGGTTTCCCTTCCTGAAGACAACGTCAAAAGCGCCACCCATGTCTGCGGAAATCAGCGTGTAAGCATCGGTTTCTCGTTTCTCGGCAACTTTCCCGTATTTCTTCATGTGGCCCTCGTAGCTGGCGAGGGTCTTGGCCGCAGTTTCTCCGGAGGGCTGTTTCGAAAGAAAGGCTGTTACCTTGGCATCTCCTTTCCGGTACAGCGCAATGTAAGTCTCCTTCATGAAATCGAGGCTCATGGCATCTTTTACGAAGTACTGGATGCTGCCCGGTATCCGGTCTTTCTCCGGCAGCGCCTTAAATCCCCAGAGCGGCTTGCCATCGTCCTTCAGCCGTTTCTCCAGCGTACGGGCAACGTTGAGGCCGATCTGCTCGATAGCGGCACCTTTGCCCGACCCAAGTACCTGGACATAATAGCGGCCCTTCCAGAAAAAATAGCTGGCCTCCGCGCGGTATCCCTCGCGTCCCAGCGTGACCGCGGGAAGACCCTCCGTGCGTTCAACAGAAAATACCCCGAAGGCCTGAGCAGGCTGTCCCATATCATAAAGATATACGTCGATGAACTGCTTGCTATCCTGGGCATTTACCAGACTGACACAGGTCAACCCCACGAATTTATAGTCAAGGTATTCCTCAGCACGGCCATCGATCTTTTCGTAGAGGGTATCCGCCGTGAAGTGCGTGACATTCTCGAGAGGCTTCCATCCGGTCGGAGCCAGATTATCCAGCAGGCCTGGGGGTGATGCCGGTTGTGTCCCGACTCCCGGCGCGGGCATCTGGGCGCCTGCGGAGGCCGGCTGGTCTGTGCGTGACTCTACTGGGTGGGCCTCTGTTGGCGCCTGTTTTGACAGAGCAGTGAGTTCCGGACGATAGAGGCTTGGATCATAGATCTGTCCCTTAGCGTAGATGGCCACACCGATACCAGCCATAAGCAGAAGCAGCATGCAGGAAATCGCCGTCTCCGTGCGCGAAATCCGGGCCCGGGCACATCCCCCGCGCTTTCCTCTCGCAAGCAAGATCAGCTTTAACCTTTCAATGTTTTCTGGGGCAGCACGAGCGCTTCATTCAGGTGAGCCATGTTGGCCATTCTGATGGCTACGGTACTCACCTGCGGCTGGTCCAGGACGAATCGGTAGGCAAACTGATGCCAGCTCAGCTTTGTATCTTTGGCCAATTCGCTCTTGACCTGTTCACGCATGGACAGTGGAAGAAACGACTCCTGGGCGCCTTTCATGGCTACTACCCCTATGTTTTTCTGCTGGGCGGCTTTCAGAACTTCACGCACGTCCATGATGGGTCTCTCAAAGCCCGCCTCTCCTTTGCTCCCACCTGACCCGCCGACACTCTTTTCTGCCTTCTGGGCTTCCAGAACGGCGTTCCTGATGTGGGGGAGGACCGTAGCAAAATTGACGGGAAACTGGAGTACGTCATAGTATCCTCCATCGATGGCCGTCATGCATATGTTGGCGTAGTCGCTGTGGCTGGAGAGCCCCTTGAAGCGAATTTTCCCTTCTTTTTTGAACTTCTCCAGGGCCTCCTGTACGGCAGGTAACGTGACCTCTTTGGGACTGAAGGCCATGTAGGGGCACGTATAGACATCGACATAATCGGTCTGCAATCGCTTGAGGCTTGCCTCGAGTTCAGCTCTGACCGCTTTTTCAACTTCCGAGGCCGGGGCGTCAAGCATGCGTCCAATTTCGACATTGCCGGCTTTGGTGAGAATGAAGACTTTATCCCTGTTACCCATGGACTTTACTACCTGGCCGATGGCAGTCTCGACATGAGAATTCTTATAGTTGCTGCTCGTTTCAATGAAGTTGATACCCTGGGACAGGGCCGCCCGGATGAGGTTAGCTCCTGAGGGACTTATCGAACCGGCACCGAGTGCAACCTCAGAGATTTTCAAGTTTGTTCGACCAAGGATACGATAGTTCATGCCGTCGTTGGTCGTTGACACGGCTGACAGGGCAAGCTGCGCCGGCGAAGCCGCTGCCAGGGCCGCGACTCCAAGGCTGACTTGCTGGACAAACTCGCGTCTGGTTAAGCCCTCTTTTTTCTTGCTCATTGTGCCATCCTCCTTTGCTTGAAAAAGCCCAGTCTGTCTAGCTCGCCTAAGCAACCCCACGGTTTACCCGATGGATGCATGCACGATCCGTTTGCTTTCTGTTTTGCCTTCACGGATGGTTTGGCCTCCCGGATTATGTATATAGTCGTATGACTGACCATATACGGATACAATATCTTTTCGTCTCTGGCTTCCCAACCATACCATAGGCGTGCTCGTACATTACTAGTTAAGTCTTCTTTGTCCAATAATTATTAGTTTACTACTCAGCATCTCGGCCTGTCAAGGTGGCTGTAGGGTCTGCCTGTGGAGATGGTGGAGCCATGATGTGCCCTCGCCTCATCCATCTACACATGCAAGGGCACAACCTGAGAGAAAGCTGGTTGACAAGGAGGTCGGCCGAATATATTGTGTTCCTATACAGTATGCGGCCTCGTCCGCCACACAGAGCGACGCCAGTTGTCGTGTGAGCATACCATAAGGAGGAAGCCATGTGGGTTATCTATCAGATGTTCGAGTTGCTGGGGCGCATTCTCATCGCGCTCATGTTCCTTCAGTCGGGAATAGGCAAGATAGGGCGCTACGCAGCCACCAGCCACTACATGGCAGCAAAAGGAGTTCCGTCCGTTCTGTTGCCCCTGGTCATTATCCTTGAAGTCGCCGGCTCCATAGCTATAATCCTGGGGTGGAAAACCCGCCTCTTCGCATTTTTTCTGGCCGGGTTCTGCATTTTGGCGCCCCTGCTCTTTCACCTCAACTTTGCCGACCAGACACAATCGATCATGTTCATGAAAGACATTTCCATTGCGGGAGGATTCCTTATCATCTTTGCTCGCGGGGCAGGGGGTCTGAGCTTGGATGAAAAATTGGGCAAACGCCGCAGCTAAGCTTAGATCGTAACGGCTTTTCCTCAGGTACAGAGTCGCCACCACACGGTTTGAGACCACCTTATAGGGCCTTTCCTTCCATGAATAAGGTAGTAACCCGAATTAACCGCATAGACTGATACAGGCCGATCATGTATACTATGAGAAGAAGTAATGCACATGAAAACATGTATCGTTATTCTTGTTGCTTTGTTTTCTGCCATTGGTCACTGGGTTCCAGCTACCGCAGAATCCGAGCAAATGAAAGAACTAGAATCAACAATGTATGGCACGGTCACAGAAATCAGGAAGGAAGAAAAGGTTGAGACTGTTGAGTTGCGTGCTGGTTATAATTTCAAATATCTGCTGTTTGTAACGGACAAAACAAAAATAACTTCGGGTGAAAATGGTCGAATGATCACGTTGAAGGATATCAAAAAAGGTGATTGGATTGATGCGACTTGTCGAGAGAGAACAATCAACATAATGAATGGGTACAGCTCATATCAAGCTGGAGACCGATCCGGTAAAAAATACCCCATGGGGTTGATAACGTGCCGGGACACTGAGCATATTGCTGCATGGAAGCAGTAAAATCGTAAGTCACGACAAGGCGCTGCACATTCCTGTGGTAATGATGATGAAAACAATGCGGCACAAGGTGAAATGGCCCCAAGGCATTTCATCAGCCCTCTTCATTCTTATCGCTGGAATTCTATTTTCCCGTTGTTCATCCGTAGGAAATTCTCTAGCAGATCCGGGAAGTCCGTTCTATCTGCACAAACTTCCTCCTTCTCCAACGCCGGGAATGGCTGTCATATTGAATCTGAATGCAGGCGGTCATAGTAACGTCCGCCGAGACGTAGAGATCGTCGGTGTGTTCCAGGGATGGTTTTCAGAAACGGAATTGGTGGGCGTAGATTCCGCGGGTAAACTCAGCGTAAAGATGGGTTGCATCGGCTTCTTGCGTGAAGGAAACAGGTTGTTTGCCAAAGAAACACTTGTAGGGGTACAGGAAGACGCATTGACGTGGTCTTTTGTCCTGCCCGGTGGCTTTGCAGATGCAACCGGCATAGCGCTTTTTCTGCCTCCGAGGCGTGCGGAGTACACCTTGTTAGTTCGTTATAAGGACATGTATGGGCGCTATATAGCCGTCTATGGAAAGGGTGAGGAGGCCATAAGGTTTCGAACCACGGGATATTCTTTTGAATCTCAGACCATTCACTATTCTCAGTGGCAGCAGACGGTTGCAGGAGACCCGATAGTACGGCTTCCAATAATAGATGCAAACTACCCGCCGCTGAGCCTTCAGTATACTGTCAACACGACCGAGATGGTTAAATTGGCAATCACGCGAATGATGCAAAAGGGGCCGTAGGCACGACGAAAAGAATGCCGCCTTTCGCGTCACCGCGTCCGTAAAGGCCAGGCGAAAAAGGATGAATCTTTCCTATTTCAGGCTGAGCCTTCTTGTAATCCTTGTTTTGCGGTATCTTCGGGTTTACTGCTGTATACGTGGGCAATCCGCAATCCTCTCGGTTATTCCTAAATTTCAGCTTTGCAGGGTCGAGGTGAAGTCAATACCAGGCGGCTTATCTGCTTCTTCCTCAACTGGTAAAAATCTGACTTGCTCAGGTGCTTGTCCAGTCAGTGTTCGGGTCAATGTTGGGACAGCAAACACGCCTGGGTTTAGTAGGGAATACCACACTCTCTTTTAACGGCCGAGATATCAAGAGCGCTTGAAATAAAAGAGAGGGGTACTTACTCTTTTGGTTAAAGGCCGCATAATTCATTGCCGCCTTTAATCCACCAGGAAGGGAGCGCAAGCACATGAGAAGGACGGTACATATCCTTGCGGCAGTGGCTGCCTTGAGCTTTGGTTTTCTTGTCTCGGGCGCTCATTCTCAGCAAACGACGGGCAAGCCGAATATCGTTTTCATCCTCACGGACGACCTTTCGACAAATCTTGTTCAGTACATGCCGAACGTCCTGGCGATGCAGAAGGACGGGACGACCTTCGCGAACTACTTTGTCACCGATTCACTCTGCTGTCCTTCCCGCGCATCGATCTTCACCGGCAAGTTTCCGCACAATACGGGGGTGTTTACAAATACCAGACCCCTGGGCGGCTATGACGTGTTCGTAGCGCGCAACAATGAACCTTTCACGTTCGCTGTCGCCCTCCAACGCGCAGGTTACAAGACGGCCATGATGGGGAAGTACCTCAATGGCTATTTTCCCGTTAAACACGGTGTCCCCGTGGGATGGAATGAATGGGATGTGGCCGGGGCTGCTTATCGCGAGTTCAATTACAACCTCAATCAAAACGGCCGCACCGTGCACTATGATAGCCAGCCGCAGCACTATCTGACCGACGTCCTGGCCGGGTTGGCGGACGCGTTCATTCGCAAGTCCGCGTCGGGCGCCTTCTTCATCGAGATCGCGACATTTGCGCCGCACGGCCCGTACATCCCCGCGCCTCGCGACGCCGACAAATTTCCCGGCCTCACCGCTCCGCGATCTGCTGCATTCGGTGCACGACCCGGTCCTGACGCTCCGAAGTGGCTGAAGTCGATACCGCCCTTGAGGCCGATAGAAATTCAGAAGATCGATCAGGCCTTTCGGATGCGGGCTCAGTCCGTGCAGGCTGTCGATAAGATGATCGGCCAGATCCGCTCCACGCTCGCGGCGCTCGGCGCTGATAACACGTACGTCATCTTCAGCTCTGATAACGGCCTGCACATGGGGGAGTATTCGCTTCGTCCCGGCAAGATGACTCCGTTCGAAATTGACATTCATGTGCCGCTCGTTGTTGTGGGGCCTGGAGTCGCGAAGGGGCATGTGGTGAAGGAGATCGTTGAGAACGTTGACCTTTGCTCAACCTTCACCGATCTCTGCGGAGCCTCCTCACCAACCTCTCCCGACGGGCGCAGCCTCGTCCCACTGCTTCGCGGGAGCACGGTAGGGGACTGGCGCCACGTTGCGCTCATCGAGCACCGTCGACCACAGAGGGATCCGTCAGATCCGGACAAGCCCATGCGGTACGGCGCCAACCCAACATCGTATGAGGTGCTGCGCACGGAAGATGGCATGTACGTGGAGTATGAAGATGGCGAGACAGGCTACTATGATTTGCAGAGCGATCCTGACGAGCTTAAGAACACCGCCTCGAGTCTGAGTCCTGAGAAACGGCAGCGGCTGCATGACATGCTCACTGCGAACAAGGAGTGCAAGGGCGCGGAGGCGTGCTGGAACGCCCAGCGTCTGGAGCCTTGAGCATGGCTATCAAGCATGGTCCGTGCGGCATTGATTCATCATGCTATAGGATCGCCAAACGTGCGTGCCTTCTTCTCGTACTGGCAAGCCTCTTGCTCTGCTTTCCGGTGCCTGCCTCCGCCGAAACAATCCCGGCTCCTATAGCAGGATCCTCACAGAACGTTTCGCTTAAGATCATGCCGCTCGGTGATTCAATCACCTTCGGTACTCCCGATCGAAGCTACGGCGGTTATCGCCACGTGCTCGGGATTCTCCTCGCAAAAGACGGCTACACCATTGACTTCGTGGGATCGCAACGGAGCGGCAACAGGACCATACCCGATCCGGACAATGAGGGCCATCCCGGCTGGACGATTGCGCAGATTAAAAGCGGTATTGATGTTGATGGCTGGCTTGAGACTTACAAACCGGACATCATTCTGCTGCACATCGGTACGAATGACATCAGCCATGGCAATGCGGCCTCCGCACCCGGCAATCTCTCGGCTCTTCTCGATGATATTCTTGCGCGTCTCCCAATGGTGCGCGTCATCGTGGCGCAGATTATTCCTTTTCGGCGGGGCCCGGACCCGGACCATCAGTCATATAACGCGACGATTCCCGGCATCGTCGCCTCCAAAGGTCCGCGCGTCTCCGTAATCGACATGCAGAACATTCTCTCCATGAGCGATTACGCGGATGGCCTTCATCCCAATGCGAGCGGCTACGACAAGATGGCGCGCGCGTGGGAAACTGCAATACGTGCAGTAGTCAGCCGTGAGAAAGGGACAAAACCGTCGGTCACCTCTACCCCACAAGCCGCAGAGGCAGTGCAACCATTAATACCCGCTGCTCCGAAGGTCGCGTCTATTTCCTCTTCGGCGACACCGTGGGCCCCTGCAATCGTAATTTTGCATTTTTGCTCCGCAGTATAACCTTTCATGCGGAAAGCGATAGCTCGTAACCCTTGCAAATCTGAACGTTAGACAGGCATTCTCATTGCCCCACGAGACGGGCCCACGACCTCATTTTCTGGCCGATCATCATCTTGATAAAAAAAGGTGCTTGACAAAAAATATCCCCGCGTTACAATGGGAACATGGCACAATAGTAATTCACGTTTGCTCCGCTCTCTGTGGCGGAAGCAACTCACGCAAGTGAGGACAAGACAAGGAGCGACCATAATCGAGCATAAAAGAGGAGGTGCAGCATGACAGCTTCGGTTTTGGATGGTAAAAGGATTTTGGCGGTAGATGACGAGCCCGATGTGCTGGCCGTGCTGGAGCAGGAGATCAAGGATTCCTGCCCGAACTGTCAGGTCGACAAGGCAACCGCCTACGAGAAAGGCGCCCAGTTGATCAACGCAAATACGTACGACCTTGTGATTCTCGATATTATGGGTGTACGGGGATTTGACCTTCTTGCCCTGGCCGTAAAAAGGAAGTTCAGAGTAGGTATGCTCACAGCCCATGACCTCAGCCCCGAAGCCCTCAAGAAGTCGCATGAACTGGGCGCGTATGCATATCTGCCGAAGGACAAACTGGGAGAGATAGTTCCGTTCCTCGAAGACATCCTTGCCCAGGACTATAAGAAGGGCTGGAAGCTGCTCCTGGAAAAACTGGGAACTTACTTCGACGAGCAGTTTGACACGGACTGGAAAAGTAAAGCTGGTGTCGATTTCTGGTATTAGGGAGGGCTGGCAGCCCTTTCCTGGAGTGCCCGCTTACATAAAGTTTAGTCTCGGAATCTTCTCCTCATTATTCTGCCTCCTCCCGTGACTGCATCACCGGGGTTGCGGCCCGGCAGTACTTTGAAGAACGCGGGATTCATATCGGTGAGCATGTGTATGAGCTTTTCTGTTCTCAGTGTTATGCCCTGCTGGCTCAGGTGATACTGCGTCCCATAAAACAGGTCGACTGGATAGAAAAAATCGTAAGGAGTGCCGAGGACAGCGATATCATTCCGGACAAAGTACCGCTTCAGGTTCTCGAAATATCTGACGTACTCTTCACGCTCATAGTCCTTCAGGTAGACCCTGTTCGCGTAAGACACATAAACGATGACACCCTTTTCTTTTGCCCACCGGCTGAACTCCTTGATCAGCAAGAGGCCTTCGGTTTCCTTGAACTCGCCCGATTGAATTGGCGCAGGGCTGATCTCTTCCAGACGACGCTCGCCCCCATTGGAGGTAACATCGCCGTTTTCGTTCAAATCCCCGAGGGCCCAAGGGATTAATTGCACGGAATGAAACCTCTTGACGGTCTTGAATACCTTGTTAAAGCCTATGATGTGAAAGAGATATTCAAGTTTCTGACCAGGGCGCAAGGCATGAAAGAAATACTCCCTGTCACAGGACAGAACAAAAGATGCCTTGAAAGAGTTTGTGGCTCCATCGTAAAGAAAATGCTCATATTCAAGCGGCAGAATAACGACGTCGCCACTTCTTGCCACCTTCTTCACCGTGTAGAGCACATAATCGAGGTCGAGACCTGCATGGAGGGCGAGGTTCACGCTCGGTATACCGAAGGCCGTCTCTATATCCTTTGCACGTATGCCAAGAAGGGTTGCACTCCCACCCGCGAAAATGATCTTCGGCGTATCGCCGATCATTCTCGCGGCACGCTCCTTCTTCATGACATAGTCCTTCAATCCCCGGTATTCGCCTATTGTCGGCCAAAGCAGGTATACTGTCAGGCAATAAACCAGGGTAAGAGCCAGTGAAATGAAAATTGTCAGGTAGAAGAAACCTTTATGAGAATAGGAATAGCTCATCGGTCAATCGCTAAAAACGAAAATAAATGAAAGGGGTCTGCTTGTTCATCGAAAACATGCAAATGAAAGAAATAAACAGCATGAACCCGGTGAGCAAAGCCGTCGTTGTCTTTGGCCGAAGGGTGTGCGCTATGCGGTCCGAAGTCTGTCCGAATATGGCGATAAGGAGTATGCCCACGACAACGAGGACGCTTTCATCGCTACCCCGGGTAGCATTCAGCCAGCCGTCGGTAAAGGTGGCCCGGTTTGACATGAAGGCAAGCGACGACCCCCACGAGGCAGGCAGCTTCAACCCGTGCAGTCCTACCATCCCCTTGAGGACGTCCATGGCGTTTTCCCAGCTCTTGGCCCTGAAAAAAACCCAGGCCGAGTTGACGAAGCTAAAGGTGATCACCCAGCCGACGAAAGCATTCATTCTGAAGTTTGTTTTCCTCCACAGGCGATAGACGATCAACGCCAATCCGTGTAGAAGACCCCAGAAGACAAACAGGCCTCCTGCTCCGTGCCACAATCCGCATATGAGGAACGTGACCAGTATGTTCCAAAAAGTCCTGAATTCGCCAAGTCTGCTGCCGCCTAAGGGGATATACACATAGTCCCTTAGGAATCTGCTCAGCGTCATGTGCCACCGTGCCCAGAAATCCTGAATACTGGTGGCCCGATAAGGGGCATTAAAGTTGATGGGCAGCTTGATGTTGAACATCAAGGCCGCACCCAGAGCCATATCGGTGTAACCGGAAAAGTCGAAATAGAGTTGCAGACTGTAGGAGAGACTCGTAACCCAGGCCTCCACGAATCCGAGCGCGTGGGCGCTGGCAAAGCCGTTGTCAGCCCATTCGGCACAGGGAGTGGCGAGGACGATCTTTTTGAACAAGCCCAGTGAAAAGAGAAAGAGCCCTGCTGCAAGAGGGGTGTAATTCATTCTCCTCCCGCCATCCGGCGCGCACTCCGGCATCATCTCTCCATAACGGGTTATGGGACCCGAGAGGATGCGGGGAAAAAATGCGATGAAGAGGCAATAATCGAGGGGGGTGGTTTCGGTGTTCGGCTGCCTGTAGATATCGACAAGATAGGCAATTTGGGTAAATGTGAAAAAACTGATCCCTAGGGGCATACCCGTTTCCACGATGGAGAACCGCGTCCCAATGATATAGTTGGCGGTCTCGATCAGGAAGTTCGCGTACTTGAAGTAACCGAGGAGGAGCACATTTCCCGCCACTCCGGCAATGAGCACCGCTTTCCTTACATTGCGCCCTCCGTTATGCTCCCCGGCGGCTCCTCTGATCGCTGCGCCAAGGAGATAATTCACGAGTATCGAGCCCACCAGCACGAGCAGATAATGCGGCGCAGACCAAGCATAGAACAGCAGGGACGCGAAAATGATGCACCATTTAGAGGCGTACGCCCAACTTCTGGTGGTCAAGAACCAGTAAACCAGCAGAGTGAGTGGCAGAAAGAGGAAAAGGTACTGCGGAGAGTTAAAGAGCACGATTATACTGCCTGAATCTGTTACTGCCGCTTGTTTCTCTTCGGCTGAGCAATCGAACCTTTGTTACATTTCCGTCCCGCCGTCACGGGGGTTTGGGTTTTTAAATTATACCAATGGTAGCATGGTGACGTCAAACTTGCCCTGCCTCCTCCGTTCAGGACCTCAAAGATCACTTGCTCTGCAGTACGTGAGGCCACTGTAGCCCCTTGAATAAATAACCACGCAAAACATCCGCAACGATTTGATGACCAGCTTCATTCCAGTGGCTGCCATCGGCGGTCCTAGTGGTAACACCGCGATGTTCCGCTTTCCTGACCTCTCCGGGCACGCCTTCGATAAAAGTCATGCCGTTTTTAAGCGCTAATCTTTTCATCTCGTCAAGATAGGGTTCCGCATCGTCAGCGCAAAAAGCCAAGAGCATTGTCTTTTCCGGAATGCGGGTCCGGATCATTTCAAACAGACGATCTGTGATGGTAACGGCGTCGTTGAAGGGTGGAAACGCCTTCCCTTGTTCTTTTATAGTATCCTCGACGCTCCTGCCTTTCAAGCTCGCCAAAATGTCGATCCTGCTGAGCAGAAAGTAAAGGAGCTGCGAATGGGAGTATCGATTGATGAACTGTCGGGTCAGGGGCATCCTTGAAGGAACGGCATAGATCATTTCTCCCTTGATGGTCAGGTAGGGACGCATCATGCCGTTGTTGTTTCTTCGGCTTTCGTATTCCAGTTCGTAGTGATTGTTGATGAAATCATTCGAACAAAGTTGCCAGACAACGGCATCCGGTTTGATAACGTCGAGATAGCGATCGAGAATCAGGTATTCTTGGAGGTTGCCATAACCTCCAGCCCCGTAAGCAAAAACCTCAATTGAAAGCGCATCCTTCAAAAGGCCGTAATAAGTTTTGTTGTCTGAGACTTGTACGGCATGGGTAAAGGAATCCCCAATAAAAAGAACTTTCTTCTTGTCCTTTACCTTTCGGTTGCCGAACAGGCGAAAACCTTCCGAGTTCTGGTTGACATTCACCGCGTATCTTCGCCCGGCTGCATCAACATTCTCGCCTCGCAGTTTGAAGTCCTTGGTTGCAATCCAGCCGAGACGGTCATCAAGAGTGATCGGACTGACGGGGTTATGCATACCAAATTTATAGACATGGTAAAGTCTCAGCAACGCCTCACCGGCGAGGAGGGGAAGCAAAACAGAGACGAGTATAATGATGAACAGGTAAAATTTTCTTTTCATTTTAAAACAAGATATAGATGAAAGCTGACCAACTTCGCGCTTCGTTCAATGTTGGCATCGTTCAGGCGAAAAAGCATCTGCTACCATCTTTTGATCTGAAACACATAATCGTTCCCGAATTGTTTCACTGGCTCTAGCTCTCTAAACCGGGAGATGTCCCATTGTATTCTTGTCAGTTTCTCAGCATCATACTCGTCGGAGTGAAGTATCACGTAATCGACACCCAACTCTCTCAGCCTTCGAACGGATGAGGGAAAGGGAAAACCATCGTTCATGTCACGAATCAATGACAAGTAATAGGGGGGAACATAACCGCTATAGCCGTTGACAAGGCTCTTCCAGTGATATATGGAAAAATAGATGCGTTTTGCTTCCTTATCTAAGGAAAAAATTTCTGCCATTGGCATCTCGATGATCGCCTTCTTCCCTTCCTGGCTGTTTAGCCAGCGATATACTTCCGGTATATCACTTCTCAGTGGTACCGGTGTGAGCCTCATCGGCATCGAGGCGAATTCGATGAGTATCACGAGGGCGGCAAAAATGGGCAATAACGTTCGCCTGAGGGGGCCCCTCAGCCCGGCTATGCCGTAGGCAGCGAGCACGCTCACGCAGAGAGCCACGATAATGGCCATCCTTGCGGGTACCCGCAGTCCGTCAAAACCGGGGAAGTACTTATACAAGAGGAGATAGGGCCCCTTAAAAATGACCCTGCCCCCCACTTGGATGCTCGGTCCCAGCGATAAAACGAAGCTCACGCACAGGAGAAAAACGTAGAACCCCTTGTCGGTGGCCTCTCTGATAGCACGAAACACAGATCTTAGCAGAATCAACCGATTCGAGAGCAGACATATGACTGCCCCCGATAGCAAAAGCAGCGTAGCTGGTGTTTCTGTCCCTTCCACGCGCACGGCATAACCAAGAAATGAAAAGCGTATGCCTCCAGTAACAAGAATTCCGCCCAGGACCACTAGATAAAAGAGGAATACCGACGTGCACAGCCTTTTCAGCCAGAGGACACTGCGCGAGGGGGATTCGGTGGACCAGACCGCCGATCTTACTGTCAATGCCACCCGGTGCAGACTGAATCGAACTCTACCCATGCCGCTTAAGGCGAGCACCATGGGTACGATACCCAGAAACAGCCCACCCTCCGCCTTTAAAAACACTCGAGTTATCTTTCCATATAGCCAGTTCGAGGGTGGCGCCGACAAGTACGAGAGCAGATCAGCTGAGAGAAAGACATTCCAGGCCAAGCTTCGAGTGAAGCCAAGCTCGTGCTTCAGCCTTATGTAAGGGCGAAGACAGGGCATCAGTATTGCGCAAGCAGCCAACAAAGATAAACAGACATTTCGATAAAATGTGAGGGACAGTCGTCCTCCCATACTCTTTAAGGTGATAAATGCGATAATAGCGACGGCAAGAAAGATTCCGTAATAACCGCACGACAGAAACTGAAGCAGAAAACAAAGGGCGAACAAGCAGGAATATTTGAGGTTCGGTTTTTCGGACATTTTGTGGAGGCAGAGGAGCGCCAAAGGTATCCACTCGGCGACCTGCAATTGCACATGGCTTATGTGGTCCACGCGATACGGAAAAAAAGCGAATATCAGGCCGGAACAGAAGGCGCCTGCCTGGTTTTTGGTAAGATAAAGGGCAAGCAGGTAAGCCCCGAAGCCGGAGAGGATCACTCCGGATAAATAAACGATGTTATATGCGAGAATGGGATTTTTGGAAACAGCCATTACCGGGAGCGCTATGAGGGCATTGCCAAACATAATCTCAGAATAGGCCAGCACAGCGTGAGAAGGAAAAAAAATGTTTGCTTCGAAGATCCTGAGGAAATCGAGGTCCATGAATTTTTTCACGTCCCAAGCGAGAATCCAGGTGTTGAGCAGGGGATCGCCCAGATCGCCCACAGAATTGCCGATCTTGAACACGAGAGGATAGGTCATGACCAGAGAGAGGAGCACATATGCAGTGAGGACCACGCACCCCAAAAGAATAGACCTGCCGCGACTGGGTGCACAGGTCGTCTGATCGGCCGTTTTCATGGAATCATCCGCACGTGGCTATCATCGGAGCCATGGGGCCGGTGAACGGCTGACCCGCCGCTCAGTAGCCAGAGCGTGCAGAGACGTGATTGCCAAGTGTAACAGTGCGTCACGAGGGCTGAGAGGCCTTGCAGGATTTCAGTAGGAAGGCAGGCTGAATGCTGACTCACTCTGGAAGTCTTCATATGAGCATCTTAACATAAGGCAAAGATAATTAGGAGAATGGCGCGAGTTAATCTCAAAGTGACCGCTCTGTTTCGATATAGCCAGTCGGATATATGTGACCGCACATCATGGAAGCATAAAGCCACCGGCGACAATTCGGAGGATTCGGCACCGACCCGGGGTACCATGGTTTACAAACCCCGTAATTAAGTCAGGCCCTTCCCATCTGAACCGGAATCCAGGATAGGGTAAGACTTGATTGAGTAATAAAGGAAAAGGGCAGGGTCAGAAATGGTCGGGGCGACTGGATTTGAACCAGCGACCTCTTGCTCCCAAGGCAAGCGCGCTAAACCATGCTGCGCCACGCCCCGAACGGAAAAGAATACCATGAAGTGACAGGAAAGGACAAGAACGAAGGTCGAGGTTGATCTCCGTTCTCAACCTTCGTTTCAGTCTTTTCCTCTACCTGCCCTATCCTTTTCCTGTCCTATGGATTTACCTGCTTTAGGCCCCTTCTATCTTTTTCTTAATATCTTCCCGCAGAGCCTTTTTATCCACCTTGCCGACTTTCGTCATGGGCAACTCATCGACAAGCTCGACCCTCTCAGGTAGCTGAAGCACTGATGCTCCTCTCCCTTTAAGAAATGCTACGATCTCCTGCAGCGTTGGTTTCTTGCCAGGCTTAGGTATGATATAGGCGCAGGTCCGTTCACCCAGTATCTTGTCAGGCATACCCACTACAGCCACATCCTGGATGTCCGGGTAGACGCTTATAAGGCCCTCGATTTCTACTGCGCTGATGTTCTCGCCGCCCCTGATGATAATATCCTTGATGCGGCCTGTTATCCAGATGTTGCCGAACTGATCCTTCCGTGCCTGATCACCCGTCCTCAAAAAGCCGTCCCTGGTAAAAGTCTTGGCATTTTCCTCCGGAGACTTAAAATAGCCGGTGAATACGCCGGGACCTTTTGAGACAAGTTCTCCGTCCACGCCCTGTGGCAACTCGTTCCCGTCGGTATCAACAACCTTCAGATCGTCATACGGACAGACGGGCGTGCCCACGCTGCCGCAGATCAGCTCGATGGTGTCTCCAAGCCGCGTGCCGGCGCACGTGCCTTCCACCGAACCGAATCCATTAATGACCTGGCAGCCCATCTTCTCATAAATAGACCTGATCAGTTCCGGCGTGCTCGGCGCTCCACCGACAGAAATCTTCTTGAGAGAACTCAGGTCATATTTTGCAAGGTCTTCCAACTGGACCACTCGCGCAATCAACGCAGGGACCGTTGGAATGGCCGTCACTTTCTCGCGTTGTACGGCCTCGCAGATGGCCTCTGGTGCCACGGAGTCGAGGAGCACGAGCTTTGCGTAGGCAAACAGCCCACCGCCGATACCCCAGTGGATACCCATGCCGTGGCCAACAGGGGTGATGACCAGCACGGTATCTTCACTCGTGACCTCCCAGCGATGCGCATGATACTCAACGTTATTGAGGTAACAGTTGTGCGTGCGCGGGCTCGCCTTGGGTAATCCCGTCGTACCTCCGGTGGGCATGATCTGGGAAACCTCATCAGGGTCGGGTCTTCGTGCGTCGAGCGCCTCAAGATTCTCCCTTGTGAGCTGTCCATCCTCTATCAGTTTCTCAAGGGTGAGATACGGGCCTTTCCCATCGCTCCTTGTCTGGATGACGTGCTTCAGGCCGGGGCTTTCTCTTACGACGTCCTCGATAACGGGCTGATAATCGATCTTGCCATACTGCCTGGGAAGAATCCAGGCTACCGGCTCTGTAAGCTTATACAGGTGGTTGATCTCCATCTGGTTGTGTCTCGGGATCAACAGGACAGTAACGGCCCCGATCTTTTGCAGCGCGAAAAAAGCGTAGATGTATTCGTGCCAATTGGGAAGCTGGACAAAGACTCTATCTTTCGGCTTAATCCCGAGCTTTATGAGACTGATAGCCAGCCTGTCAACAGTGGCGCGCAGCTCGCGATAGGTCCAGCGGCCTACGTCATCGACTAATCCGATTTTGTCAGGGTAGAGGTCGGTAGCCTTGTCAAAGACATCCCCCCAGGTCATACCGAGCCACCAGCGCATCCTGTTGTATTTCTCGGCATCCCTTTTCGCGTACGGTGCGAAACCTTCCAAGGCCATGTACTGTCCTCCTCCCATTAACCCTCCATCCGGTTCTTGATGTCTTCCCTGAGGGCCTTCTTATCCACCTTACCCACCTTGGTCATCGGCAACTGAGCGATGAACTCGATGCGCTCGGGGAGCTGCTGTACCGAAGCTCCCCTCTCCTTGAG
>Ga0209039_10001609_pt1 | contig 20668 bp, 23 predicted proteins | sample BogFormECP12_OM1_FD_188238 | JGI IMG/M metagenome (GOLD analysis project Ga0209039, IMG submission 188238) | Bog forest soil microbial communities from Calvert Island, British Columbia, Canada - ECP12_OM1 (SPAdes) (version 2) | ecosystem: Environmental > Aquatic > Freshwater > Wetlands > Bog ...
ACAACCCGCCGCAGGCTGCCAGCCTGCCCCACATGGAGGACCGCTCATGACCGGTAGACTGGTACTCGAGAACCTTCGCCACAAGCCCGCGCGCACCTTCCTCAGCATCCTGCTGATCGCCGTCCCGGTGACGCTGATCCTCTGCCTGGTGGGTCTCAGCCACGGCATGATGGACGAGAGCGTGCGGCGCGCCCGCTCTATCGGCGCCGATATCAACCTGCGCCCGCCCGGTTCCACCATGTTCACCCTCGGCGGCGGCATGTCCGACAAGGTGGTCGGCGTGCTGGCCGGGATGCCGCACGTCCGTATGGCGATGGGCGTGGTGAACCAGAGCGTCGGCAGCTTCACGCTGTTCGCCACCGGGCTCGACCTGCGGCAGTTCAACGCCATGAGCGGGGGGTTCACCTATCTTCACGGCGGACCGTTCCAGGGCCCCGACGACGTGATCGTGGACGAGTATTACGCCACGCAGAAGAACAAGAAGGTCGGCGACTCCCTCGAACTCCTGAATCGCAACTGGCGCATCTGCGGCATCGTGGAGAACGGCAAGTTCACGCGCATCGCTTTTCCGCTCGAGGTGCTTCAGCAAAGGACCGGCAATGTGGGCCGCGTCAGCCAGGTTTACCTGAAGCTCGACGACCCAGCCAACACCGAAGCCGTCATTCGCGCCATCAAGAGCCGGCCGGGCTGGGAAGACTACCCGGTGTACTCCATCGAGGAATTCACTTCGCTGATCAGCACCAGCGACCCCGGCGGCCTGAAGGCGTTCACCGCCGTGGTGATGGGCATCGGCGTGGTGATCGGGTTCCTGGTGGCGTACCTCTCCATGTACATGGCCGTGCTACAGCGCACGCGCGAAATCGGCATCTTGAAATCCCTGGGCGCATCCAGCGGCTTCATCCTGGGCGTGATTCTGGCCGAGGCCGCCGCGCAGGGGCTGGGTGGTTGCACGCTGGGGATCCTGCTCAGCTTCGGCGCGCGCTGGCTGATCCAGTTCCTGGTGCCGGCGTCGCTCACCATGGAGATCGTCGAGACGTGGTGGCCGCTGGCCAGCGGAATCGTTCTCGCCGCCACGCTGTTCGGCGCGCTCTATCCCGGGCTGGGCGCGGCCCGTCAGGATCCCATCGAGGCGCTCGCTTATGAATAGATCTCTCGCCGTTCGCGCCGCCCTAACGCTCTTCGCGGCTGCGGGACTGGCGCCCGCGCAATCGGTGGATCAGCTCCTGGCCCGGCTCGACCAGGCCGCCGCCACTTTCAAGGGAGCCAAAGCCGAGATGCGGAGGACGTCGTACACGGCCTCCATCCAGATCACCGAAGTGGAAGGCGGGTCCACGGTGATTCGCCGCTCCAGCCCGGGGAAGCTGGAATTCCGCATCGACATTACGGGCGCCAACGCCAATACCTGGGTCGTGCGCGACCAGTCGGCCGAGCATTACCTGCCCGCCATGAACCAGGTCGAGACCTACGATATCAAGAAGTACCGCGACCTCGCCCAGACGCTGCTGGTCCTGGGCTTCGGCATGTCGGGCCGCGAGCTGGCGGCCAGTTACGCCGTCTCGAACCCGCGCCGCGACCCCGTGGCCGGCCGTGCCGCCACCGCCGTGGACCTGGCGCCCAAATCGCAGGATGCGATCGAGAAACTGCACCTGAAGAAGGTGGATCTGTGGGTGGCCGACGACACCGGCGCGCCGGCGCGGGAGAAGTTCTCCTTCAGCGACGGGAATACCTGGACGGTGGAGTACTCGAACGTGCAGATGAACCCGAAGCTGCCGGCGAGCGCGCTCGATCTGCCCAAGGGCGCCAGGCGCGTGAAGATGCAGTAGGCCGCGGCCCGCGCACCTCAGCGCTCCAGGCCCTTGCGGGCCGGCAATGGCGGCGCGGGCGATCGCCCGCACTTCAGGTTCCAATAGGCCCAGGAACGGGCATCGAAGACCCCGGGCGGGGCGTTATCCAGAGCTTCCCGGAACTCCTCCATGCCCGCCACGCCGTCGAGCGCCCGCAGGTCTTCCACGGTTCCATAGGTCATCACGTGCGCAAGAAAATGCGCCGGGTCGGCCAGTGCCTCCGAGGGCGGCTTGAACCAGACCACGCGCTCGGCCACGGCGAGCGCTTCGCGGGTTGCCGCCAGCGCCCTCATCGCGCGGCTCCAGTCTCACCGGGGCGCTTCGCGTAGGGCGCCAACGTCGGCAGTCTTGCCGGATCGACGGCTTCGACTGCCTTGTTGAGCCGCGCGCGCACATCGCCCGGCAGCGCCGGCAAGTCGTCAAAGTAACTGAGCGCCTTCAGCGTGATCAGCGGATTGAACCCGCGGCCGTGCACCACCATCCCCGCCGCCAGCACTGCGGATAACTCGATTCCGTGCCGCAACAGAGCGTCGATATCGAGATAGTCCTTGACTTCGGCCCGCTTCTGCACGACCGCCGCCTTGGTTCCGGCGATATCCAGCAGCGAGGCAACATGAAGAAGTACATCGCCCGCCAGATCGGGAGCGGCTACTTGTCCCAGACCCAGGCCGCCGAAGAACGACACCAGCACTGGCCCGTCGCGATTGACGCGGCACGTCAAAGTGTCCGCCGCCACCTGCACCCGTTCGGCGTCACTAAGGTACGGTATCTGTCGCGCCAGTCGATCGGGATCGAAGGACTCGTTCGAGAAGAAATCGAAATCGGCCGACGCCCGATGCCCAAGCCGCAGCGCCAGGGCCGTGCCGCCGTAAAGTGTGAACGTGCCCGGCGTGGCTCCCAGTTCCGGCCATAGGGCGCGTTGCGCCGCGGGCAAAATGTCGAGATTGGGGATGAACGCCATCGGAAATCAGCTATTCTCCTCGGCCGCCGCTCTCCGGTCGTCCCAAAGCTGCCTCATCTCACGCCCCAAACCGTCAAGATCAGGATAGATCACGGACTCTGTAACTCCGCAGTCCCTCAATTCCTGTCTGATTGCCGCGCGCTTCTCGGCAGCGATCTCGATTACCTTTATCGTGGAATCTGCTTTCCTAAATTCCTCGGAAAGCCAGGCAGGGTCAGTGCCGAACACAATGAATCGGCTACGCTGGGCCGCGATACGCCGAGTGATGAGAGGAAAATCCAGGACCAAAGGGGGGCGTGGCACGGGCAGTTCTGTGTTGGCATCCTCGTCGGCAGGCAGGTAACCGTCCTCCCACTCGTCGTCATTCAGGTCGTCCGAAGGATGTTTGGCGACGTAGGGTTTCCACGCTTCCTCAAAGAGCTTGATGTCTGGAAGACTCTTAAGATACTCACTAAGCCGATAGGGCTCGAGGACATACACAAGGGCATTGTCCTCGTTGTCTTTCTTGTTACGCAGTGCAAAGTGTAAGGCCATCAGGGCGCCATCGGACCAGTCAAGCAGCCGTGTTGGGCCGCTGTGGTGCTGCATCAGAAAGTACGAGTCCCAATCCCAATCGTCCTCCGAGATTGGTTCGCTACAGCGTTCGACAGCGACTCGCTTGAACTCTTCATGTAAATCGTTCTCGATGGTCAGCAGCTTCCTGATGGGCTTGAGCGACGCGCCGAGGCTGGGCGGGCGATAGAGTTCAGGACGAAGAATGGTGTCTCCATGGTCCCTACTCTCGCCCCGGAACCAAAGCTCCTTGTGGTTGGCGAGTCCCCAATGCTGGCGGAACTCTCCTACGCGGGCGACAAAGTCGCCGAGGCTCCCGACAGGGTTTTGTGCTTCAGGCATGGCATTTACGGTCCGTAGCTATGGGCCATGGGGTCCACGGTAGCCCCAGCCTTCTGCGCCGGTCTATGATGGCCTGGTCCAGCCTCTCCACAAATTCCGCCGTCAAGGTCTCCCAGTCGGAATCGCGCCCAACCTGGAATCTCAGCCGAAGTAACTCGTCGGCAATTAGTTCTAGCAGGAGTTCAGTTCTGTTCGGGTTACTACTTGAACTCTGCATAGCGATATCATTCTACCACCTGCTTGTCCTGTGCGGTAACCGGCGGTGTTCGGCTCGCGAGTTGCGCTGGGACAAGGTCTCGCGGCTCGAATAGCGACGGGCAACGTCCGCTAAATCTGCGGCATCATGGCGGCGAGTTACTCCAAGCGGCAGTGTGCGGCTGGCTGTCGCTCAAGCCTCACGCAGCGGTTCCCCGGCCACCCTGGCGCCGATCGCCTCCCTTGCGGCGGCCGAAGCGATGCACCCGCCGTCACTTGCCAAGCCACTCCTCTATTTCCCTGGAGCCGGGCCGACCGAGACACACCGCCCATTTCCATGTTAAGCTAGCTTAAGCTAGACGATTGAGGAGCAGATGCGAGAAATCGGCGCATTCGAGGCCAAGAACAGGTTAGGCGCTCTGCTGGACCGCGTCCTGGAAGGCGAGGAGATCGTGATCACGCGCCACGGCAAGCCGGTCGCGCGTTTGGTGCCCCACGCCACCGTCGGCCGGTCCGCGGCCCAGGCCGCGGCTGAGCGGATTCGCGCCAGGGCGCAAATCCTGAAGGCCGGCGAATTCCAATGGGACGCGCTCAAGGCGGACCGGGACGCCGGCCGGCCGTGAGCGTGGTCGTCGACAGCTCGGCAGTGTTGGCGTGGGTGTATCTCGACGAAACCACGGGGGCCGTCGGCGAGGTCTTCGCCGGCGTGATGGAACGCGGCGCGTGGGTTCCCGAGATGTGGAGGCTGGAAGTTGCCAATGTTCTCGAAATGGGAGTGCGGCGCGGCCGTCACGACGCCGCGTTCCGGGATGCGACGCTTGCGGATCTGGCCCTTCTGCCGATCCATGTCGATCCGGAAACCGATCGGCAGGCCTGGGGCGCCACTCTGCGCCTGGCCGAGCGGCATGCGCTGACCCTGTACGATGCGGCGTACCTGGAGTTGGCGCAGCGCCGTGGGTTGCCGCTGGCCACTCTGGACGCGGAACTTCGCGACGCCGCAAACGCCGAAGGCGTGATCCTTCTGGGGAAACCCTGAAATGCGCTCCAGGCACCCAGTTCCCGCGCGCGACCTGCTTCGTCCCCCGGGCGGACTCGCCGGGCGTACGTGCCCGCCGGCGTTTTCCCCTTAAGACTCTGCCGCGCCGGCGCGGGAGAAGTTCTACTTCAGCGACGGGAATACCTGGACGGTGGAGTACTCGAACGTGCAGATGAACCCGAAGCTGCCGGCGGGCGCGCTCGATCTGCCCAAGGGCGCCAGGCGCGTGAGGATGCAGTAGGCGGCTGCGGCGTTGCGGCGCGGCATGGGTTTTCCGGCCCCCGGTTGTTATATATTATCTGCTATGCCCGACCAGAAAAGTATGCTGGATTTTTGGAGTGGAATCAGCCTGGCCTCCGGTTACGGCGCGCTCGGCGGATTTGTGTACGGTATCGCAGCGTTGATCGATGGTGGAAAGAACGAACAGGGCCAGTACGAGGTGTTGAAGCGAGTCCCCTGGCAGCTCTTCCTGTTTGGGAGAGTGTTGGTCGGATTGGGCGGGGGGATTGCGGCGTTGATGATCACCCTGGGAATGGGCCGGTTCGATGTCGCCAAGACCCAACAGGAGCTTTCGATCACCCGCCTCGGCCTGGCAGCAGTCTCCTTCGTCGCGGGTTTCATCGCCTATCGGCTTCTGCCAGCCGTAGCCGCGCGGTTCGAGAACGAATTGCTCAAGACGCAGGAGAAACTCCACGACACCGAGAAGCGAACCGATTCGCTACAGGAGCGGGTGGATGCGACCACTACTCAGATAGAAGCCTATAACGCGCTGAACAGCGATCTGGGAACGGCCATGGAGTTCCTCAATCTCGCCCAACAGCCCGCCGGCCATCGGGATCAACTGATCGAACGGCTGGAGAAACACCGGGAGATGTTCCCGCTTCATCGAAAGCTGAACATCGTTCTTGGCCGGCTCTATCGCGAGAGCAAGGAGGATTTCGATAGCGCGATAGAGGTCCTCGAAACCTTCGTCAAGCGCAAGATCACCGCGGGTGAAGGGAAAGACCGGGACACCGCCGACGCTCTGTTCAACGTGGCCTGCTACTGTTCGCTGAAGATGGGAATCACAACGGGAGACAAACGGAAAAACCTGGAGGATAAGGCCGTTGCCGCCCTTACGCAGTCGGTGGCTCTGCTTCCAGCCAACGCCATGGACGTTCAAACGGACAAGGACTTGGAAAACCTAAGGCAGTCCGGAAGAATCCAGCAGCTTCTGGCACAACCGTCAGCCGATCCGGGCCATGATGGAAAACCCTCCCATACCGAGGATACCGTAGGGCCATCGGGGATGTCAAACAAAGGGGACGCCCAGAAGCCTGAGAAGTCTGGTTAAGGATCTTACTTACAGCAACTTATGGAGATTCCCGCGGAGTGCCGGCGAGGCCGCCGTGCAGCCCGGTTCGCCCACCGTTCACTTCGCGCGCGCAATTTGTTTGATCGCCTTGGCGAATTCGTCGGGGGTTCGCACCACCAGCGTCTTCCCCTTCAGCCCCGCCACCAGGTACTCGATGGTGTCGCGCACCGGGTCCGCCAGGAAGGGAGCGTCGCTGTCCCACGCCATTCCGTCGAAACGAGGGCCGTTCAAGGTCGTCTGGCTCGCGTCGATGCCATTGGGAATGTTGTGGAGCGAACTAGCCCGCTCCATCCGGCCCGGGCCCCGTCCCAGCGCCGCCGCCAAGGTCGGCGGCCGCTGGTATTCCACGTAAAAGAACTTCGGCCCGGCCGCGCCGCGGTTCCCGATTTCCAGGGCGCGCTTGTCGGCCGACCGTCCATGCGGCCCCAGAAACACCACCGCATCGGAGCGGTTCTCCTCCTCCAGTTCCCGGCTCACCAGGCTGGCCAGCAGGTCCACGGAACCCTCCGGGTGTTGCAGCGTCTGGTAGTCCACCACGCCCAGTTGCAGGTCGAACATGGCCTGGCGCACGGTCTCGAGTTGCTCCGGCGTAAAGTGTTCCTGCCGGTAGATTTCCTTCTGCCGGTCGAGATTGAATACCACCAGCCGCACCGAGTCCGCGGGCGCCAGGTCCAGCAGGGAAGACAGGGCTCCCAGCAGCGTCACGGCGTCGCTGGCCTGAATCGTCGAGCGGCGCGGCGATGTCGGCGCGGCGTGCAGCAGCACCGTCAGCCTGCCCAGCGGCGCATCGCCGGAACTGGTGGGCCGCCTGCCGCGCAACGAGACTTCCGCCGCCGTGCCCGGCTCGATCGCCATTTTCACGTGCCGGTCCGTGGCGCCGAGTTGGGCCTCGATGTTCCAATCCGCGCGGCATGTCCGGCCCTGCTCGTCGCGAAGCAGGAACGAGGCGCGATAGGATCCCTCGCCCAACAGGTAGCCGCCCCCCAGTTCGCCGTACATCCTGGTGTTGGGAACATCGGGGAGGTGGACCCGGTCCACGAAGTACACGGGCTGCCCGGACGCTCCGGACTGGAGGCGGACCATCATGCTCCACCGGTGGCCCGGACCCGGGTACTGGCTGAGGGGCACCGCCACTACGTACCCAGCGTGGAAGCGGAAGCTGAAATCCAGCACCGGCGGAAGCGGCCGGAGCACGCACTTCAAGACGCCCAGGCCGCCGCGGCTGAACAGTTCAGCCCCGCGTTGCGGAGGCACAAGCGTCTGCGCCGAAGCCGCCGCCCATACGACCGCCGAGAATAGCGCCGCCGCCCGCATGTACCTCTATTGTAGGATGCGCGGCGGACCGGGAACGCTACGTAAAATGGTCTAAACGGCCACGGCCCTTCTGGGCTCGAATGTGTAGCCGAATCCGCGGACCGAATGAATCAGCACCGGGGCGGCGGAGTCCAGCTCCACCTTCTGCCGCAACCGCAGGACGTAGACGTCCACGGCGCGGTCGGTGATGGCGCGGTCCTGACCCCACACCGCGTTGAGGAGCTGCTCCCGGCTGAATACCACCCCGGGACGGCTCATGAGAAACTCCAGCAGGCGGAATTCCGTGGCCGTCAACTGCAGCGGCACGCCGTTCAGCTTCACCTGGCGGCTGGTGGTGTCCAGCACCACGCCGCCGGCTTCCAGCACCCGCGGCGGCGCGGTCTGGTTGCGGAACTGCAGCTTGATGCGCGCGATCAGTTCCCGCACGAAGAACGGCTTCACCACGTAATCGTTGGCGCCCAGTTCCAGGCCCACGATGCGGTCCGTCTCCGAGGCGCGCGCCGTCAGAAAGATCACCGGCACGGGGGCCAGGTCGGGATCCCGCCGGATCGCCTTACAGATGTCCAGCCCGTCGGAATCCGGCAGCATGATGTCCAGCAACACCAGGTCCGGCCGCGTCTGCCGGCACAGTTCCATCGCGCCCCTGCCGGTCTGCAGGCCGGCCACGGAGAAGCCCTCCTTTTCCAGGTTGTACTTCAGCAGCGAGAGCAGATCCCCGTCGTCTTCGATTACCACGATCCTCTTCATACCACGCCCATTCTTCAGACTTCAGATTATCAGCGCCTGTGTTACGGAGTGGTTACGGCGAAGTGAATTCGGTATTAACGGGGGGATTCCCTGCGCGGGACGCCACGGATGAGAAGCGTTCCCAGGGCCTTGGCGCGGCCGGTTTCTCTTTGGGTTGTACCGCGAGCAGGGTTCCGGCCTGGGTGGACTGTCCGTTGTAATTCGCCGCGATGGGCCGATCCCCATCCGGCGCGTCCGGCGCCACCAGGCCGGCAAACCGCACCGCTGCCGCCGTGCCGCCAATGGCGATGGCGGGCAGCGGCGATGAGGTCCCCGGCTACGATGCCGATCCGCTCACTGCCGGCGTGGGTGGCAGCGGAGCGCGCCTCAGGCCGATTCCTCGAACCGGTACCCGAAGCCGCGAACCGTGACCAGATGGCGCGGTTCGTCGGGCTGCTCTTCGATCTGCTCCCGCAGACGGCGCACGTGCACGTCCACGGTCCGCGGCGTGACATACCGCTGCTCGCCCCACAGCGCTTCCAGGAGTTGATCGCGGCTATAGGCGCGGCCCGTATGGGTGAGGAAGAACTCCAGCAGGTTGAACTCGGTCGAGGTCAGCGCCAGTTCCCGGTCCTTCAGGAAAATCCGCCGGCCGCCCGGGTCCAGGCGGAACGGGCCGATGGTCACCGCCTCGGCGCCCGCGTCCATCTCCTCCCGCCGCAGGTGCGCCTTCACCCGCGCCACCAGTTCGCGCGGGCTGAACGGCTTGGTCATGTAATCGTCGCCGCCGATTTCCAGGCCCAGCACCCGGTCCACTTCGTCGGCCCGCGCCGTCAGGAAAACCACCGGCGTCCGCCCCAGCGCCGCCGACCGGCGGATCTGCCGGCACAACTCGAACCCGTCCACGCCCGGCAGCATTACGTCCAGCACCACCAGGTCCGGCTTCCATTGCTCCAGAGCCTGGAGCGTCTCCTTGCCGCCGCTCCAGATCTGCGACTGGAACCCGCCGCGCGTGAGATTGAATTCGATGAGCGAAGCCAGTTCGGCTTCGTCTTCCACGATGGCGATACGCTTGGGCATGTCCGGTTACAGAGCGGCTGCGCGCCGCCGGTCGCTCAACCAGATCAACCCGAACAGCACGAACCCGAGCGCCAGGGCAACCGCTGTCAGCGTCCAGCCGTTGCGCAGCAGGAACCCCTGTGCGTCCTGGCCCATCCGCACGCCCAGGTACGCTTCCCCAAAGTAGCGGATCATCCGTGCCGCCAGCACCACCGTCAGGAATTGGCTGAAGGGCGTGCGCATCACGCCGGCCGATATCACGAACGGTTTCATAGGCAATGGTATGGGCACCAGGGCCGGAACGAACACCGTGACCAGCCCATAGCGGTCGAACCAGTCCCGGAACTTCCGCGGCTTGCCCGGTTCCGGCGCCTTTACCAACCGCCGCACTCCGTGCCGCGCCGCCAGGTACAGTCCCACATTGCCGCACAGCGATCCCACCACCGCCGCCAAAGCCGTCCAGTACGCCAGCGCCGGCGAGTGCCATGCGATGTAAATCAGCGAAGCGTCCATGGCGCCGGGCAGCGGCACGCCGCAGGAATCCAGTGCTGCCATCAGGAACACACCCAGCGGCCCGAATGCGATCAGCGCGTCTTTCAGATGATGGAGCAACCTTCTATTCTAGTTCACAGCCGGGGGGCGCAGGTAAAGTGACTCAGCCTGGCCCGATCGACCGCAACTGGCGGACGGATTCCACCACCCTGGCGGCGGCGTAGTCGATCTCCTCTGCCGTGGTGAAGCGGCCGATGCCGAAACGCACGGCCGACCGCTCGCGCCACGGTCCCACGCCCAGCGCCTTCAAGACGTGGCTGGGTTGAGGGGAGGCGGAGCTGCACGCCGACCCGGTGGACAGCGCGATGTCCGGCAGGCTCATCACCAGCGTGTCGCCCTCCACCCCGGGGAAGCTCACGTTCAGGTTTCCGGGGAGGCGCCGCGCGCGCGATCCGTTGACCGCCATGTCGTCCAGCGCGGCTTCCAGTTGCGCCAGCAAGCGGTCGCGCAAGGCCCCCGTGCGGACTGCCTCTTCGGCCATCTCGCGGCGGGCAATGGCGCAGGCTTCTCCGAATCCCACGATGGCCGGAACGTTGAGCGTACCCGAGCGGAAGCCGGATTCGTGGCCGCCGCCATCCATCTGCGCCGCCAGCGCCACCCGCGGCGCGCGCCGGCGCAGGTACAGCGCGCCGATCCCCTTGGGGCCGTACATCTTGTGCGCGCTCAGCGACATCAGGTCGATGTGGTCGGCCTCCACGTCGATGGGAATCTTGCCGAACGCCTGCGCCGCATCGCAGTGGAAGAAGACGCCCCGCTGGCGGCAAATGGCGCCGATCTCCCGCACCGCCTGCACCACCCCGATTTCGTTGTTGGCATACATCACACTCACCAGCACGGTATCCGGCCGGATGGCGTCGCCCACGCCGGCAGGATCCAGCAGGCCATCCTTGTCAGGCGCCAGAACCGTCGCCTGGCAGCCCTGCTTCTCCAGGTGGCGGATGGTATCCAGCACCGCCGGGTGCTCGGTGGCCATGGTGACCACGTGGCTTCCCTTGGCCCGGCACGCTTCCACTACTCCCTTGATAGCCAGGTTGTCGCTTTCGGTGGCGCCGCTGGTGAAGACAATTTCGCGCGCCGCGGCGCCGGCCAGTTCGGCAATCCGCCGCCGTGCCGCTTCCACGGCCTTCTCGGCCTCCCAGCCGAATCTGTGGGTGCGGCTGGCGGCGTTGCCGAATTTGGGCCCGAAGAAGGGAAGCATGGCGTCCAGCGCGCGGGGATCCACCGGCGTGGTGGCGTGGCAGTCCAGATACACGGGCTTGTGCATGGCGCGAACTTCCATTGTGGCGCAGTGCGGAGACCGGCGTGGCATGGGAAGTTGCGATTGGGCCGCGCCATGGCGCATACTGGTTTCCCAGAGCGATAGCTGCATGCCCAAGCCGTCGGCGACGCCCGATACCGGGTCGATCGAACGGGAAAACCCGACACCGATGTACCGTGTGGTGCTGCTCGACGACAACGATCACACCTACGACTACGTCATCGAGATGCTCCAGAGCATCTTCATCTTCTCGCTGGAACAGGCCTGGCGGCACGCCGAGGAAGTCGACCGCCGTGGCCGCACGGTCCTCATGGCCTGCACCCTCGCGGAAGCCGAGTACGGGCGCGATCAGATTCATGCCTATGGGCCTGATCCGCGGCTCCCGCGGTCCAAAGGCTCCATGTCCGCGGTGATCGAGCCCGCCCTGTAGGCCCGGCGCTCGCCGTGTCCGCCCAACGGCGGGGCATCCGTGCCGGCGATCCGCGTTCGGATGGAAGCTCCGATTTGTTAGGATGGTTCCTATGAAGTCTTTCCCCCTCTTTCTGTGTCTTGGACTTGCCGCCGGTCTGAGTGCCCAGAACATTCCCCCGGCTCAGCCGCCGGCTCCCGGGCAAAACAAGACGCCCGTGCCCCCACCCCATGTCGAGCTTTCCATGGAGAACCCGGCCGAAGTGAAGATGCCGGTGGTTCCGCCGGACCGCGTGGTGCTCTCCGTGGGGGACGTCAAACTCACCGCCTTGCAGTTCGATCAATTGATCGACTCCCTTCCCGAGCAGTACAGAGTTGTGGCGCGGGGCCCCGGGAGAAAGCAGTTCGGCGACAACCTGGTTCGCATGCTGGTCGTGGCCCAGGAAGGCAAACGCCGTAAACTGGATCAGACGCCCGGCTACAGTCTGCAATCCATGTTTCAGATGGCGAATGTCCTGGCGGGTATCACGTACCAGCAGATCAGCAAGGACATCAAGGCGGACGACGCCGACTTGCGCAAGTTCTACGCGGATCATAAGGCTGAGTTCGAGCAGGTGAGCGCCCGCCACATTTTAATCCGCATGCAGGGCACGCAGGTTCCGGTGAAACCCGGGCAGAAGGATCTGACGCCCGAGGAGGCGCTGGCCAAGGCCCAGGACCTCGAAAAGCGAATCAAGGACGGCGAGGATTTCGCCAAGCTGGCCACCGCCGAATCCGACGACGCCGGATCGGCTCCCAAGGGCGGCGACCTGGGTTTCTTCCGCCACGGGCAAATGACTCCGTCGTTCGAAGAGGCGGCTTTTAAGCTGGCGCCCGGACAGGTTAGCGACCCCGTGCGCAGCCCCTTCGGGTACCACATCATCAAGGTCGAGGCGGTCAAGTCGTTCGATGACGTCAAGCCCGACCTGGAAAAGCGCGTGGTTGCCGAACTGGCGCAGAAGGCCCTGCAGGATCTACAGAAGAACGCCGTGGTGGTGTACGACACGGAGTTCTTCAACATGGCGGCGAAGTAACCCCGCTGCGCGAGAGCGGATTGGCTGGGCTCAGGGGGCCGATTGCCGGGTACCCCACATTGCGCGTCCCTGGTGGTACCGTGCCGGTTGCCGCCGGCCGCGCGGCGTGCTATCGTGAAATTGACGTAGAATTACGAGTCGGTCTGTTCGAGATTATCTCAACCCTGGCGCTTCGCGGCACCAGGGTTTTTTCATGCATCCCGCTGCCTGGAAACGGTTCGCGGCGCTATCGCCCATGGACGCGCCGGATGGCGCCTCACCCTTCGCCCGGCGCGGGTGCGTTTCCTCCTTTCCAGTTCGTCCGATTTGCGCCATAATTACGGTACAAGCTGGGCGGAGAAGGATACACGATGTTACGGTGTGTTCAGAGGGCAGTGGCGATACGGCCCGGGCCGGGCGCCGGGTCGGTTGTCGGCCGGGTTTCCGGGTTGGGGCTCGCCCTCTTTTTGGGCTTCGCGAGTTTGTCCCCGGCGCAGGACCCCATCCGCCCGTCGGCCCCCGGCGGGCAGGTCCGGCTGCTCACCTCGGACGCCGCCATTCTGGAAGCCCAGGATACCCGCAAAGACCTGCCGTGCAGCGTCACTCCCGCCAGGCCCTCCATGGGGTTCGATTTCAAGTTCCACTCCGGCTACGACGTCGCCGTCAACCTGAAAGAGCTGGCAGGCTCCGGCGAGTTGCTCACCATCGTGTTTCGCGTCGTGTCCGAGGCCGCCCCCCAGGATCCCTTGTATTTTTCGCAGCACTTCACCGTCCCGGCGATCGCCGATGAGGATCGCGGCCCGGCCTTTCTTCAGGGCGCTTTCGAATTGGGGGAAGGGAAGTACCACGTGGACTGGATGATGCGCGACCGCACCGAGCGGGTATGTTCCTCCCATTGGGACTCGGAAGCCAGCCTGCCTCCCAAGGACAAGCCCATGGCGCTCGATATCGCCCCCGGCACGGTTCAGCCGGAGGATCCGGAACTTTTCAGGCAGGACCCTCCCGTCGCCCGCGAGCCCGGCGGCCAGCCGTTGCGGGTGAAAGTGGTGCTTAACTTCGCTCCCCAGGACTCGGGAGCGGCCACCCTGCAACCGATCGACAGCAGCGCCCTGGTTTCCATTCTGCGGAACATCTCGCGCGATCCCCGTATCGGACGGTTCTCCGTCGTCGCCTACAACATGCAGTCTCAGCGCGTGCTCTACCGCCAGCAGGCGGCTTCGCAGATCGACTTTCCGGCCCTGGGGCGGGCCTTAAACAAGCTCAACCTCGGTACCGTGGATCTTAAGCATCTGGCCCAGAAACATGGGGAATCCGAGTTCCTCGGCAACCTGTTGACCTCCGAAGTGAAGGACTGCGGGGAAACTCCCGACGCCGTCATCTTTGCCGGCCCCAAGGTGATGCTCGACGACGGTCTGCCACCGGAAACTCTGCATCAGCTTGCCGACGTGAAGTTCCCCGTCTTCTACATGAACTACAACCTCTATCCGCAGGCCAACCCCTGGCGCGACGCCATCGGCAGCGCCGTCAGGGCATTGAAGGGGATCGAATTCACGATCTCCCGTCCCCGCGACCTGTTCTTCGCATGGAGCGAAATCATGGGCCGTATTGTAAAATTAAAGGTCGGGAGCGCGGGGAGCGGCAACTCTTCCCCGCAATGATTGCATGCGGGTCTCCGTTAGTGCGCTGGTGGTGGTAGCTAGCACGTTGTCCGGCGCCGCCCAACAGTTCGGGCCGGGCGAAAACCTCGCGCCCTACATCCCGACCCCCCAGGCGGTTGTCGAGAAGATGCTGGAAGCCGGCCACATCAAGCCCGACGATGTGGTCTACGATCTGGGGGCCGGCGACGGCCGCATCGTCATCACCGCCGCCAGGGAATACGGCGCCAAGGCCGTGGGCATCGAGATTCAGAAGGACCTCTGCGAGAAGGTCCGCGGGCGCATCAAGGAACTTGCCCTCGAGGACAAGGTCACCATCGTTCACGACAGCTTCCTGCACGCCGATCTGAGCCCGGCCACCGTGGTCACCATGTACCTCCTCACCAGTTCCAACGACCGGCTGCGGCCGATTCTGGAGAAGAATCTCAAGCCCGGAACGCGCGTGGTGTCCAACCAGTTTCCGGTGAAAGGCTGGCGCCCCATCGCCATTGCCCACCTCAAGCCGGGAACCATGGAATACACCATCTACGTCTACGAGATAGGGAAGACGAAGTAGATCCCCCGCCGCGGCTACTTCGATTTGTCGGCGTCTTCGACGATCCTCAGCGCCAGGTAATTCTGGATCTTGGCGCTGTTGCGCGCGACCTCGAAATAGGCGGCCTTGAGTAGCTGGTCTTTCTGGCTGCGCAACTCCTCGCGGATCTCCTGCTGCGTGCGCGGGTCGTTGAGATCCCGCTGCCCGGCCGGTTCCTTCGAGACCATCTTGAAGATGCGGTAGCCCTCCTGCATTTTCACGATGCCCGACGTGGATCCGGCGGGCATTTCACGGATGAGCTTCAGAAAGTCCGGCATCTTCGCGAAATCGCTCTCCGGGTGGAATCCCATGTCACCCCCATTGGGGGCCGAGCCGGGATCTTCCGAGTAGTTCTGCGCCAGCAGCGCAAAGTCCTCGCCGGCCTTGATGCGGCGTGCCAGATCCGTGATCTTGGCCTCGGCTTCCTGCGCGTTCTGCGCCTTGTCGTTCTTCAGGTTGCGCACGTTCGAATCGGGCGTGGGCGTGACCAGAATCTGCGCCAGGTGGACGCGCGGCTCGAGGAAGTTGAACGCGCTCTTGTTGGCGTTGTAGAAGTTGGTCACATCCGCATCCGTGATTACGATGTGCGACGTGATTTCCTTGTTGATGAGCTTGGTGATCGTGAGATCGCGCCGGATCTGCGTCCGCAAATCCGCCGCCGTCATGTGCCGGTCGGCCAGCAGCTTTTCGAATTCCTCCTTGGTGTATGGGGCCTTCTTGCTGTTGAAGTCGGTATCGACGTCCGCATCCACGGCCGTCAACCCCAGTTTCTCCGCCTTCTGCAACATGATTTCGCTGGTGATCAGGCTGCCCAGAAGGTCCAGCTTCTGCGACTTGATGACGTCGGCGTTCGACGTAGGCGGCTGCTGGGCGGCCTGCGTGGCGTAGATCTTCTCCAGTTCGGCGGTGGTGATGGCGTGGCCGTTCACCTCGGCCGCCACCCCGGCGGGCGGCGACTTCTTGCACGATACCAGCGGGAAAGCGGCCAGCGCCGCTGCGAGAACTGCAAAGTAGCGCGACATAATGGACTCCCCATTGTACCCAAATGGCGGGTGGCGCAAGGCCCGAAAATGGGGTGGCCGGTACCGGGTCCCCCGGCCGCCGTTCGCTAGAATGGTCTCTCCTATGAGAGTTGGCATGATCGGGACCGGCGCGATCTCCCACAAACACGCCGAGGTCTACCGCAAGATCGGATTCCAGCTTACGGTCTGCACCGATATCGACGAGCCCTCCGGACGCCGCTTCGCCGGGCGGCACGGCGCCGAATTCGTGCCCACCTGCCAGGCCGTCTGCAGCCATCCCCAGGTGGATTACGTGGACGTCTGCACGTTCCCCGATTTTCGCCTCGAACCCATCGCCCTCTGCGCCCAGGCCGGGAAGCACGTCCAGGTGCAGAAGCCCATCTCGACCGATCTGGCCACCGCCCGCCAGATGATCGAAACCGCCCGCCGCGCCGGGATTCTGCTGGGCGTGGTCAGCCAGCACCGCTTCGACGACGCCAGCCTGTTCCTTTCCCGCGCCATCGCCTCCGGGCGCCTCGGCAGATTGCTCCAGTGCGATGCCTACGTCAAGTGGTACCGGTCGCCGGAATACTACTCCCGGCCCATCAAGGGAAGCTGGAAGACCGAAGGCGGAGGGGCGCTCATCAACCAGGCCATCCACCAGATCGACCTCCTTCGCTGGCTGGCCGGCCCGGTGGCCGAGGTGTCCGGCCAGTGGCAACTGGGCGCGCGCCACAAAATCGAATCGGAAGACGTGGTGAACGCCCTGGTCCGCTACTCCAGCGGCGCGACCGGCGTGATTCAGGCATCCACCGCCTTCTGGCCGGGCTATCCCGAGCGGATGGAATTCCACGGCGCCAGGGGCGCCGCCGTGATCACCGGCGACAAGCTGACCGTCTGGGACGTCGAGAACGATTCCGGCCCGCCCGCGCCCGTGGCTCACCCCGCGGCCTCGGGCGCGTCAGATCCCATGGCCATTTCGCTGGAGCCGTTCGAGCGCCAGTTCCTGGATTTCGCCGCCGCCATCGCTCAGGGCCGCCGGCCGCTGGTGTCGGGCGAAGAGGGCTACCAGGCGCTCGAAGTCGTGGACGCCATCTACCGCTCCTGCCGCACCGGGCAGAAAGTGGTGCTGTAGCCGGCCGCCACTCTCAAGCCGCGCGCCTTTCCTATTTGTCCCTGGCCGCGGCGAGTTTCTGCTGCGCCTTTTTCTGTTTCCTCGGCAGGCGGCTTTTGTGCTTTGGGGCCAGCTTGGGGATTTTCGGCTTCGCCGGTTTCGCCGCGGGAGCGGGTTTCGCCGCGGGCGCGGGCGCCGCGGCAGGCGGAGCGCCCTTCCCAGCCTTGCTGCCTCTTACTTCTGCTGCGCTGGCGACAGCGCCGTCTTCGGTCTTTTCTTTACGTGCCATAGATCAACTGTACACCGGATTGCCGCGCGCCCCGGGTTGGCACGGCACCGTGAGTTTTCGGCAAGCCTGCATGACTGTGCCTGTCCGTGGTTGGTAGCGCCGGTCCAGTCCCGGCAAGGAAAGGAGGACCGGCAATGACCACGGCGGAACTGGCCAAAGTCCCGGCCGGTATGCAGAGGATCTACCGGCGCTTCGAGCGCCGGCGGGGTTCATCGAACTGGTCGCGCCCAAGGCGGTTGGGGTGACGGAGTGTGTGATCGAGTTGGAAGGGCCGCCCGGCAAGATCCGCCTCCGGACACGGTTCACCGCACGGCCGGCGGACGATGCAGGGGCTTCGCCGGGTCGATTGACCGGATCGACAGGTCCTTGAACTGGAAGTCAACCATATCGTCGCAACGGTAACCGATCGCCACCCGGGCCATTGAGAGCACCACGTATTCCGAGGCGTGACATTCCGAATTGCCGCCGATCGTCGGCCCCCATTGACCCCGGTCTTCAGATTCCAGCACCCTTTGGAAATGATCGCCTTTTCCGGTCAGGTCGAGATACAGTTCCAGTTTCATCCCTGCGGTAGTACGATACAGCACCGCCTTCTCAACGATTTGACGCCCATCGGCAAATGGCGGGACTGCGTTCTTGCGCTCGGGATTGCTTGACTCTACTGCATAGCCGGAGGTGTGGTCACTGTCCTTCTCCAATTTCGCGCGGCCGGTTGCCGGGTATATGTTGAAGTGGTAACTCATCGTTTCACAGCTTGAGGGGACCGCTTTGTCCTGCCCGGCGGGTTCCCGGGAGGAGGTCTGACGATAACCGCCTGGGACCAGTTCGATATGCGGCCCTCCGTTCTTTGTTCCCGTCCCCATGACGAGGACTTTGAAGCGCCACGTCTGCTCGATATTGAGGAAATCACCCTTGCCGTCGGGGCTATCGGGCGACTTGAAGAGATACCCCTTTTCCAGCACCTTGGCTAAATCGAAGGTCGGGGTGGATCTCCCGGTAGCAACTGGATCGCTCAAGATTTCCAGCCGCATCTGTTGCGAATCGGAAGGCCGGAACCAGCCGCCGCCAGCGGGGACTAAGTATTGCTCCATGAAGCGGGGGTCGCGCGGATTGCCGGTAAAACTCCAACTGTTGGCGGGCGAAGCCGCGTCCGCATAGATCTTCTGAATTCCGAAAGAGTCACTTCCCTGGGGCGCGCAGCATGCCGGCACAACAAGGAGCATAATCGCCAGAAACGCGGTTGGCCGGATCTGCATGATACGACTCACCAATCCCAAACTGCACCGGAGTGTACCATGCGACTGCCGCGCGCGGGCGACCGGGTTCGAACGATGTTCCCCTCCGGTGCGCTGCGGACGTTGCTTCTACGGACGCGAGATTCCGCTCCTGCCTGCCACCGTCTTCACGTAACACCCCATGGCGGCCGCCCCCGCGAGGTGTTTCCATGGATGGCCGCCGGTGGATAGCGCCGCCGAGATGGCGCCGTCGAAGGATTCGAGAATCTTCGCCAGCACATAGAAACCCACCATGGTCCAGAGCCCGCGCGTCCCCGTGTAGCGGGGCGGGAACAGCCCCAGCATCAGCGGCGCCGCCGCCACCGGGTAGAACTGCGCCAGCCCGTAGGCGCGCAGGTCGCCGCTTGCCACCCGCCATGCAACCGAGGCAATTCCCGCTGCCAGCAGCGGCAGCAGCAGCCACTTGCCCGCGCCCATGGTGGTGCGCTCGCCGATGGTCGAGGCCAGCAGCGACATGAAAGCCACGGTCATGGGCAGGCGGTCCCAGACCAGCGTGGCCGAATCCGGATGCCAGCGATAGTAACCCGAACCGAAGGCGACCAGAGCCACGCCCAGCAGCAGAATCCCGTATGCCGCGCGCTCCCAGCGCTCCTGAAAAGCCGCCGCGGCGCCGAACGCGCGCAGTCCCCGGACGGCCACCGCCAGAAACGCCAGGTTGGTGACCACGTTCCAGAAGTTGGGGATGCCAAAGATGGTGCGCGGTCCGCGAAGTTGTGATACGCCGGATCTTGAGCGATCGGCGGGAAAGCGCCGAAGAGGATGGCGGCAGCGGCCGCGGCGAGCGCCGCCAGAATCGCCAGGCGGGCGCGGGGCGTGAGGCGGGGCATAGATCGACGATAGCGCGCAACAATCGGCGCCGTGTGTGCGCTGCCGCTGTAGTTGAATTGCGCTCCCGCGGGGTCTTAGTGGTGTGACGCGATGCGCCATCCTGCTTTTTTGCGCGCCCCCCTGCTTCGCTCAAACGGCTTCCCCGGACGCCTGGTTGCATAACGCCCTCAGCGCCGGTTTCCGCTACGAAGTGAAGCTGGGGCAGAACTCCTACTATCTGCGCAATGTCCCGGGTTACGAACTGAGATACTCACACCGGCCGCTTCGCTGGCTGGCGTTCGAGGCGGGGCTGGAACAGATCCCACGCCCGGTCGGCTCGAGCGTGTGCTGCGAGTACGTGACCAATGCCAACGATGAACTTTATCTGGCGCCTTTTGGCGCGCGTTTTCTCTTTCAGCCAAGAGAGCGACGAATCCGGCTTTCGGCGGGCGGCGGCGGGGCTTACATGAACCACAGCGTCGGCAACGGCGGTTTCTCAGGAGTCCCGGAGGGCGCGTCCGGGTGGGGCGGGCAATTCGTGGCAGCAGGAGACTACGGCCTGACACGCTCGGGCCGGTTCCGCGTGGGGGTAACCGGGCGCTACTACTACATCCACCTTGGACGGTACCAGACAGGGCGGATCTTCACCGTGGGACCCGACTTCACCTTCTCGTTCCGGTAGAGGGGCCGCGCCGCGCGGCAGGGGGTCACTCCGGCGTATCGAAAACCACCGAAGAGCCCGCCACGTACTTGTGATAGTCGCGGAACTCCATCTCCCGTCTGAGCAGCGTTCCTTCATAGCGAATCCGCGATTCCGCCTGCCAGGGCAACAGGTAACGCTCTCCGGCGATGATCGCTTCGATGAACCTGACGTCGGTCATCATGCCGCTGGCCTTGATGCTTTCCGGCTCGTCCTGTTCGGTTTGCACGCGCTGCACCTCGCCGGTACCGGCGTCCGCGTAAACCAATCCGCCTATCCCTACCACTTCCGACTTCCCGTTGGCGCCGATGGTGGCATGCGAGCGTTCCTTCGGCACGCGGAAGCGGAATATGCCGAGGCGGCGCCCGGCCGAATCCTCATCCCGTTCCCACCGTATCTCCGGGTTCCTTCCCTCGCCGAAGATGCCAGCCAGAACCCCTGCGAACTCGCCGTTGGACTTGAACCCTGACTTCACCTGCGCCGACGGCTTCACCGGCTTGCCGTTGAACGTCAGAAGCCGGAAACTCTCCCGTCCCTTCACAACCGTGAGTTCCTCTTCGGAGGTATCCAGAGGTTTCCA
>Ga0209039_10001610_pt1 | contig 20662 bp, 17 predicted proteins | sample BogFormECP12_OM1_FD_188238 | JGI IMG/M metagenome (GOLD analysis project Ga0209039, IMG submission 188238) | Bog forest soil microbial communities from Calvert Island, British Columbia, Canada - ECP12_OM1 (SPAdes) (version 2) | ecosystem: Environmental > Aquatic > Freshwater > Wetlands > Bog ...
GAAGAGATTTTGGATTTTGGATTTTGGATTGAAGAGGGAAAATTCCTTGGTCCTTAGTTCCTCGTATTTGAACCAAGAAACTAACGACCGAGGACGTGGTTCTCTTCAATCCAAAATCCCAAATCCAAAATCCAAAATTCTCCCAATCGTCAATCGTCAATTGACAGTCCTGCCGCCTCGCCACGCGGAGTAGAGGGCCAGACTCGAGACGATGAGGTTGGCCACCACCACCGGCAGCGAGTGAATCAGCAGGCCGTAGACGATCCACAGCGTGGCGGCCAGCGCCTGCGTCAGGCGCAGCCTTGCCGGCTGCTTGAAGAAGTAGGAAACGGCGAATACGGCAGTGGCGGCCCAGCCGAGGCCATCAGGAAACAGCGACATTGGCGGACCTCTCGATGGCATTGATTTCGGCCATGCCCTGGGACTGGTTGGGCGCAATCGTCAGCCAGTCGGTGCGGACCCGGTCCCATTCCTGGATCATCAGGCCCTGCGCCTCGAAGAAGGCACGGATGCTCGCCGTGTCCCACCCGGCGATCTCCTCCAGGATCGGTACCAGAACACTGAGGGCGTCGTCGCTCAGCACGGTCCGCTTTGCGATCTGCGCAATGGAGCGCGCCGGCGAAACAGCAATGGTGAAGCCGTCGCGGCGGTTTACGTTCAGCATCACATGGACGTCGGAGCTGCCGTCGCCGACGTAGACGATCCGCTCCGGACCGATCTGAAACTGTTTTTGCAGGTCGTCCAGCACCGCGACCTTCCCGTATCCGGCGTTGACGCGGACCACCGACTCCACCCGGCCGGTTAGATCGTACACCAACTGTGTGCCGTGGATGTGGTCGGCAGGGATGATGTTCTCCAGCGCCGACTCGATCACTTCCTGTGGCGACGCGGAGATGACGTGGAAATCGAAACGGTAACCGTCAATGGCATGCGAGAGAAGCTCAGAAAGCTCGCGGATGTTACGCTTCAGGCGCACGCCTTTGCCCGCCTCGACCAGATGTTCCTTGCGTACGCGAGAGCGATATTCGGGGTCATGCAGCAGGAGATACGTCAGCTCTCCGCCTTGCTGGACGAGGTTCTGCACGGCCAGGGTCGCCACCTTTCGCTCGAAGGTCTTAGACGAGATTCCCACCAATTCGCTCAGGACCAGGCCTGAGTCATTGAAGCTTAGGGTCTGGTCGAAGTCGCTAGCCAAAAGGTACTGTTTCACCACTGAAGTCGTAGCCTGCATAGACTGCTCCTCCTAAAAAGACAGGATAAAAGATGGAAAAGGTCAAAGTGACGGCGAGATTAAGTAGGCTGGGTCATAGTCTTTCTACTCTTTACATTAGATGCGAGAACCGAGAAAATGATTCGTCACGTCCATTTCAATTCTAGCCGTGACCGAGGAACGGCGTCCAATCGATAAAAGTGATGACGAGGATAAGAAGACAGGAAGTCAGGAGACGGGAGACAGAAGACAGAATGAAGACGTAGCGCGGGCGTCTCGCCCGCTGTGGGCGTGGGCATCTTGCCCACGCGGCCAGCCGGTTGTTGCGCGGCAGCGCCGACAGTTTTTTTGCACGGGAGCGAGACGCTCCTGCAACAGCAGGCGAGACGCCCGCGCTACGTTCTTCATTCTGTTTCTGTCTTCTGTCTCCTGACTCCTATCTTTGGGAAAGGCCCGCATGAGTTCAAACTCGATCGAAACCCTTCGCAAGGAAACACTGGAAGCCAATCTGGAAATCGTGCGACAAGGCTTGGTCCTCTACACGTTCGGCAATGCCAGCGGGATCTCGCGCGCCGACGGCGTGATTGCCATCAAGCCGAGCGGCGTGCCCTACGAGAAACTGCGGCCCGAGGACCTCGTGCTGACGGACTTGGATGGGAAGGTGCTGGAGGGTTGGGCGCGACCGTCGTCGGACCTCCCCACTCACGTGGCGCTTTACCGGGCTTTCCCCAATATCGGCGGCGTGGTGCACACCCATTCGGAATTTGCCACCGCGTGGGCTCAGGCGCGGAGGCCCATCCCATGTTTTGGCACTACGCACGCGGACTACTTCCACGGTCCCGTTCCAGTGACCGACCCGCTCGAGCCGCAGGAGATCGAGTCGGATTACGAGAAGAATACCGGTGAAGTCATCTGCCGGACGTTCAAGGATCTCGACCCGGACGCGATTCCCGCCGTGCTCGTCGCCAGCCACGCTCCTTTCTGCTGGGGGCCGACGCCGGGGGACGCAGCGCACATCGCCGCCATTCTCGAGTACGTGGCGCGGATGGCCTATTACACGGTTCGACTCGCCCCGGAGGCGCCACCGGTGGGGCGGCATCTCCACGACAAGCACTACCTGCGCAAGCATGGAAGCAGCGCCTACTATGGTCAGGGGAAGGGTAGCGATCCTACCGCGAGCGGCTAGGAAGAGCGGGGTTCGGGTTTCGGGATTCGGGGTTCGCGGAGGAAACGCGGGCTGGCCTTCTTTCTGCGAATCCCTAACCCCGAATCCCGAATCCCGTTCCTCCCAAGCGCCCAAGGAGAGTGACTATGAGCATTGTGGCCGGCGTCGATTTCGGTACCCTCAGTGTGCGTGTCACCCTGCTGGCCAGCGACCGCGGACACCTTGCGACCGCGGTGGCGGACTATCCGCTTCACCGACGGCGCGATGATCCGGACTACGCCACCCAGTCGCACGACGATCAGATGTCCGCGCTGGTGCGCGCCACCCGCGATGCCGTCGCCCAGGCCGGAATCGACGGCGACCAGGTCGAAGCCATTGCCCTCGATACCACCGGCTCGAGCGTTCTCCCGGTCGGCGAGGGGATGACGCCGCTCGATGAGTACTATCTCTGGTGCGATCATCGCGCCCAGGCGGAGGCGGAGGAAATCACCAGCCTTGCGCATCGTGAAAACCTGGAGGCCATCGACTGGTGCGGCGGCGTCTATTCCTCGGAGTGGGGCTTCTCCAAGCTGCTCCACTGGCTGCGTCACAACCCGGAGAAGCGCGGGCAACTTGTCTCCGCGTTCGAGCACTGCGACATGGTGGCCGCGGTGCTGAGCGGCGTCACCGATCACCGCCAGGTGGTGCGCAGCGTTTGCGCGATCGGACATAAATGGATGTGGAACCCGCGCTGGGGCGGCCTGCCTCCGCAGTCGTTTCTCTCCCAGGTCGATCCGCTGTTCGATGGGATTCGCGAAAAGCTGGACAGCAAATGCCAGACTTCGGACCACGTGGCCGGAGGCCTCTCACCCGAGTGGGCCGAGCGGTTGGGCCTGCGCGCCGGTATTCCGATTCCGGTGGGCGCCTTCGACGCGCACTGGGATGCGCTGGGGGCGGGAATCGCCCCGGGCGACGTGGTGAACGTGGTCGGCACCTCCACCTGCATCATGGCCATTGCCAGGGAAACCGGCCTGATTCCGGGCGTCTGCGGCGTCGTTCCGGGCAGTATCCATCCACATTACATGGGCATCGAGGCGGGTCTTTCGGCCACGGGAGACATTTTCGATGCTATCGCGCGGCGCGCCAACACGTCCATCGCCCAGCTCTCGACGGGTCTCGAGAAGTACCGCGCCGGCGAGACCGGGTTGCTCCGCCTGACGTGGGACAACGGTGACCGCACGGTGTTGGTCAACGCCGAGCTGGGTGGGGTCACGCTGGGTTGGAACCTGTTGCACACGGCGCAGGACGAACTCTTCGCCGCCATCGAGGGAACGGCTTTCCACACTCGCATCATCCTCGATCGCCTGGCCGAATACGGCGTGCCCATCCGCCGCGTGATCAATGCCGGGGGCGTCCCGCAGAATAATCCGGTGCTCAACCAGGTGTACGCCAACGTGCTGGGCAAGCCGGTGCTGGTTCCCAAGGGAGTTCCCACCAGCCTAGGCTCCGGCATCATGGCGTTGCTGGCGGCGGGCGCGTTCTCCACGATCGAGGAGGCCCAGCGGGCCGTTTGCCTGCCAAATGCAATCTGTGAGCCGGAGCCGCAAGCCGTCGCCACCTACGAGACGCTCTACCCGATGTACCGGCGACTGTATTTCGCGTTAGGCTTGCGGCGTGCACCTGCGGCGGAAATAGGGGATATTCTGCCGACGCTGAGATCGATCGCCGCCACGGTGCGGCGCGGGACGTAGCGTTCCGGGGTGTGGCAGCGCGAAGCGCCTTGGAGTGCGGCGGCTTGACGCCGCCTTTCGGGTTGGTCGGGTGCGCCACGGCGGCGTCAAGCCGCCGCACTCCAAGGCGCTTCGCGCTGCCTTTCCATCGATTTGAGGGGGGATAACGATGCAACGAAGAAACTTCCTGAAAGCCGGAATCGCGGGCGGCGCTGCTGCCCTGCTTTCGCGCGGGCGAACGCTTGCCGCCGGCGTCGACTCGCACATCGAGGTACTGCTTGATGAGCCGCTCGGCACGATCTCACCGACCATTTACGGCCACTTCATCGAGCACCTCGGTGGAGTGATCTACGACGGCGTGTGGGTGGGCGAAGGCTCGAAGGTGCCGAACACCGATGGCGTCCGAAAGGCGCTGGTGGATGCGCTACGCCAAATCCACGCGCCGGTGATTCGCTGGCCCGGCGGCTGCTTCGCCGACAGCTACGACTGGAAGGACGGCGTCGGCCCGCGCGACCAACGGCCGCGGCGCACCAACTTCTGGGTGGACGATCACGACGCGAAGCAGATCAAGGAAGGCGTGCAGCTCTACGAAACCAACGCCTTCGGCACCAATGAATTCATGAGCTTCTGCCACCAGAGCGGCGCCCAGCCCTACCTGGCCGCCAACCTGCGCAGCCTTTCTCCCCTTGATTTCGACCACTGGGTTGAATACTGCAACTCGCCGGCCGGAAGCACCACGCTGGCGGACCTGCGGGCGAAGGGAGGATCGACCGAACCCTTCAACGCCCGCTACTGGGGCGTGGGCAATGAAAGCTGGGGGTGCGGCGGGAGTTTCCTGCCCGAGGACTACGCCACGGAGTTTCGCCGCTACACCACCTGGGTGCCGAGTTACGGCGTCGATCTTGCTTTCGTCGCCTCCGGCCCTCCCGACGATGATTGGGACTGGACCCATCGCTTTTTCGAGGAAATCCTGGGGCGCAGGCGTTATGACCTGCCCGGTTGGTGGGGATGGTCGCTCCATCACTACGCGGTGGACCTGAGCCGCGGCCGCACCAACGACTGGATTGCTCAGAAAGGCGATGCGCTCCAATTCGAGCCCATCGACTATTACGAGGTTCTGCGTCAGGCCGACCGCATGGAGGGCCTGGTGGTTGGACATTGGGGCGCGATGGCGCAGTTCGACCCCGAGCACCGCGTGAAGCTGGTGGTGGATGAGTATGGCCCCTGGTACCGGCAAGGTTCGCAGGTGGATCCGACGCACATCTTCGGGCAACAGATCACCATGCGCGATGCGCTGGCGACGGCGCTCAGCCTCGACACTTTCAACCGCCACCCGGAGAAGGTCGGTATGGCGGCCTGCGCCCAGCTCATCAATTGCATCAACTCTCTTTTCCTTGCCCACGAGGATCGCTTCACCGTGACGCCCAACTTTCACGTCTTCGATCTCTACGCCGCGCACCAGGGGGCGAAGGCGGTGCGGGCGGAGTTTGCGGCGCCGGACCTGACCTACGACCGTGACGGCAAACCGGCGCACTTCTGGGGACTGAAGGGGTCGGCCTCGCAGCAAGGCCGCAGCTTGGTGCTGACGGTTGTGAACCCGCACCTCAGCGAGGCGCGAGACGCCGAGATAGCCGTGCGGGGAGCGAGTGTGAGCGGTGCAGAAGCGTTGGTTCTGGGCGCGAGCGACGTCCACGCGCACAACACGTTCGAGCAGCCGGACGCCGTGAAGCCCCGGAGCGCGCCGGTCGCCGCGGCGCAGGGCGGGCTGGTACGCTTCACGTTCCCACCCGCGTCGGTAGTCCAACTGACGTTCACATTGGCGTGATAGAGGGGACGGAGGCAGTCCAACAAAGGCCACGTCACCCGTGACTATGCAGGTGCTCTCGGAGGATTTCGTCGAATCACAGCACGAAACAGATTGCGCTCTTGGTCGTCCTCAAAATCAATCGCAGGATACGCTCGCAACGCCCGGAGAATTCCGGTGCCAAGGCCGCGATAGGGAAGCAGCTTGGTTGCAAACGAAGTCAGGGTCGGATTACGGATGTTTGAATTGCCGCTCCGAATATTGGCAACCGTCAAGTTGTTTGGCAAATGGCCAGGGCTGATGATTTCAACTCGGTCGTCGAAGACGAAGACGCGGATAGGGGCAGAAACAAAATAATCCCGGTGAATTAACGCGTTGGCCAAAAGCTCTTCCAGCACAATCCGCGGGATTTCCACTGTCCCCGTCGTATTGACTCCCTGCCCCGCCTGCTCCCGCCGCAGATTGCGCAGAACAAAGCTCAAGGATTCGTCAAATTGCGTCTGAAGACGCCCGAAAACATCCGCGCTGTCGAGGTAGGTTGTGGCGTGGATGTCGTTACCTGGATAGCAGACGGCTTTCACATGAAACACCGGGAGGAAGACTTGCGGATCTTTGGCAAAGAGCAGAACGCCGCTCACCGTCAGTGAGCCGTCGGTCAAAAGCCGCATGTTGGAAAGCACCTGGCCGAGCGACTGCCCCTGCTCCTCCAGATCCTGCTCGTACCGCGACCGGAAGAATCGCCGGAAATAGTCAAGGTCGATGTCCGATAGGGAGGTACCCGGAACGGGAACATCGTCGCCGTGCACCAACTGAGCGGCTTGAAACATTCGCTGCATCTCTTCGCGCGCAGTAACTCTACGCTTTTCGCTACCGCTCTTGACCCAGATCGCGCCGGTATTGTCCATGTACGGCTTGCTGATGCCATCGGGAATGGTGACCACAATGACGACGCCCGTGGAAACAGGCACGTTCTCGGTCAATGGATTGATGGGGGGACGAACGGAATTGGAGGCGGCATTCGCGATGAGTTGGTTTAGTCGGTGCACGCCCGGGGCATCGTGCTCGTGGAGAGTCCCGTCATTGCCGACGCCTATAAATATCTGCCCCCCGCCCGAATTGGCGAGGGCGACGATTTCCCCGGCCAGGGACGCGGCGTTAGTGATATCACCCTTGAACTGGTGACGGCTGTCCTCGCCCCGCGCGACGATTTCCAGGAGTTCTACTGTTTCCAAATCTCGTAAATCTCCTTTCGTCGCTGGAAGGCCTCGCTTCCCCCCTCCATGATGCTGACAATTGTCTCCTGGAGAACAGGCGCGTCGATGCTGCCGACCGTGGGGTGAATGGAGTCCTCCGTATACGTGCAGGCGATGATCTGCTCGGCGTCACCGAGGACCGGGATGTTGGAGTTATGAGTCGCAAAAATGAACTGTGTCTTGGGCTTGAGCTTCCGCACCAGCTTGATTACGTCCTCGTAGAGCGTCTGGTTGTCCAGATCGTCTTCCGGCTGGTCGATGATGATCACGTCGTTTTCGCGCTGGCTCAGCACAAACAGGATCAAGGCCGAAGCGCGTTGGCCCAGCGAATGGTACTTCAGGTGCTTCCCGTGATATTTGATGGAGTAAGCGTTCGGCACCTGCCAGGTGAGCAACGGACTGAGATTGTCCTGCAAGTATTGGTCAAATGTCGCGGCAGAAGCGCCAACTATCGTTCTGGCCTTATCGATCTCGCGGTAGATGGCGGCTCCGTCTGCGAAGGCGTTCACGAGCTCGGCCAGCGTGGTTTCCCGCAACTTGCTGCCGCGAAACAGATCCTTAAGATACTTGAGGAAAGCCGCCTTGTCTCCCTTGTACTCAATCTCAATCTGCAAGGCGGTTTCCTGCTGGTTGATCTTGTCCAGTTCCTCCTTGATGAGCTTGAACTCCTGGTGCCATTGGTCATTGAGCACGGTGAGGGCGGAGGACAACTGCTTCTGCAGAGCGATTTGCTGTTCCTTCTCCTTGCTGAGAGCCTTGAGAATCTGTGTCGCGTTCTCGATGGCCTTGCGCAGGTTGAGAAATTCGTCGGGTTTTATCGCGGTGGCGCCGCTCGATTTCAGTTCATCGGAGAGCTTTCTGGCAACTTCTGCAAACTGTTCCTTAAGAGCGTTCCTGAGACCGTCAAACTCCTTTACCTTACCGTTCAATTCGGTCGATGCGGTGTGGGCTTGAAGGGCGATTTTCTTCAGTCCTGCGAATCCCTCCGTAATTCGGTCGAAGATCGCGAATACTTCGGCGAACAACTGTCGATTCTGCTTGGTCGTGTAGTTGGCGCGGCTGGTAAAATCGTCGCTGTAGCGGACAATGAAATCATCGAGCTCCTGGACGTAACCTGCGACAAAATCGGCGAGGTCCTTGACCGTACGACCGTCCTGCTCGAAATCGACCTGCTTTTGAAGTTTCTCCTCTACGCCATGCTGCTTGAATATTTTCAGCCTGAACTCGGCGTCCTGCTTCTTCGCCTCGTACTCTTTCTGCTTTTCTCCCACGTCTGAAAGCTTCTGCAGGCGGCGGGTCAGTTCAACGACGGTTTGGCGCTGCTCGGCAATGGCCTGGCGGATGTCAGCGAGCTTGTCTCCCACGAGCTTCTCGACCAGATCGTTTTCAAAACCCTCTCTGGTATTCGAAAGATCCCTCTGACCGAAGTATATGGGTTTGTGCAGTATGGTCTCTCGGATGTTAATTCCGGGTTGCAGCTTGCTGCCCACGTAGACGTCGGGTTGCTCGCCAACAATGCGCCGCACTTCGTATTCCTGACCGTGACGGTCGGTCGCAACGAGCGTGATTTTCCCGCCGCTTCCCAGGGCATTCTTGATGGAGTCCTGTTTGTATGCGGGGTCGGCCGCATTCTTGCCGAAGGGGATGTCCAAGGCATATCGCATGGATTCGAGAATGGTGGATTTGCCGCTGCCCCGGATGCCGATGAAGGTGTTGAGCTCCGGAGAAAAATTGATGACCTGACCGTCCAGCTTATCGCCCTCAAAGGCGACGCTTTTCACGTTCGAGTTTTCCTGTTTCGGGGGAGCGCAGGCGACGCGGTTGGAGTAGTCGAGCAGGGCGAATTTGATCGCCTCAAAGGTGAACGCGCCAATCTTGATATATGTCTGTTTTCCCTTCCCGATGTCGGCAATCGATTTGCAGTCACACCCCTCGACCTCGGTGGGATACCAGTCGACCAACCACGACATCGCTTGGGCCCGCTTGTCGTGAGTGGCCACTTTTTGGAAGCCCACACAACGACCACGGAACAAATCGGACTTTTCTATCTCCGTAATTCGACCGCCCGAGAGGCCTCCCCACAGGCCGTTGCTTGCCTCCACGTGCGCGCAGATCAAGAAGTAGTCTCGGCCAAACTTATCGAGTTCACGGAGAGTTTCGGTGAGGTCGTGATTGGACCTGCCGTTCTCATTCTCGAAATTCGCCTGTCCCGCAAACGTGACATTGAGAAAGCTCTGCACGTAGTTCGCGTTCTCTTTGTTCGAGATCCAATCGCAGGCGAAAACAACGAGAATATGAATCCCATTCGATCCGTCCTTGACCGACAGCTCCAGCCCCGGGAGCAGGAAGATTTCTTCTTTCTTCGCGGCTTTGGCCAACACCTTGAACTCGTCGCGGTCAAACTTGTTATGGTTGGTGATAATGGCGACGCGTATCGCTGCTTTCTTAAGCGCTGCGATGTACTCCGACACAAAAAAATCCGGGTCCCCCGAGTAGGAAAACTCTTTGTCCGCACGCGTGTGCATGTGGAAATCCGCGCGAATCCACGTCGATCCATGCTTAAACAATGAGGGTATAGGCGGCGGAGGATTCATAGCTGGCCCTTGGTCCTGTTCGACTGAAACGGTCTCTTGGCCTTTTCTGACCTCTCTTCCGCCATTAGACCGCCTCCCTTATGCATCAGGTTACACCGTCGCGGTGCAGAAGGCAATCGAACGAAGGCGTCAAATGCCAGCCTTTCGAAAGGAGAACGCAACAATTGATCCCGTACAGTCGCTATGATGCCGGACAAAGCCCGCTTGGACAATATCCGGAGGGCCTTCGTCGGAAAAGAGTGGTATCGGTCCGAAAAGAGATGTCACCCAACGATGTGGGACCCCGTAACGCTGTTCGGCAACGCTTCACCGAAGTCTGTCGAGAACAGCCCATATAACCAAGATCGAAGCCCGTTTCCCCCCAGACAGCGTTCGGGTACGCACGCGTCGGCCTTACTTTAACGCGTACTCCCCTCTACCCTGCCCCTGCCCCTATAACGCGGTGGGTTTTGACAAACGTCTGGAGCGCTTCGCGCGACGTGAGCCGTGGTGTGTAGCCGAAGACGGTCTTCAGTTTGGTGTTGTCGGCCAGCCAGGGATAACGGATCATATCCAAGATGCCGGGAGGGAAGGGAGCTAGCCGCAGTGTCCAGAGTTAAGTCGACATAATCTCGGCGGCTCCCCGTTCCGCTATCATCATGGTGGGAGCGTTGGTATTCCCTGATACCACCTCCGGCATCACGGACGCATCCACCACACGCAGTCCGACCACGCCCCGCACCCGCAGATGCGGATCCACCACCGCCATAGGGTCTGTTCCCATCTTGCACGTTCCCACCGGATGATACAGCGTCTCCGCCATCGCGCGGACGTACTCTGCCAAATCCCCGCCTTCCCCGGGAAATATCTCTTCCCCGCGGTACGGATCCAACGCTCTCCCGCGTGCAATCTCGCGCGCCATCTTGACGCCGTCTACCAGCACCTGCAGGTCCTCCTCTCGATCCAGGTAGTTGGGCTGAATGAGCGGCTGATCCGTGGCGTCCGCCGACCTCAGCCGGATCCATCCCCGGCTCTCCGGTCGCACCAGCGTCGGGCCGAATGTGAACCCATGCCCCTCCAGTGCCCGGAATCCGTGCTCCACGAACAAACCCGGAGCGAAATGAAACTGCAGGTCCGGCCGGTCGAGCCCCGCCCGCGTGTGCACGAATCCGCCCGCCTCCGCAATGTTCGACGTTAGCGGACCCCGCCGCCGCGCCCAGTACCGCGCCAGGCTTGTAATCCGCGGCGCGTTGGCCAGCGACACTGGCAGCTTCGACCGGTAACAGATCGGCACCACCGGATGATCCTGCAGATTCTCCCCCACACCCGGCAGGTCTACCACCACCTCGATACCGAGACGCTTCAGTTGGTCGGCCGGACCGATCCCGGAAAGCAGCAGCAGTTGCGGCGAGTTCACCGCGCCACCGGCCAGAATCACCTCGCGTTCAGCCGGTGCCACTTCCGTTTTGCCGTTGCGCACATAGCGGACACCACGCGCGTGAGCGCCCTCCATCATGATTCCCGTTGCCAGGGCGCCCGTAAGCACGGTGAGGTTCTTCCGCGTCATCGCCGGCCGGAGATACGCATCGGAAGCGCTGTGGCGGCGTCCGTTCAGTTGGGTCACTCGGTAAAAACCGAACCCTTCCTGCATGGCACCGTTGAAATCGTGGTTTCGCGCGTAGCCCGCCTGGGTAGCCGCCTCGACGAAGGCCTCGGATATCGGATTCACCGAGCGCAGGTCCGCCACGTTCTGGTTCGTGAGCGACTGCTCGAAAAACCGCTCAACGCCGTTCCAGTCCCAACCGGTGGCTCCCATTTGCGCCCAGCGATCGTAATCGCGTCGGTTCCCGCGGATGTAGATCATGGCATTGATCGAACTCGATCCGCCCAGCACCTTGCCCCGCGGCCAATACAGTTTCCGTTTATTCAGCCGGTGCTGCTCTTCGGTGTAAAATGCCCAATCCACGCCGGTCTTGAAGAGCTTACTGAAGCTGATCGGGACGTGGATCTCGCGCGCGGAATCGGGTCCGCCCGCCTCGATGAGTAATACGCGCGCCGTCTCGTCAGCGCTCAGCCGGTTTGCCAGCACGCACCCGGCTGACCCGGCACCCACAATAATGTAGTCGTACATCCAGTTCCTCTGTCCGATGCCAGTATCCTGCCGAGAATGGATTATACTGGAGAAGTCGAGAGTCGAGAGTCGAGAGTCGAGAGTCGAAAGTTGAAGAAGCAGTAGACGGTAGACAGTAGACCGTATACGGGGAAGACGCTCCTCACGTCTGCGGCGGATCGCATAGGGGGAAGGACCCCTTCATTCCGTCTACCGTCTACCACCTACCCCTCACTCTCGACTTTCAACTTTCGACTTTCGACTTCTTTCATGGACCAAGAACTGACGAAGCTCGTGGAGTTGACGGCCCATTTGCGCGGGCCGGACGGGTGTCCGTGGGACCGCGCCCAGGACTACGATTCGGTCAAGGGACTCCTGCTCGAGGAAGCCTACGAGGTTGTCGACGCCGTCAACACGCGTGACTTCGACGCGATGGAAGACGAGTTGGGCGATCTCCTCTTTCAGGTGGTTTTCTATTCGCGCCTCGCCGAAGAGGAGTTGCGATTCACGCTCGATGACGTGGTGAGGCGAGTGTATGCCAAGCTGGTGCGGCGCCATCCGCACGTCTTTGGCGAGACTCGCGCCGCGAACGCGGAAGAGGCGCTGAAGAGCTGGCTGTCGGTGAAGGAAAAAGAGCGCAAGGCGAGGGGTGAGACAGGCGACTCCAGTTCCGGCGGTCCCGTTCCCACCGCTCCTGGCAGCCCGCCGGCATCGCTGCCCTCGCTGCTTGACGGCATTCCTCGCACCCTGCCCTCTACACTCGAAGCCTTTGAGATCGGCACACGCGTGGCGGAGGTGGGGTTCGACTGGGCCAAGGTGGGCGACGTTCTCGACAAAATTGAAGAAGAGGTCCGCGAGCTGCGGCAGGAACTGAAAGACCAGGGCCTGGAAGACGTTGGCACGCCGAGGGACTACGTGCCTCGCGACTCGGCGCGGATCGAGGAGGAAGTGGGTGACCTGCTATTCACCGCTGCCAATCTGGCTCGCTATCTTCGTTCGGACCCCGAGACCTGCTTGCGTAGCGCCAACCAGAAATTTGCGGGCCGCTTCCGCAAACTCGAGCAGGAAGTGGCCCGGCGCGGGAAGCAAGTGCGCGACTGCAACGCTCAGGAGTTGGACGAGATTTGGAACGCGGTGAAAGAAGAGTCGAGATGAGAGCCGAGAGTCGAAGATTAACCCTCAATACTGTTCACTTATGCGCTTTCAAGGAGACGGTTCCCTGTTCGACCTGATAACCCCCTCACCCCCGGCCCCTCTCCCCCAAGGGGGCGAGGGGAGCAGTAATTTGAATTTACAGCCCTCGCCCCCTTGGGGGAGAGGGTGGACCGCAACCGGCGCTTTCTCCAGCCGGGGCGGGACGGGTGAGGGGGTCACCCTGAGAGCAGTTGAGAAATAATTTCCCGAGACCCCTTATGTGAACAGCATTGAGGTTAACCCAGATTTCTCATTATGAATAGGGATTGGTAAGCGGCAAGGAACTGAGCCGAACGACTCGCCGATACACTTGATCGTTGGGCCCACTGATACGTAAGAAGGGACTTGACTCTCATGCAATATCACGGTATGCTGATTTGTATGACCCAGATAACGGTCCGAGCAACGGGTCATCATGGTTACTGGTATTGTGGGATTTCTTAAGTAAACAAGTTCATGATGTCCATGGGAGAAGTGGCTTGAATAGTTACTGATATGGTACAACTTATAGTGTTAATTATAATGTGACTTCTGCCTTTAGCCGACCGTTCGTAGAGTTGCGCGGTTGTGATCGGACGGCGAAGACGGGCTTTTAGCGTACAACGCGGGCATCAGCCCCACCTAGATTTGCCGACGAGCCATCTTTTTTTCAGGACCGAAGCCATCAATGTATTGAAACAAAAGGAAGGGACCTTGGACCGAACCCATTACGAACCCATTTTAGGAAAAGTGAGAAAACGGCGGCCAGAATGATGCACCCCGACGGCGTTACACAACGTTACAGCAAGCTCGCCTACCGTTACACCAGTGAGGTTGGCCGGAAGGAACCTGCGGGTACAAACGTTCGGCCCCATGATTTTTCAGGACCGAAGCCATCAACATATTGAAACAAAAAGAAGTCACCCGGGACCGAACCCATTACGAACCCATTTGTAAGGGTGGGAAATGGAGGCCATGGGGATTAGAAGCAGTTTTGGCTGTTTGGCTCTTTTTGACCCTCGGCTGTGGGCTTTTTCCAATGACGCGACCTTTTCGCTTTACGGAGTACTCCATCCGACCCTGTGAAACTCTGGAAGAGTTTGAGGCGTGTGTCAAGCTCCAAAAGCAAGTGTTTGGATATGCTGAAGGCGAGGCGTATCCACAAAGGCTCTTCGTCAACTTGACGCACATCGGCGGCCACATTCTGGGCGCGTTTGCGTCCACAGGCGAGTTGGTGGGCTTCGTAGCGTCCATGCCCGCATGGCACCGCGACCGCCGCTATTACCACTCGCTCTCCCTGGGAGTGCTGCCGGGGCATGAGAACCGAGGGTTGGGCCGGGCGCTGAAGCTGGCCCAGCGCAGGGCCGCGCTCGACGCGCGAATCGATTGCATCCAGTGGACCTTCGATCCCCTACGGCCGAAAAACGCCTTTCTCAACATCGAGCGCCTGGGGGCTATCGCTCGCCGCTATCTGCCGAATTATTACGGTCGGGTCGAGAGCCGGTTGCAGCAGGGGCTGCCCAGCGATCGCCTGCTGGCCGAGTGGCAGTTGAGGTCGACGCGAATGAAGCGCGCCCTCGCGGGCAACTCGCCCCGCAGTTCGAGGAGGAAGCCGGCCGCGGCGGTGGCGATTCCCAACGACTTTGCTGCGCTCGCCGACAACGATCCGGCGGCGGCCCTGGCCCAGCAGTCGTTGGTGCGCGAGCAGCTTCAAGAATGCTTCGCCCGTGGGCTGGCCATTACGGGCGTGTCGCGCGACGGAGAGACGTATTGCTATCTATTGGATGAGTCCAGTGGCTAGTGGCCAGTCACACTCGGTTATGTCGCCGAACGACCGCCAGCGAAGAATTGCAGATTGACGATTGCAGATTGACGATTGAAAGAAAACTGTGGCTTATGTCTTCTCTTCCAATCGTCAATCATCAATCTGCAACCGGCAATTCTTCTGCTAGCCACTCGTCACTTGTCACTGGTCACCGGTCACTGCCTATGAAGCTGAATCGCGTCGAGATTCGGGAAATCAGATTACCGCTGGTCCACTTTTTCGAGACCAGTTTCGGCCGGACCACGGAACGCCGAATTGTTCTGGTCCGCGCCGAGGCGGATGGAGTCACGGGCTGGGGTGAGGTCACGTGCGGCGAAGAGCCGTTTTACAGCTACGAAACGCCGGAGACGGCTTGGCACATTCTGCGCGACTTTCTGATCCCGTGGACGCTGGGCCGTGATTTTGGGGCCGCCGCGGACGTGGCCCCGCTCTTCCAGCGCATCCGCGGTCATAACATGGCCAAGGCGGCGCTGGAGAATGCGCTGTGGGTGATCGAGGCCGAGCAAAAGGGCTTGCCGCTCGCGCAATGCATCGGCGGAACGCTGGGTGAGATCAACTGCGGAGTCTCGATCGGAATCCAGAACACCATTGACGCCTTGTTGGAGAAAATCGCGACGGAGGTTGCGGCCGGCTACCAGCGGATCAAGGTGAAAGTTAAACCGGGGTGGGACGTGAATGTGTTCGAGCGGATCCGCAGCCGCTTTCCCGACATCGTGCTCTCGTGCGACGCCAATAGCGCCTACACCCTGGCCGATCTCGGCCACTTGAAGCAGTTCGATCAGTTTCGCCTGCTGATGATCGAGCAGCCGCTGCATTGGGAGGACATCATCGACCATGCCCGGCTTCAGCGCGAAATGGAAACCGCGATCTGCCTGGACGAGTCGATCCACAGCGCCGATGACGCCCGCAAGGCGATCGACGCCGGCGCCTGCCGGATCATTAACATTAAGCTGGGCCGCGTCGGCGGCTTCACTTCCGCGCGGCAGATTCACGACGTTTGCCGTGCCCGTAACATTTCCGTGTGGTGCGGCGGAATGCTGGAATCCGGCATCGGGCGCGCGCACAACATTGCTATGTCCACGCTGCCCGGGTTCACGCTTCCCGGAGACGTTTCGGCCAGCCGCCGCTACTGGGCGGAAGATATCATCGATCCCGAGGTCGCGGTGAGCCCGCAAGGGACGATTCGCGTTCCGCAGACCGCCGGCCTGGGCTTCACGCCGAAGCTGGAACGGATTGAAAAGATCACCGTGCGGAAGGACTTGTTTACCTAGCGAGGTCCTGTAGCGGACCTCATCAAATTGGAGCGAGGGGCGATAGAATGGGGTCGCAGGGTGTTGAAGCCATGCTGGAAACCGTGGGTGACGACCGCGGTTTCTTCGAGGCTCTTTATGGGGACGGGCGCCCCCTCCTCGCTTTCACTGGGCTTAGCCTGGTGCTTTGCGGCGGCTTCGCTTTGTTTCTCTCCGCCACCGGTCAGTTCTTGCCGCACGACGTGCAGTTCCTGGGCATGACGGCGAGCCAACTCTGCGCAGTTCAGGGTTGTCGCGTCGTTCATTTCATGTTTCATGATCGGACGGCGTTCGGCGGCGCGTTGATCGCCGTCGGGATACTCTACCTGTGGCTCTCTGAGTTTCCTCTTCGGCGGGGCGAGGCCTGGGCTTGGTGGCTGCTCTTGGTGAGCGGCGCTCTCGGCTTCGGTAGCTTTCTAGCCTATCTAGGTTATGGTTATCTCGATAGCTGGCATGGAGTCGCAACTCTTCTCCTGCTGCCGGTGTTTGTACTCGGGCTAGTGCGGTCATTCCGAACTTTGCGTCAGCCGAGAGACTTACGCTGCCTTCTGAGGCAAGCGGTCAGCGTCCCCTGGACATCGTCGTTCGGCATCGGGCGCACACTTCTCCTGGTGACGGCTCTCGGGATGATCGCTGGGGGGCTCACAATTCTCCTGGTGGGGACGACCCACGTCTTCGTGCCCCAGGACCTCATGTACATGGGTTTGACGCCGGCGAACCTGCAAGCCATCAACCCGCGCCTTGTTTCGCTGATTGCACACGACCGCGCCGGTTTTGGGGGCGGTATCTGCGCGTGCGGAGTCACGGTGCTTTTTTCGGTCTGGTGCGGGCCCGCCTGTCGCAGTCTGTGGCAGGCGCTGTGTTGTTCCGGCTTCGCCGGATTCACGACGGCGATCGGGGTGCACTTCGCCATCGGTTATCTGAATCCGACCCATCTGGCGCCGGCGTTCGTGGGAGCTGCACTTTTCCTTGCTGGGTTGTTGCTTTGCTTCAAACCCATGCATTCGCACACCTGAGGTCCATTTCCCGAAGATCCTTGGGCGTTCTGATCCCTGGAGCCGAGCACGACGATGGATAAGCGTATCGCCCTCATCCCCGGAGACGGTATCGGCGTCGACGTGACCGTCGAGGCGACCAAGGTCCTGAATACCCTGATTGCGTCGCGCGGCCTGCCGCTCGAGCTGGTCACTTTCGACTGGGGCGCGGAGAAGTATTTGCGCGAGGGCGTCACTCTGCCCAAGGGCGCGCTGGATATGTTCCGGCGCGAGTTCGACGCCATCTTCATCGGGGCCCTAGGTGACCCTCGCATTCCCGACATGCGGCACGGGGCGGACATCCTGCTTGGGACGCGCTTTGGGCTAGATCTCTACGTTAATCAGCGGCCGGTGAAGCTTTTCGACGCCCGCCTTTGTCCCCTGAAGGATCGCACCGAGAAGGACGTCGACTTCGTCGTCTTTCGCGAGAACACGGAAGGGGCTTACGTCGGCATGGGCGGCAACTTCAAGCGCGATACGCCAGACGAGATCGCCGTGCAGGAGGACGTCAACACACGCAAGGGCGTGGAGCGCATCCTCGTCTACGCCTTTGAATACGCGCGGCAGCACAGCCTCAAGAAAGTCTGCATGAGCGACAAGTCCAACGCGTTGCCCTACGGGCACGGCCTGTGGCAGCGAACGTTTGCCGAAGTGCGCGAACGATATCCCGAGATCGAATCGTGGCACCTCTTCGTCGATGTGCTGGCCATGCAGTTGGTGAAGAACCCGGCGCAGTTCCAGGTGATCGTCACCTGCAACATGTTCGGCGACATCATCAGTGACCTGGGCGCTCAGCTTCAGGGCGGCTTGGGTGTGGCGCCCTCGGCTAATCTCAATCCCGGACACGTCTCCATGTTCGAACCGGTCCACGGCTCGGCGCCCAAGTATGCCGGCAAGAACGTGGCCAACCCGCTGGCCGCGATCCTCACCGTGGGCATGATGCTCGACACGCTTGGATTCACGCAGTCTGCGGCAGACATCGAGAGCGTGGTGAGAGAAGCGATCCGTCAGGACATGACGACGTCGGATCTGGGCGGCACGCTGGGTACGCGCGAGGTTGGCGACTGGATCTGTGCACACTTGTGAGCCGGAGGGCGCTGTCAGCTATCAGCCATTAGCCATCAGCCAAAAGAAGGCTGCTTGGTCATGTTCGCTGAACGCTGATAGCTGACGGCTGAAAGCTTCATCATTCTCACCAGTTCACAACTTCCACCACCGGCCTTCGTTCCCGTGGACTGAAGGAGGCAGCCAGGATCATTCCGACGATGAATCCTCCCACGTGCGCCCAGAACGCTACCCCGCCGCTGCTGGCGGATTCTATCCGGATCTCCGTATACCCCGAAAGGAACTGGATCAAGAACCAGTAACCCAGCACCAGCAGCGCCGGGAGGGAAAAAGTCCAGAACCAGATCGGCAAGATCATCAGCTTGATGCGCGCCCGGGGGAAGCTGACGAAGTATGCCCCCAGAACTCCGGCGATCGCGCCGCTTGCGCCGATGCTGGGCACGGTCGAGCCGAGATTGAGAAGGATGTGCAGCATTGCCCCACCGAACCCGCCGACAAAATAGATCAACAGGTATTTCAGGTGACCGAAGCGGTCCTCGACGCTACGGCCGAAGACATAAAGGAAGAGCATATTGCCGAGCAGATGGAGCCAGCCACCGTGCAGGAACATCGAGACGAAGATGGGCTTCAGCAGACCTTCCGGGGTGGGAGCCACGATGGCGCTGGTGGGGAGGTAGCGAGCAGGGACGACACCATACAGGAAAACGAGCCGATTTAGATGCCGGCCCAGCGATAGCTCATAAAAGAACATCCACACGTTAGCCGCGATAAGCGCCAGCGTGGAAAACCAGAAGCTCGTGCGGCGGACATTGTCGTCGAGTGGGACTGGAACCATGCTGCAAGCATTTTACCTTGTGCGCCGCTTGTCTCTCCACGCAAAAAAAGAGCCGCTCGTGTTCACGAGCGGCTCAAGGCTTGCTTGGGGATTTGGAGTGCGGAACCTCGGCCCCGAATCTAGCCCGGTTGGGAGGACGGACCCGGACGCGGTTGGGTAAGCTCCGCACCCCAAAACTGATACCGGTGCGAGGGTCAACTTGAACGCGTGACCCAAGCTTAATGGCCGCCGGCCGTGCCTTCAGTGCCTGAGCCGCTCTCCCCGAAAACGAGGACTTGGTCAGAACCGGCGAATCGAATCTCCTGAATGGAGCGTGATCCATCGGGGTTCTGAGTGTACACCACTCCGCTGCGGTCGTACGCTGCATCGCGCTTGACCAACTTGCCTTGGGCGGTAGCGATCACCTTCTTGCCTTGCATGAAAGTCACCGCCGAATCCGATGCTCCGGCTTCCCACGTCACCTTATAGCTCCCGGCATCAAATTTGGTGCTGCCCAACATCGCTGGAGACGAAAGGGTCATCTTCTGAGAATCCTTCGCATATAAAGACGAGCCTGCCACCAGCACGATTACGAGCGCCATCGCCAGTTTTCCCACGTGTTTTCTCACTGACATGTTTCACCCTCTCCTCTCTGGTTCAATACCGGGCCGTGAGCCTCCCGCTCGCTCCGGGCGGTCTCGACCGGCCGATATGATTGGGGCGCGTAGGGCTCGCGAACTTTTATCTTTTTTACCGCTTGCATTTCAAGCCGAGCGACCCTACAATCACGTGGGGTTAAATGAAAAGCGGCACCTCCGCACACGCGGATGGCCCTTCTCCTCGGGATCGTCGTCGCCCCGGCCGCCGAACCGTCAGCGGCGACAATCCATTTAACCCCGCTTGCTCTTCTTTACGCCTCTTAGACGCGCGCTACGTGCTTCGAGTTAGCCTGCGCGTCAGTAATTCGTGTCAAGGTTTTGTAAATTCATCCCTTCTTAGTGACCCAGAATCCCACACCGGCAGATACGTTTCGTTCCTAAGGATTGTTTCAACATTCTTTCCACGGCGCATCCTGTCGTACTCTAGACGCCGCCGCTCGATGATCCGTTCGCACGTCGTGGTGCCACAATTAGTGCTTTCTGCTGGCCCAATGAGTAGACTGGCAATTATGGTGCCATTGCGAGCGCCTGGGCTTACTCCTGTGATTAGCTTACTTTTAGCGCTTGCCCGCGCGGCGGATAACCCCGTAGGCTCCGTCCGTTTTTGGGAAGGCGGTGTCCGAAATCGGTCGCTGTTGCTCGAAAATTGACACTGGAAACTCGAAAGGGAGCCATAGCCACTGGGGGATGATCGCATCGTGTTGGTAGCTTCGGGCTGTGGCGACAGTGTCCCCACCGCCGCGTTTCGGCGCCCAGAGAGCGCCGTTACGGCGCTAATCGCAGATTGTCAATGCGTTGACCCGCCTCTCCCGCGTCGGTATACTCAAACCTCGTGAAGCCGGGCTCGGCCCGGACCTGCGGGAACGGGACGCTCCCGCCACAGCGGGCGAGACGCCCGCGCTACAAGTGGCGGTGGTCTTACGAAGTCTTGCGGGAGCGAGACGCTCCCGCCACAGCGGGCGAGACGCCCGCGCTGCAA
>Ga0209039_10001611_pt1 | contig 20647 bp, 16 predicted proteins | sample BogFormECP12_OM1_FD_188238 | JGI IMG/M metagenome (GOLD analysis project Ga0209039, IMG submission 188238) | Bog forest soil microbial communities from Calvert Island, British Columbia, Canada - ECP12_OM1 (SPAdes) (version 2) | ecosystem: Environmental > Aquatic > Freshwater > Wetlands > Bog ...
AGCCAATGTACTGGCAAATTCTGCACCGCAAAGCCCAACCATCCGGTTCGCCAACCGCTTCAGGGCCGTCCTCCGCTGTTTCAGGCGGGGAGGCACTTGAGGCAGGTAGATTTTTTAGGCTGTGTGCCCTGAATATCGAATGATTTCGGAACTGCCCTTTCCCCACTCCATCCTTTTCAAACTCCCACATGGGCATATGGAATTTGGGGCGTCACGGACACGCCCTAGAACCTCGAAAAGGGCGCGCTTGCGACATCAAGGTAGGGCGGGCGATATTTACGCCGTCGCTCACTACTCCAAATCCAAGCGACTCGTTGCAGTCTTTAAAAGTTATAATCGTGCCCGTTAATATTTCAGTTCGAGTCCCGGCTGTTCCAATGCTACAGAAATATAAGAATCTGTTCAATGGGACTTTAGTGCCATTCACATGGCACTGGGATCTACCGTCGAATGGCACCCCCAGTCCACCGTACCCGGGGCACCTGACCGCTATCGGCTAGCGACACCTGCCGGATATCCAAATAAAGCTTTTTGACTTTGGCGCCTTGCTGGGAGTTAAGGCCCATCAACTGAAGGGGTGAATGAAAGGTGACTTTCTGACGACTGCCAGGACTGTGGAGAGGGACATAACCCTAAAATGAGTCCCCCCACCCTTGAATCGACGACAACCCGATCAATCGAGAACTGTCGGTCTCATCCGTGGGGGTTAAACCGATGTGCCCGTGCTTCCTCTCCGCCGAGAGGATACTCCTGTATTCACGCCTCAGCCTCGAGGTTCATGCCGAACCCGGGTCCGACATGGAAGCAAGCGCGCAACCCACCCGCCGCATTCCATCGGGAAGCGGCAGCGAGTAAATGCGCTGTAATCTTAATTCGCCTCTGGGCAACATGGGAACCTGGAGCAAGGCTTGGAAAGTCTTAGGCAAATCTGTTTCATCAACCAAAAGACAGACCCCCCCGCGGCTTGCGTCCAAAATCTTGACCGTACTGATTTTCCCCCCTACCTGGACAATGCCCAATGCGGGTGTTCCTTCCAGCCGAATCCGTTCAAACCTCCGGCCATTGGGGCCGTTTTCAAAAGTTTGAACTCTCTCTCCAGTCCCTGCGGTAACTGCAGGAGCAAGCGGATAGGGAGGGTGATGATCGTCGTGGGAAGCTTGCTCAACTTGAACCTGGCGAGGGGGTTCTTCGATCCGGGACGCCGTTACCTGGGGTGCGCCCGGACGATTTGGTGGTCGGTCGTGTGCCTCATGCTTGCGTGCATAGAGGCTGCGGTCAGCCGCCGCGAACAAGCTGATCGCGTCCTTTCCATCCTCCGGAAAGATGGCAATTCCATAGTCAATCCCGAACAGCGCGCCGGGGGCGAGGGGACGAGAGTACTCTTCAAATTTCCGCGCGATTCGTTCCGCCAGCACCTCGGTGCCCAGCCGCTCGCCCTGGGGAAGAAGGATCGTGAACTCGTCCCCGCCGGTCCGACACGGAATGTCCGACCCGCGAAGGGTCTCGAGGCTAGCGCGGGCAACGCTGCGCAAGATGTCGTCTCCAGCGGCATGTCCGTATAGGTCGTTGACGCTCTTAAAATTGCGAAGATCAAAAGCGAGCAGCGCAAACGAAGATCCATAGCGAGCGGAACGGTCGATCTCTTGATCCAGATACTCCTCAAACATGCGACGATTGTTCAGGCCCGTAAGTGGATCCGTCGCTGCGTTGTAACGCAGTTTCTTGAGTTCCTCGTACTCCAAGAGAACGGGGTTTCGCAAGATGCTGAACTCCCCAAAATAATCCACCGCTGCGGTCCTAAGCGTCACCGAACGACCGAGTTTCTCAACCAACTGACTTTGACGAGCTAAGATTCCTTCCCAATGGGTTATGCTTTCTTCCTCAGGAATTTCCCGGCCGACTAGGCCCTGGAGGAACTTTTGCAGGAACGCGCCCTGGACGCCTACATCAAGTTGCTTTAAAGTGTCAGCGATAAGGTCAAGCCAATACTCCGGTATTCTTTCCTTGCCCATGGACATAGTCCCTTCCAATTTCGCATTCTGTTCTACCGGCTGCATGCGTCTTTAATGATCCGAGCCTATACTGTTTCGCAAATTGCAACGTGCGGTCCGAAGCGGAAATGTGCCGTCAGCCTCAATCCACCAGCCGCTCTCGAATCACCAGCTCTGTGGGGTTTCGCTCACCTCTACTTCTCAGGATCGAGGCTGAGTGGCGAAAGGAAACGCGAGGGCCTAGCCCCGAAACCCGATGGCCTCGACGCCTTCAGTTTTAGCGGGAGCGTCGGCGAGCGTAGCTTGCAGTTCCTCCATGGCAACAAGGAACCAGGACTCTAGCCGATCCCGAAAGGCTGACACCTCGTAGACAAGACGGAATCGTGTCGCCTGATGAAAATCCAGGCTAAAATGGTAGTCTCGACTGTTATCCAGCGATCGCTCGCCCTTAGCCACTACGGACCTCTCGGCGCCGAAGGACCCTCTGCGTGCACGGCCATAGGCGTGGTTAAATTGGTGTCCGATCCGTGCCCGCCCAGCCAATCTTCCGTCGCCCTGAGAATACCAATAGCTCTCTTGGGAGGTGAACCTGTTCTGAGAGAATCCGAAACGAAATCAACCTCCCACTTGGACAGGAGAGCCCCTGATCCGAGGCGTCTAACCCACTTACACCAGCTCATTACCACCAAGGCTTGGGGTGCGGTTGAGATATCCATACTTGATCAGGAGGGGCAAAGTCGCAGCCGTCACAATCATCCTGTCGCGGCTCTTCATTTGGGTTTCCCACTCGCGATCTTCTCGAATGTCGACCTTCCCAGTCTTAAAACGGTTCGGGTTTCCAGACACGGTGTGCTGAGCCTTGATATTCAGGCTGTGCTCGTCGAGAAGGGGAAGAGATGAAGAAGTCGCACCGACGAAGTTCAGAATACCTTGGAGAGATCCTCGTGGATTTGTTACAAAATCTTCATAGCGAAGGCGCAAAGGGCGGTGTTGGAATCGCCGGCTCATAGCCTCAACGACGCAGTTTCTGGCGTTCCACTTGAGGGAACTATTGAGCGGCTTCATATAGAGCACGTACCCTTCCCGTACCACCTTGTGGAGATAGGCGTATGCCATGGCGCGTGGATCGCGGACCAAATGAAGGACATAGGGGTCGATCGCATCTATTAGCTGCAGGAGGTACAGATACATTGGGTACTTGGAGGAATCAGCGATGAACTCACAGTTGAAGACTTTTTGAATTGCGCGATACAGTTTCTCAAGTTCTGCCAAGGGCTTAGCCAAGCGCCGCTGGAGGATTCGTGCCCCTCTTGAGGTCGTGACCCGTAGGAAATTGTGGAGGGGAGTCTCCAAATTACGAAACTGAAGCATCTCCGAAATAAGGGACTCATTCACACCGCCGTATGCTTCCTTTAGCACATTCTCCCACATCTTGCAGGCAAAGACCGGCACCCCGCAACCGCAAGGAGGTCGCCCGGGGGCGAGATTACCCCAGAGTTCAAGGAGTTCGCCCACGTGGGTGAAACCCTCGACCTGACCCAGGGCGTCGCCAAGAACAGTGCTCCCGGTGCGCCCGCATCCAGCGATATAGAGGACCTTGACCTTACTACCCATCTAGGCTTTTCTCCCAAACGATTCCGAGATTTCTAAAATCGATAAATTGAAACCTGCGGTTTTGCGACATAGGCGCTTCCGGCTGTTTAGTGGTCCCGGAATCGCTTAGGTTCACCCGCCGTTCAGAGCGCCGGTCCCGTGGCAACTGGGCTCTTGCGGCCTCAATTCACAAGTTTGCACCGGACGTCGTCCCCTGAGCCGGACAATTGACTTAAGAATGATCGCGGCTAGAATCATTGGCCACCCACGAACCGCTAAGCGGAGGGCGTCACTGTATAAGCCAGCGCGCAATATTTTCTTCATGCAAAAAAGAATCACCCCGCCGTGCCGGGCGTATCGTTCCAATCGCCTGCTCCGACCGCCAGGATACTGGCCAGCCCGCTCTCGATCCATCATTACGCGAGCCGCCCGTACGTACGGCGGGATAGACCAGATAGTGTTTGCAGCGTGCATTCGGTATAGCATGGTATAGGGCGACAAGACCACAATGGAGCTGCCTGAGTATGCCAGTTTTGCATACAGATCCTGGCCCTCTAAAGGAACGATCCCCCGAGACCAACCACCCACATCATGTAGAGCTCGCTGGTTAATCACAAAGGCACCGATATTCAAGCCAACAGTTCGGTCCTTCGCCATCAAGCAGTCATACTCTACGAATTCCAGTCTCTTAGGCACGTCATCGCGCCGAAGCACTGGGACCGGGCCCTCAAACCTGCGTGCCCCGGAGACTATGGCGGTGGGGCGCCGCTCCGCTATAAGCCTCTCATAGACGTCCAAAGCCCATGGCGTGAAGAGATCGTCTCCATCCAGAAAAATCAGGTATTCTCCCCTAGCAATGGCCGCACCTCGATTGCGAGCCTCACTCATTCCGCGGTTGGTTGTAAGTGCCAGCAATTCGACAGCGCCTTCATACCGCTTTAGTATCTCCAATGATCCGTCTCGTGATCCATCATCGACCACAATCACTTCCTTCCAAGCATGCCTCTGCGACAGCACCGACTCAATGGCGTCTTTTATGAACTCCTGCTGGTTGTAGCAAGTGATAACGATACTGTACCGGACCCCTGACATGGGTGGACGAGTCTCGTCTCTGAAAGAACTATCGGTGGACATACAACCTCATCTCGTACAGGGAACATCCCCCTGTGCACCGAGATTCTTAGGAGCAGCGATAGCATCAACGCCGGTCCAGCGCAAGGACCAACCACTTCTGGAACACATGGAAAGAGAATGTTACGATCCTTTCCAGGGAGCGCGATGGGAAATCGGAGTCACCCTGTCGTGTGCCATGCAGATGGCATAAAGGTCTCAACTAATCTGGTCCCCAGATCCGGACTTCTCGCCTGACGCCCGACCTTTTCCGAGTTGTTCGTCCAGAACACAGCAGAAATCGCTCAGAGCCCTTGCGAACAGCACGCGGCGGAAAGGCAGCAACGATTTGATGAGCATATTGATGAATTTTTTGAGCTTCTGCATGGGCACGGCACCATACGCTCCTCGCCATAGGACGACCGTAGGGGTTCGGACACGAAAGAGCTCGCGCCACATGATGCCGAGCCAACCCTGCCATCGCCCCCGCACAAGCTCGGGCCGCAACTTGTCATTCCCGCCTTCCTCCACCTGCCAAGCCATATCTTCTGGCACGTAAACGCGGAGATCAGCGTTCGGAAAGGCCGCCACCAAGAACTCGCTGTCTGGTTTCCACTTCCCCAAGCTCCCCGACGGCAGTGCCATCACCGTCAGGCGGCGGCACTTCGTCCTGTCCGTTAGCAGCGTCCGCATCCCGGACTGAAGCGCCATAAGACCGGCACACTCCCGCGAGAGTTGCCACTCCGGTGGCAGGCGGACGTCTCCCTCCAAGCGGTGATAGGTCTCTGCGAGTTTCCCCGCAGCGCCACCTTCGTGCTCGGCAAATCGCCGAATCACTGGTTCCATGTAGGAGGCCTTGAACTGCGAAGCGTAGACGGAGACTAGCCGGAGCTTCTCTTCGAAGACATCGGTGATGTCTTCGGTAGCGCGGACCAAGCGGGTGCCACAGGCGGCGAGGGCGGAGCGGATTTGCACGGCATGGCCGGGTGTCGCAGCGTAGGGCAGGTCCTCGTACATGGAGATGGGAACACCCGAAAACCGGTTGCGAGCCTCGGCTAACATCAGGAGGCACGCGCTCCGGGTGGTCCGATGATCGGTGTGATTGCCCAATCCCATCGGAATCCATAACTCGTCCGGCGCAAGAACGTTCAGGTGTTGCATAACCTGCTCGGCCAGTAGGGACACATCCCTTGGATTCGGAAGCATATTGATGAAAATGTGCCGGGCGCGGCTGAACCTCTCGGCAGTTGCGAGAGACCAACGCTCCGCCGGCCAGAAGCGAAGCGGTGCCTCACTCCAGTCCAGGCAATGATGCTCCGCTCCAAGAAGTCTTGCTGCCAGCGCCGACTCTTGTTGCCTCAAATCGGTGATGTCCCGAACATTCATGAAGTTCCGCCCTAGTGTCAAGTAGGATGTGAAGTTACTCCACTTGCACACCGACAAAATTGTGATTCGGCATAGGCCCCGGCGGTGGAAGAGACGACCCCCGGCACTGAGCGCGGCGTCGTCCATGTGCGGTTCGATGACCACAAGGTGCGGGTTGGCGGGCGATGTGATCGGAGGAATCAGCTCGACGATAGCGGTTTCGTACCATCTCAGCAGCCGATGGCGGGCACCAGCGTGCATCTCCTCCAGTTCGGCCACGGTCTTCCGCCCATCGATGCTGTCATAAAGAGGCACTTCCTCAACGGGCAGCTCCAGAAGCGGCCGTCTCGAGATCATGAAAAAGATGTTCCGGTCACGCCGCTGGATGTGCGGCCTTACTTGGGGCACGTGGCCGCTGATGTCGCCCGCTAGGAAACTACTTTTAAAGATAGCCATAGATCCAATCGCCCAACCAGGCCGTTGCTTTGAGTGGTACTCGACGCCAGACCGCCTGCGTCAGCAACTTGGGGAGGCCTCCCGATTCGGCGGCGTCAACCTCCAAGTCGCGCCGGGCCACATAATAGTACCGATACAGACGCACTGGCTTGGACCCCCACTTGCTTTTGTAGCTGGCCAGCTCGGAGTTCCCTTCCTCCACTTCACCAAAATCGAAGGACTGAAAGCCCCGTCTATGTGCCTCATTGATAGCGTGCCAAAAGATGGCATCGTTCGGCCGGAGCGAGAGATCTTCAAATCTTGAACCATTGAAGGCGTAAGAGACGGTCCGGCCAAACATCAGGAAGATAGACCCCGCAAGGATCTTCTTTCGCCCATTCCTTTCTTGCTCAGCAAGCAGCAACTGCATCATTCCGCGGGGCTGCATAAGATCCCAAATGGTGGCAAAGAAACGGTAAGGGCGAGGCGGGACGGTGTTACGTCGCATCACATCGAGATAAAGCATGTACCACTCATGGAGATCCTCCTCCGTTTCTGCTGCGCGGATATGTACCCCAAGCTTCGCGGCCCTGTGCACATTTGACTTGATACCACGGCGGTGGTGACTTTTGCCGACCCGAAATGGCTCCTCCAAACTATCGCTTAGTTTTAACACATACGATAGTCGCCATGGCATGCAAACAACTCCGTCAATCAATCCGTCGAGTTCAGGCCCTTGTGTTTTAATCTGAAGTCGAGTCCCGGGATTCCGAGAAACCCGCTGGACTGCCATTTGGAGAAGGGAAACTGTGGCTTGCGAGTCCATGGAGAGCGGCCCCGCGATGGGCGTACGCGGAAGAGACGAAAGGCGGCGCCCAGTCTGCTCTCCCCCCAAATTAAATGGAACCCCTCGAGTGTAAAGCATCGGGAGAATCGCTTGAACTTGGCCCCTGGCGTCGACACAGATGAAATGCACCCCCCTCTGCCCGTACTCTCTCTCTATAGCCTCTAGCCATAATGGGTGATGGAAGATAGAACCGTTCGGATGCGTCTCTACAAAAGACTTCCATCGGGGATCCGTTTGCGGGTTCGTTTCGACGACTCGGAGGCCTTGGGAGTTCATTTCCAAGGTTTTCAACAAGTCAGATCGCACCTTATCGTGAGTTTCTCGAGCCGCTGCCACGGCATCCATGCCATGAGGATCATCTTGACTATGATTGCAGAGTTCTCCGACGGGTTCGGCGCCACCATCCAAGACGACCTCTGCCCATCTGTGATCGACACGCACTAATTCGAAGCTGTGGTTAACATCTGGTCAGCTAAAACGATTGCCTGAGTTGGCGTTCGCAAGTAGGTCAAAAGCTTCTTAACCACCGCGGCCAATCCCATTGGAGCAGTTCCCTGGAGCAGTCGCAACGCCAGTTTCCAGCGCCTGTCGCGCAAGCAATGGCTGATGGCCCAGGACAAGGCCATTGCGCCGATGCAAGCGTACCGGTCCCAGCGGCGCTCTCTGCCGCCAGGATATTGGCCCAGATGTTCCGAACGCGCGAGCACGAGAATTCCCTCGGCGATCGGTTCCACACTCCGGATGGCGTTTGCTTCGTGGACGCGATATGCAACTGTGCAGGGTTGTTGGATGACAACACATGGTCCATAAGTAGCGACTTTCAAAATAAGATTCAGGCTGTCGAGGTGAAAGGTCGCCGCCGTGGTGTTGCGAAGACCTCCCACCTCGTCGAATACCGACTTCCGTAGTACAATCCGGCTGCTGGAAACGCGGAGTTTTACATCCTTCGACAGATAATCACGATATTTTAGGACCTTTATTGGGAGCGATGCTTGCGAGCCCGCGGGGATGGTTTGCCCGTCTTGAAAATCGGTCATGGCTCCAATGACCAGTGGCGGTGAATCAAAGGCCCGGATAACTCGATCATAGGTCGCTAGGGCACAGTGCAGGAGAAGATCGTCGCTGTCCAATAGAACCAGGTATTCACCTTGAGCCAATGCAGCCGCCTTGTTGCGGGCGACTTCCGGCCCTTGGTTGGCTTGTCGAATTATCTTGATTCGCGTCCTGTAGGACTCCAGCACCTGCGCCGTATTGTCTGTGGACCCGTCATCAATCACGAACAGTTCATAATCGGTAAAGGCTTGGGACAAAACCGATTCGATCGCTTGACTGACATAGTTTTCCCGGTTGTAAGCCGGTATCAGAACGCTGAATCTGGGCTTCATAGTAAACTCGGCGGTGTTCCCGCTATCGGGGCGAAAGACCGTCGCTTTTCAATGAACGCAACTGAATTAGCTTTTCGGACCTTTGATCCACATTCGGATCACTTTCTTAATGCCTAGGGCTTCGAGGGCAACAATGAACTTCCGGTAGAGGAATCCATACCAGACATTGCCCCAAATTGAATGCCAAAGTGTAGAAACTGCGCTTCGCTCCACCCGCTCGAAAACTTCGGTCTTGCCGAGGAACTGCAACCGGTGAAAGCCCGTGGCTGCGACCCTGGAAAGAACTTCTTCATAGCTCGCGATGTGTTGTGGGAAGCGGGCGTCGGTTGCTTCGACGTTCAAAGCGATCAATCCGCCTGCCTTCATACTGGCGGCAAGAGCGCGCAGGGCCTCTGCGGGCCGTGGCAGATGCTCGAGCACATCAAAAGTCGTCACGACATCAAAAGTACCTTTGGGCAATTCTTCGCGATTGAGATCGATGAGTCTGGGCTTCAGCCCTCGGACTTTGAAGCGCCAGGCCGCATAGTCCTGCAGAGGCTCGGAAACATCTGCCAACGCAACGTCCATACCGTTGAGGGCGAGAAAGAGCCCAACCGATCCGATGCCGGAGCCGAAATCGAGGACCTTGGTGAGTCCACGCATTCTTGCCATATCCACCAGAGCTTCCAGTGCGGCAGTATGAGGATACTCTGAATTAAAGGTGGTCAAGTCGAACAAATAACTCCTTGTGATCCGATAAAACTCCAGCACCTCAGAGGGCGGGCTTTCTTTGCGGAGTTGTCGCGCTTCCCATTCCTGTGCAACACTCTCTGCGCCCGCCGCACACGCCGCGGCAACCGTTGCGGGAGTTTCTTTCAAGTACTCTGCCAATTCCGTTACCATGCTCTCATAGAGAGAATGGTGCCCCGGACGCAAGAGAGTTTCCGTCCAGCTCAGAACGCTTACAGGCTGAGGAGATTGATTTCTGCGCTCCATGCCGCGGCTTTCTTCCGTCGCCAGCACAGATGGTGCTGCCTCTGGACCGTTCAGCACCTTGTCCGTATGCGCACCGGCAGTTCTATCGCCGGAAACCGTGGATTCATTCTTCATCAGGCCGCAGCTCCAAATCGTCGCTGAAGGGCTTTCCGACCCCCCTACGCAACCTTGCCGAAAGGACCCGATCCATATCGTCGCTGAACGGCTTTCAGGCGACCGTCGAGTGCACTGGCGAGCGCTCTAACGTTAGGTTCCAACATCACATTTTGCTGATGCCCCGGGATTTCACAAAGGTCGAAGTTGCCATGAAGAATACACCGCCAACCCAGCCATTCATCGGCCATTAATCCCGATAACTGTTTGCGGGCACGAAATAGGAGGGTATCGCCGCCGTACAGCCGGGGCACATATTCTTCCATCGCCTTCTTATGTACAATCCCCAGAGCCTCGAAGATGGACCGACGGGACAGGCGTGACCTGTCCGCAGGACGGTTGCCCCTGATCTTATCGATAGCAATCGCCGTCCGCGCGAGAACTCGATCCCAGGTATTGCCGCATCTGTACAATAAGTAGGTCTTGCCTCCGTAGGATAGGTTCTCCACTTCCAGACTGATCCGCTTCTTGGTTCGGTACCACCAGCGCTGGAGTAGAGAGGCAGACGGCCGGAAGCGCCTAGCATCAGGGGGCATGGACTGGATCATGACAACCAACCCCACCTCTTCCCCCACCGCAGTTAGCTGTTGCGCAGCTTCCAAGGCAAGCAGCCCACCCAGGCAAAACCCTCCGAGGAAATATGGCCCTTCCGGCTGGAATTGTCTCAATTCTTCCACAAACGCTTTGGCCATTTCCTCCACGGATGTCTTCTCAACGAGCTCGCCGCTTAAGCCTCTGGCCTGAAAGGCGTAAACCGGCTGATCCCTCTCCATATGCTGCACCAAGGCGTGGTATTCGAGAACATTGCCACCATGCGCGTGGAAAAGAAAAAGAGGCGGCCTTGTTCCCTCTTGCCGCAAGGGGACCAACAGTGACCAGGAGGGGACCCATTGCTTGTTGCCAAGTATTTTTGCCAGGGAAGCAATCGTCGGAGCTTCCAACAAGGTCGCAAGGGGAAGGTCCACTCCGAATGCCTCCCGAATTTGTGACACCGCGCGGAGAGCCATCAATGACTGTGCACCCAATTCAAAAAAATCGTCGTGGACACCAATGTGGTCAATTTTCATCAGGTCCATCCAAATCGCCGCCAGTGTCTTCTCGATTTCAGTGCGAGGGCTCACAAAATCTTTAGAGTGCTCTATGGTCTCGTGGGAAAAAGCCGGAAGCGCTTTGCGGTCAATTTTTCCGTTCGATGTCAATGGAAACTTCTCTATCAGTACAAACGCCGCCGGAACCATGTTCTGCGGCAACCGTTTTTTCAAATTCCTGCGCAATGCCGCAGGCGTCAGGATTTCCTCGTTCGAGAATGGCACTGACCGGAGGTGCGCATCGGCTGTCTCCTGCCGCACGAGGCGGGACCCCGCCGCAGGCCGAATGGCGTACACGTATGACGGCTGATTTTCGCAGAGCGGTGAGCTGTGCTCGGCGAGAACCTCATAGCGATGCCGTTTCAGCAGGGCAGTAATTGACTCCAGGTTCTCCCGTTGATCCACGCGGATGACCAACTGTCGAATTTTTGACCAATCGTCCGGGCTGAGTTCATGCAGTAGATCCAACTCGCGCTCGTCGACGTTGATCCTGAGCAGATCAATGCGTTTAATCCCTGCGGCTACGGTAATGCCCGATAAAGTTCGCGGTTGAGGAAACTTAGTCTCGGTATCCAGGGAGACATCGCTCGATTCACTAATCTCCTCGGCAAACCGCTCATTGGGTGACTCAAATTGCCGGTTGGAAGCATGGTTGCTAGCCACCTCGCATTCCGTCGCCGCGTCATCGTCCGGCCCGGATGTGCCTGACAAGGCCTCAAAGAATGATGCCTCCGCTGACTTACTTTCGCGAGCGAGACCATACGGCAGACATTGCACTGCCGTGCCCCACGCTTCGGCATTCGCCCTCAGACACCCGAATGCGGCAGGATCGGGCTCAAAGCAAAAAATCCGCAGATTCCGCTCCAGCCGGCTGGCGAACACCGTAAATAGACCAATGTTTGCGCCAACATCCACAATGCAGTCGCCGTCCTGTATTGCGATACCATGCCGGAGATACGCACGCCGCACGAAGATTTCGTTGTAGAGGGAATCCGTTTCATTCTTGTTCAGATGTGCCACCGGTGAGCCATCGGGGAGCCAATAAAGCGCCTTGTTCCCCCAAAACGGTTGACTCGCGCGCTTCGGAACCACGTAAGCGACCAACTGCTTGTTTCCCGACCCATCTTCCCGTGCCAGCACGCGCGCGTCTCTCACCCCGCGCTGCTCCCGCAAGGCTCCCTCGATTTCACCGAGCTCGATGCGGTACCCGTGAATCTTGACCTGATCATCATTGCGGCCGCAAAACTCGATATTTCCGTCCGGCAGGTAACGCGCCAGGTCGCCGGTCCGATACATGCGCCCATCAGGATCTGAACTGAAGGGATCAGGAACGAACTTCTCAGCAGTCAGATCGGGGCGATTTAGGTACCCCCGGGTCACACCCAGGCCGCCAATGTGAAGCTCGCCTTCCAGCCCGATGGGCACGGACTGCCCATGCTCATCCAGAATATAAATGCGGCTGTTGGGCAAAGGCCTGCCTAGCGGAAGAGTGCCAGACCACGTAACCGGTAGTTGCGGTTCGACATGATAGGTCAGCACGCCCACCGTGGTTTCGGTGGGACCGTAGTGGTTGTAGATTTCGCAGCCCGGGGACAAGGCTCGCAGACGCTCGATCCAATCCAGGCGCGAGGCCTCTCCACCTAAGATCAGGCGGCATCTGGGCATCACTCGTTCCGGGTTTCTTCCGCTCTGCAAAGCCGCCAGATGGGAGGGGACGATCTTCAAGACGTCGATCCTCTCACGCGTGAAATAATCTGACAGCATCGCCTGACTCTCGGCTCGTTCCCGCGAGATGACATGCAGGCACCCCCCCGTCGTCAGCGCTGGAAAAATTACGGTATTGCCGAGGTCGGCGGCGATTGTCGATATCGTCGCGTGATTCATGCCTGGCTGTAGCCTCAATCTTTCCGAAACGCCCAGCACATAATTGACGATGTTTCTGTGCCCAATCCCCACACCTTTGGGACGGCCGGTTGAACCGCTCGTATAAATCACATAGGCGAGATTTGCGGAGTCGTACGAAGGAGCGTCTTGTGGGGTGCTTTGCAGATCGGACCAGTCAAGGGAATCCAGGCAAACGGCCTGCACGACGCCTGCCGGCAGGTTTTCCAAGAGGCTGGTTTGCGTGACAAGCAACTTGGCATGGGCATCGCCGAGCATGAATGCAATCCTCTCTTGAGGATAGGCAGCATCAATCGGCACATAAGCAGCTCCGGCCTTCAAGATACCCAACATTCCGATCACCGTTTCTAGCGATCGCTTGACGAAGAGCCCTACCAGGACATCGGGCCCAGCCCCCAAACCTCTCAGGTGAAGTGCCAATTGGCTGGCGCGACGATTGAGTTCGTCGTAGGTCAACCTCTGCTGTTCGAATACCAAGGCCGGTCGATCAGGAGTTCGCCCAGCTTGTTCCTCGATCAATTGGTGCAAGCAGAGGTTCTTTTCGGGATACGTGACTGCGGTATTATTCCAATCCACCAGCATCCGCTGACGTTCGGAATCGGCGGGCCCCGGGAACCTGGAACTGCCCGGCTCCGGGCCGACGTTGATCGCTCGACCACCGACTTGATCATCCATCGAAATATTTGCCATTCTCCGGTTCCTCTCGAGTTGTCGCTTCAAGAGACCCGTTGTCCCTGTGGCTCACATTCACAACGACCAGCCAATCAACTCCTTCATGATTTCATTCGTGCCGGCGTAAATGCGCTGCACGCGGCTGTCGGTCCACATGCGCGCGATCGGATTCTCTATCATGTAACCGTAGCCCCCGTGTAACTGAACGCACTCGTCGATGACGCGGCACTGGCACTCTGTGAGCCAATACTTGGCCATCGCTGCCGTAACCGCATCCAGCTGGCCAGCCATGAAACGCTCGATGCAATTGTCAAGAAAGACGCGGCCAATATGAACTTCTGTCTTGCATTGGGCCAATTTGAAACGCGTATTCTGAAAATCGATGAGAGGTTTACCGAAGGCGGTGCGATCTTTCACGTATTGGGTTGTAATGGCCACCGCTTGTTCCGCCATGGCGACCGCTCCCACACCAATGGTGAGGCGCTCGTAGGGCAACTGTTGCACCATGTGGTTGAACCCCTTGCCCTCGTGACCCAGAAGATTGGAGGCCGGAACCTGCAAGTCGTCGAAGAATATTTCGCAGGTATCCAATCCGTTCATCCCGATCTTGTCGAAGGGGCGGCCGACGCGGTATCCCGGAAGATTCTCCGGCTCGATGACAATTAGCGAGATGCCTTTCAATCCGGCGGCTTTAGGGTCAGTCTTCACCGCGGCACATAAGAGGCTGGCGTGCGAACCATTGGTAATAAAAGTCTTTGAGCCATTGATAATATAGTGATCACCCTCCCGGCGCGCGGTGGTTTTGACGCCCGCTAGATCAGAGCCGGCCGAGGGTTCAGTCATTGCGATCGCGGCCACCAATTCGCCACGGGCCATTCGCGGAAGCCAATTGCGCTTCTGCTCATCGGTGCCGTACGACAGGATGTAGTGACCGACAATACTCTGAATACTGGAACCGAAGTGAACCCCCGCTACCGCGAGTTCCTCGTTCACTACGGTTTCATGGGCGAACGTCCCTCCTCCACCGCCGTATTCTTGAGGAAAGTCGGGGAGCAAGATGCCCACCGTGCCCATCGCAGTCCAGGCTCCGTCGTCAGGGCGGTGCTGCTGGCGCCAGCGGGCTTGGTGCGGCGTGAATTCCTCTCTTATGAACTGACGGACTGTTTTGCGGAACATCCGCAGCTCGTCATTCATCCATGGGGATTGGTAGGTAACGATTGACATCATGGGGCCAACATCGAACTGGGCTCGGAATCAGCGAAACATCCCATCCAAAGTGAATCTATAGTTCTAAATATTCACACTTTTCACATTCCAATAGAGGGAATCCACGCGTTCATAACCTGCTGCCAGGAATGCTTCAGTCAGCGCCTTGCCCCTCAACTTGTTCACCGACGAATTCGTGCGGAGTGGGCCCAATATTAATCGCAAGGTGCGGCTGAGGCTCTGGAGTCACGGAGGTGCCATCAACAAACTCCCAAGAGGAAAACCCTGTCGACGGTAGTCCAATTGCTTGCGGTCTTTAGCTGGGAATGCAGGACGGAACCGGCATAGCCCCATTCCCCTGCCTCCTCTCTGGAGGCGATGCTAGAGGTTTGAAGTCATAAACCAGCTTCCCGTTCTCCAATCCGGCGTAAGCGATTTGTGCCCGTTCCTTGCCTTCTCCCACAATCTCCCATCCGCTTCCGTTTTTGACAATTTGCATCCGGCTCCTCTGCCTCCACCATTCGTTGAGCTCGCGTGGTAGCGGAATCCATAAGCCAGCCTTGGCACGCAGCTCGGCGAGGTACGCCAGGAGGTCCTTGAACACCTTCATTTCCTGATCCCCGGTCACATAATCGGGATGGACGATGAAGTTCATTACTCCGTGCCTCGCGAGAATGCGGTCGGTCTGCTCTCTCCAAAGATCAAGGGAATAGTCTCGGAGAATGTGGAAAAGCGTATAGTCCTGGGTCATGGTCACAGGAATCTCCAAGATGTCTCCGACGAAATAGGGGAAAATCGTACAGCATCCACCACGCTGGGGATCGAGATGGGCAACATTGGGAATTGACATGTCATATTCAAAGCGTAGCGAGTTCAACCAACCCACATTCCGATACAAGATGGCGGACCTGAACCCACGTGCCTCGAAAACCCCGGCGTACTCGTTGATAGCTTTCATCCGACGTTGGAACTCCTCATAATGGTCAAATAGCCGTCCATCGTGATTCAGGTCCTGGACATTCACCTCGAATCCGCGTTGTGAGATGCTGGTGAGGTAGCTCCTCGGAACCTTATACCGGCATTCCGGAACAACTTGGAATGACGCCTTGATCCCAAACGAGTCATCAACGTCCATCAGGCTTTCACAGAAATCCCTACCCTCGCCCGTTTCCACGTCGTGAGTCATCAGAGCGCAGGCCTGCTTACCTTCCGGCCAAAACCAAATAAACGGTATATTCTGGTCCTTCTTCTCCCGGAGGATCATTACGAGAAGCGATTCAATAATCTGTTCGACGGTCGTATCCACCGGCCAGCGAGGAAAGGGGTGTTTATGCCATCCGCGCAATGAAAGCCTTTGAAGGTGCTTGCGAACCGAGACCGGCAGCAATGGCCGGGCTAAGTAGTAGCCCATCCGGAAGAAGCGGTTCTGCGACCAGTTGCGCGCTATATGCCCTAAAGCGGCGGCGTATTCTTCCCGGCGGAGGGTCTCGACTACCTCGGACAATTGAAAAGGAAGGGACACAGCTCCTTGATCAACACGTACGTACTCCAGAGCGTCGTGTAATGCCCGGCTAAAGGTCCGGCTTGGAGTGAAAGCGGAACATTTCCCGTAGCAGATGAGGTCGCTACCGAAGCTGAAGAACCCAGGGTACCCAGACAGCTCACCCACCATCCCTATCTCCAGCAAATCCTCAGGGCATCGGAGGTGATCGATAATCACCTTGTTGGATTGATTCATGATGCACATGCGGCCCTCGATGGTCTCTCAATGTTGGACCGTATGGAAGGTCAGAGAGCACTCAAATCGACAGTGTGACGATAATGCATCCTAAAGATCCTGAATAGATGCCACTCAACCAATATGTCGGTAGAGTAGCCGTCCTGTAGCAGACAAGAGGGGCCTAGGCATATGGTGAAAGATTTTGCCGGCAAACCACTGCAACCTTCCATCGGATAGTGCGTCAATGGCTCCGGTGGGCCTCGGAAAGCGCCAATATGTGGCAGGGGTGCGTCTAGCACCCAGCCTATCCTTAAACGCAATCAAACCGAGATCCTTCCAGTCCGAGCGGCCCAGGTCAAGCTCGCGAAATCCATATGACTTAGCTTCCTGGATCACTTTCCAGAAGAGCCATGGAGTGCCCCCAAATTTATTAAGCTCAGGATCTGAGCAACCGTACTTGTACGTCATGGTGTCGCGATGGACCACTGTGATAATACATGCCGCAAGACGCCCTTGGAGAAACGCCATCCTCACTTGCATGGCTGGCCCCAGACATTCCGCGAGATTCAGGAACCACGCCAATGGCTGCGGTGGAATCCCATGTCTTTGCCGCATCATTACAAAAAGGCGGTAAAAGTTCGCCAGCATCTCAGGCGAACGCCCCTCCTGGTATTCCAGTCCGACCTTCTCGGCACGCCTGATCTTCCTCTGAATGCAATCCTTGTGCAGTGATGAATATAATTCCTTCAAGCCGGAAGAAAGATCGAGGGTATGAAAACAGTAATGCCTGCCAGGCTGCATCCCCCGGGGCACTTGAGCCATCGCAGTCCGTGGCCTCAGTTCGGCGTATTTCCAGTGCTCTTTTTGCAAAACTGGCAACAGAATACTGAGCAGCTTCTCAAGTTCGTCCTCACTCCCAACTAGCGGCTCACAATCGTCGGAGAAAGGCAACGATACGATGCGCCGGCCGGTAAGCCAACTCTCGATCCGGCAGAAAACCAGACCATTTCTTAGTTCAAAACCCGCGGGAGAGGTCGTATACGCCACCGGCCTGTATCCATAGGTCCGCTTCAGGGATTCCAGCCATGGCTGAGAATGATAAAAACTAGAGTGTGGGTGGCAGGCCACAAACTCAGGCCAACGCGGGTCCACAAGAGGGTCAATCTGGTAGACTTCTTCCCCAAGGGATGCAGGCCGGGCCGAGGACGCCGGCCAGTTTACAGGGTTAACAAGATACAAGCCGCTGCCCCTTCTGCCATTGGTCTAAAACAATGGGAAATGCGGATTTCTCCACGACCTCAGGTCCCTCACCAGCCGATGGTCCGTTGGTTGAGATTAAGGACTCGTGCGGGGTTAGTGTCAGGAGCGTTGGCAACGTTGGCCACCCTACGTCCCCACCGGCCGCGCTCACCTGCGTAAAATATGTACTCCCCGTAACACTCGGCCGAAACAACCCGGGCACGCTCGCTGCCCGCGCCCTCAGTTCGCTACTAGGTGTTCTCTCGTTCTCGAGTTTCATGCTGCTCCTAGCCCTTCACCATGCGTTGTGTTGGTTCCGCAGGATAAGTCTAATCAACGCGATGGTAAGTTCCGGAGAATGCCCTTTCGAGCGCTATTGGCGAAGTTACCGAACAAGGACTATTCGGCGTGCCGCATGGTTTCCAGTTCCGAACTAGGGCACGAACCTTTCGAAACACTCCGAAGGACCACTTGAAGAGGGATCCGTCAAGCTGGTAAGTAGTATCTGTGGAGTTTGCGAACCCTCTTTGTGCCTGGCTCTGCGCTCTCTTTTTGGCACAGGAGAATTCGAACGCCATTTGTTTTCAAAGGGATAACGGCTTCGTTTTCGGATTTTCCGATATTTGATATTTATATATATAATTAACCACTTATATATAAACCATAATACTATCTATCTTTCGTAAATCCTTCGCTCGTACCGGGTTCTCCCTTGGCCCGCCGCCAAGCCACCAACTGTTGCAGCTTCCTCTCGAACTGCCTTTCAAGCGCACCCTCGTAATCCATAATCTTCCTCAGGTCCTCTTGCGATGGGATCAGTTGGCTATCCATGAGCGGCTCAGTTACCTCCACCTCTTTTGCATGATGGAGCCCGGCCAATTTCCTGAAAGAGGCGATTTCTCTGGTGAGGGTTTTGAGGAAGACTCACCGTGTCCCTTCGACTTCTCCAGAGTCCTTGCCACTTTCGTCCTTCGCCCCCTCCCGACCCCGGTTAAACATGCTCGTCAAATACCTGCCCGTGTAACTGGGTTTTTCGCCATAAACCGCCTTGAGCATCCAAGAGTCCTCCACCCGAAACCCCTCGGTTTCAACCAAATGCTCAAGAACCTCCAGGAATTCCGTGATCTGATTCAAGTTTTCGTCTGAGGGATGCAGCGCCGCCAGCCCCATTTCCTTGGAGAGCATATCGTTTGCCATTCCGGCTAAACCTTTGCCGTAGTTCGCAGCCTTCCATTCTCGCTCGATCTCGAATCCGCGCCTTTGGGTTGCCAAGATTCCGGTTTCTGCGCGCATGAGTCTTTGCCTGCGCCAGCGAATTTCCGCCATGTCTTCAACCAACATCTGCTCGAATTCGTCCTGGGGACAAAGAGCGTTGCGAAGGGATTCACTGAGCTGCTCGAACTCGGCAGGATCCTCGCCGAGATCCTTCATGCTCGCCGCGGGTAGCCGGGCAAACACGCCATATTTGGTAGCATTGCGGCTGGAGTGGGCCTTGCCGAGTTTTGTCTGGGGTCCTGTTGATTTGAGACTGTTGGCGCGATTTGCCGCGCGTAATCGCGGACTCGCCTTTTTTTGGATGAGACTCATTGTCCGCTCTTCGGCAGTAGTGACCTCCGAACCTCCTCAGGCCGACTATTATTTATTGCCCTCTGATAGGCGGCAAGTAGATTTTTGACTGAATAATTCCAAGCCAATTCCTCCTCAACCCTCTTGCGCCCAATCTCACCCATCCTTTTTCTTTCATTGGGATTATCGAGCAACCAGAGGATTTTGGCGGCGAAATCTGTCACTTGGTTCCGGGGGTCGGCATATAGCGACGCTTCCTGGGCACTGATTCTCCCCTCTCTCGATTCGAACTGAACGATGGGCTTGCCCAAGGCCATGTATTCCATGATTTTGATCATAGTGGAAATATCGTTCATTTGGCACGGCCTGTCCGGATTGACGCAAACATCTGCTGTTGACAGAGTCTCCAACAATTGCTCGTCGGAAATCCTTCCAGTGAACTCAACCATGTCATCGAGACCTTTGTCATGCGACATCTTCCGCAGTCCGGGCAATCCCGGCCCGGTGCCGACCAAGCGGAAGTGAATGTCACGACGTCCCAAGATCTTGATGTGCAGCGCCACGTCCAGGAGGATATCCAAGCCTTCTTGGACATTCATGACTCCGACATAACCGATAAGGTAGAGTTTGCCGCATTTCAGAGCAGGATTCGGGCGGACCGCTTTGAAAGTCTGCAAATCAGGCCCATTGCGGACAATAAACACATGGTTCGGATCGACGCCGCCTCTGGTTATAGCGAGGTCCCTGTAACTGCTGTTGGTTGCCATAACGACGTCGCTGAAGCGGTAGGTCAGTTTTTCAAGCCAAACCAGAGACCTGTAAAGGACTCCCTTCTTGCCGTACTTCGCGAGATATAGTTCCGGGGATGCATCGTGGTGATCAAAGATGTACTTGACGCCTAGGAGTTTGAACGGCAGAGCAATCAAGAAAATAGTGTCGGGAGGATTACAGCCCTCGATGACCTGAAATCCGCGTCGAAGATAGATCCACCAAGCGTACAAGAACTCCCAAAACAGTGCGCAGCCGTATTCGTACAGATGCCCGAGGGGGGTGTTTCCCTCTGTGGGCATCGGATGTTTGTAAATGTGGATCCCTTCGATTACTTCGTACGCTTGCCGGCAGCCCCTTTCCCGCGGGCACAATACGGTCACTTGGTAGCCGTTCTGATACAGTGTAGAGGCTTCCTTCCAAACGCGCGGGTCATAACGAACCATTCCGTTTTCTTCGATGATGAGGACTTTTGTTTTCACGATTGGGTCTCCCTGCACTACAGCAGCTTATAGAGTCCGCTGAGCGCGCAAAGCATCGTCGCCTGCCCCCAGTGCAGAGTCGGGGTCTTGTTGACCAGCCAACGTGAATAGCGGCGATAATAGAAATAACCAGAGCGGTCTTGCATATGC
>Ga0209039_10001612_pt1 | contig 20646 bp, 20 predicted proteins | sample BogFormECP12_OM1_FD_188238 | JGI IMG/M metagenome (GOLD analysis project Ga0209039, IMG submission 188238) | Bog forest soil microbial communities from Calvert Island, British Columbia, Canada - ECP12_OM1 (SPAdes) (version 2) | ecosystem: Environmental > Aquatic > Freshwater > Wetlands > Bog ...
AAAGTCAAGAAAGGGGCGTGACACTCCTTCATTGCTGCTATATAATTGCCTCATAAGGGTTTAAAAAAAGGGGGTCCACATGAAAAGGGTTCGCTTTTTTGACGGGATGCTTCTTTCAAAAGCAGATTTTCAGGCTGACCAGCAGTACTTTCGCGAGAAACAAAAAATGCATAATCGCTGTCTACACGGTTATGGTGTGGTATACGGGCTGGATGTCTCGATACTGAAGGGAACGATCCGGGTTAGCCCTGGTCTCGCCCTGTCTTGCACTGGAGATGAGATTGTTGTTGACGAGCGGCTCGCAGTTGCTCTTCCCGAGACAAGAAACAGCACGTATCTAACCATCGGTTACGGGGAGCGAGGTACCGATCCCGTTCCTGCCCCGGCGGGCGGAGGCATCGAGAATTCCCGGATAGAAGAGACCTTCGAAATCTCGTTTCAGGCGCATGACCCTTGCCACGCGCACGCCAAATCCGCCAGATCCCGGGCACTCGGTTGCGGAAAAGGGCATCCGATTGCTCTTGCAAAATTGACCCACGGAAAGGAAGGCTGGAGAATTGATCACGAGTTCCAGCCGCCCCGCGTGGCCACACTCAGCCGATAGAGCCGTGAATCATTTGACCTCTAGACCTGAAGAGTGGGGTTATACCGACTTGGATTCAAGCGGAGACCGAGGCGGCAGCGAGGAGCCGACGCAGGCGTACTGATAGTACGTCGAGGAGTGCGACGCAGCGACAACGAAGGTATACGTTTGAAGGCAAGTCGGTATTACGCCTTGAGAAGCCCCAGGGCTGTCCTTACCTCTTCCATAGTCTCGACAGCCAAAGCCCGACAGGCCTTGGCGCCGGCCCTGAGCGCATCCATCACATAGCCATGGTCATTCTTCAGAGCAAGAGCCTTTTCCCGAATTGGTTTTAACTCCGCCATCATTTGTTTAAAAAGAACCCGTTTACAGTCAATGCAGCCTATCGACGCAGTACGGCAGCCCTTATCCAACTCACTAAATACTTGCTCAGGCGAGAAAGCGCGATGCATGGTAAAAATGTTACAAATATCAGGGTCTCCTGGGTCACCCCGCCTCACCCGATTTACATCGGTGACAGCGGTCCTCAGTTTCTCCCACATTGTGCTTTCTTCTTCCAGGATGCCGATATAGTTGTTGACGGTTTTTGACATCTTAGTTCTTCCCTCGGTTCCCAGGATCCTGGGTGCGCACGAGAGGATTACTTCAGGCTCCGGGAATATCTGCCCAAAACGACTGTTAAACTTCCGCGCCACTTCTCTCGACAGCTCCACATGCTGTACCTGGTCTTCCCCCACGGGAACGTAACCGGCTTTGTAAATCAAGATGTCGGCTGCTTGTAACACGGGATAACCCATGAGTCCCATATTAATATTGCTGCGGTGCTGCTTCGACTTGTCTTTGAACTGGGTCATTCTTTCCACTTCGCCAACAGGAGTGACGCAGTTGAAGACCCATGCCAGCTCGGTGTGTTCCGGAACGTGAGATTGGACCATGACATGACACTTATCCGGGGTTAACCCACAAGCCAGCAGAATAATAGCAGTGTCAAGGCTGCGCTGGCTCATCTCACCGGTGTCATACTCAACAGTGACAGCGTGATAGTCCACGACAGAGTAAATGCAGTGGTACTCTTCTACCAGGGTGACCCACTGTCTCAGAGCACCCACGTAGTTCCCTATGTGAATGTCGCCCGTAGGCTGAATACCGCTAAAAACCCTCTTCATTTTAGTGCGCCTGAAAGCATCGTTAATCTACACTAGGGCCGCCCAAAAATCAACACATGGAGACGGTCCGAACGGAGACGAATGCTGGGCTTCTTTGCTATCAGTTGGCCCTGCAATCCCCTGTCGATCTCCCGCTACAGAGTTCGCAGACCCATCCTGAATAAAAAAAATTGACAATGATTTTGGAAACGTACTATATATACTGGATCATTAATTGTATACAGTGCATTTTTGAATATACCCCTTTTTTGGACCGATAAAACGACACAATGAGTCGGGCACGTAAGAGACCAGCACTATCCCAATGAGGATCGCGTAATTAAGGAGGCAAGAACGATGGTCAACTCAGAGCAAGACCAGGCAGCAAAAAAGAGGAGACTCCTCAGAGAGCATGTATACAACGGCGTAAAAGGCGCCATCATAGGGGGAGATTTTCAGCCGGGCAGGAGGCTTATTGAGGAAAAGTTAGCGGCTGATATGGCTACAAGCAGAACGCCTGTGAGGGAAGCCATCCAAAAGCTGGAAAAGGAAGGCCTGATTTACAAGCTGCCGAAGAGCGGCTTTGCTGTGAAACCGGTCACCGAAGAGGAGGTAGAGGAAATCCTGGGACTCAGAAGCGTTCTGGAGGGATATGCTGGATTTCTAGCTACTTCCAGAATTACCGACATTGAGTTGAAGCAGCTGGATGAAATTATCGCAAAAGAGGATGAATGTCTCAAGAACCTCAATGTTGATGAATTTATAAGCCTCGACGGTGAGTTTCACGACGTACTTTACAAGGCCGCGAAAAATTCGCGCCTTTACAGTCTGCTCAACGATCTCAGAGACTACATGTATCGCTACCGGGTCATTATTCTCCACTACCAGAGAAAACTCCACCTGGCTGTGCAGGACCACAAAGAGATGCTCGAATCCATAAAGGCGAAGTGCCCACGGCAGGTAGAAAAGCTGGTCCGCAAACATGTGGGCAGAGGAAAAGAGATTATCAAGAAGAAGATCAAGCAAGGCCAGCAGGCGCGGGTCTGGTAAGGTCTGCGTGCGCACTCTCGAATGGCGAAGATGGCGCTATTGATCCTCGACCCGCATTTCGTAACGTGCAATTAAGAATCGGTATTCTCTGCGTAAATCATCTCTGGCCCAGGAACAGAGAATCGATTATAATCTGTTACGTGAGAGCGAGTATCATCGCGATTGTTTGCATGCTTTGCTGTTTCGGTACCCATGTGCATGCAGATAGTGAAGAGCCACAGGCGAAAGTTGAGAGCAGACCGGCTGAACAGGCCGACACTTCGCCGGTAGTCATCATCGACCCACAGCGGGAAACAGGGCCTCAGGCCAACAAAGATCGTATGCTCACGGAAGAGGAAGCTTACGACCTTGTCTGGAATCTGCCGGAAGTCAGGAAAGAGATCGAAAAAATCCTCGATCAGGGAGGCGTCCCCCTGGCGACGGTTGGTATGAGGCCAGCGCCTGACAGCCAGCCAGGAGAGGGAAACTCCTTCTATATTATCCGCTTTCAAGGGATACATGCGAAAAGCATATTCGCAGACCAACTCTTTTATGTTGACGCCTTTGCCGGCCGAATTCTCGTGTATGATTCATACAGAGGGTCGCTTATTTCTCTTGACGATTGGCGGCGTCAGAAGTGAACAGTATGAGGTGGGGTGTCGCCCCGTACTGTACCCCGTCAATCTTAGGGAATGCCCGGGGCTGCCAGGAACAGTGTTCCTGAAACTGAGACCTCATACCCCGCCTCGTCTTTAATTAGTCCTCGCTCTTATGGTATAGTGGTGCGTATCTAGAACCGGATCGTGAAAGACCGCGCTGCTTCGATCGGCATGTTTCGCGTGGATCGAAGGGGAAAGGGATTTTATATGCTTAAAGGGCTAATAATGAGCATTAAACCTGAGTCGCTTCTCATTTCCTTCGTCGCCGTGAGTGCCGGCACGGCCGTTGCTTCGCTGTACGGTTCCGTTCATTGGAATCATTATTTCCTGACTCTCCTGGGTATGATTCTCATGCAAGCCGGCGCGAATGTGCTGAATGACTACTTCGACGACAAGAACGGTGTCGACACTTCCCATGTTCCTGGAAGCTTTGGCACCGGTGGCCGCGCCATAGCGCGGAATTTGTTATCCCCCGCGCAGGTGCTTGGCGTTGGCCTCCTACTCTATGCTTTTGCACTGCCGATCGGCATATACCTCACGGTTAAGGTAGGGCTTTCAGTCTTCATCCTCGGCCTGGCAGGATTTCTTGTCGGCTTTTTCTACACGGGCAGTCCCATCGGCTTCAAGTATTATGCCTTCGGTGAACCAGCGGTTTTTCTGGTCTGGGGACCGCTCATGGTGAGTGGCGCTTACTACGTGCAACGCGGTTCGTTTTCCGGACAGCCTGTCTGGGTATCATTCCCCGTCGGTATCCTGGTGGCCCTCATTCTCTTCGCAAACAATATCAGGGATCTAACTTCTGACACACATGCACGTGTTCGTACCATCGCAACCATGCTCAGGAAAGAAGGAGCTGTCAAGCTTTATCGCGCCCTCATATTCTCTGCATACGGAATCACCCTGCTGCTCATTGCCGCAGGGCAGTTGAGTCTGTGGGGTCTTCTCACCCTCCTATCCCTTCCCCTTGCCCTCAAGCTGATCAAACAGATGCAGGTTGCAGTCCCTCCTGATGCGGATGCGAGGACCGCACAGCTCAACACCATTTATGGTCTCCTCCTTGTCATATCGATAGTCCTGCAAAGGCTTTTTTCTTGAGGTATTTTCAAAGACTGTTGCTGACAGTCCCTGCTGCTTTTCTGCTCTGGTTTCTCACCTTTGCCGTACCTCAAGGTAATTTCTGGTTCAAGCTCTCTTTCTCGGCCCTCCTGCTCGCGGTATTTGCCCTCAAGCCCCTCCTGGAACAAAAAGAGAAACTTCTGAGCATGAGAAAACGATTTGTGTTTGTGGGCATCCTGTCCGCAATACTTCTCTACGCGATCTTCTGGGTTGGACGAGAGGTATCGACAGCCTTATTTCCGTTTGCCTCACGGGAGATCGGCAACGTCTACGTGACAAAAGCGGAACTCAGCCCGGTTGCCATCGGACTGCTGCTCTTCTTCATCATGGGGCCTGCCGAGGAGATTTACTGGCGCGGGTTTGTTCAGGAAACTTTGACCGGTCGTTTCGGCCAAAAGACGAGCCTGCTCGTGACTTCAGCCATCTATGCACTCATCCATGTGTTTGCTTTCAACTTTATGCTTTTCGTGGCTGCAGCCGTCTGCGGCCTTTTCTGGGGGCTTCTTTATCTGCGGGAGGGAAGTCTCATACCGGTCATGATTTCTCATGCTCTCTGGGATCTGATGACGTTCGTTCTGTTCCCCTTCAACTGAACAGAACCCATTCTTCGTTCTTAGTTCGTGGTTCGGCAAATAACAACGAACGAAGAACTGTTTTAAGTCAAATACATGCTTGCCGATAACACTGGTAGAGGTCATGGCGCAGCCGGATGCACGTCTCATGGGCAATAAGCAAAGAAGGCCAGAGGGTCTCCGCTATGATCTGTCCTCTGTGCCATAGCACGGAGGTGCAAGAAACGTCCATCACGATGAAAGCACATGGCATCACCGTTAAATTCCTTTGCCTCCCCTGTCAGATGGAATTCTATGTGGATTATCTTGCTGTCAGGGCGACATGGCTAGAGAGAGTCAGAGAAGAGCTTTGCGTGATGCAAGTGCTCAAGCACTGGTTCGCATAAATCCAGGAAAAAGATAAAGCAGGTTGAGGTAAAGACTAAAGCAAAGGTTGAGATAAGGGCTAAGGCATTCCACGTTCTCTCTCGACGTTTGTTCTTGGCCTTTCCTCAACCTGCTCTTGTCTTTACCTGTCCTTAATCTTAACCTTAACCTGTTTCATCTTTTTCCTGTACTTCACGCCTTCGCCGCAGCTGCGTCCCGCGTAGCAATAGATCGGCTCACAAACGTAAGCAGCGCCGCTATTATAAGCACAGCGATGATTATGAAGAAGGTGAGCGTATCTGAACCTGTCGCATCTTTGATCCGGCCGTTCACCCACGGCATGATGAGGCCGGCAACACCCCAGGCGGTGAATACAAAGCCGTAGTTGACGCCGAAGTTTTTCAGTCCGAAATAATCCTTCGTAGCTGAGGGGAAGAGTGACAGGTTCGATCCGTAGTTGGCCCCAATCAGCAGGACAATCAACAGCACGATAGGCCAGCTTGCACCCCCCTTAAGCAGATAAAGCACGAAGAGCACGATGGCCTGGACGATAAGGAACCCGAAGAGGGTCCATTGGCGGCCAATCTTGTCGGAGATGAGGCCGGCGACGATACGGCCGGTTGCGTTTCCCACCGCAAGAATGGCCACGGCCAGGAAGGCAAGTTCTCCAAGGGATTTCTTTCCAAGATCCTGGGCAACGCTGATGAACGTAAGACCCGCGGAGGCACCTGCAAAATAGATGACCCAAAGGATATAGAACTGGGCCGTGGAGAGCATATCCTTCCAGCCACGGTCAACGGCTGCTGCCGCTGCAGCAGCGCTCCCTTTCGCAGGACTGCCCGGCGGGACATATCCCTTCGGCGGGTCTCTCAGCCACTGTGACAAGATTACAACAATGACGAGAAATGCAATACCAAAGACCAGCAGGGTGCTGGAAACACCCTTTTCCACAACCTGCTTAACGATACCGGTCACCGGGTCTGTTTTTGTCATGGTTGTTCCGAACGCGCCCAGGAGCGTCGTGGCGAGCGGTGCTATGTAAACCGACGCAAGGCCAAACCCTGCCACCACAAGGCCCGCAACCATACCGGTCTTCTGAGGAGGGAACCATTTCACTGCAGGCGGCGTTGCCGACGCATACCCAAAACCGATTCCTGTACCGCCGAGGATACCGAAGCCTATGACAAACCCCGCAAGGGAAGAACCCGCGAGAGCCGCAATAATAAAACCGATGCCCACAAAGACGCCGCCAAGGGTGGCGACCCAACGAGGACCTATTTTATCCTGCAGCCTGCCCGCCGGTACCATGGCCAGCGCAAAGACCATGCAGGCGACCGAGTAGGGAAGCGCCTTATCCGCATTGGTCCAGCCCCACGAGTCAGGGATACCCCCCTTGATGACGCTCCACGCATAAAGAATGCCGAGGGCGAGGTTAATGCCCATGCCGCAAAAGGTAACAGACCAGCCCTTCGAGAGATCTTTTTCGCTCATCGTCTCAACTCCTGTCCTAGGTTTACTTGTGACGTAATTCACAAAACTAGCATAGGCAGCTTGAACATGTCAACAATTTCCGACGGTTTTATACAACTTTTTCACAAACTTCACGCACATGCAGCACCCCTTGAGGAGCAAATCTTGACTTGATAAATTAGATTGCTTCCTTTGGTACCATCGACTATAATGGCCTTATAGGTCTACTTCGGTGTAATAAAATACGGTCTGAGCATCCGCGAGATGCAAGTCTAAAAGGGGGATTACACTATGGACAAGATCTTGAGAATTGATATGGGGGCCGCAGGTGGTCCTAAAATCAGCAAGACAGCTCTCGGCGAATACGCTGGACTTGGCGGAAGAGGTATGACCTCTGCGATTGTCTCGAAAGAGGTTCCGCCCCTGTGCCATCCGTTAGGGTCGGAAAACAAGCTGGTGATTGCCCCGGGGCTCCTGAGCGGGAGCGCAGCCGTCATTTCGGGCCGGATATCGGTTGGCTGCAAGAGTCCCCTCACTGGCGGTATCAAGGAATCAAATGCGGGCGGACAAGCGGGTCTGATGCTTGCGCGGCTGGGCTATGCGGCCGTCGTGATCGAAGGAAAGCCGAAGACGGATGACCTCTACAAGATCTTCATCAACAGGGATGGTGTGAAGATCTCTGTCGACAACAATCTGAAAATGCTTCCAAATTACGACCTCGTAGATAAGATGAAGGCTGAATTTGGCGACAAGATTGCCTGTGTCTCGATCGGTCCCGCAGGGGAAATGAAGTTAAGTGCTGCATCCGTTGCTATTACAGACATGGAGCTGAGACCAACGCGCCACGCGGGGCGGGGCGGCACAGGTGCCGTCATGGGCTCAAAAGGGGTGAAGGTCATCGTCGTTGATTCGACGGGAACCACGTTCCGGCAGCCAAAGGACCAGGCCAAGTTCGTGGCGGCAAACACAGCCTTCTCTGAAGGCCTGAAAAAACATCCCGTCACGGGTGAAGCCCTTCCGAAGTACGGTACCAACGTGTTGACCAACATACTGAGTGAGGCGGGTGGATATCCCACGTACAACTTCAAGGTCGGCACGTTTGCAGATGCTGCAAAGATCAGCGGCGAAACCCTGGCTGAAGTGGAGATCCAGAGAGGGAGTATAGCAACGCACGGCTGTCACATGGGATGCGTGATTCAGTGTTCGGGTATTTACGTAGATAAGGATGGTCACTACATCACCAAACAGCCTGAGTATGAAACCGTCTGGGCACACGGTGGAAACTGCGGCATTTGTGATCTCGATGCCATAGCAAAGATCGACTTCCTGGATGATAATTTTGGCCTCGATACGATCGAGATGGGCGCAACCATCGGGGTTGCTATGGAGGCAGGACTTGCCAAGTTCGGTGATGCCCAGGCAGCGATCAATCTTGTCACGGAGGTAGGTAAAGGCACGCACCTGGGAAGGATTCTCGGCAACGGCGCAGCAGTAACGGCAAAGGCTTTTGGTATTGAGCACGCGCCCGTTGTTAAAGGCCAGGCCATGCCCGCCTATGATCCCAGGGCAGTCCAGGGTATCGGGGTGACGTATGCGACGAGCCCTATGGGTGCCGATCACACGGCAGGTTACGCGGTTGCCACAAATATTCTGAAGGTCGGCGGCTACGTCGACCCCTTGAAGCCTGAGGGACAGATAGAGCTCTCGCGCAATCTGCAGATTGCCACTGCGGCGGTTGACGCAACAGGCATGTGCCTCTTCATCGCCTTCGCAGTACTCGATCAACCAGAGACATTTCAGGCGCTCATCGACATGATCAATGCATTTTACGGCCTTAGCCTCACCGCCGAAGATGTTGCCGGGCTGGGGAAAAATATCCTTAAAATGGAGAGAGATTTTAACACCAGAGCAGGCTTTACGGCGGCGCAGGACAGACTGCCCAGGTACTTTTATACAGAGCCCGTGGCTCCACACAATGTGGTCTTCACAGTGAAGGATGAGGACCTCGACAAGGTCTTTAACTGGTAAAGTTGCAGCACACCCACCCTTTTCCACATCCTTCTGGACCGGAATTCCCGTGCCTCACAATAAAGGTGAGGCGCGGGTTTCTCTCGTTATTCTTTCGATTTCTCCAAACGGGATTCTTCCTGGGAGCTTCGGTCGGATGTAGTGTCAGGGCACTCCTGTGTGAACAGCTCGGCCTTGACGAGGAATACGTCTTACAAAGAATCACCACGATCTTCCTCGATGGAAAGCCCGTCGACGACATCGATTCTGCCATAGTGCGAGATGGCGCTACCCTCAGTCTTTCTGCAGCTATGCCCGGACTGGTTGGCGCTGCGATGAGGAGGGGCGGTGCCTTTGCTTCTCTAAGAAGTTCAATAACGGCGAATAAGAGAGATGTGTCTGTGAGCCGCGGAGCGGGTTTCATTCGGCTAAAGCTTTTCAACATGGTGATGCGGGAGCTGGGGCCCGAATTCTTGAAAAAGGGCGTTGTGATAAGATCCCCAGAACTGGTCGATTTTTTCAAAGAGCAACCAGAGGCATTCTGGCAAAGGGTCCCTATGATCGGGCTCAATGGCGCCGCTGTGGACCGACGTATGCTGACAGACGGGGTCTTATCTTTATCAGCGGCCGAGGCGCTGCCGCCGGGTACCCCGGGGTACCCACGGAGTGGGTCGTGGGTGCGGGCGACCGGGCACCCCGGGGCGCCCGCGAAGCGGGTCGAGGGTGTCCCATTCAGTGATTGGATGACATTGTCGGTGGTTTCCGACTCCGAGGAGCATTGTCCCTGACTACACCCTATGTTATTCTTTCTGAGCCGAACATGATGCGTATCATTGTCAAGCTGTTTGCAACCTTACGTGAGGGCAGATCTGCTATCGAGACAATCGATTTAGAACCCGGCGCCACAGTGGCGGATATTCTTCGTCCCTTGAATATCTCTGAGAAAGAGGCGGCTCTCATCTTTCTGAATAGCCGCCATGCCAATCTCTCTGCTGAGCTTGCCGATGGAGACACTCTGTCGATTTTCCCGCCTATAGGAGGAGGCTAGATGGGAGACTTGCGCGAGCACTTGCTGAGCAGGGCACTGGGCGACCTTCTGCCGTGGGCGGAACAATGCGCTGCTTCAGAAGCGTATGGTGTGACGGTGGGTCAGGTTGAGGAGGCTGCCCTGGAGGCGGGTCTGCTGCCCGCACGGTACCAGCGGAACCGGAAAACATTTTCGACAGCTGATCAGCTCAAACTCTTTCGCAGCACGGTTGCTGTGATAGGCTGCGGAGGGCTGGGCGGTTACGTCATAGAGGAGTTAGCACGCCTCGGGGTCGGCCGGCTGAAGGCTATTGATCCCGACGTTTTCGAAGAGCACAATCTGAACCGGCAACTTATGTCGACTGTAGCGGCTCTCGGACGACCCAAGGTAGAAGCTGCATCCGGGAGGGTAGCCGAGATCAATCCTGCCGTGGAGATTATTACCTTGCAGGATCGTTTTTGCAGAGAGAACGGCAAGTCATTGCTTAGCGGTGCTGATGTGGCGGTCGATGCCCTCGACAGCATAACAACCCGTCTTGAACTGGCAGACGTGTGTGCCGATCTCGGTATTGCGCTGGTCCACGGTTCCATCGCGGGGTGGTACGGTCAGCTAGTCAGTCAGTTTCCAGGCGAGAGCACACTCCAGACAATTTACGGACGTTGCGCTGACGGGGTAGGCGTGGAAAAACAATTGGGGAACCCATCCTACACGCCGGCAGTTGTCGCAAGCCTCCAGGTTGCAGAGGTCTGCAAGATTCTCTTAGGCCGCGGCACGCCGGTTACCGGCGCAATGCTTGTAATCAATCTTCTCGATATGGAGTTTAGCAAGTTCAAGATCAGGTGCTGAAGAACCTGTTACAGGTTGGAAGAAACTTGTTACAGGTTACAGGTTAAAAGACAAAGAAAGACCGGTACCGTTAGACATGCAAGTTGTGGTTCGTGGTTTGTAACTTGTAACCTGTAACTTGCAACTTGTAACCGCGAAGCGTGTCCTTGGAGGTTAAGCATGTCAAAAGAATATGATAACGATGAAAGACCCAGTTGGCGGGAAATAGACAAGAAGAGAGATCGCAGCGCACATGTGAGCCAGGACAAGAAGGAGAAGACGGGTGGTGGGCGACCCGGCGCAGACAGGTATGAACAGGGCCGCTACAAGGAGGCGATCGAGAAGCTCTTCCAGGGAAAGAAGGGGACCCTGGAGTACCAGAAGCTCTATAACAAGATACATAAATCATACGGTTCATCCACGTTTCTCAATCACGTACAGAAATTTACCCAGGCATATGGCCTGCCGGAGGATGTTTCAACTCTTCTGCTCATCCTGGACACAAAGGATCCGGCTACCATGATCACAGCTATCGACAAATTGAAGGAGGTATTCGTCGCCGCTTCTGCCAGGGAGAAAGAGGACATCCGACGCAAGCTCTCTATTATTGGCATGACCGACAGGTCAAGTGATGTGAAAGAACGCGCCAGAGAGGTAGCCGAGGAACTCAAGTCGGGTTAAAGAGCGTTCCTCGTTCTTCCTTCTTAGTTCTTCGTTATTCGTGAACCAAGAACCAGGAACAAAGCACGGGTTTCAGTGTTCATCTCTGAGGTAGCCTTTGAAAGTCCGGGTAGGTGGGAGTTTCTCTGACTCATCCTTCGTGCGCACGATCTGAGAGCCCGTCTTCATGAAGGAAATGGCAACCCAGGCCGATTCAAGCGGCGATTGTGGATTAGCCACTGAATTCACAGCCTTGACTTTCACTGTGTGCACCCCGTCAGCAATCTCCCCAAGATCATGATTGAGGCGTGAGCTCCCGTCCGGGTACTGCTCGGGCAGCACATCACGAGACGTGCCATCGAGCACGACCACGAACCTGGTTGGTTGCAGTTCGGTTACGGGATACGGGTCACACACGAGTACGGGACCGGCAAACAGCGAAGCAGGGGCAAAAAGCAGGATGATCAGGTTGAGGAGAAAATTCTGCACATATCTCATAAGATTGTGGCCGGTTAAATCATAACATAGTTCTCAGAATCCCACGTGCCACTGCGTCGATACCCAGCCATGAAGCAAGGGCGCCTATTCCGAAAAGAACGGGCGCCCTCGTCGTCACAGGTTTTGTGGTCGCTTGTAACGTGTAACCCGTAACTTGTAACGTGTAACAATCTTTTATTGTTTCTTAAACTCCTTTTCCATGGCCTCTTTTGCAGGTTTCACGTAAATGTCTCTCAGCTTCGGCTTCTCGATCTTTCCCGCTGGGTTCCGCGGGATGTCCGCGTAGACCATCTTTTCCGGCCACTTAAACTTGGCAAGCCCTTTTTCCTTGACGAAGTCGAGCACTTCCTGGTCTGTCAGGGCCTGGCCCGGTTTCGTCTGGATGATCGCCATCACTATCTCAACAAGCCTCGGGTGCGGATAGCCAAGCACGGCAATGTCCTGAACCTTCGGGTGCTTCCTCAGGCAGTCCTCTATTTCAGCAGGGAATATATTCTCGCCACCCCTGATAATGAGGTCCTTTGCCCTGTCAGCGAAGAAGATGTACCCTTCTTCGTCAACGTACGCAAGGTCACCGGTGTGCAACCAGCCATCGGTAATGAATTTGGCGGTCATCTCAGGATTATACGCATACTCCTTCATGAGCCGGGGACCCTTCATCAGCAACTCGCCGACCTCACGGGCTTTACATTCATTCCCGTTCCCATCCACGACTTTCGCTTCCATGAAGACGGTCGCCTTACCTATGGAACCCGGTTTTCTCATGATGTCTTCATCATAGCAGTTTGTCAGTCCACCGCCGCCGCCTTCGGTGATGCCGTAAATATTAGCGATGGGCAGGTTGGGAAAAATCTTTTTCGAATCCTCGAGCAGCACATAAGGAACAGGCTGAGCGCCGATCTCGATGTGTTTGAGCGCGGACAGGTCGTAATCCTTGAGATTGACCGCGCCCGATTTTATAGCGTTGAGCACGTCCGACCAGGTGGGAACCGTATTCCAGCCGCCCGTGCACTTCTCGTCGGCAAGGCTCCTCAAATAGAATTCCGGCTGTATTTCCATGGCCATCAGAATCTTTCCTGCGGCGATGTAACACGGAAAAGAAAGAAAGAGCGTGCCGCTGTGATAGAACGGATGAGGGGATAGATAGACGCTGTTATAGCCCTCGTTGTAAGTCAGGGCATTGCCAATACCTATGTAGAACAGGGTTTCATGTGTGTGACAAACGGGCTTCGGGGCCCCCGTCGTCCCCGATGTGAACATGAGCTCAGCCATGTCGTCATCTTTCGTATCGACCAGTACGTTGGCCGCGTCCCCTTTTTCCATGATCTGTTTGTATGACTTCATGCTCGCCGGCGCATTGTCGCCGACGCATATATACTGCTTTATGTAGCTCATTTCTTTCATGATCGGCTCCACCCGCGGAACAAACCCATCACCGAGGATAAAAACCTTGCTCTTGGTCACGTCACAGGCGTACTTGATGTCGCCGCTGGCAAAACGGAAATTGAGCGGGCTGATCACCGCGCCCGCCTTCAAAACCGCCATATACGTGACGTACCATTCGATACTGTTCATCATCAGGTGCTGAACAACATCCCCCTTCTTGATCCCGCAATCTTTGATGAGGAAGTTTGCAACTTTGTTTGTCTGATCGTTGAGTTCTTTCCACGTGAGAGCCCTGCGTACCTTCTTCGAAGGATAGCTCTCGATGAGAAACTCTCGATTGGGAAACTTACTTGCGTTAAGCCAGCAGAAGCGTCCAAAGTTCATAGCCCCTCCCTGTAAACGTTTATTTTTTTTAATATATTGACTGCAAAATTTAACCCATGATAGGATGAAATAACCTTATTGTCAATAGTAAAGCTTTTCACATACTCAAGGGGTGCAGCATGGCTGATGTATACATTCACATAGCAGAGATACTGGCACGAAACGGCCGCATGTATCCGAACGACGTGGCGCTGGTCGAACGGATACCTGCCGAGAAGAAAAGGTTTGAGATTACGTGGAAGGAGTTCGACGAGCAAGCGAACCGCTTCGCCAACGTGCTCCTCAAGAAGGGCATCAAAAAGGGCGACAAAGTCGTTCACTGGATGAACAATTCAATCACCTGGCTGATCGCCTATTTCGGCATCGTGAGGACAGGCGCGTGGGTCGTTCCCCTCAACTTCCGCTTCAGCGGCGCTGACCTGAAGTACTGCTGCGACGTGGCAGAGCCGAAGCTTTTGGTCTTTGACCAGGATTTCACGGGCCGCATCGACGAGGTCCGCAAAGAGCTTTCAGCAAGAGATTACATCTGCTTCGGCGATAAGATACCGCCGTTCGCGGAATCATTCACAAAGCTGGTTGACGGAGCTTCTGCAGCAGCGGTCAATGTCGAGATCGCTTTCGACGATCCATGCGGTCTCTATTTTACATCCGGAACAACAGGGCAGCCGAAACCGATTCTTCTTACCCATAAGAACATGCTCTGCGCCTGCATCACCGAGAATGCCCATCACTACCAGACGCGCAACGACAATTTCATCCTGATCCCGCCGCTCTATCACACGGGCGCCAAAATGCACTGGTTCGGGAGCTTCATCGTCGGCAGCAAAGCTGTAATTCTGAAAGGCGTGTCGCCCGAGTGGATACTGGACGCTGTCAGTGAAGAGGTCGGCACCATTGTCTGGCTCCTCGTTCCATGGGCGCAGGATATCCTTCTGAAGCTGGACAGCGGCGAGCTGAAGAAGGAAAATTACAAGCTTGACCAGTGGCGTCTGATGCACATAGGAGCACAACCCGTGCCACCAAGTTTGATCATGCACTGGAAAAAATATTTCCCTACCATGCAATACGACACAGACTACGGCCTGAGTGAATCCACCGGCCCGGGCTGTGTGCACCTGGGGATCGAGAACACGCACAAGGTGGGAGCAATCGGCGTGCCCGGATTCAACTGGGAGACTCGCGTCGTTGACGAAGCCGGGCGCGATGTACCAAAGGGCGAGCCGGGAGAATTAATCGTCCGGGGTGATGGCGTCATGAGGGAATATTACAGGAACCCCGAGGCCACTGCAAAAGCCCTGAGGGACGGCTGGCTTTACACCGGAGACATGGTCCGGATGGACCAGGAGGGTTTCATCTGGATCGTCGACCGTAAGAAGGATGTGATTATAACAGGCGGCGAGAATGTCTTTCCCGTCGAGGTCGAGGACTTCCTCCACACTAATCCCGCGGTGAAGGACGTTGCCGCGATAGGCCTGCCGGACGAGCGTCTGGGCGAGATCGTCGTGGTCATCATAGATGTTGTTCCCGGAAAGACCCTGACCGAGGAGGACGTGATCAAATTCTCCGAAGGGTTGCCGAAATACAAAAGGCCGAGGAAGATTATCTTTGGCGAAGTTCCCCGTAATCCGACGGGTAAGATCGAAAAGCCGAAGCTGAGAAAAATGTACGGAGGCGCAGAAGAAGCCTTCAAGATGAAGTGACCAGTGATCAGTAACCGGTGAGCAGTGCATAAAACGACCTACCCTTCACTTTTGGAAGAAACGATCAGATACACCTTCAAGAACAGGGCGCTTCTTGACCATGCGATCACGCACACCTCTTCCCTGAAAGAAGAAGAACAGCGGGCCAAGTCTGATAACGAAAAGCTGGAATACCTTGGAGACGCGATCCTAAACGCCGTGATCAGTATTCTCCTTTATAGGAAGTACCGGGACAGGAACGAGGGGTTCCTGAGTAATGCGCGCTCCGTTCTCGTCAAAAGAGACGCGCTGACCGAGATCGCGCACAACCTCGAACTCGAAAGCCACATGGCCTTCGGCAATGGAAGATCTCGCGTCCCCAAAGACTCGAAGGTTCTCTCCAACATGGTCGAGGCGCTCATCGGCGCCGTATATATGGATGCTGGTTTCCGGGTTGCGACCCGCATCATCAGACAGCTCTTCCAGCCATACTTTGACGAAGAAAAGCTGCAGACGAAAAATCCTAAGAATGAGCTGCAGGAATACTCCCAGAAACGCTGGGGCATACTACCCAGATACCGTCTTACCCGCAAGACAGTCGATGGATTCAGCGTTTACGTTTACGCGGGCAAAAGCCTCAAGGCGAAGGGCATCGGCAAGAGCAAGAGGGAAGCCGAAAGGCACGCTGCCGAAGCCTTGTTGAAAGAGATAAAGTTGAAAGAGACAAAGCGGCGATCGTGATCGTGCCCGTCTTTCTGCCGCACCTGGGATGCCGGCAGAAATGCATCTATTGCAATCAGCATCACATAACCGGAGAAAGCGGCAACCAGGACATACAAGCCATAAGGGGGACTATCCGCAAGGCCCTTAATCCGGTCAAAGTAAGGACTGAGGTGGCCATCTATGGGGGAAATCCTTTCGGCCTAGGGTCTGATGGTTTGGCTCGCCTGTTCTCCTTATTCGCAGAGCATCGGGAAAAGATTACCTCCATGCGTCTATCAACTGAACCGATAATCCCGGATGTTCAGACAATCCGTATCTTGAGAGATTACAATGTAACAACTGTCGAGCTGGGTATGCCTGTCTTCTCCGATGAGAAGTTGCGCGCCTTGGGGAGGCATCATACGATCAAGGATCTGTACGATACTCGCGAAGCTCTCATCAAAGCGGGCATCACTGTCGGACTCCAGGTCATGGTCGGTCTGCCGGGAGAAACCGCGCACGATATACGCTCCACCGTTCAACACGTGATACGTTTAAAACCTGCTTTCATACGTATCTATCCTCTGGTGGTACTGCGGGATACCCTTCTGCATGAGGCCTTTCAGGAGAACCATTTCAGTCCCTTAAGCCTCGGGGAGGCGGTTCTTAGGGCCCTTTACATTTATCTTCACGCCGAGACTCACGCCATAAAAATAATCAGGATGGGGCTCACGGAAAACGAGTTCCTGAAGAGCGAGATCGTAGCCGGCCCATACCACCCTGCTTTTGGCTATCTCGTCCGGTCAGAAGCCTTCTATCTTGCGGTACTTAAGGTCTGCAAGCAACACGGGCTGTCCGGTGCGGTCACCGTTCTTCTCAGTAAGAAAGATGTGCCTCACCTGACAGGGTACCGCCGCTCCAACCTTAAGAGGCTGGAACAACAGGGCCTTGATGTGGGCTGGAGAGAGTCCGATCTCCCCTCCGGCGAGTTTTTGATTTGTGCTCCAGGGAAAATAGCTGATGCCGATTTCCATTCGCGTGAAGACCGAGGCGGCAGCGAGGAGCCCCACCCGCACGCGGGTACCCGGGCGTACCTTGGGGTACGTCAACGAAAGCGACATAGCGACAACGAAGGTATACGCGTGAAGGGGGATTGGCATCAGGATGCTATTTCCATGCTTCCCTTTTAAGACCGTGTACCCCTTCGTAAACGATCTCTCTGCCCAGCGATTCCGAAGCTATCTCCTTGAGCAGGCGCTTTCTTTCAGATGCAGAAAGGCGTGGTCGCGTTACTTTCGTGAAAAATCGCAGACGGTCGGGTATTGATACCCTCCCGGGTACGGTGGTGTTAAGCTGAATCAGCATTCTTTTGATGGCCGCATCGTCTAAACCGGAAAATTCCAGGTCTTCAACGTCAAGTAAAAGAAACGCTCCCCTCCGTAAAACGAATACGTTGCATGCCTTCAGATCGCGATGGGTTATCCCCTTGATGAACGCGGAAACGAGAAACGACGATAAGCCATCAATCAAACCGTCGCGCTCGGCCCTGCTCATCCCATCATAGTTTCTATCGAGAAACCGGTCTAGTTCCTCACCTTTTCCTGTCAGGTCTTCCATCGCAATGTAGCCGCGTGCTGAGACCGAGGCCTGTTGCAGACAGTAAGGACGAGGCGCTATGAAGAAACGCATATACTCGAGAATCACATGGTTCTTCCACGCCCGGTGCAGCCTCCGCCTGCTAGCGTATGTCTTGCGGACGTGGTCAGTGTAGCGCTCGACCATTACCTTGAGATCCTTCTTGATGGCGACGAGGTATTCACCACGCGTTTTCTCCTCCATGCCCCTCACGGTAACCCTGCTGCGTGAGGCGACAAGCACCGAGGTCGTCCTGAATGCCCGGGCCGCCTTCCTGGTGATCCAACGCTGCTTGAGACGCGCCAACTCCTGCTCCACACTGCCCCTTAGCGCATCACCGCCGTAACGGTTGAAAAACCATGCCTTCTCTCGCTCATCCATGCCGTCGTGCAGCATCGCGAGGGCATGGGAGACGTTTGAGACATCGTCAGCAAACGTAAATCTTTTTTTGAGGCTGCCCTTATGCAGATCCACAAGATAGAGCTGTCCGGAAGCTTCGACAATATTCCCAAGGTGCAGGTCGTTGTGGCGAAGACCTGTGGCCCTCAACTTTTCAAGGAGAGGAATGATTACAGAGACGATTTTGGGCCGCTTTACCGAATCATATTTCCAGGCAATGAGCGGTTCACCCTCGATCCACTCCTGGATCACGTATGATCCGCGACGCGCAACACCATAGCCGAGGGCCTTCGGGGTGAGTATGGATAGCGAGCGAAGTCTCTCGCTCAGTTCGTATTCTTTTTTCCCTCTCGGAAGAATGCGGTTCCTGATGAGGCCCGGTAGACCTTTCTCCTGGAAGAATTTTATGAAGACCTTTCCTCGGTCATGTTCCCAGATGAAGTGAGCCCGCTTTTCCTTCGGTTCGTGGCCGAGCCGCTCTACGACGCGCTCCAGCGATGGATCCTCCAGGAACCAGGTTATACCGGCTGTTTTGAAGGTATGCAATGTTCTCCCTCGGTACTATAGCAAAGGGCAGTGTCGAGAGTCAACGCAGGGGCTCACCCACAAGACAGCTTCGCTTGAGCCACGCCGGTCTGAGCCAGCTTTCAAACGTGGGCCGTCCTGCTCCAGAAAAAGCGGTTAAAGGCAGATCATGTTACTTTGAGTGTTATACCGTATGGATAATACTGATGGCATAATTTTGCGGTAGAACCCGCCATCTTTCAAGCAGCACAAGGGTTTGCAGACGTTAAGAAACGAAAAACAAATGAGTGAAGCTTAACATTTCCAAAAGAAGCCCAAAATCAACCTCTGAATAGGATACTCTCTTCCACCAAACAAAGCCGTTGCGGTACCCAAGAAGATAACGTCAACCGGAAACAGCGAATTGGATGGGTTAGCTACTGTTGTCATGTACCCTTCTGATTCCCTCGGCCATTGCAGGGGATGAAATATAGACCGTCCCCATGCCACGAGGCACGGGTTAATCCTGAGACAAGGATGGTAACGCTCCTAACGAGGTTTTTCAGTCTTTCTCAGAGATCGTTTCACTCAAGGAGGACGTCACATCGATTCATTGGCAGGGAATCAGAGCAACAGGCCGCGAAGATGTGACCTCGTTTCCTGTGGCCACGCACAGACAAGGGCTTCAAAATGATGGGCATCAAGGAGGAGGCGGCACACACCTATACTGACTGTTGGATACCCCAGATTCTGCGCTTTCGTTACCAACCATACGGGGCAAATCCTCTTTTTTAAGCTGGAGGGGTGTGTGGGTTGTAGGTGGCTGTATATGAAGGTTTACCGGTGGCTGCTAACAGCCGGTGGTTCCGGCACCACACGTAAAAGTGAGTCCGACGCCAACACACGCCCCAAAAGGCTGTCCCCCAGTATCGCACATAGCATTCGCACAGGTCCCATAATTGCACTCGGCACTTGTTGACCCCCCGGGAAGACAGTTAGGATGGGCCGGAGAATTTCCGTGGGCCTCGCAGTAACTTGCCGTTGGCCCGGTATGGCAAACGCCTACGTCATCCGTTCCAGACATACAGTTGCCATATGCTGTTTGCCTTCTTCCGTTCAGATTTATCAACTTCGGGGGGGGCATACTTGAAGGTCTTCAGCTCGCAGATATGCCCCGAGGGAGGGGAGGAAAAGCTTTCCTGCCTTTTCTCACCGGGGGGAAGGCCCGGTCCAGTGCTGCCGAATCCGGCAAGACCCTGGGCAGCGAGCTCGTCAATAAATTCCTCGACATGCTCTCGTGCTGCTTCAGGTACCTCGTGAGCAGAGGCAAGGATCTCCTTGAAGAGATCATCTGTCGTATGCTCCCCGTCCATGAGCTTCCACACGTGGACGCCGATGGGGCTCAGGCCGAAACCACGACCGGTATCGGGGTTGAAGAGAACGGCCCAGTCGTCAAACTCCTCACGGAGCACGACATAAGGGTTGGCCAGGGGTTTTTCATCGTTTTTCACGCTAGCGCTTTATGCCTTCCGCTCAACATTTCTAAAGACAGAGCAACACTGATAGAAAGCACACCGCGATTTTAAGCAATCTCCATGCCAAAGTACCACAGTGCTTCGTATCACTATAAGTACGTCGTATGTTGTTATTGCACGTGAGGCTTCAAGGTGACGATGAGGATGATGCATTTCGTTCTTACAGCCGACCATACTTGCCATGCGTAATCTTCTAGTGTTTCAGAGAATCGAATTTCAACGGTTACAGGAAGCAGTGAACACGCCCGTTTATCTATTTAACACGACATCATATTTTGGTTATAAGATTCACCACTACTTAAAAGTATCTCACGCCGAAAAGCCCGGAGAGAATCATGTCCCTCCGGGCCTTAACACCTTAACGCGAGCCCGTCGATTTTTGTGTCACCGCAAAATGATAATGTCCTATTTCTGCAAAGTAGAAATGTCCTATTCCGGGAATGCTACACTGCTTCTTTTCCAGAG
>Ga0209039_10001613_pt1 | contig 20636 bp, 15 predicted proteins | sample BogFormECP12_OM1_FD_188238 | JGI IMG/M metagenome (GOLD analysis project Ga0209039, IMG submission 188238) | Bog forest soil microbial communities from Calvert Island, British Columbia, Canada - ECP12_OM1 (SPAdes) (version 2) | ecosystem: Environmental > Aquatic > Freshwater > Wetlands > Bog ...
TGATATCCACTGTTGGGAGCGCTGTCACTGTTTGTTCTCCAGCAACCGCCGACACGGACAGACGCTCCAAGTGGCACTGCGTGCGATATCGGAACGGGTGATCCAGCAAGCGGCTAATCTTCCAGATCGCCAGATCCAGCAACAGCCGCTTTTCTCGCGCCTTCAGCCCCAACTCTTCGCGCCCATATGATCGCAGCAGCGCTAGGTCAACGATGAACGTCGCCCGTATCTCCCGTGCCGTCTCCTCATCCACGCTGAAAATCGGCTGCCCGGAGGTGGTCTTTCCGAGGCGGTCAAACTTCACACCCGACCGTCCGACGCGGGCGGCCCCGATCGCCTCCAGGTGCGCCGTGAGAATGCGACTGATCTTGATTTGCTCCCTGGCGAAGAGCACGCCATGCAGGAGCGAGTTCGGGTCGTAGCGGAAGATCGTTCCATAGATCGTCCACCAGTTGTCGGGGTAGACGAAGTACCGCTTGTCCGTCTCTACCTCTTCAATGCCGAACTCCCTCCGCAGCCGAGACCGAAATGCCTCGCCGTCCCATCCCGCCTCGGTCTTCTTCTTCCCTTCCTTGCGTGCCTCCTTCCAAACCAGCGGATCGAGTAACCCGTCCAGGAAGTAATCTGACGCTATGCGATGACCTTCCGTCAGCGTGGTGCAGACCACGCGGTCTCGCTTCTCTGAGCCATCCCGGTCAGTGACGCAAGCCACGTAGGGCAGGCCCTCCAGGCCGGCGTGGAGTCCGGGATCCGTCGCGCTCTGGCAGCACACCGTTTCCAGGTGATTTGCCATGCTGGCCGGACTGTCAATGATACAGACATCTTCGGACTGTCCGTCCTTTCGCGGCGCTTTGTAGATCACGTGACCCACTTCCGGGAAGCCGGCGGGCTGGAAACGGTCGACATCGGCGACCGGCGCCAGTTTCGCGGTCACGATCAAACAGGCCGGGCCAGAAGGGCCTAGCAGTTCGTCAAGGTCCAATTGATTCGTTTCACTCATAAACTCTCCTCTCTTCCTGCCCTGCCGGGACGCGACTCCAGCCACCTCTCGATCCCGCCGGCCACATCCGCACTCCGCATGGGAATCAACAGTGCCGCGGCCACTCGCTCGCCATCGGCATCGATCTCCACTGGCGGCGCGATCGTCCGCCGGCCTTCAGCCAGGTATCGGGCACGTGCCGCATCGACGGCTTGCACCCAATCGCTGGAGCGAATCAAGTGCAAGAGCCGTCGCGCCGTGGTCGCCTTGGGCGGTTCGCGAAACAGGGGTTCCCCGTTCAGCATGATCTCGCCCGGATGAAACAGCGGACGGAACAGCGCCTGCAAAGTATAGAGGCCGGAGGCCGCGCCGAACCTCTCTGGGGTGCCCTTGAAGCCACGCCAGCCGATGAGGACCATCGCCGGCAACCACCGCAGGATGCTCCCCAGATCAATCGTCCCGCAAAGAAATGCTTCGACAACATCAACCGAACAAGCCGCGGCACTGCCCAGCGGCAGTGGTTCGAGCGGCTCCGCATCGGTCAGGCGTCTTTCGAGGATGCCGGCCAACACGCGCGCCGGATCGCCCATGTGATAGACGGCCCGGTTGGGCCGGCTCTTTGAAAAGGACCGATTGCCCCATCGATCCTGATCGGCCCCAACGATGTTGAGAAATAGCGGGGTCTCGGAACCCGCTCCGATGGACGCGATAGCCCGCGCGACCAGGATCTCCGGCGTGGGTATGGGCCAAGCCGCATCGAACCACATTGGATCGAGCCGAGGTACTGGGCGGGACCGTTCGCGGAAGGCTCTGTTGTGATCGAGGCGGTTCTGAATGGCCGCGAGCAACAGCAGAAGGGACCGCCATCGTTCGGGGTCTTCCGGCTGTTCGGCGATCCGAATCAGATCCCGCTCCAAAGGCCCGCGCATTCCGCGAAACTTCGCCCTCTGGGTGCTGGCAGGAGGCTCCGGAAGAAACTTCATCCAGTCGAGCAGCGGTAGTAGAAGACGGCTGTCCCTCGGAGCGCCCTCCGCGACGCGCACCGTTTCGCCCGGAATCGCCTCGAACACCTGGCTGCTTGTGGTTTGCCGCAGTGAAAACCGTGCGAACGCCGCAACTCCGCCATCCACCCCGGCGGAACGGGCCGCCAGCGCAAATTCGTGGGGGGACCGCGCCGCGCGATCCCCCACGCGAGCAAGCCCTCGCTCAATAAGAGCCTCCAACTCGACGCAGTTCGCGGGATGCTCCCAAAGCGGCGCCCAGAATTCGGCCCGAGTTAACTTGATCTCCCCGTCCGTCGCGGGCGATGGCGCGTCGCACAGGAACGGGAACACGGCGTAGGGCCGCGCGCGCGAGCCCATCCGCCGCCCCGTGCCGCCGCGCAGCAGGCGCGCCCCTTCCAAGGCCAAGAGGAACGCCCATGGCGAGATTTGTCCTTCGCGATACCACCCCTGGCCGCTATTGAACGTCTTGTTGGCATACACAAACCAAGTGCCAGCGGAACCCAGATCGGGAAGAGTTGTCCCCGGCACCGCCAAGAGCGTGGCCCGCAACCACCCGTGGACCTCCGGTCGGCCGTTCCCGCGGAGCAGGGTGACAGAATCCCGATAAACCTTCGTCAAACTCCGTTTGCCGATGTTTCCCCCGGTTCCGAACACCGTGTTGAACTGATTGCGGCCGCTACCAACCACGTGACTATCGAGCAGGCGAACCTTGCCCAGGTCGGGCTGGGATGCGCGAATCCCCTGAACCGCACGATCCGACTTGGCCTTGGTATCCGCCTTCTGCGCATTGCTCCACCAGTTCTCATATGGCGAAGGCTCCCACTCCTCCAGCAAATACCGTTCCACCGCTTCCGCATCGATCACCTCTCCGACCAGCACGAAGTGCCCGCGGCGCCAGCATCCACGGACATTCGGCCAGCGGCGCGATGCCGCCGCCAGGAGGCCGAGCCCCGCCAGGTAGTTTCCCAGGCAGTCCACGCGAATGCCCTCGAAGTGAACGGCGTTCAGCAGCGTGTTCATTTCGCGCCCCCAGCGCCAGGCTTGCGGCTCGCACGCACATCGGCGGCCAGAGCGAGCGCCTCCAGATAGGCCAGCCGGAACGGCCCCAGGTGACGCGGCTCACTCATCGGCAGAGCGTCACAAGGAGATGGATCGTCCGGAGCCTCCGGCCCCAATAGCTCCGCCACCATTCCCACCCAACTTGGCGACGCTACCAGGAAACCGTCTCCGTCTTCGCTCCACTCGCCCGGCGCCCCAAAAACGCGGCACGCCAAACTGAGCGCATACTCAGCGTCCAGCCAACCAGCGAGCGGCGGCAACTCGTCGCCGTCACGGACTCCGAACACATCCGCGGCATCAGGCAGCCGGCTGCGCAACACCGTGCGCACCTTGCCGTGATGGGCCGCCACCAGATAGACGGCGAGCGCCGTCCATCCTTCGGCATCCCCACGCCACCGGTCAAAACAGTACAACGCGCTCGCCGCCTCATGCCGTATCGCGGGACGAAACGACGCGCCGGAGACGCGCGGGAACTTCGCCCATGGACCGGCTCCGGGTTGCCCGCTCTTCGGCACGGCGTCTCTCCACCTGGGGTGATTCTTGCCCACGTCGTGCCATCTCGATGCGAGGATTACTTCCCGTCCCTCGGGGCTTTCGGCAAGAGCGGTTCCGCCGACCAGAATCTCAGCCTCGGCTTCGGCATCTCGCAGATGGTCGGCAAGCAGATACCAATCGCTCGCGCTCCAGGGATCTCGGGACGCCGCATCGGGCGCGCGCCCCGGCCGGGCCTCTACTGTCGGCCGGTCCTCGGCGTTTCCCGTCCACCCCAAATCGTCGCTGTAACCGCCGTCGCAGCGGTCGAGAAGCAGGGTCATGCCGGGGCGAACCTCGTTCGCGTTTCGGCGCTCCCATCTCTCCGTGTCGCCGTTCCACTCCCTGGCCTTGCAGGGCTTGAGGAAGTTCCGAAGCTCCTCATTGACGGGGACGGGGCAGATCTCGTCCGCGTGGGGCGCTGGCTCGTCCTCGGTTGGCTCCTCCCGCCAGAAGACGTAGACCGACGTGTCCCTCTCGGCGTCACGCACATATGCGGAAATGTCCGTGAATCCTCCGGCCATGTCCGGCTCAGTGGAGAACAGTCCGTGCAGGTCGTGCTCCCGGATCACATGGGTGAACTCCTGCCCGCGAAACGAACCGAGCCGTTCGAGGTTCGCAATGCTCGCGTCCGTCAGTTGCTCCAGTTTGACGCGAGCATCCTGGAGTTGTTCAGCCTCGTATGGAGGCGCTTGCTTGGCCGGCAACGGAACCCATCGGACCTTGGCGCTCCCGTTCTGGTTCCCTCCGCGATTGCACCGCCCAAAACGCTGGACCATGCTCGGCCACGGCGCAACCTCGCTGATAAGCGTTTCGGCGGACAAATCTACCCCGGCCTCCACCACCTGCGTCGTTACGGCGATTAGCCCGGTTTCCTTCACCTGGTCAAGCCACGCTACATCTTGCTCGTCGCATTCCGCTTGCTGTCCCCGGAGTACCTTGTCGGCTGCGAGCAGCCTCCGCACACTACGCGTGCGGTCGGGCGGGCGGAACCGGCTATGGAGCAAAAGCAATTTCGGGGCACGCTTGCCTTTGCCACCCGCCTTAAGCGAGCCGTACAACTCCCGTGCACGTGCAACCGTATTGCACACGACCAGCGTCAGAGTGCTGGGCCGGTGCAGTTTCTCGACGTTGTCCCGGTCAAGTTTGTCGAGCCGCGCAATCGGCTTTGCCGCCCGATAGACGCATCCGAGCGGACCGTTTTTGTCCGCGTCCTCCAACTTGATGGGCTTGACTTGCCCCGCATCTCCGTAGTCCACGGTCTTCAGCCATCCGCGATCGGCCGTTGCCGACATCCACCAGGTGGCAGTGGCCGGGCCATAGGCAGACCACTTCCGGCGGAATGCCTGCAACTGGGCTGTGGTCCCGAGCCCGTTTCCCATCAACTGGACTTCATCGCACACCCAGAGACAGTCGTTGTTCAGCAGCCCGAAGTGGGCGGGCCAACGGTACCGGCTCATCGCATAGCCGCGGTTGAGCGCCCGACTGAGAAGCATGTCCTGCGTCCCGACAAGAATCGTCGGTTTCTCCGGGTCGAATTCCCAATCCTCGTCGACTTCACCGCCCATCAGTGTGTATACACGCGCTCCTGTCTCCGACTTCAAAGCCCAAACCTTGGCGAGATCCCGCGTCTGTTCCACCAGAACCCGCATCGGCAGACAGTACACCAGCCGCATGGGAGTGCATTGGCGGTGAGCGTGCGTGCGCCAGAGCCAAGCGCCAATTACCGCCGCCGTCTTGCCACAGCCTGTCGGGACACGGATGAGACTATCCGCAACCGGTAATTCGGCCAGGAGACGCTGATAGGAATGGGGTCGATGACCTGTGATGTAGAGAAAGAAACTTTCAAAAGGACTCATTGCAGTGGTGAGCGCCACCCCCATTTCCCGACGGCGGCGCGGGTAGGTGCCGGACGTGCTGTTTCGTCTCCGCTCCGAGCACAACGTCTCGACTATACGCTCATTCAACCGCCGGGTAAAGCCTCACCTCCCTTTCATACGATAATGACTTATCCACCCGTGTCCCGACGCATCTCATTCCACTACCCTAACTTCCGCTACTTCATGACGGCGCGCTTCCTTATTACTATCGCGTCGGAGATGCAGGCGGTCGCCGTGGGCTGGCAGGTCTACTCGATCACCCACCGTCCGCTGGACCTCGGTCTCGTCGGCCTGGCGCAGTTTCTCCCCGGCGTGCTCCTCTTTCTATTGGCGGGCCATACCGCCGACCGCGTCCCGCGCCAGCGCATCCTGGCCACCTGCTGCGCGGGGTTCGCGGGGTGCTCGCTCGGGCTGCTGGCGATCGCACTCCACCCCACGGCCGCCGCGTGGCCCATCTACGCCGTGCTGCTGGCCAACGGCGCCGTCCGCGCCTTCAACGGGCCGGCCTCGCAGGCCTTCGTGCCGCTGCTGGTGCCGGTCGAGCACTTCCCCAACGCCGTGGCCTGGAGCGCGTCGGTGTTCATGAGCGCCGTCATCATAGGCCCCATGATCGGCGGACCGCTCTACGGGTTCTTCGGCAACCCCGTGGCTGTGTACGCCTGCGCGGCGGCGGCCACCCTCGGCGCGCTGGCGCTGATCGCGTGCCTCCGCATGCCGGCGGACCGTCGGCCACACCCCGCCGCCAGCGTGGAGAGCGTGCTGGGCGGACTGCGCTACATCCGGCGCACCCCTCTGGTGCTGGGCGCCATCTCGCTGGACCTCTTCGCCGTGCTGCTGGGCGGCGCCGTGGCCATGCTTCCGGTGTACGCCAGCGACATCCTCAAGCTCGGCGCCACGGGTCTGGGTCTGCTGCGCGGCGCTCCCGGAGCGGGCGCGCTGGCGACCGCCGTGGCGCTGGCGCACTGGCCGCTCGGCCGCCGCGCCGGATACGCCATGCTCGGGTGCGTGGCGGGCTTCGGAGCGTTCACCATCGTCTTCGGCCTCTCGCGCAGCGTGCCGCTGTCGCTGGTGGCCCTGGCGATGGTCGGCGCAACCGACATGATCAGCGTGAACGTGCGGCAGACCATGGTCCAGTTGAGCACTCCCGACGAAATGCGCGGGCGCGTCAGCGCGGTGAACGTGCTCTTCGTGGGGGCATCCAACGAGCTGGGCCAGTTCGAATCGGGGATCGCCGCGCAGTGGTTCGGGGTGGTGCCCTCGGTAGTGCTGGGAGGGCTCGGCACGCTGGGCATCGTGGCCGCGTGGACCTGGCTGTTTCCCGCGCTGCGCCGCGTGGACCGGCTGGGTGCGCTCACCCCGGCCAAACCGCCAAAAGGGCCGGACTCCGGCCTTTCTGATCCGCATTAGCGCTTTGTTATCAAGTACTTACTAGAATCCCGGGGCCGGACTCCGGCCCCGCCGCCCCCTCACTTCTCGCGCAGCTTGGCCTTCACGAACTCGAGTTCCGCCTGTTTGGGAATCCCCGGCTCGAAGCAGCGGCGGCAGCGGGCCTCGTACATGTCGGCGGCGCCCACCACGATCAGGTCGTCGGATCCGCGCAGCCGCTGGGTGTGCTTGGCCGGGTTGCCGCACCGCACGCAGATGGCCAGCGTCTTGACGATGTTCTCGGCGTGCGCCAGCAGATCCGGTATCGGCGCGAAGGGACGGCCCAGGTAGTCGGTATCCAGCCCGGCGACGATCACCTGCTTGCCGCTGTCGGCCAGGCGCTGGGCCACCTCCACCAGTTGCGGACCCATGAAGTTGGCCTCGTCGATGCCCACCACCTCGGAGCGCCAGTCGATGCGCTCGACGATCTGGGAGGCGCCGCTGACCACCTGCGAGTGCATCCGCAGATCGCCGTGCGAGACGATCTCATCCTCGGAGTAGCGGTTGTCGATGGCGGGCTTGAACACCTCCACCCGCTTGCGCGCGATCACGGCCCTCCGCAGGCGCCTGATCAGTTCCTCGCTCTTGCCCGAAAACATCGGGCCGCAGATCACTTCAATCCATCCAACGTTGCCGGTGATTATATCCATGCGAACCGTTACAGCATGGCATATTCGCGGGCTTCCCGCCACACCGTTTCTTCCAGGGCGTCCAAGGCGCCGGCGAAGAAATGGTCCGCGCCATCCACCCAGAGCAGGCGCTTGGGCTCCGCCACCCGCGCGAAGAGCGCATCGAGCGCGCCGCGCGGCGCGAATTCGTCGCCCGTGCTGGCCACGAAGATCTTGGCCGAAGGACAGCTTTCCAGGTACTCCGCTCCGCCCATGCTCGTGGGAAACCCCACCGCCAGGAGGAATCGCGCGCCCTCCATGCCGCAGCCCAGGTGCGTGATCACCCGCGCGCCGAAGGAGAACCCCGCCAGCGCGAAGGGCAGGTCCGGGTACCGCTCGCGCATCCAGGCGAGCGCCGCCCCCGCGTCTTCCACCTCGCCGGTCAGGTGCCCGTGCCGGCCCTGGCTGCGGCTCACGCCGCGGAAATTGAAGCGCAGCGTCACCGCGCCCGCGCGGCGCAATCCGCGAGCCAGGCGGTGGACCACCTTGTTGAGCATGGTGCCCCCGAACAGCGGATGCGGATGGCACACCAGCGCGGCAAGCACCGGCCAGGCGCCCTCGGGCTCCTCGAGCAGCGCCTCCAACCGCCCTGCCGGCCCGGCGATCCAGTGCGATTCAATTCGCCGCGGCATGCGCCCGTGTTCCCGCGGCGCTCACTTGGCGAGCTTCCACTCCCCGCCGGACAGCGCCACCCGGAGACTCATCTTCGATTCCGAGCCCGGCTTGCCATCGCTGAATTCGACCTCCGCGGAATCGCCCCGAACGGTCACTCTGCTCAGTTTCAGGGTAGCGGTTTCGGCGGCCATGCCCGCAAACATGTTGAGCGCTTGCTCCTTGTTGCTCGCGATCATCTCCGTCAGCGACTCCCGGGACTCCGCGTCCACGGCGTTGCGGATGGCGTCGACGTCCTTCTTCCGGCAGGCATCCAGGAACGCCAGCACCGCCTTGTATTGCGGGCTGTTCAGCGCCGCGGCGCCGGTGAGCGCGCCGCTGACTGCGGGACGGCGGACCACCGGCGAGCCGAACTCGGCTTCCACGGTCCAGGCGCCGGCATCGTCGTGGGCGCCCGACATCGGCTTCTTCATCGACACCTTGCCGGCCGCCCGGTCGCCAATCGGCTCGGCCGGCGCGAACTGCAGATCGTTCAGCTCCGGAGAGGATACGGTCACGGAATAGAACTCGAGACCCTGGCGCGTCAGCATACGGCCGGAGCTCCATATGGCGGTGGCCGGATCGATGGCCAGCGCCACGCCGTGCAGCGCCCCGGCGCGCGCTTGCTTGTCGGCCCAGTAAACCCAGTCGTCGGTGGCCTTGCGCAGTTCGTCGGGCACCGGCACGTCCGAGAGGAAGACCGTGAGCTTCTCCTTGTCGGCCTCCATCCCGTCCTTTTCCATGACCGCAAAGACGTACTTCAGCGCGAACCGCTCCGCGCCGATTTGAAGCGTGCCGGACGCGCCGCTCGCCGCCCCGCTCGCGACCCCTACTCCCAGCATCAGGCCGATACTGGCAAATCCGATGCAAACCGATAACCAAGATCCCGGCATCTGCTCGTCTCCAATCCGGCTGGCTCTTCGGGATCTTTCAGACCCCCGCCGCCCTCGGACCGAATCATATCAGGATTTATACGGACGAAGATGTAAAGTCCGTTACGGCGGGCGAGCCAGCCGGGCCCGCTATCTACTCCCCGCCCGAAACGTTCACCAAGCCCGCCGGAACCGCGCCGCCGGCGATGGCTTGGGCCTCTTCGCTCGAAAGGCTCTCCACCTTGGCGGAGATGTTCATGGAGCAGAACTTGGGGCCGCACATGGAGCAGAAGTGCGCGTCCTTGAAGCCATCGTCGGGAAGCGTCTCATCGTGCATCGCGCGCGCCGTCTCGGGATCCAGCGACAGCGCGAACTGTTGGTTCCAGTCGAAACGGTAGCGGGCGCGCGAGAGGGCGTCGTCGCGGTCGCGGGCCCCGGGGCGATGGCGCGCCACATCGGCGGCGTGGGCCGCGATCTTGTAGGCGATGATGCCCGCCTTTACGTCCTCGCGGTTGGGCAGCCCCAGGTGCTCCTTGGGCGTTACGTAGCACAGCATGGACGCGCCGTACCAGCCGATCATGGCGGCTCCAATGGCCGACGTAATGTGGTCGTAGCCCGGCGCGATATCGGTCACCAGCGGCCCCAGCGTGTAGAACGGCGCCTCGTCGCACAGCTCGTTCTCCTTTTGGACCTGCATCTCGATCTGGTCCATGGGAATGTGCCCGGGACCTTCGATCATGGTCTGCACGTCGTATTCCCAGGCCTTGCGGGTCAGCTCGCCCAGGGTCTTCAGCTCGGCGAATTGCGCTTCGTCGCTGGCATCGGCCAGGCTGCCGGGACGCAAGCCGTCGCCCAGAGAGAAGCTGACGTCGTGTTTCTGGAAGATCTTGCAGATGTCCTCGAAGCACTCGTAGAGCATGTTTTGCCGGTGGTTCCTGACCATCCACTCGGCCAGTATCGAACCTCCGCGGCTCACGATTCCGGTCACGCGGCGCGTGGCCAGCGGAATGTGCTGCACCAGCACGCCCGCGTGGATGGTCATGTAGTCCACGCCCTGCTCGGCCTGCTCTTCGATTACTTCGAGCATCACCTGCTTCGAGAGATCCTCCACGCGGCGCACGCGCGAAAGAGCTTCGTAGATGGGCACGGTCCCGATGGGCGCCGGAGAGGCGGCGATGAGGGCCTTGCGAATGGCCGCGATGTCGCCGCCCGTGGAGAGGTCCATCACCGTGTCGGCGCCGTATTTGAGCGAGTACTCCAGCTTCTCCAACTCGCCGGCGGCGTCGCCCGTCACCGCCGAGTTGCCGATGTTGGAGTTGATCTTGCACCTCGAAGCTACGCCGATGCACATCGGTTCCAGGTTGGTGTGGTTCACGTTGGCGGGGATGATCATGCGGCCGCGGGCCACTTCGGAGCGGACCAGTTCCGGTGAAATCGTCTCCCGCTCGGCTACGCAGTGCATCTCCCCGGTGATTATGCCCTGCCGGGCATAATGCATCTGCGTGCGAATTTTGTCGTCTTTGCGTTTGGCTACCCAGTCTCGGCGCATGGTGACTCCTGAAATTTCGGACTTGCGGGGAAGGGCCGGGGATTCCCGGCCCTGTAATCACTTCTTCTTCTTGGGCTTCTTAACTTCCTTCTTCGGGCTTTTGTCTTTGGCCACGATTGATCCTCCCTTATGACTGAGGGTATCACTGCTGGGTGCGCGGCGCACGCGCGCCGGGCTATCGCCCAGCTTTTTCCTTCGCCAGCCGGTCCAGGTATTCCTTCTCCGCACGGCCGACGAACGCCCGGTACCCCTCCGGGTCGATGAACGGATTCGCCGCCGCGGGGGCCTTCATCCTCTCGTACTTCTCCGTCATCCCGTAGAAGATCCCGTGCGACGCCAGAAAGACGTCGCATGGGAGCGCGCGCAGAACGCGGAAGGTCCGGGCATAATCCTCCGCGATGCCGGGATACGTCGGGTTCCGAAGAAACCTCACGCCGGGATTGACGCTCGTCCCGCCGACGATGACCACGTCGTAGACCTTCCCGCCCTCGGGGACGCGCAGAGTCCAGGTGGTGCATCCCATGCTGTGGCCGGGCGTCAGATGGGCTACCAGCGTGACTCCGCCCAGCGCCACCTCTTCCAGGTCGCGCACCACGCGATCGACCTTCACCGCCGGGTAGGCGTACTCGCGGCCCCATCGCGGGTCGGCCTTGCCGCCGCTCTCCAGCACCACCACCTCGCGCTCGCTCGAATAGATCTTCGCGCCGGTCATCCGCTGCATTTCCGCCTGGCCTGCCACGTGATCGAAATGCCCCTGGCTGTTCAGCAGGATCTTGACATCCCGCGGCTGGAACCCCAGCTTGACGATCCCGTCGCGAATGATGGGCGGCGTGTCCTCGTAGCCGCTGTTGACGAGGATGTGTCCCGCCGGGGTGGCGATCAGGAACGAGGCGATGTCGCTCGAGCCCACGTAGTAGACGTTGCCGATCGCGCGATGGGGCGGAAATGGCCGGTTGTCGGGACGTTGGTTCTGCGCGGCTGCCATGGCTGCCAGCGCGGCGAGAAGCAATACGGGGAACTGGAACATACCCTCCGGCTATACCCCGGCGGACAACGCCGGCGCCGGGATCGCGAGCGTCCGGACGCTTCAAGCCCGCGCAAGGCAGCGCACTTCACGCGGGGTCATTTTGCGCTCTTGCGGCCGCGGGGCTTGGCTGCCTTGGGGGCTGCCTTGCGCGGCTTGGGTTGCGGCGCTGCCGCGGGCGCGGGATCGCTCCCGGCTTCGGCGTCCGCAGCGGGCTCCGCTTCCTCCACCCCGAGTTCGGCAACGTCGATCTCCACATCGGCCACCGTCACGGCCACCGCCGCGGCGCTCGGGTCGATGCGCTTCAGCGCCTCGTTGAACAGCGCCTGCTTGCGCAGGTCCACCTTGGGCGGAGGCGCCTGTTCGTGACGGAAATCGTGGTCGTTGTGGCACGTGCGGCAGCGGACCTTCGCGGGTTCGCCGTTCACCACCGAGACGATGGCGTGGTTCATGATCCGCTTGCAGCGGACGCAGAAATCGTCGATGTCATCTCCCAGCCGGGGTTCGCGCATCGCAGGCTCCTAGCCGCTCACCGATTGACCGGCGGGCTCCGGCTCGGTGTGTTTGGGTTCGGGGAGCACCCACGCGGCCGGCTCGAAGCCGACGTACTTGCAGATGCTCAAGCGGCCGTCTTCGGTCTCCAGCAGGTCGCCCACCTCGAGCGGCGCGTTTCGCTCGCGCAGCAAGCGCCAGGCGTCGTATTCGTGCAGGGCCTCGATCTGGCCGCGTTGTTCGTAATCCTTGGGCTTCATGGAGGCGCATCCGGAGACGTGCGGCGCCCAGCGGAACTGCTGCCGTGGCGAATCATTCATGCGATAGATCCGGTAGAGCGGCATAGAAGCCTACATTGTAATCGATGTCGCGGCCAGAGTCGCGTCCCGTTCGCCCATTTCGATCCACCGCCGGATGTTGGCTTCGTTCCACCGCATCGACGACACCACCGATCCGAGGGTTCGCGGAGCGTCGATGCGGATGACTTCGAGCGCCGCGCTGTGCCGCCGTCCGATGACCTTGTGCAGCAGCCGGAACGGCCCCACCGTCCAGGCGTTGACGGCGATGGCCCGCCGCGCCCCCATCGCTTCCGCCGCCCATAGCGGCAGCGCGCCCCGCCAGCCGCCGTCCACGTAGTACCGGCCATCGATGAGCACCGGCGGGAAGCAGAACGGGATGCTGCACGTGGCCGCCAGGTGCCGCCAGGTCACTTCCTCGCCACGCACCAGGCGCAGACGCATGCCGGGCACTTCGACCAGGGTGAGACCGAACGGAATGCGGGGGCGGAACCGCTCCGCCAGTTCGTGCGCTTTGCGGTGCAGAGCTTCCGGCCTTAGAATCCCCGCGAGATGCAGCCCCGGCTGTAACAGATGACGCTTCTCCGGGTCGAGCCATTCGCGGACCAGGTCTTCCGGCGTGCCGCCGCCGGCCAGCAGCCAGCCGTTCCAGGCCCCCGCCGACGCGCCCACGATCATATCGGGCCGGACACGCTTGTGGAGCACGTTCCAGACGCCCGCTTCCCACGCCGCGAACATGCCTCCCGCCGAAAGCACCAGTGCCGTGGACATCAGGCGCCAGTTTAGGTCAGCACGGCTCGGACAGAGGGAACACGACGGTGAACAGCGTCCCTTCCCCTTCCCGGCTTTCGACGGAGAGCGCCGCGCCGTGGACGCCGGCGATCCACTTGGCGATGGCCAGGCCGAGGCCGGTGCCATCGACGGCGCTCCGCGACGGATCGGCGCGGAAGAACCGTTCGAACACCCGGGGCAGCATGGCTTCGGGGATGCCGATTCCGCTGTCCCGGACCGTGAGCCGCGCTTCCGGCCCAAGCTTCTGCAGCGCCACCTCGATGCGCCCCCCCGCCGGCGTGTATTTCACTGCGTTGTCCATGAGGCTCCACAACAGGCGCCGCACGCTCGACCGGTCGCCGCTGATTCGTGCCGGGCCGCAGGCTTTCACCGCCATCGCCTGCTGCTTGGCGTCCGCCAACGGCCGCACCCTTTCCGACACCTCTTCGACGACTTCCGCCAGGTCGAGCGGCTCGAAGACCGCGTCGCAACAGCCGGCGTCGGCTCGCGCCAGCGTCAGCATGTCGTCCAGAAGCCGCGCCGCTTCGATCGACTCCTCCAGGATCTCCTCGAAGGCCTGTTTGCTGGCCGCGTCGATCTCCGGGTTGCGAACGGCATACTCTGCCACCGTCCGCACAAACGAAATCGGGCTGCGCAGTTCGTGCGATGCGTCTGCGGTGAAGCGGCTGATGCGTGTGACCGCGCTCTCCAGGCGCGCCATCATGTCGTTGCAGGTTTCGGCCAGGCGCTGCAGCTCATCCCCGGTGTTGTGGACCGGCAGCCGCCGGGAGAGATTTCCGATGCTGATGGATCGCACCGCGGCCGTGACCCGGTCCACCGGCCGGAGGGCGCGGCGGCTCATGAAGTAACCGGCCAGCGCGGCCAGCGCGAGAAGCGCGGGGATACTGGCGGCCAGGCCGGCGGAGAAGCGCGCCAGCAGTTGCCGGTTGTCCTCCAGGCTCCCACCGATCAGGATGCAAACCTGTTCCGAATTGCACTCGACGGGGCGCGCAAGGATCCGATAGTGGCGTTCTGAGTAAACCGCGTTGGAATACTGTTCGTGCGCCAGGCCGCGGGTTTGCGGCCACGGGAAGTCCGCCCGCGCCGGAACTTTCGGATACAGGCGATTGCCGTTTGAATCGCGGACTTCGACCAGGTTACCCTCGGGCGTCCCTTCGGCGAACTCGGCGAACTTGGCGGCGCGTGAACCGGCCGCAGCGGCGCTGGCGCTGGCGAGAATGTCGTGCAGGCGCGCCGCGCGGCGCCCAAGCGTCCGGTCCCGGCCGCTACTCAGCGAATAGGCCAGGTCGAATCGCATGGCGAATCCGAATGCTGCCAATCCGCACAGGAAGATGGCGCTGAACCACGCCGTGAGGAGCAGGGAAACCGAAGGTTGCTTCAAGGGGATTCGACCCGCAGGGTGTAGCCGATCCCTCGCACGGTGTGCAGGAGCTGGGTCTCTTCGCCCTGCGCGATTTTGCCGCGCAGCGCGCGGATGAATACGTAGAGTGTGCTCTCGCTGACGCTCGCCTCGCCACCCCAGCCCGCCTCGGCCAGCACTTCCCGCGGCACGATGCAGCCGGCCCGCCGCATCAAAACCTCCATCAGCGCGAACTCCGTGCGCGTGAGCGAGGCGGTGCGGTTGCCCCGCTGCAATTCGTGCGTGCGTTGATTGAGGCGCACGTCCTCGAATTCCAGATCGTCCGGATACGTAGCCGGGCCGCGGCGCGAGAGCGCCCGCACGCGGGCCAGCAGGATGTCCAGGGCGAAGGGCTTCGTCAGGTAATCGTCCGCGCCCAGGTCCAGCCCGTGTACGATATCGGACATGGCGTCCCGCGCCGAAAGGATGATCGTGGGCACGGTGTTCTTGGCGGCGCGCAGGCTGCGGATGACGTCGAAGCCGTCGCGGCCGGGCAACATCACATCCAGAACCATCAGATCCAGCCCGCCGGACAGCCCCAGATCGAGCGCCTGCTCGCCGTCGAAGGCCAGGGTCACGGAATATCCTTCGCTTTGCAGCGCGCGTTGCAGCAGGCGCGCCATGCGAGGCTTGTCCTCCGCAACCAGGACTCTCATGACCCCAGTCTAGGCTCGTTCGATTAATTTCTGGTGACAGACCGGTTTCTTAAGATTGCTTTTAGACTGGGATGCTCTAATGCCCTTGATATGCAATCGAAAAGCAGATTGGAACCTTTTCGCGTCAGGAGCTGCGCCGCGGTTGCCGCGCTCCTGGCGGCCGCGGCCTGCTATGGACAGTTTGAAACGGCTTCCGTTCTGGGCACCGTCTTCGACGCGCACGCCGGCGCCATGCCGCAGGCCCGGGTCTCGCTGGAGAACGTGGACACCGGAACGTCGCAAGCGGCCATGACGGACGGCAACGGGAATTACCAGTTCCTGGAAGTGCGCGTGGGCCGCTACAAGGTGGTAGCGGAAGCTCCAGGTTTCAAGAAAGTGGAAACCCCCGATTTCAGAGTCGATGTGGGAGCCCGCCAGCGCGTGGATGTGACGCTCCCCATCGGCAATGTGACCGAAACCGTGCAGGTGCAGGCCGCCGCCGATGCGCTGGAACCGGATTCCAGCGACCGCGGGCAGGTGGTGAACAGCGCGGCGGTGGTCGATCTGCCCCTGAATGGCCGTTCCAACGCGGCGCTCACGCTGTTGTCGCCGGGCGTGCGGCTGGCCTACGGGCTCTCCAAGCGCGAATCCTCCTTCAATATCGGCGGTCTGCGCAGCCAGTTCAACAACTTCATCCTCGACGGCGTGGACAACAACGCCTACGGCACATCCAACCAGGGTCTTTCCAACCAGGTGATTCAAGTGGCGCCGGACGCGGTGGCGGAATTCAAGGTCATCACTAACAGCTACAGCGCCGAGTACGGGCGCGTGGGCGGCGGGGTCATCAACGCTTCGGTCCGCAGCGGCACCAACGAACTGCATGGAACCGTGTGGGAGTTTCTGCGCAATACGGATTTGAACGCCACCGGGTTCTTCAAGCCCACCGGCGGACAGAAGCCCGTCTACATCCAGAGCCAGTTCGGCGGCGCGGCGGGCGGCCCGATCAGGAAGGACAAGCTCTTCGTTTTCGCCGATTTCGAGGGCTGGCGCCGCTTGCAGAAGTCCCTCACGTTCGCCAGCGTTCCCACCTTGGCTCAGCGCCAGGGTGTCTTCGCCTCGGCGGTGGCCAGTCCCTTTGACGGCACCATCTATCCGAACAACACGATTCCGGCCTCGCAGATCACCACCTTTGGCTCCACGGTGTTCACCGCCCTCCCCGCGCCGAACCTCGCCGGCAACACCAGCAACTATTCGGCGCTGCTGCCCGCCACCGACACCGACGACAAGGGCGACATTCGCGGCGACTGGTACATCAATAACAAGCTCACGGCCTTCTCCCGGTTCAGCGACCGACTCTATTACCAGCTTGCCGCGCCCAACAGCGGAATTCCCGGCCCCTCCGGCCAGGGAGCCGGCATCATCAGCCGCGTCCTGAACTGGCAAACGGCAAGCGGCATCACCTGGGCCGCAACTCCCACCTCGCTCGTGGAGTTCCGCATGGGAGCTTCCAAGGTGGAAGGCATGAAGACACCCGCCACTCTCGATGGCGGCCCGAACATGATGCAACTGTACGGCATCCCCGGGCTTCCCTCGATCAAGGAGCTGACGGGCGGATTGAATACGCAAAACATCACGGGTTACCAATCCTATGGCCGCGATTACACCAGTCCGCAATGGCAGAACCCCCTGGTGATCAATCCCAAGCTCAATTACTCGAAGATCTGGGGCCGGCACACCCTCAAGGCGGGTTACGAGTACCAGGCTATCGACACCTTCATCGACGACTTCAACCCGGCCTATGGCCAGGATCTCTACGGCGGCCAGTTCAGCAACCCCACGCCATCGAAGAGTAACACCATCTACAACCTCGCCGATTTTCTGCTCGGAGCCCGTAACCAGTATTGGCTGGTGAACTACTCCACGGCGCATTTCCGCCAGCGCATGGACTTCGCCTATCTGCAAGACGATATTAAGGTGTCGCAACGCATTACCCTGAACGCCGGCCTTCGTTATGAATTCGCCACGCCGCAGTATGACCGCGACAACCACATGAGCAATTACGACCCGGCATCGAACTCCCTCGTGCTCGCAAGCAATGGCTCCATAGCCAGCCGCGCCCTCGTCAACCCGCAAACTCACAACTTCGGGCCGCGGTTCGGCCTGGCCTACAGTCTCAATCCCAAGACCGTGATCCGCACCGGCTACGGCATCAGTTATGTGCTCTTCATGCGCCAAGGCAGCGATAGCTACCTGGCTTACAACGGCCCGTTCATCGTCAACGCACAGATTACGCAGGCGCCTTCGCAAGGCATGTGCCCCGCGGGCTCGGTGTCGTTGACGTGTTTCCGGACCACCCAAATGGGTTACCCCGAAAACCTCGCTTCTCCGGCCAACTTCAGTACCGTCAACACCAAGACCGTCTATATCCCGAAGGACATCCGGTCGCCCTATGTGCAGAACTGGCACTTCACCATTCAGCGCGAGCTGGCCAAAGACCTGGTTCTGGACGTCGGGTACGCAGCCAACCATAGCATCGGGTTGTGGTTGCTTTCCGACCTGAACCAGGCCGCCCCGAATCTCCCCGGCGGAAGCCTCGCCTTGAAGCCGCGGCGGCCCGACGCGCAGTTCGATTTCATCGACGCCAATTTCAGCGCCGGCTTCTCCACCTACAACGCCCTTCAGGTGAAGCTCGAAAAGCGCTATGCATCGGGTCTCTACCTTCTCAACTCGTTCACCTGGTCCAGGGCCATCGACAACGCCGCCGGCGCCCTGGAGACCAGCAACGGAGACGGAGACGCCGTCGATTTGCACAATTTCAACTCTTCAAAGGGCCCGTCCGGTTACAACCAGCCGCTTAACGACACTCTTTCCGCGGTGTGGGACTTGCCCTTCGGACACGGCCGCAGATTCGCTTCCAGCCTGCCGCGGCCCTTGGAGTATGTTATCGGCGGATGGGACCTTTCCGGCATCAACACCATGGCCAGCGGGCAGCCCGTCAACTTGACCTACGATCCCAGCGCGGCCTTCACCATCACCTCGGCGAACCTGGTGTACCGGCCGAACATCATCGGCGATCCGCTGTTACCGGCCGATCAGCGCAACGCCTCCCAGTACTTCAACAAGGCTAACGTGCTGGCACCCACCAATGCGGCTCAACCGCTGGGCAACGCGGGACGCAACGTCGCGGTGGGATGGGCCCTCTACAATCTCGATCTCGGCATTCACAAGCAATTCCCGCTCTGGGGCGAGACCAAGAAGCTGGAGTTCCGCACCGAGGTCTTCAACACGCTGAACAAGACCAACTTCTCGTCGCCGGCGGGCGACGTTTCGAAAGGCACTTTCGGAACCACCACCAGCACTCTGGCGGCCCGCCAGCTTCAGTTCGCTCTCAAACTGATGTTTTGACCCGATTACTCACAAGGAGATATCACTTGAACAGAACACAATTCGTAGCTCTCTGCGCCGGCGCCGGTCTTGCGCTGACCGCTGCCATCGCCGCCAACGCCGTGAAGACTTACGGTCCGGGATCCCGTATTCAGGTCCTGGCGCACAACGCCTATCCGGACCACGGCAAGTACACCGACCGGCTCGATCGCGCCCTCGCCTCTGGGCTGCCGGTCGTGGTGGAACAGGACCTTGCCTGGGTAGACGGCCAGTCCCTGATGATCCACGGCGCCAGGAACGTCAACACGGGCGATCCCACACTGGAAAGCTACTTCTTTCCCAAAGTGAAGCCCATCGTCGAGAAGGCCTTGAAGGATGGCAACAAGGGCAACTGGCCACTGATCACGCTCTATCTCGACATCAAGAACGATCCCCCGGAGCACATGGCGGCGATCTCGCAGGTTCTCGACAAGTACGATGCGTGGCTGACCACTGCCGTGAAGACCGCGGACATTACCAAGCAGTCGCCGCTCGACCTCAAGCCCATGATGGTCCTGCTGGAGGACAAGCAGAACGACACCGTCAAGCAGGAGTTCTTCTACGACAAGGTTCCCGTCGGCGGAAAAATTCGCGCGTTCGGTACGCCACCCAAGTTCGACGAGAACCCCAACAAGCTGCCGCGCGAGAAAAGGGCGGAAGCCGTGGCGTTCCTTTCCACCATCGATCTGGAGACCTTGCTTCCCAAGAAAGCCGACAACTATCATCGCTGGTTCATCACCAACTGGGCTTTCATCGAGAAGGGAGGCGAGACCGGCGCCGGCGAGTGGACGCCCGCCGCGGAAGGGCGCCTGAAGAAGTTCGTGGAGTACGGCCACCGCATGGGCTATCTCGTGGGCTTCTACTGCCTGGATGGTTACACCGAAGCCGAGAACCAGGGCTGGGACAAGGATTACAACTTCGGATCGAAGCAGAAGGTCATGCCCCGCTGGCAGGCCGTCGTCCGCGCGCATGCCGACATCGTCTCCACCGACCAGATGGAAGACCTCGCTAGCGTGATCGCCGGCGTGACCACGGCGTCCCGCTAGCCGCTGGCGGCCCGTGGCGCACGCCCCCGCCCGCTTGCGCCACGGGCTGCGGGGCACAGGCGCGGAGCTCCACGCCATCCCCCCGATGCTACCCTGAACTGACGCGGCCGGTTTCCGGGCGGGTAAGACGGAACCCGACGCAGCGTCGTCAAGGTATGAACCTGTTCCGCTTCCTTTTCGGAGCCGGCCGTGGCAGTGATGGGAGCCCCGGGGTCGCCGAAATCCGCCGCCGCCGCGCTGCCCTCGCGGATCTGGACAACGAGGCGCTGCGCCAGCGCTTCCGCCGGACGGAGGACCTGCTCGAAGCGGTCGCCGCGGTCTCCGAGGCGGCCTCGCGCACGCTCTCGCTCGAAATGTTCGACGTGCAACTGCGCGGCGCCCTGGCCATGGCGCGCGGCCGCATCGCCGAAATGCAGACCGGCGAAGGCAAGACGCTGGCCTGTACCCCCGCCGTGGCATGGTTGGCCCGCCCCGGCGCCGGCGTCCACGTGATGACCGTCAACGATTACCTGGCCCGCCGCGACGCCCGCTGGATGGGTCCCGTTTACAGCCTGCTCGGCCTTTCGGTGGGCTGCATCCAGCAGACCATGGGTCCGGAAGAGCGCCGCGCGGCCTACCGCTGCGACATCGCCTACGCCACCGCCAACGAGGTGGGATTCGATTTCCTGCGCGACCAGATCGCGCTCACCCTGGACGAGCAGGTGCACCGCCCCTTCGCCGCCGCGGTGATCGACGAGGCCGATTCCATTCTCATCGACGAGGCGCGCATCCCCCTGGTGCTGGCCGGCGGCGAGGCCGACGACGTGGTGCTGGCCCGCCAGGTGGAACCCATCGTGCGCCACTTCCAGCGCGGGCTGCATTACACCCTCGACGAGTACGGCCGCAACATCGCCCTGGCGCCCGAGGGCGCG
>Ga0209039_10001614_pt1 | contig 20632 bp, 15 predicted proteins | sample BogFormECP12_OM1_FD_188238 | JGI IMG/M metagenome (GOLD analysis project Ga0209039, IMG submission 188238) | Bog forest soil microbial communities from Calvert Island, British Columbia, Canada - ECP12_OM1 (SPAdes) (version 2) | ecosystem: Environmental > Aquatic > Freshwater > Wetlands > Bog ...
TCCACCTGCTCGGTAATGCCCTGGCCGGTCACCTGCTCGGGCGCCATGTAGTAGGGCGTCCCCAGCACGTAGCCGGCGCGGGTCATGGCCAGGCCTTCGGTCTTGGCGATGCCGAAATCCATCAGCTTCACCACGCCGCTGCCCGTTACATGGATGTTCTCGGGCTTGATATCGCGGTGGATAATCTTCTGGGCGTGGATGTACTGGAGCGCGCGCGCCACCTGCAGCGCGATCTTGAGCTTGCTCGTCAGGTCCCCGGTGCGGTTGTTCTTGATGGCCTGCCGCAGATCCTCGCCGCGCAGAAACTCCATCACCATGAAGGGCCGCTGCTGGTCGTCCTCGCCGAAATCGTAGATGCTGATCACGTTGTCGTGAGCGATGTTGCCGGCCATGCGGGCTTCCGCCAGAAAGCGCGCCTTGGCTTCCATATCCTGGCAGCCGGCGTCGGTCAGGATCTTCACCGCGACGGTGCGCCCGATCACGGTATCGCGGGCGCGGTAGACGTGCGACATCCCGCCGCCCAGGAATTCTTCCAGTTGGTACTTGCCGATGCGCGCGGGAAGTTGCATCTACGGCCTCGCAACCTCCCCTACGCAGCCCAGCCCCGAGAAGAAATTCTGCGGGTTGGGATTGAAGTCCAGCCGCACCACCACCGGCTGTCCGGAAGGCCCGCGCATGGGCTGCGACCCGGTCACCGGCCGCTTCTCCACCTGCGTGCCGGAGTGCCCCTCGGCTTCCATAATGAAGCGGTAGACCGACCAGAGGCCCTCATAAGTCGAGATGGTGAAGTCCTGGTTGCCGCCCTTGAACTGCACCTTCAATTGCAGGGAGTGCTCCGAGGGGCCGGGCCACGTGAACGTCTTGCCGGGCGTGCCCGGAGAGAACACCGCCGACTGGCCGTCGATGATTAGCGTGACCTTGTCGACGTCGGGGGAATTGGGCAGCGGGCTCACGGTGTACTTGAATTGCGGGTCGCTTGCGCCGGGCGGAAACGCCAGGTCGGTGAATGCAGCCGCGCGGTTCAGGAAGGATACGAACGCGGGGTTGATGTTCATCCCGCCCGACGGGTTGGCCGAAAACTGCGAGCCCGAGCGCGTGATGTACTTCTGCAGCGCGCTGTCGTAGAACTGCCAGATGGCGCCGTCTTTCGGTTTGTAGAGCGCCGAAACGTCCGCCAGCGTGGCCTGGTCCGTGCCTTTCGGATTGAACGGATACTTCCTCATGAGCGTGCCGATCTGCCCGCACATGCCCGCGCCCTTCTGATTCAACTCCGCCGGCCCGAGCGCGCGCAGCAGTCCCTGCGCATAGGTGATGGGATCTTCCAGCAGCGAGCCCACCTTCTTGTCCACCTGGCCGTCCAGATCGGGCCGGAACGTCTGCTCAATCTGGCGCGCGTTGTTGAGGGCCATGCGCGCGTTGTCGAGCGTCGGCGCCGCCGCGGCGTCGCTGGGGATGCCCGGGGAATTGGCAATCTGGTCGATGGAAGTCTGCAGCGCCGTCAGCGACTGCACGTAGTTCAGATTGGGCCCGACAATCACTACGTCGGTGGTGTTCGAAGGAACCACCGTCTGCACCGGCTGGAAATTCATCTTCACCAGGGCGTCGTCCACGTCGGTGTTGCGCGACGCCAGGGCGATCAACTCGAGCAGCGGCGACGTGTTGCCGGTGAGCGTCTTGAGCTTGTCGGAGGCGTCCTTCAAGCTGGCGTACCGCAGCACCGACGCCGATTTGATATAGGTGCGCCACTCGCTGGTGAACTCGGCGTAATAGCGGGTCTGGATGTCCTGCACCAGCTTGGCGCGATCGATGTTGCCGGAGCCCTGGTCGCCCAGCACCCAGGCTTCCCCGTTGAAGTACCGGTCGGCGTGGGCCATGGCGTCCTTCATGAAGGCCCAGCCTCCCTTGGAAAACGCCCCCGGCACCACATGCGGTTCCTGCACCACCCGGTCCGCGCCCGGGAACAGGCGGTTGAAGTCGATCGGCGGATTGGTCTTGCCCGCTTCCGACAGCATGAAGGCGTACACCCGCTCGGCGCCGGCGAACTGCGACAGGTACCCGCGGGCGTGCGCAATGGCCTGAATGTCGCTCTCCGAGGTGTACGGATCGCTGTCCCTCAACTCGTCCGCGTAGAAATCGAACTGCTTCTGCGCCAGTTGCGCCCGGTCGGTCTCGACGCTGCGCCCCGCCATCCACCAGCTCATCAGCACCGGCGTCAGAAACTCTTTCGTGCTCTTTTCGTGAAAGGACGTGGTGATGAGATACGCCTTCAGCGCGTTGTACGTGGGCGTATACTCCGGCCCCGGCGTAACCGGCAGCGTGCGCAGGTTTGCCAGGATGGCAATCTGCGTCTGGCCGAACAAGAGCAACTTGAAGCGGTCGAAATATACGCGCCGCGCTTCGGGATACAGGTCGTTACCCACGTACAGAAACCAGCGATAGAACAAGGGAGCGCCTTCGTGGCGGTACCGCACCAGGGCTTCCATCGCCTGGCGCAGGTTCTCCAGTTTGCGCAGCGATTCCACCGGCGCCAGTCCGCTGCCGGCCGATCCCACCGACGAAATTCCCGCGGCCGCATCGCGAACCTTGGCCTCGAGCGACCGGTTGTTGAAGAACGAGATGGTGAAGAAGACCGTCAGCAGGAAGCACAGGCCCGCTGCTGAGGCGAAGATCAAACGCCGCCAGAAACCGGTCTTGGTGCTGGCGCCGCTCGCGCCCATGGCGGCCCGGTCGGCCAGCAGGATGTCGTTGAACAGGCGGCTGAGAAACAGCCACTGCGGCACCTTGCGGGTGGTGGCCACGGGCGGCGGCGGCGCCTGTGCGGCGGCCATGGAGCCGACGCTGAAGATCCCGGTGGCCCCTTGAACCTGTCCATAGCCGGCCGGCTGCGGCTGCGCCGCCTGCACCGGCGCGGCTTCATTAATGATGATGGGACGCACGCCGGTAAAGTAGAAGCCTCGCAGAAACGGGCCCACTGCCAACTGGCTCGGCCGGCACAGGTCCACCAGAAACTGCACGACGGCGGGACGCAGTTTGCGGAATTCGCGTGGAAATTCGTAAGCCGCCGGCAACTTGGATGAGTCCGTCTCCCGCGACAGGAACTCCGGCCGCGCGTCGGCCAAAGACCGGAAGAGCCGCTCGAAGTTCCCCGTCAGCCGCGCCGTCTCTTCTTCGCCGTACACGCCCTGGTTGCGGTTCTCAAGCATGGGCAGCGTGACGCCGAGAACCTGGGCCGCCTCCTCGTTGGCAAGGTTTCGGACGAACTCGGTGAAGAACGGCAGCCGGTCGGCCTTGGTGAAGAGCACGTACACCGGAAGCTGGCTTCCCATGGACTGCGAGATCTCGCCCAACCGCGTCCGGAGGGCGCGCGCCGTGGCGGCCGCCAGGTCCATGGCCCCGGGCTTGGTGAAGTTTTCAATGTCGTAACACACTACCGCGGCGCGCGGCGCCTGCTCGCCCTTGCCAACCACCGACGATTTGGGCGCGAGCCGGCTCACCAGCTTGTTCCACTTGGCGGGCTCGCCCGGCAACCTGCCGCCCGCCTCCACGAACACCGCGCGCCGGGAGAACCAGAAATTGGCCGTGCGCGTCGGCGCTACGTTGCCCCCCTGGTAAACCTGCCCGGCGATCAACTCGGGGTCGAGTCCCGAGTGCAGCATGACGCAGGTTTTGGTGGCGCCGGTATCGCCCATGATGAGGTAGACGGGCAGCGTGGCCACGCGCGCGCCCGGCTGGATTCTGGCCGCGGCGAGTTTGGCGTCGGCATCGCGCACCAGCGACGAGATCTCGTCGGCCCCTTCACCCAAGGGCTGTTCTCCGCCCCCGGCCGCCTGTGCGGCCTTTTTTTCCTGCTTCCGGTGGTTCAGGAACACGGTCAGGAGAACGATCAACGCGACCAGCGTGACCGCCAGAACCACGTACAGTATCGTCATGCGTCCTCCTCAGCCCACCTGCGCGCTGCCGGCTGCCTGCCCCGAGGCCACCGTCACATGCACCCCGCTCGCGAGCATGATTTTGTAGACGGCGAATAACAGCACCATCGCAATGGCCGCGGCGGCGGCAATGATGCCGAGCTTCCGCACCCACGGGTCCCGGCGGCTGCGCACCGTCTCCCGAGGCAGTACCCAGGCCGGCGAGAGCTGCGAGAATCGCGCCCGCACCCGGTAAATCTTGGCCGCCGTCATACTCATGATCTGGCCCAGCTCGCCGCGGTTGCCCGCGCTGTAACGGCCGGCGAAACCCAGGACCAGGCACAGGTAATAGACTTCCAGCAGGTCCGCCAGGTCCGCCGAATCGTTGCGTCCCAACAACTGTTGCAACTGCTGGAAGAAGACCTCGCCCGCTATCTGCGTGCCGAACATTTCTTCCTGCAGCGGCTTCCGCGCCCAGTCGGCAAACACCGGGTTGTGCGAGTTCAGAACCGATTCATCCAGAAATGCGACCGTCGCATAGGTGGCGTGCTTCACGTCCTCGGCCGTGTAGCCGGCGGCGAGGGCCTGGCCGGCCGCCGTTCTCAGGGCTTCCCGGGCGTGGTGGCGAAATGCGTTTGCATCCGAAACGCCTTGCCGGTTGCCGCGCAGCCGTTCGATGGCTGTCAGAACTTCCTGAAAGTGCAGGGCCAGGTTCTCAGGCCTGCGGTTCTCGACGGAAGGAGTCATATCAATTGTCCAAAACTACCAGAATCTCCACTTCGGGCTTGGGGAATTCGCCTGGAACGTAGACGCCGATCTGGCGCGTCTTGACCATGTGGTCCCAACACCCGCCAATCCTGCCAATGCCGAAGTACTGCGTCTCCACCTGCGCGGAAATAGCCGGCGGAGGTGTCGGCAGGTGAACCAGGGCCAGACCGGGGAGGGCTCGCTCCACCAGCTTGCGAACGAACTCACTCGAACAGACCTTGATGAGCTGCGGCGCTTTGATCATCAGATCCGCTTCTCCCATAGCGGCGCGAACCGCCAGCACCCACCGGGCCTTCCCCAGGCAGCGCTGATCGGCGATCGCTCCTTCGTGAAAGTAGTCGCCGGCCGGAGCGAGCGGAATGGAGATGCAATTCGTCGGGACGATGATCTCCAGGTGCGCGCGAATGTGGCGGTCAAGCTTGCCGAAACACTCGCTGAGATTGGTGTGATCGTAAAGCGGCAGATCGCGCGGATGGGAATCCAGAGCGAAGGTGCACAGCGCGCCGCCCAAACGGGACAGCTCCAGGAACAATTCCTCGGGATGGCCGCGCTTGGCGATGAGCTGGTGGCGCAACGGCGCCAGCGCGGAATTCACGGCATGCAGCAGCCAGAAGTTGGCGATCTCGCGCGTGGAAAACTCGGCGTGTCCCGAGCTTCCCCGCTTCGCGCCCCGGCTGATTACGGCGCTTTTTTCGCCGAGGATCTCGATCAGACGCTGGGTCAGAAGCATCAGCCGCGGGCTGGCGCCGATTTCGAGCGCGGGCGGCACGAAGTCGGCGTCGTACACGAAATGGCCCGAGCGGTCCCGCACCACGCGCGCCACCGGCAGCGTCAGCAGGTCGCCCGCCGGCTCCGTGTCCATCAGCAATCTCAGGTTCTTGCGGCCCAGCTTCACCGGCCGCTCGTCGGCGCCGCTGTTCTGGTCGTGAAGCACCCGGGTTTCCGCTACGTATCGCGGGTCCCGGGCCGCCCCCGGGGGTGAGTCTTCCAGCAGGCAGTTGAAACCGTCGGGCTTGCGCGGTGGGATGGCCAGAAGCACCGTAACGCCATCGCGCGTGGGAGGGAACATTTCGCCCACCGCGCGCGGCTGCGGCAGCGCGTCACTCTCCGGCATGTTGAAGGGCAGCCCGTCCGGCATGATTCCGCGCGCGTGCAGCAGCGCCACGGTGCCGTTATGCAACGCATCCGCGTCCAGTTCGATCCCCGCCAGTCCGTAGGCGGCGAACCAGAGGGACGAAGTCGCGAATTGGATGGAGTCCTCGAAGTACCGGCTCTGCGCCTGGAAATGGTGCGGCCCGAGGTACATCCCTTCCGACCAGACAACTCTGGATAGCAACTTCATAGGCCCGTGCGGATTACTGTAGCATACGCGGTCCGGCGTGGGGTGGGCTAAAAGGTACGCCTGCGGGGGCTCATCGCTCCGGAGGCGCTTTTGAGGGGCCCGCGCCCCCGGTGACGCCTTGCCGGGCCGGCCTGCCCACTGCGGCGCAGGGCCTTCCATCGTTTACGGCAGTTTCGCGGGCGCGACCACATAAACGTATTCAAGCGGCTCTTTCCCGGTGTTCGCCACGTTGTGGCGCGTCGTGGGCGGGATGTAGGCGAAGGCTGGAGCCACGAAAGTCTGCTTCGCCTGACCCTCGATCAGGGCCTCGCCCTGGCCGCGCAGGATGATCAGGGATTCCTCGTTCCTGCCGGTGGTGTGCCAGCCCACCGTCGCGCCGGGTTTCAGGCGAACGAAACCGCTGCGCATGCCCGTTGTCTGGGGAGTCCCTTGCAGCAGAGGACAATCGCCCGCCGGGCATTCCAGCGGCCGGGTCAACGGCAGCGGCCCGGCGGACTGGGGCGATAGTGGAACTGCCGCAATGAGTAACCAGCCTGGAATGCTCAAGATCCGCGGCGGTGGGATTCGTCTCATGCGGGCTTCCTCCCGAAACTCTCTTCATCCTACTCCGTGTCCTGGCGTCCGCGACCCTGCCGCGGCAACGCGGTCGCGATGGCCGGCGTGGGGCGCGGTACCATGTTGAGGTACGGCGTGGGACTATCTATGGACTTCTATCAGAAATACGGTCTGATTGAGCCGCTGGCCGGGCCGGGCACCCGGAGCTTTCGTGCCCGTCAGGTTTCTACCGGCCGTGAGGTTTCCGTCCACCTTTTGATCGGTGGGAACTCGCCGGCAAACGAGTCCCTGATGGCGCGCCTCCGCGCCCTGCCGCCCCAGGCGATGGGCAAGCTGATTGAAGTGGGAGATCACCAGGGCACAACCTATGTGGCCACCGTGGCGCCTCCGTTCCAGCACTTGGAGGAATGGTTGAGCGAGCAGGAAGCGGTGCTTCCCGCCGCGGAGCCCCCGCACGGATTTGCCCGCGTGGGGGTCTGGAAGATTCCGGAAAAGGCCCCTGGAGCGGCGCCCCCGGCGGGAGAGCCCGCCGCGCCACCGCCTCCACCCCCTCCACCCGCGGCTTTCGTCTCCGACGAGTTTTCGCAGTTGTTCGACTCGTCCCAGCCGCCGGCCTCGCAGCCGGCGCAGGCTATGCCGGCCCCTCCGGGGTCTGCTCTTTCCGTGGCCCCGCCCCCACCGGCGCCGCCGCTGCCGGCGCCTTCTGCGCCAGTCGCCTCCGAGGAGTTCGCGCAGTTGTTCGACTCGCCCGCACCGCCGCCACAGCCACCGCCAGCGGCATGGGCAGCCGGGGGGATTACGCAGTTGTTCCAGTCCCCCGCGCCGTCCGCATCTCAGGCTACTTCCGGCTCAGAGGCGGTTGCGCCGTTATTGGAGCCTTCCGCGACGCCGACCGCGCCGGCACCGGCTCTGCCTTCGGCTCCCCCTCCTCCACCGCCAGCCGCTCCTGCGCCTCCGGCGGCTCCCGGCCCCGAGGCGGTTGCGCCGCTGTTCCAGCCTTCCCCGACGCCGACCACAGCAGCGCCGGCACTGCCTTCGGCTCCGCCTCCTCCGGCCCCCGCACCTCCGGCGCCTTCGGAAGCCGGGGAGTTTACGCAGATGTTCCAGTCGCCCCCGCCGCCGACCGCACCGTCTCCGGCTGTGACTTCGACCCCACCTCCTCCACCTCCTCCACCGCCAGCGGCGCCCGCACCTTCGGCCGCTTCGGAAGCGGGCGAGCTTGCCCAGTTGTTGCGGTCTTCCACGCCGCCGACCGCGCCGGCACCTGCTCTGCTTTCGACTCCGCCTCCTCCGGCGCCAGCTCCGCCCGCACCTTCGGCCGCTTCGGAAGCGGGCGAGCTTGCCCAGTTGTTGCGGTCTTCCACGCCGCCGACCGCACCGGCACCCGCTCTGCCTTCCGCCCCGCCTCCTCCGGCCCCCGCACCTCCGGCGCCTTCCGAAGCCGGGGAGTTCACGCAGATGTTTCAGTCTCCCGGGCCGCCGACCGCACCGTCTACGGTTGTGCCTTCGGCCCCACCTCCTCCACCGCCAGCGCCGCCCGCACCTTCGGCCGCTTCGGAGGCCGGAGAGTTTGCCCAGTTGTTTCAGTCGCCCCCGCCGCCGACCGCGCCAGCACCGGCTCCTCCCTCTGTCCCATCCGCTCCGGCGCCAGAACCGCCCGCACCTTCCGCCGCTTCGGACGCCGGGGAGTTTACGCGGCTGTTCCAGTCTTCCGCTGCGCCTACCACGCCTGCACCGGTGCCGCCTTCGGTCCCGTCCGCTCCGGCGCCGGAGCCGCCCGCACCTCCGGCGGCATCGGAAGCCGGAGAGTTTGCCCAGTTGTTCCAGTCTTCCGCTGCGCCTATCACGCCTGCGCCGGTGCCGCCTTCGGTCCCATCTGCTCCGGCGCCAGCCCCGCCGGCACCTTCGGCCGCTTCGGATGCCGGGGAGTTCACGCGGCTGTTCCAGTCTTCCGCTCCGCCGACCACGCCAGCGCCGGCGCCGCCTTCGGCCCCATCTGCTCCGGCGTCAGCCCCGCCGGCACCTTCGGCCGCTTCGGATGCCGGGGAGTTCACGCGGCTGTTCCAGTCTCCCCCGCCGCCGACCGCGCCTGCGCCGGCGCCGCCTTCGGCCCCATCTGCTCCGGCGCCAGCCCCGCCGGCACCTTTGGCCGCTTCGGACGCCGGGGAGTTCACGCGGCTGTTCCAGTCTTCCGCTCCGCCGACCACGCCAGCGCCTGTGCCGCCTTCGGTCCCATCTGCTCCGGCGCCAGCCCCGCCGGCACCTTCGGCCGCTTCGGATGCCGGGGAGTTCACGCGGCTGTTCCAGTCTCCCCCGCAGCCGACCGCGCCTGCGCCGGCGCCGCCTTCGGTCCCATCCGCTCCGGCGCCAGCCCCGCCGGCACCTCTGGCCGCTTCGGACGCCGCAGAGTTTGCCCAGTTGTTCCAGTCTTCCACTCCGCCTGCCGCGCCTGCGCCGGCGCCGCCTTCGGCCCCATCCGCTCCGGCGGCTTCGGAGACCGGGGTGTTTACGAAGTTCTTCCGGTCTCCCGCGCAGCCATCAGGCTCACCCGTTCACGCGCCGGGGGCGTCCGCGCCTCCTGCGGCTTCGGAAGCCGGGGAGTTTGTGCAACTGTTCCGGTCTCCCGCCCCACGGTCCACGCCGGCGCCGGCTCTCCCATCGGCCCCGCCCCCTGGGGCGCCAGCGGCGTCCTCGCCTCCCGCGGCGTCCGGCTCGGGCGAATTTGCGCGGTTGTTCCAGCCTTCCTCTCCACCAGCCACGCCTCCCCGGTCCGCTTCGCGCCCTGCGCCTTCCGCTCAGCCCGGAGAGTTCACGCGCCTGTTCCAGTCGGCCCCGCCGCACACGCCGCAACCCTTGGCCCCGGGGGGTTCTCCTCAAGAGAGCGAGTTCGCTCGTCTGTTCAATTCGCCGTTACCCCCCTCCAGCCCGGAAGGCGACTGGCCGCCACCCGCCGCCGCCAAGCCGGCGCCGGGGGCCTTCACGCAGATGTTTCAGTCGGGCGCCGCCGCGCCGCCGGGGAGCCCGCCTCCAAAAGCGCCCCAAACGCCGCAACAGGCAGGCGAGTTCACGCAGTTCTTCAAGTCCCCGGCTCCAGGAGGCGGAGCCGCTCCGCAGTTCCCTTCGGCCTCCGCATTCCCCGGCGCGCCGCCCCCGGCCGCCCAGCCGGCGTTTGCCCCGAAGCAGCCAGGGGAGTTTACCAGCATGTTCGGCAGGCCCCCGGCGGAGTCTGTGCCGCCGCCTTTGCAACCGATGTCCCCAACCTACCGCGCACCTTCCGGAGCCACGGGAGCATTCCAGGCGCCGTCCGCCGGAGCACAACCTCCGATGGCGGCTCTGGCCCAGCAGGGCCCGAGCGAGTACACGCAACTGATTTCCAGACCGGCCAATCTCGGTGGCGGCGTTCCGCAGCAGCCTCCTCAGCAGGCGCCGCAGCAGCCGATGATGCAGCCGGTGGCGATGCCGGGCATGCAGCCTCCCGTGCTGCAGCCGCCCATCCTTCAGCCTCCGGTAATGCAGCCGCCCATGATGCAGCCCCCGGTGATGCAGCCGCCCATGATGCAACCGGTGATTCAGCCGCCAGTGATGCAGGCGCCCGTGATTCAGCCTCCCATGATGGCGGTACCGGCGCCGCAACCTGCCAAGGGGGGGTTCCCGTGGCTGGTGTTCGCCATTGCCATCCTGCTGGGGATGCTGCTGGCGACCGCGGTCCTGCTATTTGTGATCAACAAGCACTGAGGCTGGCCGGAGGTCAGCCCGCCTGCGGCAGCAGGATGATCAGCTCCAGTTGCGGGTTGGGCAAGTCGCCGGGAACATAGGCCGCCAGGTTGCGCGCGCGCCCAATGGCCTCCCACGCCACGCCAGATTGGCTGAGGCTGAAATACTGATAGTTGAGTTTCACCGGGATGGCGCTGGGCGGCTGGGCTACGTAGGTGAGCGGAACGCCCGGCAGCGCCTGGCGGACCAGATGGTCGATGTGGCTCGCCGAGCAGACCTTCACCAGCTCCGGCGTCTTGGCGACAATCTCCGCCTGGCTCGCCTCCGCGCCGATCGCCAGGTACATCTTGGTGTTGACCAGGTACTTGTCGTTGTCGATGGCGGTCGCGTAAATGGAGGGCTGAATCAGTTTGAGCGGCAGCGACACGAAGTTCGTCGGGATCACCGTCTCCAGCAGCAGCCGCAGCTTCTCATCCAGCTCGGTGAAACAGGCGCCCAGGTCGTCGTGATCGTAGGGGGGCAGATCGCGCGGATGAATGTTGGTGGAGAACGTGGTCAGCGCGCCGGCCAGAGATGTCATGGCCGCATACAGCGCTTCGGGATGGCCGCCGCGCGTCTCGAACAGGTGGCGGAACACCGGGAACGCGGTGTTCACGGTGTACAGCAGCCAGAAATTGGCGATATCGGCCGCCGTGAAATCGGCCAGCGTCTGGTTCTTCTGGCGCCGCATGGCGGCTATCCCGCTGGAACGGGCCGTCAGGATCTCCACCAGCCGCCGGGCGATGGCCACCAGGTAGTCGCTGGCGTTGAAGTCGATCAGCGGCGGAACGAAGCGCGGGTCCAGACGGAAGGTGCCGGCCTCGGTGCGCAGCACGCGGGCCACGCGCAACGCCGAGTACCCATCCAGCGCCTCGCCCTCGGCCAGCAGCCGCAGATTCTTGCGCGCCACCTGCACCGGCTTTTCCGACAGGCCGGTGTTCTCGTCGCGGAACAGTTCCACTTCGGCGCGGTACCGCGCCCCGCCACCGTGCGCCGGGCCGGCCACGTTCAAACCGCGGTCGCGGTAGTGGGGGATCGCCAGGTAGAGGTCCACGCTGGTCTGGTCGGGCTCGAAGCAATCCGCCAGTTGCCGCGGCGCAGGGGCCGCATCGGAATTCGGAATATCGAACAGCAGGCCGTCGGGGAGCAGCCCGGAAGCGCTCGATATGCCGAACGCTCCGGCCGCCAGGGCTTCCTGGCCGATCTGCAAGGAGCGGAACCCCCACGGGCGGAACGACAGGTTCTCCAGGTGAAACTGCAGCAGGTTCTCCAGGAAGCGGTCCTGCAACTGGAGGTGTTGCGGGCTGAGGAACGTGCCCTTGGTCCAGACGATTGGCTGCAATTGCCGCATGTGTCAATCACAGTACCAAAACTGGCGGCTGAGCGCCAAGTGGGGGTTCGGAGGAGCGGGGCGAGAGGGCGGACCGGCCCTTCAGAACTCCGGCGGCTTGCGCGATCCATGGCGCAGATGGAGGACCTAAATCAGACGCGTTTCCTCATGGACTCGGTAGTAGACGAGAATCGGGCTGTGCACCAACTTCCGCACCCCCGGCCGCTTGCGAGTCGCGTTCCCCATGCGGGGAAACCGGCTGAGCAGATCGACGTGATCGAGCAGGGCCGCTCCGAACCGGGAGGCCACCTCGTCGCCGTCCTGGGCGACGTGCCCCACGATCTCCGACAGATCGCTCAGCGCTCTTTGTGTAAAGAGGAGGCGGTAATCCACTTGGGCAGGAGCCCTCGGACTTCTTCTATTGGCACGCAACGGCCAGTCTCGGCGTCGCGGATGCCCTCATCAATAGCGGCGAGGGTTTCCTCGTCCTCCTCGTCGGTGGGGGGCGGGGCGCCGAAGTCAATTCTACTGGCCCTAGCCATAGCTTCACGGTAGCGCAGATCGGCGGGCAACGCAAACCGAGTCCGGTTTCGAAGGACGCCGGGTGTTTCCCGCGCCGGGGCGCGTCACCGGCCGGGTCAGGCCGGTCGGTGCTCTCGCACCGGAACCTCGTTCGGCTGCCGGCACCGGCTGAAGTGCCGGAGATGGTAGCATTTCGCTAAAGTAGATTGCTCCCGGGCATCCGGCGAACCGGCCAGCGCTCCATCTGCCGTGCGGATCGCATGAATGGGCTCGCGACTCCCATTGCAAAACTGCAATCGCCGTCCCGCGCGGCCAGTGTAGAAACGGCCGTCTGCGCCCGCCCCGCCCCTCGCCCCGAATGCTATCCTCTCTGACATGGCCAGCCCGCAACCCGCCTCCCATCCGTGGCACAAGGAATTGCCGCGTCTCGGCTCCGCCGCGGAGTTCGCCGCCCTGCGGCGCATCTTCCGCGAGAGCGATTACTCCACCGAGGGCCTGAAGCGCTACCTCGGTGTCGCCGCCCTGGAGGAGTACAAAACCCCGCCCGCCGAGGTCCGCGGCGCCCTGCCGGTCTCGCGGCCCATCGACGCCCTGATCCGCCTGTTCCTGGACGCGGTGTACGTGGACGAATCCGCCCTCGCCCGCGCGCTCCCCGGCGACGTGGTCTCGGCGCTGTGGTCGCTGAACCTGCTGGCGAAGAGCCCGCACGACCCGGGCCAGTGCTACTCCAACTTCTCGCTTCCGCCGGCCGGCAGCGTCCTCACCCTCATGGATCGGGCGGCTGGACCGGACGGCGCCATCTGCGCCCTGCCCGCCGACGTGGTCTACCCCGCGGTGGTTGAGAACACCCGCGATTTCGTCGCCGGCATCCCCGATACGCCCTGCGACGCCCTGCTGGACCTCGGCACCGGAACCGGGATCGCCGCGCTCGAAGGGGCGCGCTATGCCCGGCATTGCTGGGGCACGGACATCATCGCCCGGCCGGTGCGCTTCGCCGAGTTCAACCGCCGTCTGAACGGTTTGGACAACATGACCACTCTGCAGGGCGACCTCTACGAACCGGTAGAGGGCCTTACCTTCGACCGCATCGTCACCCATCCGCCCTACGTGCCCGCGCGGAAAACCGGCCTGGTGTTCCGCGACGGGGGGGAGGACGGCGAACAGATCATCCGCCGGGTGGTCGAGGGGTTGCCGCGGTTTCTGCGGCCCGGAGGCCGCCTGTACTCCTTGCACATGGCCAGCGACCGCACGGGCGAACCGTACGAACAGCGCATCCGCAAATGGCTGGGCCCCCAACAGGCGCAGTTCGACGTGGTGGTGGTCACATTGCAGATCCACGAACCCAAGGATTTTCTGGGCAGGCAACTCAACGTCATCAAGCGCGATCCCGGCGATGTAAATTTTTGGATGGAAATGTGGGAGGCCAACAAGACCGAGTTCCTGGTTTACTCCTGGGTCCTGGTGCGCCGCCACGACGGACGCCGCCCGCCGGTGACGGCGCGCGCCCACGCCGGAAAGGACTATCAGCCGCGCCACCGCGAGTGGCTGCTGGATTTCGAATCCGAAGCCGCCTCGCCGGGCGGCCTGGAAATGCTGCTGGCCAGTAAGCCCGTGCTATCGCCGCACTGCGAACTGGTGGTTCTCAACCGCGTGCGGGACGGCCGCTTCAACGCGGAGGAGTTTCAAACCCGCACCCACCGGCCGTTCGACAACTCGGCGCGGATTGAAGGCTGGGTGGCGGAACTGATCGCCGAATGCGATGGCGCGCACAGCGGCCGGGACCACTTCGACCGCCGCGTAGCCCTTGGGGTACTGCCCGCGGATGCCAGCGTGGCGGAGTTCGCAAGTGTCCTGCGCTGGCTGATTTCCAACGGGATTCTGGGACTTCCGGAGCGGCCGCTAGACTGAGGTTATCCAGGAAAAACCCTAGTACGCATCCCTGGTGGGCGCGGTTGCGGACGCGGAAACGGGCCGTATAATCCCAAGTGTGAGCGGGAGGCGGCAAACGCGGCGTGGGACGTAACAATTGATTGCGCACCGGGCGTTTTTTTCTGGTAGAGTGAATACCTGCCGTTGGCATACCAGGCGGTAAACCGCCGCCATTTTGAACTGGGGGTGTTATGGCAAGACAAAGCACACAACATAAGATCGATCGCGTCAGACCGCCGCGCGTCCAGATTACTTACGACGTAGAAGTCGGCGACGCGATTGAAATCAAGGAATTGCCGTTCGTCATGGGGGTGATGGGCGATTTCTCCGGCCAACCGACCGAGCCGCAGGCGCGGTTGAAGGACCGGAAATTCGTGGAGGTCAACCCGGACAACTTCGACAGCGTTCTGGCGAACATGAAGCCGCACCTGGCTTACTCCGTCGAGAACAAACTGAGTGAGGATCCGAACGCCGGAAACCTCAAGGTCAATCTGGATTTCAAGAGCATGGACGATTTCTCTCCCGAGAACGTCGCCCGCCAGGTGGGACCGCTGCGCGAACTGCTGGAACTGCGCGACCGCCTGCGCGACCTGCGCGGCAACATGCAGGGCAACGACAAGCTCGAGGAACTGCTGCGCGAGGCCGTTACCGACAAGGACAAGCTGGCCAAACTGCGGGCGGAGATGGGCGTGAAGGAGGGCAGCAATGAGTAGCCAAGCCAAACCGGAAGCCCCGGCATCCGCAGCCGAACAGACCGTCGAGCGCGGGTTGCTCGACCAGATCGTGGAAGAAGGCCGCCTGGCGCGCGACCCGGCGGCCAAGGAACGCGGCAAGAATCTGGTGAAGGAATTCGTGGCGCAGGTGCTGGAAGGCGCCATGACGGTGTCCAAGGACGCCGAAGCCATGATCACGGCGCGAATCGCGCAGATCGATCACCTGGTTTCGCTGCAGCTCAACGAAGTCCTGCACCACCAGGAGTTCCAGAAGCTGGAAGCTAGTTGGCGCGGTCTCAAGTACCTGATGGATCAGAGCGAAACCAGCGACAAGCTGAAGATCCGGGTGCTCAACGTCACCAAGAAGGAACTGCTTCGCGACTTGCAGCGCGCGCCCGAGTTCGATCAGAGCGCCCTGTTCAAGAAAGTGTACGAAGAGGAGTACGGCGTTTTCGGCGGCGCGCCCTTCAGCGCCCTGCTGGGGAACTACGAGTTCGGCCGCGGGGCGGAAGATATCGAACTGCTGGAGAAAGTCTCCAACGTGGCCGCCGCGGCGCACGCTCCGTTCCTGACCGGAACCTCGCCGGACATGCTCAACATGGACAGCTTCTCCACCATCGACGCGCCCCGCGACATGGCCAAGATTTTCGACAGCGCGGAATACGCCAAGTGGAAGAGTTTCCGGCAGAGCGAGGATTCGCGGTACGTCGGCCTGTGCCTGCCGCACATTCTCATGCGCCTGCCGTATGGGAAAAACGGCGCTTCCATCGAGGGCTTCAACTACGAAGAGGGAGTGGACGGCTCCGATCACAACAAGTATCTATGGGGCAACGCGGCCTGGGCCCTGGGCGCCCGGCTGACGGCGGCCTTCGCCAACTACGGCTGGTGCGCCGCCATCCGCGGCGTGGAAGGCGGCGGCCTGGTGGAAGGCCTGCCGACCCACACGTTCACCACCGATTCGGGCGACGTGGCGCTGAAATGCCCCACCGAATCGCCCATTACCGACCGGCGCGAAAAAGAGCTGGCCGACCTGGGCTTCGTGCCGCTGCTGCACTGCAAGGGAACCGACTACGCCGCGTTCTTCAGCGTGCAATCGGGGCAAAAACCGAAGCTGTACGACAAGGATGCCGCCAACGCCAACGCGCGGCTGTCCACGCAGTTGCCGTACATTCTGGCCATTTCGCGCTTCGCTCACTACATGAAGGTGATGATGCGGGACAAGATCGGCAGCTTCATGTCGCGCGGCGAGTGCGAGAACTTCCTCAACACGTGGATTCTGCAATACGTGGTGGGCAACGACAACGTGGCGGCGGAAGTCAAGGCTCGCAAGCCGCTGCGAGAGGCCAAAGTGGAAGTGGTGGAGGTCCCCGGCAAGCCGGGCGTCTATCGCGCGGTAGCTTATCTGAAGCCGCACTTCCAGTTGGACGAGCTTTCCGTCTCCCTGCGTCTGGTCGCCGACCTGCCGCAGAGCGGGAAGTAGGCGAACGAGAACCGGCCGGCCATCCGAGGGGAATGCCGGCCGCAACCCTTCAACAAGAGACACAGGAAGATTAACAGGAGGAAATACGTATGGCATTTGATGCGTTTTTGAAACTGGACGGGATCAAGGGAGAATCCAAGGATTCCAAGCACGCCGGCGAAACCGAAATCTACTCATTCAGCTTCGGCGCCAGCAACAGCACCACCATCGGTTCGGCCAGCGGCGGCGCCGGCGGCGGCCGGGCCAGCTTCGGGGCCTTCAGCTTCATGAAGAAGACCGACAGCGCCAGCCCACTGCTGTTCCAGGCATGCTGCCAGGGTACCCACATCGCTACCGGCGGGCTCACGCTGCGCAAGTCCGGCGGCGACAATCCGGTGGAGTACTTGAAATGGAAGTTCGCCGAAATCTTCGTCGAATCCATCCAGTGGGCCGGTTCCTCGGGCGGTGACGACTCTCCCAGCGAGAGCGTGTCGTTCGTGTACGGCCAGCAGACCATCGACTACCAGCCGCAGGGCGCCAAGGGCACTCCCGAGGGCGGCGCCATCCATGGCGGCTGGGACGTCACCACCAACAAGAAGGCCTAGTCTTCAGTTGCCGGCAATGCCATACAGGCCGCTAGGGCGGGCCGGCTGGCTGGCTGGGTGACGAATCCGAACGGCTCGACGACAGAGGGCGGGCGTCTTCCGGGCGCCCGCCAACTGTCCGGCGGCGGCCGTTTCGCGGCCGGGGAAACCAACAATGACAGCTCGAGAACTCTATCAGGCCGGTAAGTTGAACGAGGCCATACAGGCTCTGGGCGCGGAACTGCGCAACGATCCGGCCGATGCGCGGAAGCGCATTTTCCTCTTCGAATTGCTGTGCTTCGCAGGCGAATACGACCGCGCCGAAAAACACCTCGACGTCCTGGCGCAGGCCGGTCCCGATGCGGCCACCGGGTGCCTGCTGTATCGCGCGGCGCTGGCCGCCGAACGGTCGCGCTGCGACCTGTTCGCCAAAAAGGAGTATCCCGGACTTCACGCCGGTGACGGCGGGATTCGGGGAACCTGGAACGGGAAACCGTTCGAATCCATCGAAGACGCAGACCCGCGCATCGGTCCGCGCATCGAGATCTTCGCCGCCGGCCAGTACATTTGGATTCCCCTGGCGCACGTGGCATCCATCGAGATTCAGGAGCCCAAGCGGTTGCGCGACCTCTTGTGGTCCCCGGCCCTGGTGCGCACGGGCAAGGCGTTCCAGGGGCAGGAACTCGGCGAGGTACTGTCGCCGGTGCTCTCCCCGTTCAGCTTCCGGCACGCCGACGATGCCGTGAAATTGGGCCGCGCGACCGTCTGGGAGGAGCAGGAAGACGGCGCCGTCATCCCCTTCGGGCAGAAAATGATGCTGGTGGACGGCGAAGACGTGCCGATTCTGGAACTGCGCCGTCTGGAAATCGCCGGTTCCGAAGCCGCCCCCGGCGAGAGCCATGCCGCCGCGGAGTAAACCTCCGCGTTTTTCCGTGCCGCGAGGTGATCGATGCCGCGATGGGAACCCGAACAAACCGTCACCCAGTCGATAGTCGAACGGTTGATCGATCTGGAGCCGAATCGCGCCGTGGAGCCCCCACCCACGCGGGTGCAATCGGTTCGCCAGCTCAAGGCCGGCTTGCGGCGCGATCTGGAATGGCTCCTCAACACCCGGCGCACGCCCGAAGCCGCCGGCGACGAGTACCGGGAAACCTCGAAATCGCTGTTCAACTACGGGCTGCCCGATATCACCTCCTTCAACTGGGAAAACGCGCGCGACCGCGGCCGCCTGGCCCGTTTTATCGAAGACGTGGTGCACACCTACGAGCCCAGAATCAGCCGCCTCAAGGTGGTGCCGCTGGAGGCCGAGTCCGGATCGCGGCACATTCTGCGGTTTCAGATCGAAGGCATGCTGGAAATGGACCCCGCCCCGGAACACGTTTCCTTCGACACCGTCCTGCAGCTCACCAGCGGCGAGTACCAGGTCAAGGGAGAGGCCAGTGCGTGACGAGCTGCTTCTGTACTATGAGCGGGAGCTGACTTTCATCCGCCAGATCGGCGCGGAGTTCGCCGCCAAGTACCCGAAGATCGCCTCGCGCCTGGTGCTCGAAGCCGACAAGTGCGAGGACCCCCATGTGGAGCGCATGCTGGAGGCCTTCGCCTTCCTGGCCGCCCGCGTCCATCTCAAGATCGACGACGAGTTTCCGGAAATCACCGAGGCCCTGCTCAGCGTTCTGTATCCCCACTACCTGCGCCCCATTCCATCCATGTCGATCGTGGAGTTCCACATGGATTACGAACAGGTGTCGCCGGAGAAGGGCCTGAAGCTGGATCGCGGCGCGCTGCTGCGGTCGCGGCCGGTCAACGGCGTGCCGTGCAAGTTCCGCACCTGCTACGACGTCACGTTCTGGCCGGTGGAAGTGGCGGAAGCCGAGTGGAAGACGCCCGACCGGCTCTCTCCTGCCATCCGTTCTTCCGAGGCGGCCTACGCCCTGCGCCTGGAACTCCGCTGCGCTGGCGATGTGACGTTCTCCAAGCTGGCGCTCGGTTCGCTGCGCTTCTACCTCAACGGCGAGAGCAACCTGGTGCACAATCTGTACGAGGTCTTGTGCAACAACCCGGTGCAGATCGTGGTGCGCGACCCCAATCCCAGATCCAAAATCCCGCCCGTGATCCTTCCCGCCACCGCCTTGCAGCCGGTGGGGTTCGCGGAGAACGAAGGCATGCTGCCCTACCCCCGCCGCTCCTTCATCGGCTACGGGCTCCTGCAGGAGTATTTCTGCTTCCCGCAGAAGTTCTTCTTTCTCGACCTCAGCGGACTCGATCGCGTCCGCGCCGCCGGCTTCGGCAGCCGCGCCGAAGTGATCGTCCTGTTGTCGCCCTTCGAACGCGCCGACCGCCGCCAGATGCTGGAACTGGGAGTCTCCGCCAAGACGTTCCGTCTCAACTGCGCACCCATCGTCAACCTCTTTCCGCAGACCGCCGAACCGATTCTGCTCTCGCACGCGCGCTTCGACTATCCCGTGATTCCGGACGTCAACCGGAGAACCTCCATGGAGGTTTTTCAGATCGACGACGTGGTGAGCGCCGCCCCCGGAGAGCGGGAGATCATTCAGTTCGAGCCCTTCTACTCTTTCCGGCACGGCCTTACGCGGACCAAGGCGCAGGCTTTCTGGCACGCCAAGCGGGCTCCCTCGGGGTTCCGCGACGACGAAGGCACGGAGGTGCAACTCTCGCTGGTAGACCTGTCCGGCAGGCCAGTCCGGCCCGACCTGGATGCGCTCACCGTGCGCACCGTCTGCTCCAACCGCGACCTGCCCTCGCGGCTCCCCTTCGGCAACGAGAGCGGAGATTTCGAGCTGGATGGCGCCGCCGCGGTGAAGACCACCGTGGCCCTCATCAAGCCCACCGATACGCTCCGCGCGCCCGCCAGCAAGGACTCGCTCTGGCGCCTGACCTCCCATCTTTCGTTGAACTACCTCTCGCTGGTGAACGAAGGGCGCGAGGCCCTGCAGGAGATTCTGCGCCTGTACAACTTCTCCGGGTCCACCTACTCGGAGCGCCAGATCCAGGGCATCGCCAGCGTGGACAGCCGGCGCCATTTCGCGCGCGTGGCATCGGAAGACGGCATGGGCGGCGTGTCGTTTGCGCGCGGCACGCTGGTGGATCTGGAGTTCGACGAGGAGCAGTTCGTGGGCGGCGGCGTGTACCTGTTCGCCGCCGTGCTGGAGTACTTCCTGGGCCTCTACGTGTCCATCAACAGCTTCAGTCAACTGCGCGTGCGCTCCCGCCAGCGGAAGGAGGTACTCAGGCAATGGCCACCACGCGCCGGCCGGAAGATCCTGATGTAGGCTCCGTCCCCAAGGCTCTCGAGGTCCCCGGTTTGGAGCGCTGGCCCATCGCCGCAACGCTCGACCGGGAACCGTGGCGCTTCGAATTCTTCCAGGCCGTGCGCCTGCTGCAACGGATGCACCCCGGGCGGCGGCACCTGCCGGGCGCTGTCCTCGGTCAGGGGACGTAATTCGCGCGGGCTGTATTTGCTCAGATAAACATGCACCGCCTTTAATCTGTCGATCCGCTCTTTGGTCGCCGCCGGCAGATCGTCATAGGCCTCGTGCATGTTGACGTATTGGGTGTCGCCGCCGTGGCTCGGCAACGAGACGGGAAACAGCATCGTCGCCTTGGGTGGTGCCGGGTGATTGGAATGGTCGGTGTGAAAGGTCTCGCCCGAGATATAGCGCTTGCCCGGTACGGTCTGCTCGTTCGAGACATAGCAGATCTGTGGATATCCCGGCACGTGCATCTCGCGCTTGTCGTGCTGGAACAGCTC
>Ga0209039_10001616_pt1 | contig 20630 bp, 1 predicted proteins | sample BogFormECP12_OM1_FD_188238 | JGI IMG/M metagenome (GOLD analysis project Ga0209039, IMG submission 188238) | Bog forest soil microbial communities from Calvert Island, British Columbia, Canada - ECP12_OM1 (SPAdes) (version 2) | ecosystem: Environmental > Aquatic > Freshwater > Wetlands > Bog ...
AGCGTTGCTCCACGTCGCACCATCGTACTGTTCCACGTGACCGCCGTGGTAATTGTTCGTGTTGGCGAGCACGGTAATGTCGGCACCGGCAGGCGAGATAACGAACGCATACGTGGCGTTGCTCGCGACATCAGTGGCGATTTGGTTGCTGATCGAAGTGAAATCAAACGAGAACGAAACCTGAGACGACCCCGCCGGCGACCGGGGGTATTTGGTCATGTCTGCTTGCGCCGTGGAAAGGGGTAGCCCCCACCTCGTCATGTTGGTCGGATCGGTCGGATCTACCTTATAGATCGCAGCAGTGATGCCGGCTGGCACGGGACTGGATGTGTTGGTGTTGCAGACCCACAAGGTGAGCGTGCCCATCGTGACCCGTGCAGGGTGAAACAATTGCGCGGTGCGTTGATTCGGGTCGTGCGAAATCGTGATGGTTGTCGACGATGGACTGCCCGGCGCGACGTGATTGTTCAAGATCATTCCTCGCGGGTCGACAAACGGCGTCGGGAGGGACCAATACGACGTGTCGAACGAGCTCGTGACGCCGAACACGAGGGCGTTGGCCGGCGCGATGGCGCTCGCCGGGGCATTCAGCTTCATGGTGATCTGCTGCTGGGTCATGGCATGGCTCGACCCCGTCGCCGACGACCCCGATTGATAGGTGATCGACGTTGTCACGGAAGTGCCGCGCAATGTAATGCTCGCACCGCTTAGCGCAGAGAAGCCCGACCACTGCAACGGCTGGGCGGGATCGACGGTTGCCACAAGCGAAAAGTTGCGGGCGAGCGAATCATTGTAAATTCCGGTGGGAAGCCACGATCCAAACCCGAGGGCGAGCTGGTTCGCCGGGATCGTGATGGTGATGGGAACACCACCTGCGGACACGTTGTATAACGAATGCAACGCGGCGATGCTCGCAACGATGCTGCTGTTGATCACGGCAAGGCCGGCCCGGGTTTCCTTGGCAGACAAGCTGGTGCCATCGAGCAAGACGGTCGAACCATGAACCAGGTCGAGCATGCGGATCGAGATCGTGCCGTTAGTCAAGCTCGACACGTCGGTGACGTTGTTAAATGCTATGACTGCCGAGATTGTCGTGTTGCCTTCCGTGCAGAGCAAGAGATTGGTGGTCGAGAGCTCCTCGACCGGTGCCCACGAGCGATACACCTTTTGCACGGTTATCGGCTGGGCCTGGGCTTGCGACCCGAGGTTGCGAAGCTCGATGCCGCGAATCACGATCGTGCCGGTACTCGCGACGGCCCTCGATCCGAGCAGTGACGTGCCATGAGAAGATCCTTGTTGCAAGGGCCATACGATTGCTCCGAGCCAGCTGCCGTCTACCGAGGACGTGGAACTAACCTCCACGTAGCTCATTCCTCGTGAAAGGATGACCTGATCGAAAGTCACGTTCCCTTGCGTCCAGCGATTCGTCCCAGCGTTGAACGCGTTGTAATAGATCGTCCCGCCAAGGCGCGCACCTTCCCCTGGCGTGTAGAGTTCCACGTCCACGTATCGTCGCGTGGAGGAGAAGACATACGCGGGATTGCACCACGAGCAATCGATGTTGTTCACGTAGCAATCCCCGCCGAATTCGAGGCAATTGATCGTGTTCAGCGTCGGATATAAGTTACCTTGGCTTGCATTCGAAGCGAACCGGGCTTGCGGGGGCGTGTGGTAATGCTTGCCATAATTATCAAACAGCAAGGTCTTGTTAACGACGATGTCGAAGCCCGGGTTGGTAGTGCCATCGGTATACACGCGGATCTCGATGGAGTACGGCACCATGGGCTTGACCTGGCACAAGGGAATGTAGGTAAACCCGGACGGGTACGCTCCCGAGATATCCGCGATGCACAGGTAGTTTTGCCACAGCATGAGGATGCCATTGCCCACCGTGCCGTTGAAACTGACCAAGTCCGAAACATCGGGCGAATTGGCGGGATATTGCCCTAACATGAAGTCGAACGACACGTAATAGGCCCCGCCCGAGACGTTTAGCGGCGCGACTGAGGGGAACGTATAATACGCGCTGCCAATATAACTCTCGCCGGGCTGGTAGATGCTGAACACGTGTCCCCACGTGGTGCCCGCGATCGACCGAGCGTACAGCTGGCCGCCTTCCATGGCGTGCCACGGGCCGTTATCCCAGTTGCCCAACGTCGCCGACACGATTTGCTGGCCATCGGCATGACCATTGAACGTGTACAAGGGGCTCGATGACACGGGAGGCAGGCCTTGCAGCGCATCGGTCGTCGTGGGGTCTATCCCTGCAACCTTGGACCGGATCCAGCCACCCGTTGATAGTCCCGCGCTCCCTGGGAACAGCGTGACGCCGGTGCACGTGGCTTGCGAGCTGCCATACATGCTGCCCGTGGCATTGGCAATGGCCGTGTCAAACTGCACGTTGGACGAGCTGGTCGACCAATCGGAACGGTCGCCGGGCTCGTCGCTGAAATCATAATACGGCCGCGTGACGATGGTCGTCGACCCCTGCATCTTTCCCAGGTCCTGGTACGATGGCGGCAAGACATAATCGATCTCGCCACTGGCGCTTGACGGCGCCGATACAGTCATTGGCTTCGTTTTCAGGTCCCATATCACGCGCGGCGTGGCGATGGTCACGTTCGTCCGTTTCAGCGTGGACAAGCTCGTGAACGCGTTGAATGGGTCATAGATATTGGAGTCCGCCCAATAAATCGTCACGTTGAGGCGGACCCGAAGGCTTTGATTCAACCCGCCGCTGACAAGACCAAGCCCCATCGCCCATGTGCCATTTATCGTGAAGGGGATGGTATCGAAGCCCGTGTAATTGGCGGTGATGCCGTTCCCCTCGATATTTGGTGGTCCTGCGAACCTGATCCGGCCCGGCGTGTTCCCGCCCACGTCGATGGTGTAATACGGGAGCTTGTTCTCAACGACATGGGATGTATTAGCATTCCACGCCACCCATTGCCTCGATGTGTAGTTGTATACCTCCGCAGAGACCGCGTAATTCAGGCCATACATTGCTGGAACTTGGTTCCACGAATCAAGTGAGCAAGTATACGTGGTATTGTTTGTATAGCTGTGAATTATCCAATTATCACCAGAACCTTGAACGAAATAGTAACCTTTCCTGAGAGTGCCATTTTTGTAAAAATAGGTTCCGTTACTCCCATTACCCATGAACCACGATGCTGGCGGGGGATGGGAGATACCCGGCGACGTGTAAGAATAATTACTTATGAAAGGTGCTACCTCGGCGCTGAACCCTACGCTATACATTCCTACGTCCGCCGACGCGTTGTAGGGGTCGGGGAATGAAAACACGGCCGAGTGGGTGGTCTTGTCTATTCCAAGGTCAATTTGTTCTTCAGGCGTGACGGAAATGTAACTCATGAATTCGGGTATGAACATACTCATGTTCACGCGGACTACATCGTGATAATTACCTGCCGGATTTTTTTCAGCATAGTATTCTCGAATTCCTCCGGAACTTGAATCAGAACCATGAATCCAAGAAAATGTGGTCTTCGATGAACTATCCGCGATCTGAAGGGCGGTTGTTGATACAATCTTTAATCTTAAAATCCCTGGCCCTGTTACAAAATCATTAATGAATTGTTCGAGCAAGTTACCATTCGCATTGCTATAACCATTAAGATTTTTCGTGTCCAATTTATATTGAAGGTTGTACTGATTGTTGGCATTAACAACAAGCACGGGTTGCTGGTACCATTGCAACGTGGTGGCAGTCACCTTGTCAGGCCACGAGGAAAGTAATTCCCATTTATTATCGATATTCGAATAAACTGCGATATCAAACACGGGCAACCGTGCACTAGTCACTTGAATTGACCCGATTCCATAATAAAACTTCAAATCAGCATTATCGTTAATTTTACTCGCATAAATTGGCGCATATGGAACCCCGTCAAATACTCCACCGAAATAAGAATGAGTGGTGCTTAGCTGCTGGTTTGAACCCAATACAACATTTGATATTGCAACGGGATAGGAAGCAAAATTGGTCGAATCTAGGTTTGGGACGTAATCAGGAGAAACGGTGCCTGGGTCTGGAGAACCAATTTCTACGGCGGGGGTATCAGGGCCTTGACCTCCGATGTTCATGCTTGCCGACAGAGTTGTCTTTGCGAGGAAATTGAGCTGTCCCGCGCTGAGCACCGTGCTTGCGAGGATGTTTGAATTCAACGGGTTGAGTAGCGGGTTACGAGTCACGTTTAAATCGATTTCGGGAGACGAAGCGTTCACGGGCACGGTTGAAGAGCTTGTTGTTTGCCAATTGTTAAGCAATTGATACGATGTCGAATTCTGTCCAGAAATCGTGATGAATGCATCATCGAGCACGATCGTGTAATCAGATGCGGACTGAGATACTTGATAATAATACCAATTACCCCCGTGATACGTATCATAGCCTTGATAACCAGAACTCGTGGGGAGGTACACGGTGTTTCCATATATGTTATTAGTGACCCATTGTTGCCTGGGAAGCGTTTGAAAATTGATATATTCGCCGGATTGTATCCAATCCTTGAAAGAACTCAATGAAAAAGACGTGGCATATTTCGACCTGGCACAAATACTGGCAAAGTCCACGCCATTTGGCTGGACAACTGTAATTCCTGCATTTACTCTAATATTGGATAAATCGCCGCCATACCATAATCCATTTCCCTCGTCAAGATAAGCTCCACGATTCGTATTGTCTGCGCGATTGGCCATCACGCTATGGTATCCATGAACAGTGACAGCAAGTGGAATAATATAATACACGTAATAATTAAATGTGGAAACAGTATCTTCACTAACTCTTTGTTTTTCAACATAATCCATCTTGAAGAATGCAAAAGCATTGATCGTTAAAGAGACGGTATAATCCCCGCTGGCTGGCAAATCCAGGTTCGGGTTGATCCGGTTCAGCCCCATGTTAAGGCTAAAATTAATATCAGGGCTCGCGGTGCTATCGCCCACGCCAGATCCTTGCACGACTTGGACGTGATTTGGCTCTCCTGAGTAACCTCCATTGGTACTCCCCGCATCAACGACATCGCCACCAATAGGGGTGGAAAAACTCGGTATTGAACTAGACGGGTTATAAGCTGGAGTATCAGCACCGTTACTTGAATAAATAATCGATGTTGGTGAATACACGGGCAGTAAATTTACGATCGAGCTGCTTTGAGACTGCAATCCGGTTGTCGGATTTCCATCATACAGAACTGCATCGCCAGGATTCATGTCCTCGATACCTTGCGGGTAACTGGACGGGAGATTGGTGTTGACCGGATTGCTAGTCCCGAACGGCACGCTTGCGCCTGGGTATTGATCGTGATACAAGGTATAGGTGTTGGCGTGACTCAAAGATGCTGTGCCTTGTTGGGCATACCCGAGGGGATCGGACGGCGTTACGTTACCCGTTTGCAACAGGCCCTTCTCGAATGCGTGCGTGTCAAGCCATTGGATTACCTCCGGGGAGAGCAGGTCTCGGGTCATGAAGGCATCATCCATGACGCCGGTGAAATTCACGGGATTCACGGGGTCAGGGGAACCGCCGACCTGAAAATCGGCGTATGCCTGGGAATTCGATGGAGAAAAGTCAGCGGATTGAGCAACCTGGCTTCCATTCACGTAACTCGTGATGACGTGATTGGCGTGGTCGAACGTGACGACCAAGAAATACCATTGACCGACTGTCAAAGTGTAGTTTCGCGCATACACGAGCTGGCTTCCGGGCGAGCTTGCGCTATACTCGCTGCAGATGTTGTAAAGAGCATTGCCCGAGCCTGTCCCGGGCGACACGCGCTCGACGCACACTCCGGTCGCATAATTCCCTGAGCCGGCATAGCTATCTATTATCGGTATCGGTTGGGAGGTCACCACGGCAGATGCCTCGCTGGATAACGGGCTTTCCCCTATCCCGTTAACCGCGGTCACCTTGTAATAATACAATTGGCCCTCTGCAGTGCTCCTGTCTGTATAAGACGTCACGTTCCCGACGGTAGCCAGATAGGACTCGCCACCCGAACTGGTCCCCTTGTAGAGTTTATAGCCCGTGATGGGGGAAATTGTCACGACTTTTACATCGATGGGAGAGATGGGGTTGCTGGGTGCTTGCCACGTGAGGCTTGCTTGAACGGTCTCGCTAAACACCTGTAAGTCTTGCGGTGCCAAGGGTGACGTGTTGCTCGCCTCGTTCGATCGAGGACCCTCGCCGTAAGAATTGATCGCGGAGACGTGGAAGTAACATGTTTGTCCCGCATAGATCGAGACCGAATACGTGGTCACCAAACCAATACTTGTTACAATCAACATTCCAGATACTGTCTCGCAATAGACCATATATCCAGAGATCGGGGATCCGCCAGCAGTTGCAGGAGCTTGCCACGACAACATGCCGCCGTTGATCTGGAGGTTTTGGGGCGCGGAAGGAACCGTGCTAACCTCGATCGACCTCGCTCCCTCTCCATCGCCATTGAATGCAGTGACGAAGAAATAATGCGGTCCAGTAAAACCCGCGATCGAATACGACTTCGCCAAGCCGACGCCTGCAGAATTCGCCTCCATTCCAGCTGCTGTTCCATAATACACGATGTATCCTTGGATGGGTGTACGGCCAGTATATCCAGGTGCTTGCCACGAAAGCACGCCGCCGGATATGGTCGGATTTTGTGGAGCTGATGGTGGTTCGGGAGTATAATCAATCGCCTCTTCCGATAATGCGCCTTCGCCTGCGCCATTGATGGCGCTGACTTGATAACAGTACGTGATTCCCGCGACGATGCCCGTGTCATTGTAAAAAGTGACATTGCTGACAGATATCAAGAACGTCTCGGCGCCTGACGCGTTGCCTCGATAAATGTTGTACCCGGTAATGGATGATCCGCCATCGCTCGCCGGGGCTTTCCATGAGACCGCCATGCATCCAGGAATATAAGAATATGCCTGGACGTCCAGGGGTGCAGACGGGGGCGAAGGATTCACGGCCCCGGTATCGCACGGATCGATCTCGGACGACCGGGGACCTTCCCGAACCGCGTTAATCGCGGACACCTGGTAATAATATTGCTGCCCGCTTGCCGTTGCTGAATCTTGATAGGTGAGTGCCGAAACCGTCGCAAGGTAGATTTCTTGACCCGTGGCCGTGCCCCGATAAATGTTATACCAAACGATGGGCGCGCCGCCGTTGCTTGATGGCGCATGCCACGTGAGATTGATGCGATTGCCTCCACTTACCGATGCGTTGAGATTCGTGGGCGCACCCGGCGTGCCATCGGACGATAATTCGAACCACCCGCCTATGGAGCACGATGAATATTGGTCTAGAACACCCGTGCCAATCTTCGTGTTCCCGTTGAACGAAAAACCCGATCCAAATACTCCCGTCGTGTACGCCGCGGTTCCCGCCATGAGCATCCCTGCGTGATTGAAAGACCCCGAATCTTGCAAGTTGCTCTCAAACGTGTATAAAAATTGGAGATTGGTTCCTGAAATCTCTGGCACTTGCTGGACGATATCTGCTGACATGGGCACTGTCGTGACCGGCACGTCGGTGCCGCTTGCCGTGATCGATGTTTGCGATGATGGTCCATTCACGAACGTGTTGCTGGTATAGTGCTCGTACCCGGCATAGCTGGTTAACGGATTGGATGCGCCAATGGACTCGATAAAATACGTGTTATACGTGCCGGGAACGACGCCGTAAAGCGGGTTATTGCTCGACACCATGTTGGCGATGAGCTGGTGGTTGAGACCACTGGCGAGCTGGCTATCAGTAACATTCTGGTCATTTCCAACGATGATGCTGGGATTGATGTTTGCAGCGAGGGCGATGCCCGTGCCGACATCCATCGACGCGAAATGAACTGCTGTTTCCCAGTCCGTGACGAGCCGGGCGATCCATCGCGGCGAGTCGATCGTGCCGACATTCTCGTATACAACAACGACGCTGCGACCGCCACCAACGTGCACGCCAGCTTCGACACCGGTCATGACGCTGGTTGCGTCGATGCAGCCGACCCTGATGCAGTCCACCCCGGAAAGCTGGGAATCGACGACGTGGGTTACCGAATCGCTGCCGAAATAGGCAATCTCTTGGTCCGTGGCGAAAAAGGTCTTTACTTCTTGCCCGGTGATGGTCGCGAGCTGGCCCGTGTCGATCGACCGCACGGTGCCGCCGGCATTCACGGTCTGGACGGGCGTGGTGAAATATGCTGCTGCTATGGCTGTCACGTGATAGACGAGAACGGTGCTGTTGCACCCGATGCACAGGTTTTTATTGATGTCATCGAAGGCAATGGAAGTGATTCCGTTCATTGTCAATAGTGGCACGACGCTCCACGCGTGGCCTGTCCAGTCGATGCCGAGCACCTCGTGAGACGTCGCGACGAACAGCTCGCTCAAGCCATCGCCATCCACGTCGCCCGTCGCCACACCGATGGCCGCGTACCGCGAATAATTCAACGTCACGGTCGCCTGGCACCACTGGCCAGTACCCGGGGTGACTTGCTGGTAGAAGTAAATATGATGGTTATTAATGCCTTGCCCGATGACGGCATAGATGGGATTGGTCGTATCGTTGAATTCACCGGCGACGCCGATGTTCGGGATATCGATGCCGGCATACGGGTGATATTTAGTAATGTTTATCGGGATGAAGTCCGCTGAATTGGCACCGGACTGGAAGAAAGTGTCGGTATTCCATGAAATTGAAAATACGCCCCCATTTGACGTGCCAATTGCTTGCGAGCTGCCGACGTACAGCCACGTCGAATCGCCGGTCGCGTTGTAGGTTTGATAATACATCGAAACCTGGTAAGACGTCGAGCCATCCATGTGGGTCAATTGGCCGCTCGTGTTCTGGATGCTACCGTACATGTCTCCTGTATTCAAATCACACGTAAGATGCAGCGGGGCGACGAGATCGATGGAGCTTACCGAGGTATCGGCGAAATTGCCAACGAGATCGGTTGCCCGAGCGTAGAGCGTCGCGTTCGTCCCGATCGCAGGATTATTGCATGACAATTTCCACGAACCATCGTGAGTCATGTACCCCGAGCCGAGGAACACGCTGCCCGAGGCATTGGGGTTACCCAGGTAGAAGGCCACGGTCCCGATGCCGAAATCATCCGTTGCATTCGCTATCAAGGTCATGGTCGTGCCGGTCATCGCCGTGCCGGGCACCGGGGCGAGGAACGCGACGCTTGATGGCGGGGTCACGTCATGATAGAGCGGAATGGTGTCCACGGTGGTGCCGCCCTCGCCGGTCACCATCACGGTGATCGTGTGATTGCCCGGGCCGATGCCGAGCGCGGCGAGGTCGATGCTCTTGATCCATGAGATTGAGGTCAAGTAAGTGTAAGATTGATTCGCGATGATGATACCATCAATGGCGACCCACGCGGCATCGATCCAGGAGTACGGTTCGGTGGCTTGCACGGCGATCGTGCATGCGTCGGCGGTCACGATCGTGTTACCATGCATGGGCCACGCAGTAACGTGCAAGGTTGGAGACATAACGTCAACGTTAATGATAAGGGTTCCATTGCCGCTCACGTTCGCGACGGAATTTGCCACGATGGTCAACACGTGAGTCCCGCTGGTGCCGAGGAATGCGGTGTCGAGCGACATTCTTGACGTGCCATCGACCGTGCGATAGAGATTTCCATCGAGATACAAGGAATAGGATTGGATCGGCACATCGCACGTCGAATTGAACGTGAGCTCGTGCACGCCGGCGGCGATCCACGAGCCGTTGGTCAGCGAATTGCCGCCATCAACCGCTATGGTGATGCCGTGCGGGATGCTATTGTCGATCGTGAACATGAGAGCTGGGGCTGTGACGTTGCCATGCCACGAGAGCAGGCGACCAGTGCCAGATTGCATGGCTTGCAAAGAAATCCCCCACGTCCCTGAGCTCGTGTTAACGATGGCGAGATGATTAATGCCTGCTCCAGGTGTCATCGGAATCGTTGCCTCTTGAATCCACGAACTATTCACGTCCCGCCACACGATGGCGGCGAGGCTCGATAAATCCGTCATGGTCGTCGTAACATCGAAGGTGACAGTAGCATTCGTCCCCGCGGGCATGTAATAGCCGCCGTTCACGATGCCCGCAATGCTAGCTGAACCAATGGTGATCGTGCATGATGCATCGGTGGTCCAGCCCGCGTCGTCGAAAGCCCGTGCGGTGATCGCGTGAATGCCGGGCGGGAGCACCATGCCAAGATCTGACGTTTGGATTCCGTAATGATTGCTCGAATTCCAAGATTGGTCGGCAATGCAAGCACCATCGATGAAAAACTGCACGTGTGACACGGCTACATTGTCTGTTGCGATGGCTTGAATCGGGACATTGATATCACTCCATGTGATGCTCGTATCAGGCTCGATCAACGAAATTGCGGGAGGTATCTGGTCGCTCGCATTCGTGAAGTAAAAATCTCCATATACCGTGCAAGTCGAACCGGCGAGATCTGCACCTCGCAGCAAATAGTCCACGAGCGAGCAAGGGGGGACAACGCTCGCGTTCACGGGAACGAACGTCGCAAGGAACCCGTTGCCCTCGTCCACGACTCGCGGTGCGAACGGTTGCCATGCACCGCCGAGGTGCCACCGCCACGCGCCCGTAAAGCTCGTCACGTTAATGTCACGATCGATGGTGGCGAGTGTGATGGACACATTGGTGATGCCGCTTGTCCCGTTTGATGATGCAAACGTGCCATTTCCTGGTGCGATGATGGCAAGGTGCGGGGCTTCGTTATTGAGATAAACACCAGAAAGGCGATTTGACCAGACCGCGTGCCCCACGTCGTCCGTTGCAAGCACTACGAAGGTGTAATTGGCATAATCCGCATAATAACGCGGGTCGATCGAGAAATTCCAACCCGTTGTCGGCCCCAACCGCTTCACGAGCATCAATGACGGCATGCCAGGGAAGGATACGTATAAGTCACATGACACGACGTCGGTCATGTTGTCCCCGCTGAGAGTAAAATTGATCCCTTTTGGAGCGTCAAACCGGTTGTTCATCGGCAAGGAATCGCTGGCAAATTGCAACCGTGGCACCGGCGGGATGGTATTAACCTTGAAATAATCATACTTGGTCATGTTGCGATCGCTGTACTCGAAAACAGCTCGAACGTAAATCCAGGCATCTATATTAGCAAGCTGAACTGCCGTGAACTGGATGGCCGGGTGCCCCGTCGCCGGGATGGTGCCATAGAACACGTAGGATAACCGGGTGATGTTGGCGAGCTGGAGCGTCGTGGTCGCGTACCATGACAAGGCAATGGCATGCACGAACGACGACGGGGCGAATGCTAGCGTGAAATTGCCATTCGATCGAGTCCCATTGAGGGGACTCGAGATCATGTCCATCGATGATTCGATCTGGATGGCGTGAGCGATGCAACTGCCGACATTGCCAGCCGCATCTCGGGCACGGGCGAGCACGTCGAATGTTCCCTCACCGTGGGACAGGTTCAATGAAAAACGCCACAGTGTCGAGGTAAGGTTGAAAACATTGATCGGGGATGCCCACGAGTTGCCCGAGTAGATTTCCTCGATCGTGACGAGAGCGGTATCCGGATCTGAGGAAATGGAGATCACTTGCTGGTCCATGATGATTTGATGATCCTTGATGCTCATGGAAGGTGTTGGGGCATGATTATCGACGTGCACGCGGGTAATGTTTGCCGAGGCTATTAAATTGCTCGAATCGATGACTTGCGCGCGGATCATGACGTCTGGGCAATCATCGATAACGCCGGTCGTGTTCCAATTCATGTCCCACGTTACATGACCATTGTTGACGCTCTTGTTGGTCGCGTTGATGTCAAGCCAATTCTGGCCGGCATCGATGCTGTATTGAAATCGCATGGAAGCGCAATCTGGGTTCGTGCGAGCCTCGATCGGCACTACACCGTGAACGAGCTGCCCGGATGCTGGCGACATGATTGCCACGGTCGGGGCAAGCAATTTGATGACGAGGCAGATGTCACGGTAATCGAGCATCACGGCAGCGATCGCCGGGCTCGTGACGTTGATGACCACGCGCGTGACGAGTTCGAAATCGTGGTATATGATCTTGCCTGGATCGTATCCGAGCACCGAGGATAAATCAAGCTTGAATGGCGTGGCGAGCGTGTTGTTGCGCGCCGCAATGTTTGCCGTTGTCAGCGTGGTGACGAGATATGTCTGCATGGTCCTCGTGCTAGTGCCATTATCCCCGACAACATCGAGGTACACGGCCATGGTGGCGCCGGCCGCGGGGACCTTGCCACCCGTGACGCGGATCGACGCGAGATATTGCCAAGACAGGTCAGCCTGCACGCGCGATTTCACGAGGTTGTCCGACAAGCCGACCGGCAATGTGAGTGCGGCGTAAAACGATTGGGTACAATTGGCAACGACGCCGGCTGGCGTAGCCTGGACCTGGATGTCACCCTGGGGCGTCATCGCAATACTACCGCCCATGGTGGACGGGACGAGGGTTAATGGTTCGGTTAGAAGGTTCGTCACGCCGGTTGCAAGAGTCGTGGCAAGGACGATGAACATGTCCCCCGCAACTCCCGAGCCCGTCGTCACTTGCGGCAGGGCAATCGTCAATAGTACCACGGCCGCGATCGCGTTACGCGGGATGCTCGTGGAATTCGCAAGCACCTTGCCTGGCAACATCGTGCCATCAAAGATTGCCGTCGTGACGCCGATCGTTGCTCCCGCCTTGTTCAGGAAACCAATTGACGCGGTGAGACGAGCCATGACATCGGCTATGCCACCGGCGACGACGCGGTCTTGCACGAGCGTCGTGTTGAGGGTGATCGCGTTGGTAGGCAATGCAATCATGATTTGCCCGCTCGCCAATGGCGTCGCGGTGTTCACGCGGGAAAGTGCCGGCGTGCTGGCACGGGTCTCGAACGCCGGAGCGATGGCTTGCTCAGAAGCATAGATGCGAAGGCCACTCACGCACGCGTCGACGGCCTTGCAACCGCACGTCGCTGTCGTCGCGAGCACGAACCGGACGCACGCGAGTTGGCCGGGCGTGATGTAACGCGTGATATCGATGACGGGATTGAGGGCGAATGCTTGCTTGCAATATCCCGTGACATTATACGCGACGAACGTTGCGTTGGCGGTCTCGATCAAGACCAGAAGTGAGTATGATTCAGCCTTGTTGTTGAACACGCCCGAGGTGACCGTGATGTTGCCGCGGAATTGGAGATCGACCTGCTGCACCTTCCTGTTTAACATGACCGGCACAGAAAATGACGCAGCAATTCCCGTCCAGCGTGCTTGCTCGACGCCGCGACAGCGCGAACCGACGTGCAGCAATGCCGCGTGCCGTGCCCCCGACCACGTCGTCGTGGCGTCCGTGATCGCAGCATTGGGTTGCTCGTAATTTGTCCCGCTACCCGAGGCCCACGCGTACCCGTTCATGCTCCCGAGCCCCCACGAGCCACCATTATAACTGAAATCAAGGGTGAAATCCGGATCATTTTGAATTGCTTGCAAGGTGGTATCTAATACAGGCGAGGCAATGGTGCCGGGGAGCTGGTTTCCATAGATGGTTTGGATAGGCACGTTGCATGCCCAGGAAATGTCGCCAGGGTTCACGTCTTGCCCCGAGATCGCCGCGGTGCGCTGCTGGTACGAGAAGTCATTCCATCCATTGCCGGAATTGCTATAATCATAAATTGTCGTTGCTTGGCTATAATTGAGGTCGATTGCGAACGCGTTATATAGCACGCCCCAGAAATTGCGGTCAGAACCCCAATTCTCGGTGCTTCCCGGATGCACGGTCGCGCCCAGGCGAATGTAATACCAGCCGTGCCCGGAAAACACGCGTGTGACGTCCAGCGTGGCGTTTCGCCAGCCAATGTCGGTGCCATTGATGATAGACGTGGCATACACCACGGTATTGTTTGCATTGATTACTTGCAGCCACAATTTAAAGGCGCTGCCAGCAGGCTGCTCGTCGTGGATTCCGTTAATTATATATTGCTTGGTGCGGTACCATAACGTGATCGTTCCATGCTTGCACGAATCAGCACCGAAATATAGTGCTGGGCTCGTGTAATACCCGCTACAGTCTGGATAGCTACTCCACGTACCCATGACCATGGACGAGTTGGAAATCTGGATGACCGGATAGCCTGCTGTTTTCTGAAACACCCATCCCTGGAAGTCTTGCGATCCAAAAGCCCATGACCACGTGCGGTAAAATCGGATGGTTGTCTCCACGTCTGTTCCATTTCCCGGTCCTTTACTTGCTGACGTGGCACCGATGTAGTTGTCAACGATATCAAAATTGCTTAAAATGTCCTTGAAGCCAATAGATTGAGTTCCCTTCGCTGGTAAATAAGTTCCATCGCCTTGGCTCGTGCAAGTAAAGAGAATGTTGTTATCATAAATCGTGTTCATTATATACGTTTTACCAAATGCACCGAAATTGTCAGTCGTGCAATTACCGATGAAATCGCTGGCATTGCGAGCATCATTAAATATCCACAGCGACACGACGTGTCTCAGGATGGTAATGCCATTCTGGTCCTGGAGATGTCCCGCTATCGCGAACGAGAAATAGGTTTGGCCGCCCGCATAGTCATATTGTTTCCGCGCCGTGACCGTGAACAAGACGTTCGATGGCTCTTTTTGAATGGTGATGGTCTTGGTCCACGCATCTTCGTAATACATGCCGGAAAAGCCATAATGCCCGATTCCCCTGACGCAAATCGTGAGGTTCCCCGCCTTGTATGCGGCACTATCGAGAGAAAAAGTAAAACTATTCAAACCCTTGACAATGTCAAGCGAATATTGGTTCGTGGTTGTCACGCCGCCAGTATTCTGCGTGGTAAAGACAATGCCATCGCCTTGTTTCGTCGAATTGAAAGCTAATATGGCCTGCTCGGTCAAGCGGAACACGGCACCCATCGACGGCGTGACCACGAGCGGGAACGTGGCTGGATTGATCGACGGCTGGCAACCCTCGGTCGATGTCCAGAACGCCTGCATGCCGAATATTCCAAGGAGGGCAATGCCAATGAAAATGGACCTTTTCCGACCGCTCGCACGGGTCGTGGTTAACACGATGCCCGCGCCCGCGAGGATTATTCCGATGAGGTAGAGATTGAATGCACCGGTGTCCTGGCCCGGCGCCGGCACGACCGTGACCGTGCACGTCCGATTCGCTACGACTCCGCCAATGGTGGCAATGACCGCCGTTACCGTGTAGGCCCCGGTTCGCGTGAACGCGTGCACGCCGATGCCATCTGCTTGCATGGGTTCTGTCGATCCGTCGTTAAACTGCCAATACGAGTTCTGCAAGGATATTTTTTCGGCGCTCGACGCCACGTAATCGAACTCAACTGGGTCACCGGGGCACGGGCAGGTTTCGTTGACCCAGATGCCCGTGACAACCGGCGCCACGTTCGGGACGAACGGATTGACGAGCGGAAATAAATCACCGACTCCCGCGATCGTATAGGTCTCGTTCCAGATGATGCCGTCGTTTTTGGCACGTGGATATTGAACTTGGTAGTCGCTCCAAAAGTTGCCCGACCTCGGTCCTGCGTCATATGGGACGATGTTCGTGCAAGGGGCGTCAACGGCGAGCTGGACAAATGCCGTCTTATTTGTCGCCAATGCGCAGGAGAGCATATTTCCGGTGATCGTGATACCCGAACAATTGACCATCGCGATGTTGGCATTCGTGCTGGAAAGATTGCAGCTGGATATGATAATGTCCTCGCAATTGACGAGGACAATCCCGTCCTGACAATTCTCGAGGATGCAACCTGTGATGTTAGTATTGGATACTTTATCGAGCACGATGCCCCGTGCCGTGTTGATATCCGTGTCCGCGATGGAAATGTTGGAGATCATGAGGGGTTCGGTCGTATTAGCTACAAGGATGCCCGTCGTGACGGTAAAATTCAAGTTCAAGATCTCGTTGGCAATCATGCTATATCCTTTAGAACCATATTGTGCCAGCAACATCCCATTGCCATTAATCACAATAGGAGTCGCGGTGTAATCTCCTTGAGTTGAAGGCGTGTAGATCGAAATACCACCCCGGCTGCTCGACGATTGGGCGAGAAATGGCATTGATGCATTCCCACCGTGCTGGGTGAAATATCCTGCCATGAATACCACCGCGCTGGCGCAGAGCAAAGCCACGGCAATTGCACGTGGCACAGGATTGTTGGTGACCCATTTCCGGCCTGATTTCACGCGTGGTCGCGCACGAACCAGAGGCATAGTTTCTTGTTGTGTCTCTTGATGCGCAGGATGCAAGAAAGCGTTTTTCAAGCGATCCTTGTTCTGTATCGCAAACTGCACTGCATCAACTTCCTTTTCGTGCGTGAATGCGTGGCGTTTTTCCGTGCTGAACTGACCTTGCGTTGTCATGTATAATCGATTATTATTTGGCTCGGCAGTCGAGTTGGTGCCTTGAGCGGCATTTTGAGGAAACCAAATTACATACCGGTTAACATGCTTGTGTATTTTCTCGATCGTGATGAAATCCAAATCTGGTGGGAGCAATAGGTCGATTAAACGAGTGATATGTGGTTTCGAGGAGATCATGATCAGCTGGCTGAGCTTGCTATTCGGTTCGGGTAATCTCCTCGATACAGCCAAGCAACAACTTGCAACTCGAGCAATGCATTGCTTGGCGGGATTCCATCCAGGACCAAGCACCGCAATCAGGATTTTTGTTCGTCCTATTATCGTTTTCGCGACGCGAGCACAAAACTTCTTAATGGCATCCCGCCGGTCTTCGAGCCACGCGTCCAGCGATTGGCGCCGAGCTTCGAGCCACGCGTCCAGCGATTGGCGTCGAGCGTCGAGCCACGCGCGCCGGGCAGCCAGCCACGTGCCTAGTGATTGGCGCCGAGCGTCGAACCACGCGCGCCGGGCAGCCAGCCACGTGCCTAGTGATTGGCGCCGAGCGTCGAGCCACGCGCGCCGTGCAGCCAGCCACGTGCCCAGCGATTGGCCTCGAGCGTCGAGCCACGCGCGCCGTGCAGCCAGCCACGTGTCCAGCGATTGGCGTCGAGCGTCGAGCCACGCGCGCCGTCCAACCAGCCACGATTTTATTTTGCTAGTTTGCCAGCGTGCAAGAATTTTTTCTGCAATATCGGTTACGTGCTGCGCGATGGATGCAGAGCACTTCTCTAGCACTGTTTTGGCGCGATCCACTAATGTGATTTTGACAATGAACTCGTATTCTGAATATGCATCAAATGCGCGCATCATTCTTTGTCGCGCGCGTTGTCGCCGTTTATCTGCCCATGGGCCCGTGATTTTATGACCGTACTCGTAGTATGTGCTCCAGGCGCTATTTTTATGGCTAAATACGAGATTCCGTGGTTCCTTCCAGTGGCGCTGCCAGTGTCCGACCACGGATTTAAACAACGTATACATTTTTTTGCGCGCTGATGAAACCGGTCGTTCATGATCAGGAAGCATTTGCCAGTGGTCTCGCATGGAGTCTTGCCAAAAGTACAACCGTTCTAATTTCGAGGATCGGTGGATGTTTCGCCATGGATGTCGGGCGGCTTCGAACCAATAGCGCAACCATTCTTGTTCTGCAGGGCGGGATAGCTTCTCGTTTTCGCAAAGGGAAGTAATTGGCCACTGGGCACGCATCGAATCATGCCAACGATACAACCGGCTCCGTTTCGATGATTGGTGCTTTCGGGCAAGTTTATCGCGGATCTTGAGCGAGGGCTTTTCGACGATAGGTTTTCGTGCGATCTCGAGCCAATATAGCAACCATTCTGGTTCCGGGGTTGAATGTGGCCGTTCCAGCATGGCCATCCACGACCATGTAAAGCAAGCCAACCGTCCTTCGGCTTTCATCAATTGTTGATTGAAAGTCGACGTATCGATCTCTTGCTCACCATTAGGGCGAAAGATGTTGAAACGCTTATTTTTCCTAACAGGATCATGATGTAGTTGAGATCGGAACACGCTACGCAGCCTTGCGATGATCTCGTAGAGTGCACTGAATATCGAAAACGATGGCTTTGATAGGGCTACATTTCCGCACTCCTCCTCAGCAATGCTTTCGTGAAATTGCTCGACGTGATCATCAATGGACGGGATCGAACAGTCGTTAACACTAGGGGCTAACACGCAATGATTCTCAGGCTGGACATAATCCGGCATCCTTACCAAGAGTCCATGAACGATACGGGTGGCTGTTGACCATCGGACAGCATCAAGGAGGTCAATGTCATTTGGATCGGGCATGCTTGCCAAGAGTCGATAAACGGTATCGATGATATTAACATGGATATAATCAGGCATCCTTGCTAACAGCCCGTGGACCACTGGTTGGAGAGTAGTCTCGTCGAGGATCGGCATCCACGTTAGCCCGGCTTGTTTCACCCGGTCAGGGGATTTAATGAACGTCAAAGGTTGATGCGTTGTTTCAACTCGCGTGGCAATAAGCGGGTCAGCTTGAATGGCAGAAACAAGAGTCTCGATCTGTTTCCAATCCTCGCCACCAAGTCGTGACCGGTATTCTATCATCCTTGCATATGCTTGCACGTCGGCTGGGTCTGCCATCATGCGCTGAATCCAATGGATGGCATTAACATCCATATCAATGAGCGAATAATACGCACGTGTAACCGCGATCGAGGGCGGTTTTGGTTCAGGCCCCTTTAACCTCGTGGATGAATTCAATTGCTCCCCGAGGATTCTACTCGCTGACCCCGCCATGATATTCCGCGCTCATCCATTCACCTGTACATATGTCCCCCATCGATGGTTAACGATGTATTAAAACACCCCAAAAACCATCTTGGTTGAAATGGCACTGGAACACCCCATCTTGTTATCAATCCGGTTATATATCCACGAGCATTTCGTTGATAATGGTCAAAATAGGTATCAAGTGCATAAAAGTGTCCGTTTACAATACTGGAGAACCGTGGCAATGCTGCAGAATTATTTCGTCGTACGATGTAACGCATCATTTTCGCGGGAATGATCACGGCTCCGTCCCGAGAATGCGCCTTCGACGATCCCCGGAATCGAGAAGCTCCTTTAGTCCGATGTAGTGTTTCGCGAAGCCCCGAATCGTCCAACATGGTTAATTCCATAGCGTGAAGATTTATAATACTTTCCCGGACACTCATTGGAGTCACGGGACATCCCGGGCACTGCTCCTTGTTCGTGCACCAGCATCCCGTGATATAGAAACTAGCCAAGAATTTTGGTCGAATGGCTGCGGGCATGCATGGGGTCGTCGCTCGCCAAGCTTCCATGAATTTCCATGATCTCGCCACCGAATTCACCTTGCGAATAACCGGATCGCGCCGCCGGGCATTGCAAAACGGTCGAGCGCGAACTTGCCGTGATGGCATTACATTTCGGAATGGCATGTTGCTTCCACCATGCTGCTATTGCAATGCTTTTCATGCATTCTTCGCTTTTATTACTTACTATCACAGATTTCAAGAAAGAGACAAAAGCTCCGCTGAATTATAGAGGCACGGACTATCTTGCCAGGCACCGTCGCCATGCACGGGCACGGCCGGCGTGCCGTGAGCAAGGTCGAGACGGAATATGGTCGAAATTGGTTAAATGGCGTTGTGAGAGTCACCGCTTTATATGTGTTTTGTCGGGTCGCAGCGTGACCACGCACTAACAATTTGGGCAGTGGACCGATCGAGGTGAAGGAAATTGTGTGATACTTAGTTACTAATTTAAATAGCGCCGTATCCATGGCGGTGTTAAGTCTTGACAACAAATTATAGGACATGCTCATCAAGGCAGACACTCATACGGTCTAACTTAGCCATTTGAATCGCGAGTAATTCACGGATAGACTTTGTCAAGGAGTATTTTTGCAAGAAATCCAGATTTGAGTTAAATCCAATTGTTCGCTATCACGAATCGCTTTTTATCACCATCATACCCTATTATACGCTGCTCCACGAGACGATCGAGAACTTTCCGCAATCGAGAAACTTGATTATGAGTCGCTTGCATTGCATTCATAACATCTTCGAATGACATGAACTGAAGCCCTTTGATGGCGCAATCATGTAATGTTTTCAAAACTCGATCTCGAAAATTGATATCCTTGCGAACCTTGCGTTCCTTTTCCTCAGGCTTGACCCGGCGATCGTGAATCACTTTTTTTGGCTTGGCGTGCTTCGGTTTCCCCCTTCGCGGTTTTGACGAAGTTTGGTTCCTCTTTACTCCTGCTCTATTTTGATCCGGTGGACTGGCTTTGGCATCAACCGCACGCTTTTGGATATCTTCCTTGACCGGGAGGAGTTCAGCCATAGCATTCGGTTTGCTGACGGCTTGTGATGGAGGCGTATCATCCCGGGCCGAACTCGACGCAATCACCGGGGGGGTTTTCCTTGCTTGCTTGAGCGATCGAAGTCGTTCTTTCAGCGACCTGCCTTGAACGCGAGGACTTTCGCGAGTCGGCAAGGGATATGTTTTTCGCGTCAAGTAAAACTTCGTGTATTGCTGCTGGACGAATCCTTTTTTCTTTAATTCATTCAACATTGCATAAATCTTCCCCGGGTGGTCTTTTTGCAACTTGAGACCACGGAGGACTTCCTTGACGGAAAAAAACTTGTTCTTGCCCTTCTCTTGCATGTACG